>Ga0209254_10005146_pt1 | contig 12022 bp, 6 predicted proteins | sample FrelakmetDIP11DI_FD_187148 | JGI IMG/M metagenome (GOLD analysis project Ga0209254, IMG submission 187148) | Freshwater lake sediment microbial communities from the University of Notre Dame, USA, for methane emissions studies - DIP11 DI (SPAdes)... | ecosystem: Environmental > Aquatic >...
ATCACGGGGCAAGCCTCGGATATTGAGCTTGCCGATGTGCTTGGCAATGGTCGCAAGGACCTGGTCTTCGCGAACGCCGCCAACGTTGGTGGCTTTTCTTATGTCTATGTCTACCGCAATGATGGCTCAGGATTCGATGCTGTTCCTCAGACACCGACGAAGGCGCACTACGGTCTGGGGTCCGTTGCCTTAGGGGAGTTCTCGGGAGCCGCGGGCACTGATCTCTTGACTCTATGCAAAACCAGTGCCAATGCCAGCGCCTATTTCAGGAACTCCGTCTCGGCTTGGTTCGGGAGCTCTGCCAATCTCACGTTGCCTGTGGACGAGCAGCCTTTGAAGGCCGTCGTCGATCGCTCGATGACCGGGTCCGAAGGGGTTTTCATCCTCAGTCAAGGACCGATCAACGAACAGTCCAGTATTACCTTCTTCAATGCCAATTCGAACTTGATGGGCAATGCGGATAGCAACCTCTTCACGGGGTCGAAGACCATCGGTGGGATGACCACTGGAAGGATGGCCAACGGAAATATCGTGGTCGCCTCGGTGCTGCCCTCCTCCAATGAGGTCTTGGTCCATGAGCTTAACACGAGCCGTACCAGGACTCTTCACACGGAGAGCGGCCCGGTCAGCGTTTGCATGGGTAAGTTCGACCTCGATTCCAACGATGATATCGCCGTCCTCAATTCTATCACAGGAAGCATCAGCATCTACAATGGCTCGACCCTGTTCACCTCCAGCTATCCGATCAAGAACGTCACGCTGCCAGTCTCGGGCGGTCACGCCATCGCGGCCATGAGCGTTCGTGAGGATGGATTCGATGACCTCGCGGTCGCACATGACACTGGCATTACTATCTTGTATTGCCTGGAGAACTGGCAATACTTCTCTGGCAGCTCGTATGAGAACGTTGGCATCGGCATCGCAGGACCCAGGAGCGCTTTGGTCATTTCCGACTTCAACGACGATGCCCTCTCATCGGACCTCGCGGTCCTCAATCTAGTCACGGACACGGTGGAGGTTTACCTCCGCAACTCAACGGGCGCGGTGGGGGACTATTATTCCAACATGCCCTCTGCGAACTTGACAGATTCCGGTAAACAATTCCTCGCATTGGCTACCGGAAACTTCGGGGAAACCGTCGAATCTGGGAATTTTGGTCTGAAGGACATCGCAATATTGGTGGAAGGGGCTGAGGTGCTGATCTACCTCCAGCCCAACTTCGGGTTCGATGCCTATACCTTCTCCACCCCGAATGGGATCTTATCCCTTACCCAAGAGGCCAGGGGCGTCTCCTGTGGCGACGTGAACGACGATGGTTTGGACGACATCATCGTTGGCTATTCCCCGCTTCCGCAGCTCTCACCTTACCTGAGAACTGGCTCCACGACCTTCGTTAATCGTTACAACTTCACGACCGGAGCCGAAGCGGGAAATGTCCTGGCCAGGGACGTGGACGGGGACGAGCGCGTCGACCTGCTCGCCTCCTCCCCCGGAAGCCATTCGTTAAGCATCTGGTTCCAGGCCGATCTCGCTCCTTTCGCCAACGCCACCGCATCCAAGTACACGGAATTCGAGGGTGTGGACCTCTCCTATAGCGGTGCCGCCTCCACCGACTCTTATTCCGACGCGAGCTCGCTCAATTACACCTGGACCTTCGATGTGGGTGTCGAGCGCTACGGCAAGAATGTCGTATATCGCTATCTCAGCAGCGGCACCAAGACTGTGTCCCTCAAGGTCACGGACCGTTCCGGTCTTGCTTCATGGAGCAACATCACCATCCGCAGCCAGGACAATTCACCAACCGCCTCGTTCACCTATTCCCCGACGAGCCCTGTGGAAGGTTCGTCGGTGCAGTTCACGGACGCCTCGACCTCCTACCCAGATATCATCGTGAACCGGACCTGGAACTTCGGTGATGGCAAGTTCGCTTATGGTTTGACGGGTCCGACGCACACCTTCACCAGCCAGGGATCCTACATCGTCATACTTCAGGTCAGAGACTCTGACGGCAGCACCAGTACCCCATACCAAAGGACCGTGGTCGTGAGCGACACCGCACCGATCGCCTCCTTCTCCCCGTCCTCCACCACCATCACCGAGGGAGGGAGCGTAACCTTCACCTCCACCTCGACGGTGGTCTACGACCCGATAACGAATTACACCTGGGACTTCGATGACGGATCGTTCAGCTACGTGCCGATCGTCACGCACCAGTTCACCGCCAGCCGCTCCTATTCGGTCACGTTGACCATCAGGGATTCGGACGGCTCGCCCAGCTCCACTTCCACCACCATCCAGGTGCAGGACACCACCCCAACCGCCTCATTCACCTTCTCCCCCAACAACGCCCCGGAAGGCACTTCGATTTCCTTCTTCGATGCTTCTACCGGCTATGACCCCATCGTCAATTGGACCTGGGACTTCGATGACGGCAAACTTGGATACGGCCAGAACGTCGACCACGTGTTCTCCGACGACGGTAGCTTCGTGGTCAGCTTGACGGTGAGGGATTCCGATGGCTCGACGAGCTCCACCACCAGGACCGTCAGCGTCCTGGACACCTCTCCGACCTCCGGGTTCACCATCGAACCGAGCGCGCCCGTGGAAGGCATCGCCGCCTACTTCAACTCCACCAGTTCCTCCTGGGACCCGCTAACGAACTGGACCTGGGACATCGGGACGGCTAAGCGGTACGGTGCGTCGGTCTCCTACGTCTTCCCGGACTCCGGCAACTACCTGATCAGGCTGACCGTACGTGATGACGACGGCAGCACGGCCTCCTACTCGCAGAACCTGGTGGTCAGCGAGGCGGGGCTCGACACCGAATTCACGATTGAGCCTGGGACCATTTACGAGGGCGTAATGGTCCACTTCAACGACACATCCTTCAGCCCGGTAGACCCCTTGGTCGATTGGGACTGGCAGTTCGGGGACGGGATCACTGGCACGGGCGAGGGCGTCACCCACGTCTACACGAGGTCCGGGACCTTCCTCGTCAATCTGACCGTGACCGACAGCGACGGCAGCCTGGGATACAGGCAGCGGAGCCTGGTGGTGATCGAGGTCGTGCCCGTCCCCTCCATCACCATCGAGCCTGCCACGATCCTCGAGGGAACGACGGCGTTCTTCAACGGCACCTCCACCGGTTATGACCTCATCAACTCCTGGCAATGGATGTTCGACGATGGCCACGTCTCCTCGTCGCAGAGCACGACTCACGCCTTCGGGGACGGGGAGCATTGGGCCAATCTCACAGTCGTGGACTCGGACGGGACGAAGGGTTGGAGGAACGTCAGCTTCGATGTGCTGGACACCTTCCCGCGCGCGGACTTCATTTACGGCGTGGCGGTGGAAGGGCAGGAGACCAGCTTCTTCGATAACAGCACGACATCCTGGGACCCGATCGTGTCCTGGTCTTGGGACTTCGGGGATGGATCCTCCTCGATTGAGCAGGATCCCTCGCATACCTATGTCCAGGGAGGGGATTTCCCAGTATCCCTGAGAGTGTGGGACGCGGACGGCAACTCCAACATCACCGCGCAAATGATCTCCGTCCAGAGGGTCCTGCCGCGGGTGCACTTCACCATCGATGGACAGAGGGTCGAGGGGGTGTCCCTCACCTTGGAGAGCCAGGCGCAGAGCTACGACCTGATCGCGCACATGAACTGGACCTTCGGGGACGGGACCTATCGCTCCGGCGGCCTGGAACTGCTGCAGGTCACCAAGTCCTATGGGGCGCAGGGCTGGTACAACATCACCCTCTTCGTCCAGGAGACGGACGGGGACTCGAACTCCTCGACCGTCATGATCTACATCCAGGACACCTCCCCTTCGATAGCCTCCTTCCGCACCACCAGCGGCGGGGACCGCTACGATGAGTGGCAGAACGTGGAGTTCCAGGTCACTGTTGTTCCTGGTCATGACGCCCTCGTCTCCATCCTATGGGACTTCGAGGGCAACGGCACCTTCGTGCCCTCGAGCCCTCCGCTGGCCAACGTCTCCTCTCACCGCTACCCGGCCTCCGGCGTCTACCTCGCCCGGGCCATGGTGCGGGACTCCGACAACGAGGTGCTGTCTCAGACCCTGCAGGTCGTCATCTACAACGTCCAGCCTACGGCCAGGTATAGCTGGCGCAACGATACCAGCGTCTCCGGCGTGGTGCGGTTCAACGCCTCCATCTCCACTGACACGTCCAACGACCTCTCCACCCTGCAATACCGCTGGGACTTCGGGGACGGGGAGGGCGCCCCTTACTCCTACAACTATCAGATATCGCACTACTTCGATGAGGATGGCTCTTACCGTGTGACATTGGTGGTCAAGGACAACGACGGCATCGGGTCCATCCCCTATTGGCAGAACATCGTCGTGGACCGCTCCAAGCCCGAGGTGGTCATGGAGGCGAGCGGGGAGAACGCCACGGTCGGCGCGCCCATCTCCATCGTGGCCAAGGTGACGGACGATGGCAGCGGCGTGCTCTCGGTGACCATGAACTATCGCATCGGCAATGGGTCGGGGTTCTCCATGCCCATGACCCCCAGCCAATCGCCCAACCTTTACACCGCCCTCATCCCGGAGCAGGGGAACGAGACGGACATCACCTACTGGATCGTGGCAAGGGACAACGCCAACAACGAATGGGAGACGCAGGAGTTCACCATCCAGGTGAAAGCCGCAGCGCCGGCCGAGGACCAGACGGGCTTGCTCCTGCTGGCCCTGGTCGTGGTGGCCTTGCTCATCGCCCTGGCCTTCTACATCGGGCGGGAGTCGGTGGCGGTGGACGAGGTCTTCATCATCTACCAGGACGGGCGGCTCATGGCGCACCAGACCAGGCGTCTCAAGCCCGGCATGGACGACGAGATACTCAGCTCCATGCTGGTGGCCATCCAATCCTTCGTCAAGGACTCCTTCAAGGACGAGAGTTCCACGCACCTGCAGCGCCTGGACTTCGGGGAGAAGAAGATCCTGGTGGAGAGGGGCAGCAGCTTCTTCATGGCGGTGGTGCTGCACGGGAAGCGCGCCGGAGGCGTGCCCAACCGCATGCAGCGCGTCATCCATGACATCGACGCCGAGTACAGCTCCACCCTGCAGGACTGGGACGGCGACTTCGAGAAGGTGCGGGGCATCAAGGACCGCACCGAACGGCTGATGAAGGGGCCGTCCCTGCTTCCCCTGGGCAACAGCAAGAAGGAGAGCGGAAAGAAGGAGAGCGGGGGACCGCCAAAGTTATAACGGAGCAGGGAGTCATCCCCCGCCAATGAGCCCGATGGAGAACCTGGCCATAGTGCTGGTCCTCTGCACCACGCTCAGCATCATCTCCTACAAGCTGAGGCTTCTCACGTTGAGCGGGAGCGTGGCCTCCTTCGTCATGGGTGTGGTGATCGGGACCTTCGGATCCATCAACTGGCTCCTTCTGCTCATCGCTTTCGCCCTGGTCGGCTTCGTGGTCACCCGTGTCAAGCTCGAAAGCAAGATGGAGCGCGGGCTGCAGGAGGGCAGGAAGGGAGAGCGCACCTGGAAGAACGTGGTGGCCAACGGCCTGCTCCCGGCAATCGTGGCCGTGGTGGCTTGGGCCTTGGGCGTGAGCGACACCGTGGACGCGGGCGTCGTCTACCTCACCGCCATCAGCGTGGCCGCCTCGGACACCATCGCCAGCGAGCTCGGGGTGCTCAGCGACAAGGCCAAGCTCATCACCACCATGAAGGACGTCCCGGCCGGGACCGACGGGGGCGTGAGCGTTATGGGCACCATATGGGCCTTCCTGGGCGCCATGTTCGCCTCCTTCCTGGGCTGGGCGGTGATCTTCCCTGGGATGTGGCCGGACTGGCGCTTGGCCATACCGATCGTGGTGGGATTCCTTGGATGCAACATCGACTCCCTCATCGGGGCGACCCTGGAGAGGAAGGGGAAGATATCCAAGCTAGGGACGAACATCGCCTCCATGGCCGCTGGGACGGCTTTGGCGGCCCTGATCGTCGTCCTGCTCTGAGCAGGGCGCATATTGATAAGCATCGTTTTCCATCCTACGACCAGAGGGTAGCGGATGGGTCTCGTCGAGCTGCAGCCGGGCAACCTCTTCATCATCATGGACAAGAGGGCAGACCGGGCCTTCGCGCTTTACAGGACGATCAAGGCCAGCGGACGCGAGGTGTCGGTGGTGGCCCGCATGCACCCCGAACGCCTGCTCAAGGATTTCCAGATTCCCCCGGAGGACGTCGTGTGGCTCTCCAGCTCCACCGGACCGCGGGTCGTAAACCCCCAGAGCGTTGGCATCCTCACGGACACCATGGTGCGCATCTTCGAGAAGGAAACGGGCGCCACCGTGATCCTGGAGGGGCTCGAGTACCTCATGACCCAGAACGATTTCACCAAGGTGCTCAAGATGGTGAACTTCCTCTACGAGACGGTGGCGGTGCACCAGGCCACCATCATCTTGACCCTCGACCCGCAGGCCTTCAGCGAGAAGGAGCTAGCCTACCTCACGCGCGAGGCGGTGGTGGCCGGGGAGAGGGACGAGATCGTTCTTTGAGGAGGGTTGAGTTCTCGGGAGGGCCGATGATTCTTTTAAGAATCTACAATGGGGCTCGGAACGCGAACCTATAAATAAGACATCACCTTTCGAGGATGACAAGAATGGTGTGACGGCCATAGCGTCGGGGATCCACCTGGTCTCATCCGAACCCAGCAGTTAAGCCCGATTGCGTTCCCCGTTGTACTGTGGTGCGCGAGCCCACGGGAAGCCTGGAAAGCTGTCAGCCATTCTTGCTTTTCCTTTCTTCAACTCTTATTACGCCCCATGCTCTTCCCTGGAACGTTTCGATTAATCATACCTGGAAACGAAGATTTTAAAAGGCTGGATTCCTAGTCATCCCGCAAGTGCGGTGACCTGATGGCAGACCTACTGGCCGACCCCATGTTCTACCTGACCCTCATCGTCCTTGTCATCCTGGGATTAGTGACCTTTTACGAGCTGAAGTTCATGAAGCGAAAGCGGATGGAGCGAGATGCCGCCAAGGCGCAGGTGGACGACATCTACAACCAGATCGTCACCACCAGGGCGGTCTCCCGCGCCCTCAAGGACCAGGGGCGGAACACCAAGGAGGCAGATATGGCCATCTTGGAGGCCGACACCGCCTTCAGCCGCCGCAACTACGTGGATGCCAAGGCGGCCGTGGAGAGGGGCAAGGACCTGCTCCTGAAGACCAGGAGTGAGCCCGCCCCCGTGCCGCAGCTGGAGAGCCTTTCCTCCCAGGCGCCGGTGGAGGAGAAGGAGGAGAGGAAGGAGGAGGCGTGCGAGCTCCCCTTCCAAGAGGTCAAGAAGATGCCCAAGAACTTCATGGAATCCAAGTTCATGATCTGCTCGGTCAAGGATGAGGCAGAGGGGGCGGAGCGTGCGGGCAAGGACGTCTCGGTCGCCAAGGAGAGCCTCAAGCTGGCGGACGACGCCTTCGCCTCGGAGCAGTACACCGAGGCGCTGAAGCACGCCCTTAGGGCCAAGAAGTCCCTCGAGCCGAAGGAGGAGCCGCCCTCCGGTCCCACCAAGTTCAAGGAGGTCGATTCCATGGGGAGGGTGCCCTCGGCGATGGTGGTAAAGGCTCCCGTCTCCAAGTGCTCCAAGTGCTCCACCGAGCTCGAGCCAGGTGACATGTTCTGCGCCAAGTGCGGGACCAGGGTCGAGCGCGACATACGCTGCCCCCGCTGCTCCAACAAGGTGAGCGTGGAGGATGCCTACTGCCGCAAGTGCGGCCTGCCCCTGAGATCGGACTGACGAATCAAGAATGTTTTAATAATCTGGCACGCATGCTCGATGCATGTCCGTCGTCCTGGTGAAGCTGGGCGGCAGTGTCATCACTGACAAGTCGACTTACCGCTCCTTCGACCAGGAGGGCACAGACCGCTTGGCGCGGGAGATCGCCTCTTCCGGCAAGCGGGTGGTCCTGGTGCATGGCGCAGGCTCCTTCGGCCACGTCCTGGCGCACGAGCATCAGCTGCAGAGGGGATACCTGCACGAGGGGCAGAGGGAGGGGGTGGCCAAGGTGCAGCTGGACGTGCGCGACCTCGACCTGATGGTCCTGCGCTCCCTGGACCGGGCGGGCCTGCCCGCCTCCTCTCTTCCCCCGAGCGCTTTCGCGCTCATGGAGGACGGCGTCCTCAGGGACATGGACCTGGGCCTCTTCCACCGCTACCTGGAGCTGGGCATCATGCCCGTGACCTTCGGGGACGTGGTCCTCGATAGCAAGCGGAGGTTCGGCATCTGCTCCGGGGACCAGCTGATGTACCTCCTGGCCAAGGAGTTCCGTCCGGAGCTGATAGTGTTCTGCGCGGACGTGGACGGCATCCATACCGCCGATCCCAATCTTGACCCGAAGGCCAAGCTCATAGAGACGGTCGACCAGGGCGTCCTGGACTCCCTGCCCCGCACCGCCAGGGTCAAGGACGTCACCGGGTCCATCTACGGCAAGGTGGAGGCCATGCTGCGCCTGGCCGAGCTCGGGCGGCAGACCATGGTCATCAACGGGAAGGTCCCGGGAAGGCTCCAGGCAGCCCTTCGGGGAGAGAAGGTTAAGGGCTCGGTGGTCGATGGAGGCCGGAGATGAAGCAGATCGAGAGGCGCAAGGCGGACCATATCGATATCACCATGCAGGAGGACGTCTCCTCTGGATACAACTACTGGGACGATGTCAAGCTGATCCACTGCTCCTTGCCCGAGGTGGACCTGGAGGAGGTCGACACCTCCACCACGCTCTTCGGCAAGAAGCTCTCATCCCCGCTCATCGTGACCGCCATCACCGGCGGATACCCGAGGGCGAAGAAGATAAACGAGAACCTGGCCTCGGCCTGCGCGGACCTGCAGATAGGCATGGGGGTCGGGAGCCAGCGCGCGGGAATCGAGCACGGCGACGATGGCAGCTATCGAGTCTTGAAGGACTTCGACGTCCCGCTGCGCATCGGGAACGTGGGCGCACCTCAGCTCATCGAGCAAAGGAAGAAGGGGCGCTTCGACGAGGAGGCGCTCCGCAGCGCCATGGAGATGGTGGACGCGCACCTGCTGGCGGTGCACCTGAACTTCCTGCAGGAGGTGGCCCAGCCGGAGGGCGATACCCGGGCCAAGGGCTGCCTGGAGGCCATCCGCTCCGCGGCCAAGGAGTTCCCCCTCATCGCCAAGGAGACGGGGGCAGGGATCTCCCATGACATGGCCAAGAGGCTGCGCGGCATCGGGGTCAGGGGCATCGATGTCGCCGGGACGGGAGGGACGTCGTTCTCCGCCGTGGAGAAGCATCGCGCCCTGAAGTCCGGGGATACGCAATGCGCCTTGCTGGGGGACACGTTCCACGAATGGGGCATACCCGCGCCCGTGTCCGTGGTATGGGCCAACGTCGGCGTGCCTGTGATAGCTTCGGGCGGGGTGATGGACGGCCTGCAGGCGGCCAAGGGCCTGGCCCTGGGCGCGAGCTGCGCTGGCATGGCCCGCGGCATCCTGGCGGAGGCGCTGGAGTCCAAGGAGAAGGTGGTGGAACGTCTGAGATTGATCCAGGAGGAGTTCCGCGCCGCCATGTTCCTGACCGGGTGCAGGGACGTCGCCTCCCTCTCCAAGCAGAAGTGCATTTTGACGGGCGAGACCAGGGAATGGCTCGCGCAGTAGGTGATGGCAAATGGACGTGTTGAAGGAGATCATGCTGAGAGCCAAGATGGTGGATGTCTCGCTGCTCAAGTTCCTCGAGGTGGGCAAGTACGACAAGCTGCGCCAGGCCGTGCGCCACTACCCCGAGGCGGGCGGCAAGCGCCTGCGCCCCGTCATGGCCATGACCGTGGCCGAGGCCGTGGGAAGGAGAGGCCAGGATGCCATCCCCTTCGGCTGCGCCCTGGAGCTCATCCACAACTTCAGCCTGGTGCACGATGACGTCATGGACGAGGATGCCATGCGCCGGGGCAGGCCGGCCGTCCACGTGCTGTTCGACGTGCCCACGGCGATCATAGCCGGGGACGCGTTATTCGCCCTGGCCTTCCGGGTGCTCGCCCGGACCCCGGTGGACGGCGAACGGTTGCGACGGCTGCTGGAATCCCTTTCGGACACGGTGTACCTGGTGGCCGAGGGGCAGCAGATGGACATCGACTTCGAGAGCCGGGACGACGTCACCGTGGAAGAGTACATGGAAATGGTGGAGAAGAAGACCGCCGTGCTGTTCGCCTGCGCCGCCGAGGGCGGCGCCATCATCGGCGGAGGGACGGAGGACCAGATCCAGGACATGTACGAGTACGCGCGGCTGGCGGGCATAGGCTTCCAGATCTGGGACGACGTGCTCGGCCTCATCGCCGACGAGAAGGTGCTGGGGAAGCCGGTGGGCAGCGACATCCGGAACGGGAAGCGCACCCTGATCGCCGTCCATGCCCTGGAGGGCCTCGGCGCCAAGGGCCAGAAGAAGCATGCCGCCGCCCTCAAGGCCTTCGGCAACGAGAAGGCCACCGACGCCCAGGTCAAGAAGGTCATAGCCCTGTTCCAGGAGCAGGGGAGCATCCAGTACGGGAAGGACATCGCCCTGGACTACGCCAGGCGGGCCAAGGAGAAGCTGTCCTGCCTCCCCGAGAGCCGGGAGAGGGAGCTGCTGTCCGAGGTGGTGGACTTCTCCGTGGGCCGGGAGAGCTGAATTTCCAGCTCCCATCGCCTCATATCGAGATCGTGAAGGTCCTGTCCATCCCGGAGACGATCTCCCCAGCGGTGACTAGCAGGAGACTGGTACCCCCGTTCCAAAGGTAGATGCTCTTGAGATCCTCGCCCTCGGCTCCCCTGTCGTGGCATACTATCCTGAGCGTGTCGCCCTGCCGCGCATAGAACCCGGATGTCCCGGCGATGTACCCATGGCCGACCGAGTACATGTTCCATTGCGACCCCGAGGCCATGAATCCTGTGGACTTGTCCTGGTCGAGGACGTAGTACTCGGTCTGGGGGTAGTACACCTCCACGTACGCCGAGGCATTGCCCAGCAACTGCCATTCGGAGCCCTGGACCAGGTACACGCTGACGGTGATCGTGTCCTTGTCCCCGTCCGCACCTAGACCATTCCCCGAATAGTAGGCGTAACAGCTGCTGGACTGGTAGCTCATCTGGGTCGATGGCCAGTCCTGGCCGAAACCTCCGAATTCGCCGGTGGTGTTCCAAACGTAGACCTTATCTCCCGCCGGCGCGCCGCTCGTTACCGCCTCGAGTGACGCCGCTTCCTCCTTCCTCACCTCGATCATGGCAGGATAGCCCAGCTCGATGCTGACCGCCCTCTCCCCTATGGTGATGTTGGACCGCCCCTGCCCGACCGACATGATCCCTGATTGCGGATGATTCACCCAGACCTGAAGGGTCACGTGCTCCACCGCTCCTCCTTGGGCGTCGTCGTTTGCCTTGAAGATCACGTAGGAGGCGTTGGACTTACTGATGGTGGATACGCCTGGGGTCGACTCCGGGTCCTTTCCCGCGTCCCAAAGTAGTCCATTTGCCCCGTCCGTATCCCAATGCCATGATGGGATGAAGCCAGAGGGCGTTCTTGCGACATCGGGTGTGAGGATCACCTGATCGCCGGGGGCACAATCGCTTTCATCGGGGTAGATCTCTGCGGTAGGGTAATTGATCTCGATTGATGTCGAGGCCTGACCGTAATGATAATACCTGCCGCTCAACGTAAAATCAAGGGTGATGGTCATGTTGAGCCGCACCGTGGCTGATGTGCCAAGGGGCGCATCATCATAGGGCTGGAAGTAGACGCGTGAACCGTCCTCTGGAGCCCCGTTCACATAAAGTACATCGATGTACGAGTATGCAGTTCCGCCTCCCTCGTCGGTCGTCACCCACAGAACGCCCTTATTGCTGGATTCCGACCATGTGGCACGATAAGCTATAACGTCCTGAGGCATGGGGGACGGGAAGGAGAATGTTAGCTCCGTCCTCCCATTGGGATATGCGTAGTTCGGGCCGTTGATCGATACCTTCGTGGTGTTTACCACCACCGCATAGGTGCTGAAGCTCGAGGTGAGG
>Ga0209254_10005147_pt1 | contig 12022 bp, 11 predicted proteins | sample FrelakmetDIP11DI_FD_187148 | JGI IMG/M metagenome (GOLD analysis project Ga0209254, IMG submission 187148) | Freshwater lake sediment microbial communities from the University of Notre Dame, USA, for methane emissions studies - DIP11 DI (SPAdes)... | ecosystem: Environmental > Aquatic >...
ATCGCTTGCATCGGCCTGGCCGCCGTCCTTCACTTTGCTGCCTCCCCCTCATCGCGCAGGCCCCAACGTAACCGCGCCTCATGACCATATTACCAGAATATTGCAGGAATAACACCGCGACTTGAGGGTATCATATACGCATGGCGGCGGTGGCTTGTGCCGCGGATTCGCCAGACCAGGCCGGCATGTCCGCGGAGGGGCTCAGTAACGGAGGACGATGATGCGAGGATCACAGAGGATGGAACCCAATGAGGAGCTTGACCCGCTGCGCCGCCGTGTCTCGGAACTGGAGGAAGCACTGGCTGGTGAGATAAAGAGATGCGCCGACCTCGCCATGCGGTACGAGAAGTCGGAAGAGGCCTTGCGCAGGTATTCCGACGATCTGGAGGAGAGGGTAAAGGAACTGAGATGCCTCTACGGTATCTCCGGCATCATCGAACAGCAGGACCTGAGCCTGGAGGAGATACTGCAGAGAGCCGCCGACGTGATACCGCCCGGTTGGCGCCATAGCGATATCGCCTGCGCCAGGATAAGCCTCTACGGGCGGGAATATCCGAGCAGGGATTTTGCGATGAGCCCATGGAGCCAGACTGGTGAGATCTTCGTCCACGGTGAGAAGGCGGGCACGATAGAGGTCTATTACCTGGAGCCGAAGCCCGACGCAGACGAAGGGCCATTCCTGAAGGAGGAGAGGGCCCTTATCAACGCTTTGGCGGAGAGGCTGGGCAGGGTGGCCGAGCGCAAGGGTATGGAGGAGGCCCTCAGGGAAAGCCTGGAGCGCTACCGGCTCATCTACGATTTCACCGGGGAAGCCATCTATACCTACGACACCGATTTCGTGCTCATCGGGGTGAACAGGAAAGCCTGCGAGTTTATCGGTTATGCGGAGCAGGAGCTGTTGGGCCGCAACATCCTGGAGCTTGGCATCCTCCACCCCGGCGACAACGAACGTACTATGGCGGATATCGGGAAGCTCTTCCAGGGCGAAGTGGTCACCGATGAGCTGCGTTTCATCAAGAAGGACGGGTCCGAGGCCATCGGCAGCGTCACCGGTGCGCCCCTCTACGACAGGGAAGGGAAGATCATCGCCTTCACCAATGTGGCCAGGGACATCACCGAGGCCAAGAAGGTGGAGATGGCCCTGCTCGCCAGCGAGGACAGGTTCCGCAGCATCGTCGAGCAGTCATACGACGGCATCGTGCTCGTGAACCGGGAAGGGACCATCGTGGGCTGGAACCAGGCCCAGGCGGAAATAGTGGGGTTGGCAGAGGAGGAGGTGTTGGGCAAGTCCTTGTGGGACATACAGTTCAGCCTGGCCCTCGAGGAGCGCAGGACGCCGCAGGCATACGATCGCCTCAAAGACCTGGTGCTCGAGCCTTGCGAAAGCGGTCATGCCGATTGGTTCGGGAAGAAAAAGGAACAGGAGATAGAGCGCTCCGACGGGCAGCGGCGCACCATCGAGGCGGTGACCTTTCCCATCCAGACCCACGAGGGTTTCATGATGTGCAGCATCTCCCGGGACATCACCGAACAGAAACAGGCGGAGAGGGAACTGATGCGTATCAACCGGGAGCTGGACGCGTATGCTCACGTCGTCTCCCACGACCTGCGCGGACCCATCTCCATCGTCATCTCCGCCAGCGATGCACTGCGGGAGATGCTCAAGAATCCGCTGCGCGCCGGCAACGTAGATCAGACCGAGCGCGCGGTGGAGATAATCCGCAGCAGCGCGGAGACGGCACAACGGCTGGTGGAGGACCTGCTTAGCCTGGCGCAGGCGGGGCAGCAGCCGGAGAAACCCGAGGCTGTCGACGTGCGCGAAGTGGTGCGGCAGGTGCTGGCGGAGAGGGCGATCTTTATCTCCGAAAAGGGTATGGGGGTCGAAGTAGACGACGATCTGGGGCATGTGGTCTCCGACCCCACCCATATCTACCAGTTGTTCAGCAACCTGGTGGCGAATGCCGTGAAATACAACGATAACCCGGACCCCAGCCTGGCCATCCACTACCATAGACTGGGGAGTGGTATGCACCGCTATAGCGTCCAGGATAACGGCCCCGGTATCGCGCCCGAGGACCGGGAGAGGGTTTTCGTGCCCCTGTTCAAAGGGAAAGGCGGGGGGACCGGCGTCGGCCTGGCCATCGTAAAGAAAGTGGTGGGAGTCTATGGCGGCACCATCGAGGTCGGAGACGGCGGTGGAGCGCGCTTCGAGTTCACCCTCCGCGATAGCTCAACCAAGTAGGGGGTTTGGACGATAGATTAGGGAATGTTGCGAGCAAGGCCGTAGGAGTCTATGGTAAAAGATGCTGAGCCCTGCGGGAAATGCCGAGGCCTCCGGTAGAAGGTGGAGAAAAGGAAGCAGTAGTAAGATGGCCGCGACCATACTCATCGCAGACGATGCCCTCTTCACGCGCATGATGCTGCGCAACATACTCGTCGAGAACGGCTATAACGCCATCGTGGAGGCGGAGACCGGGACGGAGGCGATCTGGGCTTACGAGCGCTGGAAGCCCGACCTGGTGATCATGGATATCAACATGCCGGAGATGGACGGCATGGCCGCGGCAAAGAGCATCCTGATGACGGACCCGCAAGCGAGGATCATCATCTGCAGCGCCCTGGGCGAAAAGCAGCTCATGCTGGAAGCCCTGCAGGGGGGCGTCATGGACTTTATCACCAAGCCGTTCCAGCCCGATAGGGTCGTAGATGTGGTCAAGAAGGCCCTTTCCAAGCCCTCCTAACCCCAATCGGTACGGAAGCCCTTCCCACCAGGTGGCCAGGAGAAAGAGATAGCTCCCGCGGCACAGACGTACCAACAGGACGCGCACTCCATGCACTTCTCCAGGCTTTTTACGCGCGCCTTCCTGTCGGTGATCTCGAAGCAGTCCCCGAGGCACACCCGCACGCAGTTGGCACAGCCGTCGCAGTTCTCCGCGATGACCTGGACGAAATCCCCGGCGCCCTCGACCCACTCCACTCCCGGCAGCTCCTCGTATGTCTGGGCCATCTCAACTTCCTTTCCTGCGCGGCGGGTCGAACGTGGCCGGGTCGGCCCGGCGCACGAAGTCAACTATCTTGTCACTCACGAGGCCGGTGAACCTCTCCATCTTCACCATGCCCCTGACCGCTGCCTCCAGAAGCGGGAGCATCGCCTGCATCGCCGGGTTGGCGAAGCGGCTCAGCGGCTCGGCCAGGCTGGCCGCCCCCTTCAGCGCCGGCGAGAACGCCCGCAGCATGGTGTCGGCTGCCCCCAGTGCGCCGCGGAATACGGTCTGCGCCGCCCTGGGCCGTGCGGCCGTGTCGCGCGCGGGAAGCTCTTTCCCGCCGCTGTAGTCGTAGCGCTCGTATATCCAGTTGAAGTAGTAGCGAAAGAACATCCTTATCCAAGCGGTGATGATGGTGGGGTCCTCGGCGAGCGCTCGCAATATTGACTGCACCAACGGAGTGCTGACGTGGGAGAAGCCGCCCAGCCCCCAGCCGTCGTGCACGTATCTCTTGAACTCCTCCAGGTCGTGGTGCTCCTGGGCGAAACGGAGGTTGAAGCGGTTGCTGGCGGTGATCGACCATTGGATGATGGGGTGGTCGCGTATGCGCTCGTCGTAGCGGGCCAGGAACTCTCGCGAGGTGTCCCCGGCGCGCAGGGCCTCGATGGCCACGTCGGCGGCGATATCGGCGGAGAACCAGGCCGCGGGGACGCCGTCGCACAGCTCCGTGCTCTCTAGCCCCGCCGCGTCGCCGATGAGGATCATGCCGTCAGTGTGGTTGGGCATCTCGCGCAGCTCGCGGTCCAGGCCCACGTAGATCTCGAAGCTCTCCCACATGCGGGCGCGCAGCTTGATGCGCGGCGCTATCTCGTCCCTCCACCATGGGAGCTTGGTGGTGATGTTGTCGTGGTACTCCCTGAAGAGCTTTTTCAGGTTGGGGACGTCGCCGCTGGCCAGGCGCAGGCACTGGTCCTGCATAAAGTGGATGCTGCCGCGGTATGGCCATACCATGAGGCCGTTACCCTGCCCCAGTGGAGGGGCCAGCTTCTGTTCGTCCCAACCCCAACAGAAACGCAGGGTGTGACCCATGAGCATATCCAGTTCGTCCTTGTCTATCTCGTAGTCGTAGATATCCGCCAGGGAGATGGCCTCCGGGGGATATTTCTCGCGCACCCCTGCCTTGATGGCCAACAGCCCCTGGGAACCCTCGGCGTCTATGACGATGCGCGCGCGGATGTCCTCACCGCTGTCTGTCCTTACTCCCGCGATCCTGCCATTCTCGCGCAGCACGTCCACCACCGTTATTGAGGTACGCAGCTCCGCTCCCGCTTCCAGCGCTTTCTCCGCCTCCCACTGGCAGAAAGGCTGGCAGTAGGCGTTGTACCCGAAGGCGATAACGGGGGAGAATGGCTTGGGGACGCGCAGGGATTCGTCTACGTCGATGTCTCCGCTTTCAACGTCCTTGATGATGTAATTGATGATGCCGTCCACCGGTCTCTCGATGGGAGGGTTGCCGTCCCGGATGAAGGCGGGTGCGAAGAGAAAGCCGTAGAAGGGGATGGTCAGCCCGGAGATGACCTTCTCGCCCACCCGCTGCGAGCGCTCGAGCATCAGGGTGCGCAAGCCCGCCTCGGCGCATTTCTTCGCAGCTACCGGTCCGCCGAAGCCGGCCCCCACGATAACGACGTCGTAGTCCAACATATCCCCCTCCCCTGGTGCTTGGAAGCGAAGCTGGCTGTGTACGGGAGGAGATGCCGGAACCGCGCTTCCTGGCGCTGTGATCACCGCTAGGATCCGAGACGCTTGCTCCTCTATGATATCCCTTGCGGCACGAGGGTCAACCCCGGCTGGTGCGGTCTCCATCTACCCCGCTCGCGCAAAGTGGCGGTTCGGGCATGTCAAGATTGCCGCGCTCCGTTCGCTTCGCTTGCTCCGCTCGCAATGACGTCATAAAGTTGGCGCCCTTGGGGTCGATCCCGGTAGGATGGCTGACTGAGGCAGATTATCCCCACGCTCGTGCGGATGTTATAGAATCATAGTCGATGCATCGAGAGATAGATCCTGCAGTGCAAGGGGGGATGCCTTATCGACCACGAGAGAGATGCCAAATGGTACCGTAACTGGTATGTCATCCTGGGGGGGTCCCTGATCTTTCTCACCGTTGTCCTCTACCTCATCCATTACGCCATCTTCAAGGACGCCCACCATATCTGGATATACATGCTCGGGGACTTGGCCTTTCTCCCCATAGAGGTGCTGCTGGTCACGCTTATCGTGCACCGCGTCCTCGACATGCGGGAGAGGCGCAACCGTATGGAGAAGTTGAACATGGTCATCGGCGCTTTCTTCAGCGAGATGGGCATGCAGCTGCTGCATTCCTTCGCGGAGTTCGACGCCACCTGCCAGCAGATCAAGGACTGCCTTGAGGTGGAAGAGACATGGAGAGAAGACGACTTCCGCCGCGCGGGTAAGAGGCTGTCCGAATACGACTGCGCCATCGGCAGGGACGACCAGCTCCTGGAGGAGATGCGCGATTTCCTCCTCTCCGAGAGGGATTTCCTCCTCACCCTGCTGGAGAACCCCACCCTCCTGGAGCACGAGACCTTCACCGACCTGCTGTGGGCCGTCTTCCACCTCACCGAGGAGCTCAAATACCGACACCTCCTCGAGGACCTGCCGGAGATGGACCACCAGCACCTCTGCAACGATATCGCTAGGGCCTATCGCCTGCTACTGCGGGAATGGCTGGTCTACCTGGAGCACCTTAAGAGCAACTACCCCTACCTGTTCTCCCTCGCGGTGCGGATGAACCCACTGGACCCCGATTCATCCCCCGTCATCACATAAGGCGCCACCTCCGCCTATTGTTTTCTCCAGCGAGGAGATACCTCCATCCCATGGTGGCGGGATTGGTCAAAGGCCTCTACGAACGCGCCTTCGGTGTGGAGAGTGCGATGGAATGGGAGGTTACGGCGGATAACGACCTGGTAGCCGAGGTCAGGCCGAAGAGCTAGCCGATCCACCTTACACCAGGGCTGCCCCTTCCTTGCCGGCGCGGAAGCTGGGACGGTACACCGGGCACTTCGCCACGCACAGCCCGCAGCGCACGCCGCTCATGCCGGGCAGGCCCAGCTTGATGTAGTACTTGAGACAGGACGCCTTGTCCGTCCCCCGCCCGTCCTCGCTCAGGGCGCCCACCGGGCATGCCTTGACGCAGGCATGGCCGCAGCGCTCGGGCTGGCACAGCGCCGCCGCAAGCGGTTTTCCCGCCGGCAGCTCCGCGTCGGTGAGCAGGGCCACGAAACGGACCCTGGCGCCATGCTCGGGGGTGAGCAGAAGGTTGTTGACCCCGATCTCCCCCAGGCCCGCCTCCACGGCCATGTGCCGGAACGAGAGGTTTTCCCACAGGACCTTCTCGTTCAGCATGTCGTGGACCCGGTGTACGGCGATGAGATAACGCAGCAGTTTGATCATCCAGGCCGGCCGCTTATCCAAGTTCCACCCCGGCATCTCCAGGTAGGGGACGGGAAAGACCTTGTATCCCTGGTCCTGCAGGTATCCCGCAGCGTCGAAGAGCGCATGGTTCAACCTAGTGTTGGCCATATGGAAGTTGACCGTATATTCCTTGCGGGTCGCCGGGAGCTCGTCCAGGGGGAGGTCCAGCATGCGCATCCCCATGAGCACGATGGAACGGGCGCTCCCGAGGTAATCGCCGGGACGGTGCCCGGACGGAGCTTTCTCTCCGTAGGCCCGGGCATCCGCTATCCCGAAGAGTTCGGTTCCCGCCGCTAGCTTCAATCCATCCGCCAGATACATGCTTACCTCCTCCGAATCTCAGACTTTGGAGACGGGGAAGGAGATCTCGGTGAGAAGCTCCGATTCTACTACGGAAGCGGGATCGTTGAGCCAGACCTCGCGCGCAGGCCCCGCATACGTGTAGCCGTTCTCCTTGATCCAGACATCCAGGTCGTTGTAGGCCGGCTCCATCGCGCTGTAAGGCCCTTTATGCAAGGTGACCGCCGCAAGCCCCCCGGGGACCTCCCTCGCCACGATATCTCCTTTGCCCTCCAGCAGGCGGTTCACCTGGATGCACAGCTCCATCTCGAAGTCCTCGGGGTTGAACTCCATACCGCCGTAATAGAGGGCGAAGGGAGCGCCGCTCGGGTGTTCGCCCAGCTCCCCCAGGTAGCCGAAGAGGGCTCCGAATCCCGCGCCGATATCCTCCTGTATCTTCTCCATGGAGGTACGGAAACGCTTTCCCAGTATCGTCTGGGTCGGCTGTTCCTTCAGCTCTATCTTCCTCTCCATCTCACGCTCCTTTCCATAGCGATCGCTCTTCTTCCCGAGCATCATGCCGACGGTATGGAAGAACCGATCCACCGCACAAGACCTCGAAAACAATATACCCCGCTGCTACGACAAATATGCCGCCGCGTGGCAGAGTATCGATGTCATTGCCCCCACTCATAATAATCGTGGATGAGTGTATGGAAAATATGAAGAAGGTATGGCCGTGGACGTAGAGGAGAAGCTCAGGATACTTGGGGGCGCGGCACGCTACGACGTCTCCTGCTCCTCCAGCGGTGTGAGGAGGCCCGGGCGTAAGGGGAGGTTGGGGGACTGCACCAGCGCCGGGGTCTGTCACAGCTGGTCCGACGACGGGCGCTGCATCTCGCTGCTGAAGGTGCTCTTCTCCAACCACTGCATCTACGACTGCGCTTACTGCGCCAACCGGGCTTCCGTGTCCCGGCCGCGGGTGTCCTTCACCCCCGAGGAGCTGGCCGAGCTGACCATGGATTTCTACCGCCGTAATTATATAGAGGGCCTGTTTCTGAGTTCCGCCGTCTGGGTGAGCCCCGACTATACCATGGAGCGGCTTCTGCTCACTGCCTGCAAGCTGCGGCAGGAGAAGGGCTTCAACGGCTACATCCACCTCAAGGCCATCCCCGGCGCCAGCCCCGAACTCATCCGGCGGGCGGGCATCCACGCCGACCGCATGAGCGTGAATATCGAGCTTCCCACGGAGAAGAGCTTGCGCCTGCTAGCCCCCGACAAGAAGAAGGAGGACATTCTCGGCCCCATGGGGGACGTCGCGGAGCAGATCAACGGCAGCAGGGAGGAGAGGAAGCGGTTCAAGAAGGCCCCCGCCTTCGTCCCGGCGGGCCAGAGCACGCAGCTCATCGTGGGGGCCACGCCCGAAAACGACCTGCGCATCATGAGGCTGGCGGAGGGGCTCTACGGCCGGTATAACCTCAAGCGGGTATATTACTCCGCCTTCATGCCGGTGTCGGACGACCCGCGCCTGCCCGGCCTGGACTCACCGCCCCTGCTGCGCGAGCACCGTCTCTACCAGGCCGACTGGCTGCTGCGCCACTACCACTTCACCTCGGGTGAGATCCTGGACGACGAGCACCCGCAGCTGGATGAGGAGCTGGACCCCAAGTCCGGGTGGGCCCTGCGCAACCCGCAGTTCTTCCCGGTGGAGGTCAACCGCGCCGATTACGAGGCCCTGCTGCGGGTGCCCGGTCTCGGGGTGAAGTCGGCAAAGAGGATCCTCTATGCCCGGCGCATACATTCCCTCGACTTCGATGCCCTGAAGAAGATCGGCGTGGTGCTGAAGCGAGCACGCTATTTCATCACCTGCGGGGGCAGGTATTACTCCGGCGCGAAGATGGGGGAGGAGGAGATCAGGCGCAACATCGTCACCTTGTTCCGTCCGGCCGCGCCGAAACCGGATGGTTCGCATCAGCTCTCCCTCTTCGCGGGTGCGGGGCCTCCGTTTGGCGTGGAGGACGCGCTCTCCAGCGCCAGTGGGGAGTTGTGACCGTGACGCAGCTATATCTCTATGAGGGCGGCTTTCAGGGGTACCTCACGGTGCTGGATATGCTGCGCGAATCGGGCGAGGAGCCCGAGGGCATCATGGCAGACGGGGAAGGCGTGCAGGAGAGCCTGCTGGCGGATACGGTGCGGGTCATGGCGGACGAGTCGCGGGCCGAGCGCCTGTACGGTGATATCCGAGAGCATATCTCCGCAAGTGCCCTCAGGCACGCCTTCCGCGCCTTTCTCTCGGAGGAGGACGGCGCCGAATACCACATCTATCGCTACCTGTGGCTGGGGTGGGAGATAGGCGCCGACGTGGATGCCCGTCTGGGTGACGCACACGTGCATGCCGTGCATAGCATGAGCAGGCGTACAGGCTGCGAGGCCCACCGTATGCAGGGGCTGCTCAGGTTCCGTCAACTCGAGGCGGGGCCGTACTACGCCCCCATGGAGACGGAGTGCGACGTGCTCTCCCTGGTGGCGCGGCATTTTCTGGGACGCATGTCGGACCAGGATTGGATCATACATGACCTGGGGCGCGCTCGCGCCGCCCTCTGCCGCGGCGGCGAACTCTACTTCGTCGCCCTGCCCGGGTTCGACCCGCGCCTGAGCGAACGGGAGAAGCTGTGCCAGGAGATGTGGAGGGACTACTTCAAGACCATCGCCATCTCCGGACGGCGCAACCCCCGCCTCCAGAAGAACTTCATGCCCATGCGCTATTGGCCCCTCCTGGTGGAGGAGCCCTCCCGCCGGCGCTGATCGTCGCGCGGTATGTCCCGGACCAGGCCTGACCCCGCGATGCGTGGAAGGCATCCGTTATGATAATATCTCTATGCTTGCACAGTTAGTGGGGAAGCCGGTACATGCTAACAGGGAGTATTTTTCTCCCGTACTTTTCCCATATGGGAATGGCCGGCTGGATAGCGGTCCGTTTCAAAGATCAGGGGGGTAAAGATGAGCCTGCACCGTTTTCTTGCGTGGATTCCCAGACAAAGAAAGACCGCAGCGGCCTTTGCGATGATCATGGCCCTATTGTTGGCGGTAATGCTCATCCCCTTGGGCGTGGTGGCCGGGGCAGAAAAGCCCTCAAGCCATTATTTCCCCAAGGAAACACACAAGGACAAGGACGATGATTCAAGGGGAAGTGAAAGCGGCGAGGGCCTGCCGGAGGTAGCGACCTTCGAACTCTCCAACCCCATCTCCCCGGACGATTTCGACATCGTCGCCAGCTACGGCGAGAGCTACCTCTCCGAAAACAGCGCCGGAAAGAGGTTGCTGTACCTGGAGGGGGACGCGTACCAGAGGGGTTACGCCGAGGGTTACCTCTGCCCGCAGGGCGCACAGAGGATGACCAGGAACTATCTGGAGAACTTTTTCTTAGAGATGGCCGAAGAGTTTGGGATAAACGTGGACTTCAGGCAGTATCCCTGGTTATGGGACCTGATGTGGAACATCCTCAAGATACTGGTTGTGGCCAACCAGGACGCCGTCCCCGAGGAATTCCTCCAGGAGATGCGGGGCATATCGGACGCCTGCCGCGACCTGGGATACGACGTCAGCTACAGGGACGTGTTGACCCTGAACGTGGGCATAGATACCCTGCAAAGCGTGCTCACCGGATTCCAAGCCCTGTTCTGCAACGAGTTCGCGGTCTTTGGGGATGCGACGGAGGACGGCGGACTTCTGCATGGACGCGATCTGATGTTCGCCACGGGAGGGGATGTCCTGGCGGACGAATCCCTGATGATGGTGCATAATCCCACGCAAGGCTATCCTTTTGTGGCGGCGGCCGCTCCCGGACTCGTGGGCATCCCCACGGGCCTGAACACGCAGGGGGTGAGCTGCGCCATGGACGTAGTGTATTCCATCTTCACCCGGCCCCTGATAAGCGGGAAAGGGACCATGATCCTGTGCCGGCAGGTGGTGCAGTTCGCTGGCTCCCTCGACGAAGGTATCGCGCTTATCCGGGACTGTGACCGGGCGGTGCCCTGGCTCTATCTCATCGCGGACGGGGAGCAGTGTGAAGCCGCGGTGCTCGAGACCTTTGCCTCGAGTCTGCTGCCACCCGCGGATTATCTGCAGAGATATCTCAACCGGCTGTTTTTTGGCCTGCTGGGTATGCTTCTTCCCGGCCTAAACCAGGGCAAGCAGGCCGTTTCGACCGCAGGAACGGTCGATGATGGGGGATGGGAGATAGTGGATGGAGAAGTCGTGGGCAACGACCTCCTGGAGCTCCCGCCGCAGCCATCCTGCCCCAGCCTGGAGAAGGGCGTCATGGTGAGATGGCCGGACTACGTCGACCCGGAATGGTTTAACTGCCCGGGATGGGTCCCCACGCCGGAAGGCGACCCCGGCCTGGCCTACACTTTCTTCCCCAGGCAGTCGGAGGATTACCCCGACCTCGTGGCTATGACCAACCATTACATCATACCCCTGATGGCCCTGACCTATCCGTCCCTTGCCGGCAGCAGCGATAGCACTTCGCTGTGGAGATACGAGACCATGCTCGGGCTGCTGGACGAGAGCTACGGGGATATCGATGAGGCAAAAGCCATGTGGATCATCGATTTCCTGAACCCGGCCCGCTGCGATTACTACGGCACGGATACCTCCCAGTCCGTCAAGGGTCATCACGTGCTGATGGACAACAAGGACCTGGAGATGTGGTCTTTGCATGGCTATTACAACACGCCCTGGGTGCACGTGGACCTGATGGAAGTGCTCGCGGATTCATAAGGGATCGATCGGAGTATGGCGGCAGGATCTGTATGCGCTCTTCCCGAACGGGCTGATGAGACGCAATCATGCCTCACCGCCGCAGCCGGCCGAGGAGTAGCGGAATCCCAGTCTTTTTAATCCCCGTTGGGCACGGCGGGCAGGATAAGCCGGGACGCCACTCCCTGTCCGCGGAAGAGCTGGATGAAGGACAGCCCGAAATGCGGCAGGGCTGAGAGCAGGTCCGCCGTGGATATCTCCAGTTTGATGCGGCTCCCCGCGGTGAAACGGTGGTAGCAGGCCTGCATCTCCACCGGTTCCTCCACCGTGTTCAGCATGGTCCAGGTCCTCGGGTCGTAACCCTCGTAATACCCCCGGCTGATAAGTGTCTCCGTGCCGTCCGGCGCGATATGGAAGATCCCGGTATTCCCCGAGGCGATCCAGAGCGAGCCGTCAGGGGCCAGCGCCGGAGAGGACAGGTTGTCGCTCGTGAAAGTCACGCC
>Ga0209254_10005148_pt1 | contig 12022 bp, 13 predicted proteins | sample FrelakmetDIP11DI_FD_187148 | JGI IMG/M metagenome (GOLD analysis project Ga0209254, IMG submission 187148) | Freshwater lake sediment microbial communities from the University of Notre Dame, USA, for methane emissions studies - DIP11 DI (SPAdes)... | ecosystem: Environmental > Aquatic >...
CCCGATGGTGTGATGCATCGCCTCGACCAGGTCGATCACGCCAAGCACGCCGTCGATACCCAGGTGGGCGAGGCCCTGGAGGTCGGCGCCGGTGAGCGGAAAAGGGCGGCGGGAGCGGGTGGCGATGGGCAAGGGGTCCTGGAACGACGAGACGGGGCGAGACCGGAGGCCGCGATTGTCGCCCATGTGACCGGACCGCGTGCCGTCGCGGACCGGCCGACGATCAGCTCGACGCCGAGCCCGCCTCCAATGCCTCCCGGGCGACGCCGGTGCCGATCATGCTGTCCCGCGTGACCAGCGTGGCGAGCGCTTCCTCGCTCCAGCCCTCGGTGCCGGGCGGCCGGCCCGGGATCACCAGATAGCGCAGGTCCGCATTGCTGTCGTGCACCCGGACCTCGACCTCCTCCGGCAGCGTCACGCCGAACTCGACGAGCACCGCCCGCGGCTCGTTGACCACCCGCGAGCGGTACTCCCGGCTCTTGTACCAGGCGGGTGGCACGCCGAGGATCATCCGCGGGTAGCACGAGCACAGGGTGCAGACCACGATGTTGTGGACGTCCGGCGTGTTCTCGACGACGCAGAGCTCGTTCACGCCCATGTCGATGCCGAACGCCTTCAGCGCCAGGGCCGGGCGCTCGACGAGCTGGCGGCGGTAGTCCGCATCGGCCCAGGCGCGCGCGACGATCTTCGCCCCCTGCGACTCGCCCCGCGCGTCCATCGACTCCATGGCGTGCTGGATGTCGGCGGCGCTGAACACGCCCTTGTCGATCAGCAGTGTGCGCAGAGCCTCCTCGAGGACGCGCGACTCCAGCGGCGGCTCCGGATCGTCGGGCTGGAACGGATGGCGATGGGGCACGCTGCCGTGATCGTGGGCGTGCTCGTGGCCGTCGTGATCGTGGTCGTGGTCGTGATCGTGTCCGGTCGTGCTCATGCCGTCCTCCCTGCGGTCTCGTCCGACGGGGCGAGCCAGTGTTCGTAGAGCTCGATCTCGAGCGTGTCGCGGGGACCGCCCGCGTAGGCTGCCCACAGGTCGCGCTGCCGGAAGCGGACGCGATAGAGCATCCTGCCCGGCACGCCGCTGTAGCCGTAGGCGAGCTGTTCGGGGTTGAGCATGGGACCCACCACGCGGATGACCTCCCCTACCTTGCCCCTGACGTAGCGCGGCGTGCGCATGTGCCCGCTGTGCAGGCGGTCGATGACGCGCACCCGGTCGCCGACGGCGTAGCGGGCCTCCACCTCAGGCGCCCTTGTCCGCCATCCGGGCGCGGATCTCGGCCATGCGCGCATCGAGCTCGTCGCGGGCGATGATCCCCTTCTCCAGCATCAGCGAGGTCATGGAGTTGAGCCAGCGCTCGTAGTACGCCATCTTCCAGTAGGCCTCCGCACCGAACTGCTCCATGGTGCGGCGGTGCTCGTCCACGCGGATCAGCCGGCGACGGCCGTCCGAGAGGAGCATCAGCATCGCGTCGATGCGCTTTTCGAAAAATGAGGTCGGGTGCTCCGCGCGGTCGAGCGGCCCCGCGGGCTGCCCGCCGAGGTCATGAAACGGCTGCGTGCTCATGTGGCGAATCCTTCAGGGCCGCTTGAACGTGCCGTCGGGCAGGCGCCCGACGTAGGCGATGGCGTCGTCCACGCCGACCACGTCCGCGTACTTGGCGTTCATGTCGCACAGGTTGATCGCATGGGAGGCCTGCGAGCGGTCGTAGCAGCCCTCCTCCACCACTGCCACGCGGTAGTTGTAGCTGAAGCCCTCGATCACGCTCGCCCGGACGCATCCGCTGGTGGAGACCCCGGTCACCAGCAGCGTGTCGATCTTGCGTTCGATCAGGTAGCTCAGCAGCGGCGTGCCGAAGAAGGCGCCCGGCTTCTGCTTCTTGATCACGAGATCGCCCGGCTGCGGCGCGATGTCGGGGACGATGGTGTTGCCGCGCTCCTCCTTCTCGAAATCCTCCAGGAAGCGGCTGTTCTTCAGCCCCCAGCCGCCCAGGTCCGCGCCGTCGGGCCGCCGCTCCCCCGTGGTGTAGACGATGGGCACACCCTTGCCGCGGCACGCCGCGATCAGCCGCGTGATGTGGCCGATCGCGACCCAGCCCTCCTCGCCGCAGGCGTTGTGCCAGGTCTTCACCATCTCGAGTATGGGCTGCGGCCGCTCGCCGGTGAAGTTGATGCTGGCATCGATGACCAGCAGCGCCGGCCGCTCGCCATAGCCCGCGCGCACGCCGTATCCGGATGCCGCGAACACCTGCTTGTCGCGATCGGTCAGAAATCGGTCCCATACGCGTTCGGTCATCGAGTCGCTCCTGTTGGGTGGTGTCACGCCGAGGACGCGGGGTATAGTCCCCGCCGGTCCTTCAACGTGCGAAAGGGTTGGCCATGTCGGGTAAAGAGGTGGTGCGCGTCGGCAAGATCTCCGAATCGATCGAAGCGAAGAAGGTGCCGCTCTCGGCGGTCACCAAGGGCGCAGGGCTGGTCTTCGTGTCCGGCCTTCCGCCGCTGGATCTTGCGACCGGCGAGCTCGTCCGGGGCGACATCCTGGTCCAGACGCGTCATTGCCTGGAGAACGTCAAGGCGGCGCTGGAGTCCGCCGGATCGTCGCTCGAAAAGGCGCTCAAGGTCACGGTCTACATCACCAACTGCGCCTATTTCGAGGACGTGAACCGGATCTACGGCGAGTACTTCAAGCACGAGCCGCCGGCGCGCACCTTCGTGACCGTCGGCGCGTGGCCGTGGCCGTTCGACATCGAGATCGAGGCGGTGGCACTCGCCTGAGAGCATTTCAGTCGTCGCAGAGGGCGACGCAGTCGATCTCCACCCGCACGCCCCAGCCGAGCTCGCAGGCGACGGTCGTGCGGGCGGGCGGGTTCTTCGGAAAGAACTCGCGGTATGCCCGGTTCATGTTCTCGAACTCGATCATCGTGTCGATGAAGACGCCGACCTTCACGACGCGATCGAGCGACGAGCCGTTCGCCTCCAGGACGCTTCTCAGCACCTTGAGGGTCTGGCGGGTCTCCGACTCCATGGTCCCGTGCTGGATGCCGCCCTTGTCCGGGTCGAACGCCACCGCGCCCGAGCAGAAGATGAACCCGTTCGCCTTCACCGCCGCGCACAGCGGCACGCCGAGGTTCTTGTTGGCGTTGGTCTTGGGCGGCGTGTCGATGTGCACCTTCCGTCCGACCTTGGTGCGGACCCAGCCGTCGTCCTTCGATTTCTTCTTCCCGTTCGCAGCCATGCTGCCTCCTCGCTGGTGGATGAACGTCGCCAGGGTTAGGGACCCTGCACGACGGGATTGGTGAGCTCGCCGATGCCGGAGATCGCGATCGTCACGCTGTCGCCGCGCGCGAGTCGTCCCACGCCCTTGGGCGTCCCGGTGAGGACGAGGTCGCCGGGCTCCAGCGGCATGATCTGGCTGATCCACGCGATCTGCGTCGCCATGTCAAAAATGAAGTCGCTGGTGCGCTCGCGCTGGCGCACCGCGCCGTTCACGATGCAGCTCACCTCGACGTCGTCCGGGTCGATCTCGTCGACGACGATCCAGGGGCCGATCGGGCAGAACGCGGGATACGCCTTGCTCCACACGACGTTGAGATAGTTGCCGCCGATGCGCTGGATGTCCCGCGCGGTGACGTCGTTCGAGCAGGTGTAACCCCAGACGGCGGCGAGCGCCTCGTCCTTGCCGGCGCGGAACACGCGGCGGCGCATCACGCACGCAAGCTCCGCCTCGTGCTCCACCTGGCTCGAGCGGGCGGGGCACGGAATCGGCTCGCCGGGTCCAGCCAGCGCCGACACCGGCTTGAGGAACATTGCCGGATCGTCGGGAATCGGCAGGCCGATCTCGCGCGCGTGGCTCGCGTAGTTCATGCCGAGGCAGACGATCTTGGTCGGCTCCGCCGGCGCGAGCAGCGCCACATCGCCGAGCGCGTGCTGCACGCCCGTGCGGCGCGGCGACGCGAGGACGTCGCCCGAGAGTTCGTGCACCCGCTCGCCCTCGAGCTGCCCCCAATGCACCCGTTCCGCCTGCCGATAGCGCACGTATCGCATCCGTACCCCCCTCAGTAGCTCGTCTCGACCTGGTAGGCGCTGCGCGGCTTCCAGCGCAGGAGCTTGCGCTCGATGCGGATCATGGCGCTGTTCAAGAGCATCATCAGCGCCATCATCACGAAGAGCATCGCCATCGTCCCGGTCGTGTTGTAGGTCGTGGAATACATGTTGAGGCGAAAGCCCAGCCCCACGGAAGCCGCCAGGAACTCGCCGACGATCACGCCGATCAGCGCGAAGGGCAGCGCGGTGCGCAGTCCCGTCATGATCCAGCTCGTCGCCGCGGGCAGCATGACCTTGGTGAAGATCTGCCAGTCCGTGGCGCCCTGCACGCGGGCCACGTTGATGAGCCCGCTCTCGACGTTCAGCATCCCGGCCAGGGTGTTGAAGAACGTCAGGAAGAACACGAGCGTGGCCGCGAGCACGATCTTCGAGGTCATGTCGATGCCGAACCAGATGATCAGCAGCGGCGCCAGCGCGATGCGCGGAATGCTGTTCAGGCCCACGAAGATCGGGTCGAGAATCTGCGCTGCGACCGGCCAGCGCGCGAGCAGCACGCCGAGCGCGACGCCGCCGAAGCCGCCGATGGCGTAACCGCCGAACATCTCCAGGGACGTGACCCAGAGGTCGTTGTAGAACGAGGGTTCGAACAGCTCCGACCAGAGCTTGACGGCGATCTCGCTCGGCTTGCTGACGAAGAACGCGTCGACCCAGCGGCCGGAGGCGTACTCCCAAAGGGCGAGGAAGGCGACGATGGTGACCACCTGGCCGAGGAACACCTTGGTTCGATGGGACATGCCGCCGGACGCGGGAAGGTCGGACATGGGCTAGCTCACGGTTCCGCGGACCTGCACTTCGAGCTCTTTCCAGACCTCGTCGTACAGCCGCCGGAACTCCGGGTTGTCGTGCATGTGGAAGACGTCGCGCGGACGCGGGATGCCGACGGCGTCGTCGCGCACCATGCGGCCCGGCCGCGCGCTCATCAGCAGCACGCGGTCGGCGAGGGAGATCGCCTCGGTGAGGTCGTGGGTGATGAAGATCACCGTCGCCCCCGAGGTGCCCCAGAGCCTGAGGAGCTGGTCCTGCAGGGTGATGCGCGTCTGCGCGTCCAGCGGGCCGAACGGCTCGTCCATCAGGATCACCTCGGGCTCGTACACCAGCGTCCGGATGATGTTGCCGCGCTGGCGCATGCCGCCGGACAGCTCGTGGGGGAACGCGCCTTCGAAGCCCTTCAGGCCGACGCGCTCGATCCACGCGTCGGCCCGCTTGTACCGCTCGGCCTTGCCCATGCCGGAAAGCTCGAGCGGAAAGGCCACGTTGTCGCGCAGCGTCCGCCAGGGATAGAGGTTGTCCGACTGGGTGATGTAGCCGACGCGCCGGTCCACGCCGCTGATCCGCGCGCCGTTGAACCGGACCTCGCCCTCCGAGGTCGGCATGAGGCCCGAGACGATGTTGAGCAGGGTCGACTTCCCGCAGCCGCTCGGGCCGACGATGGTCACGAACTCGCCCTTGCGGATGTCGAGGTCAATGCGCTCCAGCGCCGTGATGAGCTCACCGCGCGACATGAAGCGCTTCGCGACGCCGCGAATTTCCAGCATCTTGCTAGTCCGATCGGTTCCCTCCCGGGAGCCCGACGGCCCCCGGGGCGGTCGTCAGGTTACTTGCAGGGCCCCGGCAGGAACGAGTTGTCCACCACCGCGTTGAACGGCACGTCCTTCTTGAGCTGCTCCACCCGCTTCATGAAGTCGGCGGCCGCCTGCAGCGACTTGGGCGAGATGCAGCCGGACGGGATGATCGCGGCGCGCACGTTGGACATCGAGTCGAGCAGCACCTTGGTGTCCACGGCCTCGAAGCGCTTCTTCAGCACCTCGAGGTGCTGCTGCGGCGTCGCGTTCATGATCCACTCGTTGCTCTTCACCAGCGCGCGCAGCACCTTGCGCACCGTCTCAGGGTTCTGCTTGGCGTACTCGGGGAGAACGTACACCAGCTCGAACAGGAACTCGGAGAACGCCTTGTCCTCGTTCAGCGCGTTGTTCGCGAGCCAGACGGACTTGCCGCGCGAGACCGCCAGCTCGACGATCGGGCTGGCGAAGCAGCCGACGTCCACCTGCTTGTTCTCCACCGCCGCCAGCATCTGCGGGCCGCCGCCGACGCCGACGATCTTCACATCCTTCTGCGGCACGAGCCCCGCGCGCTTGGCGTAGTCGACCGCGATGACGTAGGAGAAGGCGCCCGGCCGCGTGCCGCCGACGGTGAGGCCCTTGAGCCGCTTGATCTTCTCCTCGAAGGACATGCCCTCCTTGATGCCCGCCTTCTCCGCCGACTCCTTGTTCATGAAGCAATGGATGCCCATCTTGTTGGACATGGACATCACCGCCTTCAGCGGCTTGCCCTGCTCGAAGGCCGTCATCAGGCGGTTGGGCGTGGAGGCGGTGAACTGCACCGAGCCCGCGATGAGCGCGTCGACGTCCGGCCCGTCGCCCTGGGTCGAGATGACCTCCATCTCGATGCCCTCCTCGGCGAAGAAGCCCTTGTCCTGCGCGACGTAGATCGGATAGAACACCAGCGCCGGCACCGGGATCGCCATGCGCAGCTTCTGCACCGGCTTCGCCTGCGCCAGCGCCTGCGTGGACCCGAACGCCAGCCCGCACGCCAGCGCAACGGCGACTGCCTTGCGGAGTGCCCCGCCCTTCTCCCTGCTCCTGCGCGATCCGATCATTGCCGTGCCTCCGGTGAAGTTGGATATCGAACGCCCGCCCGGCTCATGGCTGCCAGCCGAGCGACCCTGCCGCAAAAAGCTCATCGACCTTCATTTCCCGCGTCGCCAGACCCTGCGCATGCGAGTACCGCGCGAGCGCCTCGACGGCGGCGGCATTGCGCCGGACGCCGTAGGGCCAGTAGTCCTCTCCCATCAGCGCCCGCACGTCGCGAACGTTCGCCGGCGCCCAGGGCAGCGCGACGCCGAGCGCCTGGTAGGCGGCGATGGCTTCGATCGCCTCCCGCTTGGCTCGCTCGAAGGCCTCGCACAGGGCACGGCACAGCGCCGCATCGTCGGCCAGCTCGCGCCGGATGCCAACGAGATGCATGATCGGAAAGATGCCGCTCCGCGCATAGTAGTCCTGCTCGACGCGCACGTGATCCGGGAACAGCCGCGCGACATTCGGCGCGCCGGCGAGGAAGCACTTCGGCGGCTTGTAGGCCACCATCGCGTCGAGATCGCCCGCAGCCAGCATGTCGGAGAGGTTCCTGCCCTCGTCGATCATCGCGACGCGCACGCCGCGCGGCTGCATGCGGATCACGGGCCGAGTGTCGGTCGCGTCGGCCGGCCCGCAGCGCCAGTCGATGTCGGCGGCGCGCACCCCGTACTCGTCCTCGAGCACGCCGCGCGCCGCGAGCGCCGCGGTCATCGAGTACTCGCGCACGCCGATCGTTTTCCCGACGAGGTCGCGCGGCGCCCGGATGCCCCGGTCCGTTCGCAAGAAGAACGCCGAGTGGCGGAACATCCGCGAGGGGAACACCGGCAGCGCGACGAACCGGCACTGGCCGATCGACGAGAGGTACAGGAAGTTCGAAAAGCTCAGCTCGGCGAGGTCGTAGGTATCGGTATCGAACGCCTTGGCGAAGAGCTCCTCCAGCGGCGGGCTTTCGAACGTCGCGTCGAGCCCGGGCACGGTGATGCGCCCGTCGATCAGCGCCTGCGTCCGGTCGTAGCGGCCGATGCCCACGCGCAGCTTCATGCCTGCCGCCCTCCGCCGGACACGTCGCTCGCCGCCTGCAGCGCGGCCCAGACGCGGGCCGGCGTGGCCGGCATGGCGAGGTCCGTCACGCCGCGAGTGCTCAGCGCATCCAGCACGGCGTTGAGGAGCGCGGCAATGCCGCCAGTGGTGCCGGCTTCGCCCGCGCCCTTTGCGCCGAGGGCGTTGGTCGGGCTGACCGTCGGCGCGGAGATCACGCGGATCGGGGGTACCGTGTCGGCACGCGGCATGATGTAGTCCATGAACGTCCCGGTCAGCAGTTGCCCGGAGTCCGCGTCGTACACGCAATGCTCGCCCAGCACCTGTCCGGCCGCCTGCGCCACGCCGCCGGCCACCTGCGCCTCCGCGAGCACCTCGTTCACCACGTTGCCCATGTCGTCCACGGCGACGTACGCGACGAGGTCGGTCGCGCCGGTGTCCGGATCGATCTCCACTTCCGCCACGTGCACACCGCTGGTGAACGCCTGCGGCGAGGGCTGCGCATGGAGCGTATCCAGCGGATGCGGCGTCACCGCCGCCGCCTCGCGCACCACGTCCACGAAGCCCACGGAGAGATCGGTGCCGCGCACGACGTAGCGCCCGCCGGTGAAATCCAGGTCTGCCGACGCGGCTTCCAGCATGCGCGCGGCGATCTCCTTTCCCTTGCGGGCCGCCTCGTCGGACGCGCCCGCCAGGGCGCTGCCCTGCGCGAGCATCGACCGTGAGCCGATGCTGCCATTGCCTCGGATCGCGGGGCCGTCCGGATCGCTCGACCGCAGCGTCACGAGGTCCGGAGCTATCCCCAGCCGCGCGGCGATCACCGCCGGGTACACCGTCTCGTGGCCCTGACCGTTGGAGGTCGTCGCGACGTGCGCCTCGATGCGCCCGTCGCCGGAAAAGCACAGCGCCACCTGGTCCTCGGGCAGGAACCCGCCGCCGCACGGCTCCACGAACAGCGCACAGCCGATGCCGCGGATGCGGCCGCGAGCGGCCGCATCCTGGCGACGGCTCGCGAACTCGGCCCAACGGGTCTCGCGTGCGGCCACGTCGAGCAGCCGCTGGTAGTCGCCGCTGTCGAACACGCTGCCGGTCGGCGTCTTGTACGGGAAGCGCTCCGCGCCCAGCGCGTTCCGCTGCCGCAGCGCAAGCGGGTCCATGCGCAGCGTGCGCGCCGCCTCGTCCACCAACCGCTCGACGATGAGGTTCGCCTCGGGCCGGCCCGCGCCGCGGTAGGCGTTCTGCGGGTTCGCGTTGGTGAGCACCAGCCGATGCCGGCCGTACACGGCCTGCATGACGTAGCCGCCGCTCGCGATGAGCCGCCCGTTCACCGTGTTGGTCACCGGGCCGGCGGAGGTGAGGTAGGCGCCCTGGTCGCACAGCCAGTCCGTGCGCAGCGCGAGGAAACGGCCGCTCGCATCCAGCGCGAGCTCGCCCTCCAGGCGGATGCCGCGGCCGTGGCTGTCGCACAGCAGGTCCTCCGAGCGCGTGCTGCTCCAGCGGATCGGCCGACCGAGACGACGCGCGGCCTCGAGCAGCACCGCGTACTCCGGATACGGCGCGTTGCGCGGGCCGAAGCCGCCGCCCACGTCCACCATGTGCATGCGGATGCGCTCGCGATCGACGCGCAGCAGCGCGGCGAGCTGGGTGGTCATGGTCTCGCTGCCCTGGTTGCTGCAGCGGATCTCGAACGTCCCGCGCGCGGCGTCGTACCACGCCAGCACCGAGCGCGGCTCCATCGGCGCGCCGGACACGCGCTGGCTGTGCACGACGGCCCTCACGCGATGCCCCGCGGTCGCGAACAGGTGCTCCGTCTCAGCGGCATCCCCGTACTCGAAATCGAAGCAGACGTTCCCCGGCACCTCGTCGTGCAGCGCGGGCGCGGCCGGCGCGACGGCCGCCTCGGGCGTCACCAGCGCGGGCAGGTCCTCGTACTCCACCTCGATGCGCTCCGCGGCGTCCTGCGCCGCCGCCGGCCCATCCGCGATCACGACCGCGATCTCCTCGCCAACGAATCGCACGCGGTCGCGCGCCAGCACCGGACGCGGCGGCACGACGACGCCGCTGCCGCCGCGGCCGGGGTAACGGATTGGCGTCACGATGGTGCCGAAGGCATCGGCCGGGAAGTCTGCCGCCGAGAGCACGCACACCACGCCAGGCATGCGGCGCGCGGCTTCGCAATCCACGGCGGTGATGCGCGCGTGCGCGAGGTCGGAGCGCCGGAAGGCCGCGAACAGCGCGCCGGGCGCCGACCAGTCGGCGGTGTAGCGGCCCCGCCCGGTCAGGAAGCGCTGGTCCTCCCGGCGCCCGGTGAAGCGCTCGGTCATGCGGGCGTCCGCGTGGCCGAGGGCATCACCGCGAACGCCTCGATCTCGACCATGAAGTCGGGATTCGACAGCCGCTTCACCTCCACGGTGGTGCTGGTCGGCAGCGCGCCGCCGAGGAACTCCTGGCGGACGTCGGCATGCCGGAAAAACTCCTCGATGTCGGTCACGAACGTGCAGGTGCGCACCAGGTCGTCCAGGGTCGCGCCCACGCTCTCCAGCGCGAGCCTGAGGTTGGTCCCGACCTGGCGTATCTGCGCGCCCATGTCGCCCTTGCCGACGATATTGCCCTCGCGGTCCCGCGAGAGGAGCCCGGAGACGAACACGAACGTCCCGCCCTTCACCGTCACCACCGGCGCGTAGAGCAAATGCCCGCCGACGACGCGGCGGTAGAGCGTGTCCGGATGGACGTTGCGGCGTACGACGTCGGTCATGCGTCAGCTCCCCTGGAGTTGCATGGCGTCGATGATGCGCTCGCGCGTGAGCGGCAGGTCGACGATGCGCAGGCCGATCGCCTGGCGCACGGCATTGGCGATGGCCGCGGCGGTCGGGCCCTGCGCGGCCTCCCCGGCGCCGACCGGCGCATCGGTCGGCACGCCGACCAGGTGCACGTCGATCGGCGGCACGGCGCTGAAGCGGATGATGGGATAGGACTCCCAATCGGTCGTGGTCACGCCCTCGCGGGAGAACGCGACGTGCTCGCGCAGCGTCCAGCCGATCGCCTGGGTGATGCCGCCCTCGATCTGGTTGCGCACGCCATCCGGGTTGATCGCCAGGCCGACGTCCACGGCAGCGACCACGCGCGTGACCCGCACCTCGTTCTCGACCACCACGTCGGCGGCCACGGCGCAATACGCGCCGGTATTCTTGTAATGGGCGACCGCGATGCCGCGCCCGGCGCCTTCGGGCAGCGCCGCGCGCTCGCCCCACCCGCAACGGCCGGCCGCGGCCTCCAGCACCCGCCGCGCCCGCGGATCGCGGAGATGGTCGAGGCGAAAACTCACCGGATCCGCATCGATGCGGTGCGCAAGCTCGTCCATCATGGATTCGATGGCAAACACGTTGCCGAGCGCGCCCAGCGAGCGCAGCGCGGAGGTGCGCACCGGCATGGCGAGCAGCCGATGATTGGTGACCACGAGGTCGTCGACGCCGTAGAAGGGAATGGCATTGCGCTCGGACCCGCCGCCGGCGGCGAGCGCCGCGTTCACCGCAATGCGCGGCGGAAAGCCTTCCGCCATCTCGGCCGCCGCCAGCAGCGTCGGCGTCTCCGCGCGTCCCGGCCGCAGGCTGTGGCCGTTGCTCCAGACGTCGTGGCGCCAGCGAGCGAGGCGGCCCTGCCCGTCCAGCGCCGCGGCGATCTCCACCACCATGCCCGGGCCCATCGGCCCGCGGCTCAGCTCCTGCTCGCGCGACCAGACCACCTGCACCGGCGCGCCCGCCTCGCGCGCCAGCAGCGCGGCGTCCAGCGCGACGTCGTCGGCGCCGTTGTGGCCATAGCAGCCCGCGCCCTCGACGTGCTGCACGACCACGCGCTCGACCGGCAGCCGCAGCGCGATGGCGAGGTCCGCGCGCAGGTTGTACACGCCCTGGCTGTGGCTCCAGACTTCGAGGCCGCCGTCGCCCCAGCGTGCCACGGCGCACGACGGGCCGAGCGACGCGTGCGCCATGAACGGCTTGGTGAAGACGAGCTTCAGCTCATGCGCCGCGGCGGCGGCCGCCTGCTCGCGGCGCTCGAGCACCACGGTCTCCGCTGCCTGCCGGCGAATCCACTCGCTCACGGTGCGTGTCTCGAACGGCAGCTCCGGTCCCTGCCAGGTGACCGCCTGCGCCACGCGCTCCGCGGCGCGCACGGCGAGGTATTCGCGCGGCGCGACCACGCCGACGAAGGCGCCGTTGCGCACCACGCGGACGCCGGCGCCGAGCTTCGCCAGG
>Ga0209254_10005149_pt1 | contig 12022 bp, 13 predicted proteins | sample FrelakmetDIP11DI_FD_187148 | JGI IMG/M metagenome (GOLD analysis project Ga0209254, IMG submission 187148) | Freshwater lake sediment microbial communities from the University of Notre Dame, USA, for methane emissions studies - DIP11 DI (SPAdes)... | ecosystem: Environmental > Aquatic >...
CCGCGCCGAGGCCGACTGGCTGGTCGGCATCAACGGCACGCGGGCGATGACCGCCTTCAACAGCAAGGACGGCGGCTTCTTCAAGACCACCGTCGGCCGCGTGCAGACGCCGACGCTGGCGATCGTGGTCGAGCGCGAGGAGAAGATCCTCGCGTTCGTGCCGCGCGACTACTGGGAAGTGCGCGCGACGTTTGCCTGCCGCGCCGGCGAGTACGAGGGCCGCTGGTTCGACGCGGACTTTCGCAGGCCCGAGGACGACGAGCACGCGCGCGCCGAACGGCTGTGGGACAAGGCGAAGGCCGAGGCGATCGTCGAGGCCTGCCGCGGCAGGACGGGCACGGTCAGCGAGGAGGCGAAGCCGACCACGCAGACCGCGCCGTTGCTGTTCGACCTCACCTCGCTGCAGCGCGAGGGCAACGCGCGCTTCGGCTTTTCGGCCAAGACGACGCTGTCGATCGCCCAGGCCCTCTACGAGAAGCACAAGGTGCTGACCTACCCACGTACCGATTCGCGGGCGCTGCCCGAGGACTACGTCGGCGTGGCGAAGAAGACGATCGCGGCGCTGTCGGCCCAGCGCCCGTTCGCGCCGTTCGCGAAGCAGATCGCCAAAGGCGGCTGGGTCAGGCCGAACAAGCGCATCTTCGACAACGGCAAGATCTCCGACCACTTCGCGATCATTCCGACGCTGGAGGCGCCGAAGCATCTCACCGAGGCCGAGCAGAAGGTCTATGACCTGGTGGTCAAGCGCTTCCTGGCGATCTTCTTCCCTGCCGCCGAGTACCTGGTCACGACGCGGATCACCGAGGTCGAGAAGCACCTGTTCAAGACCGAAGGCAAGGTGCTGGTCGAGCCGGGCTGGCTGGCGGTGTACGGCAGGGAGGCGATGGAAGAGCAGGGCGCACTGGTCAAGGTCGATGCCGGCGAACGGGTGGCCACGCGCGCGATCGAAGCCGCCGGCCTGCAGACGAGGCCGCCGGCGCGCTACACCGAGGCCACGCTGCTGTCGGCGATGGAAGGCGCCGGCAAGCTGGTCGAGGACGACGAACTGCGCGCAGCGATGGCGGGCAAGGGACTGGGCACGCCGGCGACACGTGCGGCGGTCATCGAAGGGCTGATCGACGAGAGCTACCTGGCGCGCGAAGGCAAGGAGCTGCACCCGACCGCCAAGGCGTTCCAGCTGCTGCGCGCGCTGCGTGGCTTCGGCGTCGATGCGCTGGACCTGCCGGAGCTGACCGGCGAGTGGGAGTACAAGCTGGCGCAGATGGAGCGCGGCCGCCTGAAGCGCGAAGCGTTCATGCGCGAGATCGAGCAGATGACGCGCGACACCGTCGAGCGTATCCGCCAGGGCGCCGAGCGCGGCGAGGTGCCCGGCGACTACGTGACGCTGAGTACGCCCTGCCCGCGCTGCGGCGGTGTGGTCAAGGAGAACTACCGCCGGTTTGCCTGCCAGGCGTGTGAGTTCTCGATCAGCAAGCATCCAGGCAGCCGGTTCTTCGAGGTCGACGAGGTCGAGGCGTTGCTGCGCGACAAGCAGATCGGCCCGCTGACCGGTTTCCGCAGCAAGATCGGCCGGCCGTTTTCCGCGGTGCTGAAGCTGGTCCCGCCCGAGCACAAGCTCGAGTTCGACTTCGGCAACGCGCCCGGCGGCGAGGGCGACGGGGGCGAGGCGGTCGACCTGTCCGGCCTGACGCCGCTGGGCAATTGCCCGAAATGCGGCGGCGGCGTGTTCGAGCAGCCGATGTCGTTCGTCTGCGAGAACAGTGTGGGCGGCGGACGCAGCTGCGACTTCCGCTCGGGGCGGGTGATCCTGCAGCAGACGATCGAGCCCGAGCAGATGAAGAAGCTGCTCGCCGGCGGGCGCACCGACATCCTGCGCAACTTCGTCTCCAACCGCACGCGGCGCAAGTTCGCCGCCTTCCTGGTCTGGAAGGCCGACGAAGGCAAGGTCGGCTTCGAATTCGAACCGCGCGGCAAGAAGGAGACCAAGGCGGCGGTCGTCACCGCCGAAGAGCCGCCGCCGGCGGCGGCAAAGCGCGCGACCGCGGTGAGGACGGCAAAGGCCGCCAAGACCGCGAAGACCACGACGACTGCGAAGACCGCCAAGGTCGCCAGTCGCAGGTCGACCGCCGGCAAGGCGGCGAAGCGCGCGCCGGCGGGCCGCGCCGGCGCGAAGAAGTCCGCCGGCGCACGCAAGGCGGCGCAGCGCTAAGGCGGCTGCCCGACAGCGGATGCCGGCCGCATGCAGCGCGCGCTGATCGTTGCCGGCATCGTCCTGCTCGTGATCGGGCTCGCCTGGCCTTGGCTGTCGAAGCTGCCGCTGGGTCGTCTGCCGGGCGACCTGCGCATCGAACGCGACGGCTTCACCTTCCACTTCCCGCTCGCCACCGGCCTGCTGATCTCGGCCGTCATCTCGCTCATCCTGTGGTGGCTGCGCAAGTGAACGACCCCCTGAAGCAGCGGCTGGCGGCGGGCGAGCGGCTGTTCGGCTGCTGGCTGTCGCTGGCCTCGCCGATGGCCGCCGAGGCGCTGGCCGGCGCCGGATTCGATTTCCTGGTCGTCGACGGCGAGCACTCGCCGGCCGACACGATGGACACGGTGGCCCTGCTGCAGGCGATCGCCGCCGGCGGCAGCCAGCCGATCGTGCGCGTGGCGGAGAACACGGCCTGGCTCGCCAAGCGCGCGCTCGACGCCGGCAGCGCGACGCTGCTCTTTCCGATGGTGGCGAGCGCCGACGATGCGCGCCGGGCGGTCGCCTCGATGCGCTACCCGCAGCACGGCAACGGCGGGCAGCGCGGGGTGGCCGGCGTCGTGCGCGCGGCGCGCTTCGGCCTGCTCGCCGACTACCTGCACACCGCGAACGCGGCCGCCTGCGCGATCGTGCAGATCGAATCGGCGGCGGCGGTGGCGGCGGGCGAGGAGATCGCCGCGATCGACGGCGTCGACGCGCTGTTCGTCGGCCCGGCCGACCTGGCGGCGAGCCTCGGCCACCTCGGCGACAGCGGCCACGCCGACGTGCAGCAGGCGATCGACCGGGTACTGGCCGCGGCGAAGGCGCGGGGCAAGCGTGCCGGCATCTTCGCCGGCAGCGCCGACGAAGCGCGCGACTACGCGGCGCGCGGCTTCACCCTGATCGCGCTGGCCGCCGACGTGATCTGGCTGCTTGCGGGAGCGCGCCAGGCGCTGGCGGCTGCGCGCAACTGAACCGGCTGCCGCGCTTCCTGCGCGGCCGGCCGCGCTGATCGACATGACAGGTTCGCGCGCCGCCGGCCGGGCGCGCAGATCGACATGAGAGAATCGCGTGCCGCCGGTCGGCGCGCAGCGCGGCGACGCTGGGCCAGTCGGGCCGCGTCTGACGACTCCACCCCCTGATGCCGCTCGTCGCCGTCACCATCGCGCTGTCCGCGTTCCTGCTCTTCCTGGTCCAGCCGATAATCGCCAAGCAGGTCCTGTCCTGGTTCGGCGGCACGTCGGCCGTATGGACCACCTGCATGGTCTTCTTCCAGGTGGCGCTGCTCGGCGGTTATGCCTATGCGCACGCGCTGACCCGCTGGGCGCCGCCGCGCAGCCAGGCGCGCGTGCACATCGGGTTGCTCGCGGCGAGCCTCGTCTTCCTGCCGATCGTCACCCGCGAGGCGCTCAAGCCGGGCGGCGAGGAGGATGCTGCGCTGGCCATTCTGTGGCTGCTCGCCGCCACCATCGGGCTGCCGTACTTCCTGCTTGCGTCCACCGGTCCGCTGCTGCAGCGCTGGATTGCCCATCGCTACCGCGAGAAGACGGTCTACCGGCTGTTCGCGTTGTCGAACTTCGGCTCGCTGCTCGGACTGCTGGCGTTTCCGTTCCTGATCGAGCCGTACGCGCCTTCGCTCGCCCAGGCCCGCGCATGGAGCGTCGCCTACGCGGTGTTTGCACTGGCCTGCGCCGCGACGGCATGGCAGGCGCAACGGGAACTTTCGGCGCACGCCGGTCAGCCGCTCGCCGCGGCCGGCGCCGCGACGGCGCCGTCGACGTCGGCCGATGGCGCGCCCGGTGCCGGTGACTACGCGTTGTGGCTCGCACTGTCCGCGCTCGGCTCGGTGCTGCTGCTGGCGGTCACCTCGCACGTGACGCAGAACATCGCCTCGGTGCCCTTCCTGTGGGTGCTGCCCCTGACGCTATACCTGCTGACCTTCGTGCTCGCCTTCGAGGGCCGGGGCGGCCGCGGCTGGTACGAGCGGCGCTGGTGGCTGTTCCCGACCCTGCTGCTGGCGGTGGCGATGAGCTGGGGCCTGTCGGCCAGCCGCGGCGTGCTCGACATCGGCGTGGCGGTGCCGCTGTACTGCGCGGGCCTGTTCTTCTGCTGCATGTTCTGCCACGGCGAGCTGGCGCACGCCAAGCCGGTGCCGCGTTACCTGACCCACTTCTATCTCACGCTGTCGGCCGGCGGCGCGCTCGGCGGCCTGGCGGTGGGGTTGCTGGCGCCGCGCCTGTTCCCGGCGTATTTCGAGTTGCCGCTGGCGCTGTTCGCGCTCGCGGCGCTGGCCGCATTTCTGGTCCTCGGCAGCCGCACCCTGATCGGGCCGGCCCTGGTGGCCAGCGTCGCCACGGCCTACTCGGGCTGGCATTACGTCGACTTCCTCAAGAACGACACGATCGTCATGCAGCGCAGCTTCCACGGCACGCTGCGCGTGCGCGAGACCGGCGACGGCGAGCGGCAGGTCCGTCGCCTGCTGCACGGCGTGATCATGCACGGCGAGCAGTTCACCCGGGCGGAGGACCGGCTCGAGCCCGGCACGTACTACGCGCGGACGTCGGGCATCGGCCTGGCCATCGCGGCCAGGCAGGCGGCGGGGCCGGTGCGGCTCGGCTTCGTCGGCCTCGGTGTCGGCACGCTTTCGGCGTACGGGCGCGCCGGCGACGAGCTGCGCTTCTACGAGCTCGACCCGCACGTGCTCGAGGTGGCGCGGCGCGACTTCACCTACCTCGGCGCGACGCCGGCAAGGCTCGACTTCGAGATCGGCGACGCGCGGCTGTCGCTCGAACGCGAGCTGCAGCGGCAGGGACCGCGCGGCTACGACGTGCTCGCGATCGACGCCTTCTCCAGCGATTCGATCCCGGTGCACCTGATCACGCGCGAGGCGGTCGAGCTGTACGCGCGCCACCTCGCTGCCGACGGGATCATCGCCGTCCACATCTCCAACCGCTTCCTCGACCTGAAGCCGGTGCTGGCCAACATCGCGCAGGCGACCGGCCTCGCCGCACGGCTGGTGTCCGATTCACCGGAGGACGAGCGGCTGGCGTCGAGCACCGACTGGGTGCTGCTGGCGCGCGACGCGAAGGCGTTCGACAGCGAGCAGATCGGCTCGCGGGCCGAGCCGCTCGCGCCGGTGCCCGGGTTCTCGCTGTGGACCGACCAGTTCAACAACCTGCTCGACGTGCTGAAGGTCCGCCCGCGCGACGAAGTGAAGTCCCTGCTTGGGCTGGATTGACGTGGTCGCGCGCGAGCGGCTCATCGCCGAGGTTGCGCTGCGTGCGGCGGGGCTCGGTCCGGCAAGCGGCATGGCAGCCGTCGGCGGCGGCGACATCGCCGCGGCGTATCGCGTCGAAGCCGCCACGCAGCGGGCCTTCCTGAAAATCGGCGCCGCCGCGCACCCCTTCGAGGCCGAGGCGCTCGCGCTCGCCGAGATCGCCGCCACGCGGACGCTGCGCGCGCCGCGCGTGCTCGCGCACGGCGTCGCCGAAGGCGCCGGCTACCTGCTGCTCGAATGGATCGAGCTGGCCGACGACGGCGACTGGACTGCTGCCGGCCGCCGGCTCGCCGCCATGCATGCCTGCGTCCAGGCCCGTCACGGCTGGCAGCGCGAGAACACGATCGGCGCCAGCCCGCAGTTCAACGCCCGTTGCGCGGACTGGGTCGCGTTCTTTCGCGAGCAGCGTCTGCGGCCGCAGTTCGCGCTGGCGCGGGCTCGCGGCCTCGCGCAACTCGCCGCGCTCGAAGAGAAGGCCTGCCGGGCCAGCGACGCCCTGCTCGCCGGCCATGCGCCGCCGCCGGGCCTGCTGCATGGCGATCTGTGGCGCGGCAACGTGGCCTTCGACCGCGACGGCGCGCCGGTGATCTTCGATCCGGCCACGTACTACGGCGACGCCGAAACGGATCTGGCGATGACGCGGCTGTTCGGCGGCTTTCCGGAGCCTTTTTATCGTGCCTACGCCGCCGCGCGGCCGCCAGCCGCCGGCGCCGCCGCGCGCCTGCCGCTGTACCAGCTCTACCACCTGCTCAACCACGCCAACCTGTTCGGCGGCGGCTACGTGGGGCAGGCGATGGCGCTGATCGAGCGGCTCGATCAGCGCCGCTGATGCCACCGGTGGCGGCGACGGCCTCGTCGGCGCGCAGCCAAGCCATCACGGACGCCGGCCGTGCCACCGCGGCCGAGGGCCGCGTCATTCGATTGCGGCATACTTGCGCCCCCCCATCGACCGCCGATTGCCGACGCATGCCCACCGCCAGCAAGACCGCCCGCAAGCCGAAGATCGTCGTGCGCACCTCGCGCATCCACGGCCGCGGCGTCTACGCCGGCCGCAACCTGAAGAAGGGCGAGCGCATCATCGAGTACAAGGGCGAGGTGATCGGCTGGCGCGAGGCCGACCGCCGGCCGCCGTCGGACCCGGACGACCCGAACCACACCTTCTTCTTCTCGCTGGAGGACGGCAAGCACGTGATCGACGCCAACGTGGACGGCAACGCCGCCCGCTGGATCAACCACTCCTGCGCGCCGAACTGCGAGACGGAGGAAGACGACGGCCACGTGTTCATCGAGGCGCTGCGCGACATCAGGGCCGGCGAGGAACTGTTCTACGACTACGGCCTGGTCATCGACGAGCGGATCACGCCGACGCTGAAGAAGCAGTACCGCTGTCTGTGCGGCGCCAGGCAATGCCGGGGCACGATGCTGGCGCTGCGCAAACGCAGCAAGAAATAGGAGACAACCGATGCAGGCTTCGATGTACGCGTTCAGCGTGCCGGTGTTCGTCAAGACGCTCGGCAACCTGTCGGCGATCCTCGGCAAGGGCGCGGCCCATGCCGAGCAGAAGAAGATCGATCCGGCGGTGCTGCTGGCGATGCGGCTGGCGCCGGACATGTTTCCGCTGACCATGCAGGTGCGAATCGCCTGCGACTTCGCCAAGGGTGCGGTCGCGCGGCTGGCCGGCGAGGAACCGCCGAAGTGGGAAGACAACGAGACGACGATCGCCGAGCTGCAGGATCGCATCGCGCGCACGATCGGGTTCATCCAGGGCTTCGGGCCGGCGCGCTTCGACGGCGCCGAGGCGCGCACGGTGACGGTCACGATCCGCGGCGAGCCGGTGCAGTACGCGGGGTTAGCCTACCTGGCGCATGCGGTGCTGCCCAACTTCTTCTTCCACGCCGCCACCGCCTACGACATCCTGCGCCACGCCGGCGTCGAGCTCGGCAAGCGGGACTTCATCGGCAAGGTCTGATCCGGCGCCGCCCCGGCGCCCGGCCGGGGAGCGCACGGCGGTCTTGAAACGCGGCGCCGCGTCCTGCATGCTGCGCGCAACGCGCGCCAGCGCGTCGACGTGCGATAGCCGGGAGCGTTGTGATGGCCGACCTTTTCGACAACCCGATGGGGCTCGCGGGCTTCGAGTTCGTCGAGTTTGCCTCGCCTCAGCCGGACGTGGTCGAACCCGTTCTCGAGACACTGGGCTTTGCCCGGGTCGCGCGCCATCGCTCGAAGGACGTCGCCCTGTACCGGCAGGGCGACATCAACTTCATCGTCAACCGCGAGCCGAAGAGTCTCGCAGCCTACTTCGCCGCCGAGCACGGCCCGTCGGCCTGCGCCATGGCCTTTCGCGTCAGGGACTCGCACCAGGCCTATGCCCGCGCGCTCGAACTCGGCGCGCAGCCGGTCGACGTCCCCACCGGGCCGATGGAGCTGCGCCTGCCGGCGATCAAGGGCATCGGCGGCGCGCCGCTTTACCTGATCGACCGCTTCGAGGACGGCAAGTCGATCTACGACATCGACTTCGAGTTCATCGACGGCGTCGACCGCCACCCGCCGGGGCACGGCTTCAAGGTGATCGACCACCTGACGCACAACGTCTACCGCGGCCGGATGGCCTACTGGGCGGGCTTCTACGAGAAGATCTTCGGCTTCCGCGAACTGCGCTACTTCGACATCAAGGGCGAGTACACCGGTCTGACCTCGCGCGCAATGACCGCCCCCGACGGCAGGATCCGCATTCCGCTGAACGAGGAGGCCTCGAAGAGCACCGGCCAGATCGAGGAATTCCTGATGAAGTTCAACGGCGAGGGCATCCAGCATATCGCGCTGCTCACCGACGACCTGCTTGCCAGCGTCGACCGCCTGCGCCGTGCTGGAGTGCCGCTGATGACGGCGCCGCCGGCCACGTACTACCGCATGCTCGAGCAGCGCCTGCCCGGCCATGGCGAAAACGTCGCCGAACTGCAGGCACGCGGCATCCTGCTCGACGGTGGCAGCGAAGGCGGCAAGCCGCGCCTGCTGCTGCAGATCTTCTCGCAGCTGCTGCTCGGCCCGGTGTTCTTCGAGTTCATCCAGCGCAAGGGCGACGACGGCTTCGGCGAGGGCAACTTCAAGGCGCTTTTCGAGTCGCTCGAGCGCGACCAGATCGAGCGCGGCGTGATCCAGGCCGCGTGACGGCAAGGATGCCGGAAATGGAAAAGCTCACCGCCGATCGCGCGCGCGAACGGCTCGCGGCGCTGCCCGACTGGACCTTCGACGAAGCGCGCGGCGCGATCAGCCGCCGCTTCGTCTTCGCCGACTTCGCGCAGGCCTTCGCCTTCATGACCCAGGTGGCGCTGGCCGCCGAGAAGCGCGACCACCACCCGGAGTGGAGCAACGTCTACAACCGCGTCGACGTGCTGCTGACGACGCACGACGCCGGCGGGCTGACGGAGAAGGACATCGATCTGGCCCGCGTCTGCGACGCCGCATTCGCGCGCAGCGCCGGCCGCTGAGAAGGTGTGAAGACTTCGTCGCGAGCAGCCCGAGGTCGCGCCGAGCAGCGGACCTGTACCGGGTCGTACAGAGAGCAGCGCAGGCGCGAGATCGGGCCGCGCAGCAGAAAGATGCACACCTTCTGAGGGCGCGGCGATGATGCAGTACCCGCAGGCCGACCGGCACGGGCTCGCCGCCGGGCCGGACGCAAGGCCGGAACGCCCCGACTGGACCATCGACCAGGGCTGGGAGCGCTACACGGCCGAGGAGCACGCGGTGTGGCAGCGCCTGTACGAGCGGCAGGCACGGCTACTGCCCGGCCGCGCCTGCGACGAATTTCTCGACGGCATGCAGCGGCTGCCGATCGCTGCCGACGCGATCCCCGACTTCCGCCGCCTCAGCGACGTGCTGATGAAGGCCACCGGCTGGCAGGTGGTCGCCGTGCCGGGGCTGGTGCCCGACGAGGTCTTCTTCGAGCACCTGGCCCACCGCCGTTTCCCGGCCGGGCAGTTCATCCGCAGGCCGGGGCAGCTCGACTACCTCGAAGAGCCGGACGTCTTCCACGACGTCTTCGGCCACGTGCCGATGATGATGCACCCGGTGCTCGCCGACTACATCCAGGCCTACGGCGTCGGCGGCCTGCGCGCGCAGAAGCTCGGCGTGCTGCCGCAGCTGGCGCGGGTGTACTGGTACACGGTCGAGTTCGGCCTGGTGCAGCAGGGCGAGGGCTTTCGCATCTACGGCGCGGGCATCGCCTCGTCTTACGCCGAGAGCGTGTTCGCCCTCGACGACCCGTCGCCGAACCGCATCCGCTTCGACCTCGAGCGCGTGATGCGCACCCGCTATCGCATCGACGACTTCCAGGAGACCTACTTCGTGCTCGGCAGCCTGGACGAGCTGCTGGAACTGGCGAGGATCGACTTCGCGCCGATCTACGCACGTGTCAGCGGCCAGCCGGAGCACGAGCCGGGCGAGGTTCTCGCCTCGGATCGGGTGGTCGCGCGCGGCAGCGGCGCCTACCATGCCGCCAAACGGAGGCACTGATCGACATGGACTTCACCGAACGCACCGTCATCGTCACCGGCGCCGCCGGCAACCTCGGCCGCGCCGTGGCCGCCGCCTTCGCCGAACGCGGCGCCAACCTGGTGCTGGTCGACCTGAAGGAAGAGGCGCTGGCGCGGGCCTACGGCGCTGCGGGCGAAAAGCGCCTGTTCGCGCCGGCCAACCTGCTCGACGCGGCGCAGGCGGAGTCGGTGGCGCAGCGCTCGGTCGATCGCTTCGGCCGCATCGACGTGCTGTGCAATCTCGCCGGCGGCTTCCGCATGGGCGAGCCGGTGCACGCCACCTCGACGGCGACGCTGGAGTTCCTGCTCGATCTCAACGTGCGCACGATGCTCGCCATGTCGCACGCCGCGGTGCCGCGCATGCTCGCCGCCGGCCGCGGCAAGGTCGTCAACGTCGGCGCGTTTTCGGCGCAGAAGGGCGCGGCAATGATGGGCGCCTACGTCGCCGCCAAGAGCGCGGTGATCCGGCTCACCGAGTCGATGGCCGCCGAGCTGCGCGAGCAGGGCATCAACGTCAACTGCGTGGCTCCGACGATCATCGACACGCCGGAGAACCGCGCCGCCATGCCCGATGCCGACCCGTCACGCTGGGTGGCGCCGGCCGATCTGGCCGGCGTGATCGCCTTTCTCGCTTCCGACGCGGCGCGTGCGATCCACGGCGCCGCGGTGCCCGTCACTGGACTGAGTTGAACCGAAGCGCGGCCGGAACACGGCGAACCGCGGAGCCGCAAGGAGAGAACCGATGCTGAAGATCGACAGGATTCACCACGTCGCCTACCGCTGCCGCGACGCCAAGGAGACGGTCGAGTGGTACCGCAGGATGCTGAACATGGACTTCGTGCTGGCGATTGCCGAGGACCAGGTGCCGTCGACCAAGGAGCCCGACCCGTACATGCACATCTTTCTGGATGCCGGCGGCGGCAACGTGCTCGCCTTCTTCGAACTGCCGACCAAGCCCGAGATGGGGCGCGACCCCAACACGCCGGCATGGGTGCAGCACATCGCCTTCAAGGTGAAGGACCGCGCCACGCTGCTCGAGTACCGCGCCCACCTGGAGAGCAACGGCGTCGAGGTGCTCGGCGTCACCGACCACGGCGCCTTCCACTCGATCTACTTCTTCGACCCGAACGGCCACCGCGTCGAACTCGCCTGCCCGGACCCCGAAGAGGAGGCGACGATGAAGAAGCTCGACGCCGTGAAGTGGGACATGCTGGAAGAGTGGTCGCGCACCAAGCGGGCGCCGAAGCATGCGGCGTTCCTGCACGAGAGGGAGTTCAGGCAGCCGGCGTGATGGTGGCCGGGCGTTGGCCGGCGCCGTGAAGCCTTGGCCGACCGGCGCAGGCTACTTCCTGCCGCGCCAGTAACTCGGGCGCCGGCTATGGTGCGCGACCGCGAGGATGCGGATCTGTTCGCCGACGATCGAGTAGATGACGCTGAACGGAAAGCGCCGTGTAACGAGACGACGCCTGCCTTGGCGCCAGATCGCGCCGAGGTGCGGATGATTCAGGAGAAGATCCGCAGTGTGCTCGAACTCCGCGAGGAACGACTGCGACAGTGCGGCGCCGGCCTGTCGTCGGTAGAACTCAGCTGCTTCCCGGAGATCTTGCTGCGCCTCGGGGTGCAGCAAGAAGTTCACCGGAACTCCGCCTTCAGTCTGGCTAGCGCTTCGGGGCCCGAAATCAGGGCAACGGCGCCGCTCTCGATCTCGGCGTTGCGGCGCTCGACTTCCACGGCCCAAGCCTCTTCAAGCTCTGGGTCGATGTCAAGACTTGCGATCAGGCGCTCGACCAATCGTGCGCGCTCCGCCGCCGAGAGCCGCAGCGCTTCGGCTTCAAGTGTTTCTAAAGTCGACGACATGACGTCTCCGGAAAAGGGCAGCGAATAGTGCCTACTGAGCTTTCATTAAATGACTGACAACCGATTCGCTACCATGAGCGTTATCCGGGCAGGCAATTGCTCGGAGGACGGTCATGGGGACGAAGCGGT
>Ga0209254_10005150_pt1 | contig 12019 bp, 14 predicted proteins | sample FrelakmetDIP11DI_FD_187148 | JGI IMG/M metagenome (GOLD analysis project Ga0209254, IMG submission 187148) | Freshwater lake sediment microbial communities from the University of Notre Dame, USA, for methane emissions studies - DIP11 DI (SPAdes)... | ecosystem: Environmental > Aquatic >...
TTACAGGCTTTATGATTCTCGGAGCGCTGTATGCAATCCATGCAAAGGATTTGCTTTCCGCCGTTATTGCCTGTGGCATTGTAGGCTATGGACTGGTCATATGCTTCCTGTTGCTGAAAGCACCTGACCTGGCGATTGTTCAAATTGTGGTGGAAACGATAACCCTGATCATTATGGTTGCCGTTGTCCTGAACAGCTCCCGTGAAGAGTCCTACGCCAGATTGGATTCGCAGGGTCTTGTCCATGCGGCTGCCAGCCTGGTTATGCTGCTGGTATTATTTTACTTTTTCTATCTCGCGATACAAAACCTTGATGGCTTTGGAAACGGTTCGCTGCGGATGGCAAGATCTTATATTGAAGGAGCCACCGATAAAACCGGCAGTGCCAACCTGGTAACCGGCGTGGTATTTGATTTCAGGGGTTATGATACCCTGGGGGAGGCTACTGTTCTGATTACTGCAGTGCTTGGTGTAATTTCCATGTTGCGGTTGAGGGGTAAAAAATAAGCATCATGAAAGGAATGACCGTCATCGTTAAAAAGACTACACAGATCCTGGCCGGAATGATCTTTCTTTATGGCAGCTATATCATTGTTCATGGACATCTGACACCCGGCGGAGGTTTCGCGGGCGGTGTAATGCTGGCCGGGGCATTTATCCTGATTACCCTTGCCTACGGAAGCGATTTCCTAAACCTGAAAAGAGAAGAGGCAGGATCCACGGCAACAGAAAACGGCTCGGTGCTGATCGTCATCCTGTTATCGGTTGCCGGATTGCTTCTGGGCGCGAAAGTGTTTTTCCTCAATTTTCTGCCCAAAGGTACGTTGGGGGAACTTATCAGCGCCGGCGTCATACCACTTTATAATGTTTTCATAGGTATTGAAGTGGCAAGCTCTATTTTCATCATATTTCTTGCATTGGTCATATACAAAGAGGAAGAATCAACATGATTACCTATCTGATGTGTTTCATATTATTCCTGGTGGGATTGTACGGTGTAATAACCAGGAGAAACCTGGTTAAAATAGCTGTTTCACTTTCCATCATGGAAATCAGTACTTTCCTGTTCTTTGCACTTGTGGGTTATATAGATGGTGGTATTGCACCTATTGTCGATCCGGCTGACCCGGTCAAAGTATATGTCGATCCATTGCCACAGGCACTGGTGCTAACAGCAATAGTTATCGGGTTGGCAACTACTGCAATGCTCATGGCGGTTATTATCAGACTCTACAGAAAGTACGGAACCTTTGATATCAGAGAAATAAAGAACCTAAGAGGATAAATTATGAATCCATTGATACCATTATTTGTAATAACACCTCTGGCAGGAGCTTTTCTGATCATGATTATCGGAAGGTTCATAGCTGAATTTAACAAATACTTCACGTCACTGGTACTCCTTTTCCTGGCCTGTATCAGTTTCTATTTCCTTTTCACAACAGGGGAAAAAATATTTGTCTATAAAGTGGGGGGCTGGGAACCAATAAACAGAGTCCCTATAGGTATTTATATGGTGATGGATGGATTGACTGCGATTGTCGTCTGCATAATTAATCTGATTGGCTTCTTATCAGCTGTTTATTCGATCTCTTATATAAAACGATATACGGCTGGAAACTATTTCTATGCCTTATTCTGTCTTATGATAGGCGGTATGAACGGAGTAGTTTTGAGCGGTGACCTTTTTAATATTTTCGTATTTCTTGAAATTTCGGTAATTTCATCCTATGCATTAGTGGCATTCGGTGTTGAGAGCAATGAACTTGAGGCCTCCTTTAAATATCAGATACTTGGAGGAGTTGCTTCATTTCTCATCCTCTTCGGGATTGGATTCATTTATTGGAAAACTAAAACCCTGAATATAGCAGACATTAAAGAAGCCTTCAACAACGGATATAATAAAACAACCTATTTGTTTATCCAGATTCTTTTATTAAGTGGTTTTGGCCTGAAAGCTGCCATAATTCCTTTTCATGCCTGGCTGCCTGATGCACACTCCTCAGCCCCGTCACCGATTTCAGCAATGCTGTCCGGCATATTTATTAAAGCTGTCGGAATATATGTAATTATCAGATTGTTTTTTAACATGTTCACTACAAGTGAAGAAATGGCTATCCTGATAACAACCCTTGGAACTCTTTCAATGGTAATTGGAGTTTTCCTGGCAATAGGGCAATGGGACATTAAGAGGCTTCTGGCATATCATAGTATCAGCCAGATGGGTTATGTTGTAATGTCGGTTGGTATCGGAATGATCCTTATTGCCCGGAATACAAAACCTGAGATAGTCTCACTTGCTATTGCCGGTGGACTTTTCCACCTTGTCAACCATGCCGCTTTTAAAGGACTTTTATTTCTCAATGCGGGTGCAATTGAATATACTATTGGAACACGTGACCTGAAAGAAATGGGTGGACTGGCAAAGGTGATGCCGGTAACATCTGCAACTTCGTTTATTGCATCAATGTCTATTTCAGGAATACCTCCGTTTAATGGCTTTTTCAGCAAATTGATTATTATAATAGCCGCCGTTATGGGCAGGTTCTATCTCCTTGCAGCACTTGCGGTCATTGTCAGCATAATTACACTTGCTTCATTTCTGAAGTTTCAACGATATGCATTCTTCAATAAACCGGACAATGATATACTTAAGGATGTCAGAGAAGTGCCATTCCCTATGATATTCAGCATGGTCATCCTGAGTATTATCTGTGTTCTCCTGAGTCTGCTTGTCATACCTGAAGTCAGGAATGCAATTCTCATGCCTGCCATCGAAATTCTGACAGATCCTGCAAAATATTCAACATCAATTTTAGTTCAGTGATATGCGATACATAACTGTTTTTATTTTATCGATGATATTCTGGTTAATGTTAACCTTCGAATTTACGATGGCTAATCTGATTGTAGGTGTAGTAGCATCTCTCATAACTTCTTTATTATTCACCAGATTTTTCATTAAAAATGTTTACAAGCTGATTCAGTTGCATCGATATTACTGGTTCATCGTTTACCTGATTGTTTTTATATGGGAGTGTATAAAAGCCAATATAGATGTTGCTTACAGGGTGCTTCATCCGGCAATGCCAATACGGCCCGGTATCGTGAAAGTAAAAACAACATTAAAGTCAGATATGGCAAAAATGCTGCTGGCAAATTCCATTACAATGACTCCCGGGACTATTTCTGTAGACATTATAGATGATTACCTGTATATTCATTGGATCTATATCAGATCTGAAGATCCTGAAGTTTACACTAAAATTATAACCGGAGCATTTGAAAAATATATTAAAAGAATTTTAGAATGAGCAACTGGCTTAACATCCTGCTTTATGCCCAGATAGCATTAAGTGTAATCTGCCTCTACAGGGTAATAATAGGACCGACAATTCCGGACAGAATGGTGGGAGTTGATATTTTTGGCATCCTGGTGGTCGGAGTATGTGCTATAATCTCTATTCAAACCGAAAGATCCTTCATTCTCGATATCGGGATTGCATGGATCATTCTGAGTTTTATCGGGACATTAACACTGGCAAAATATCTCACTGGTAAAAAACTAAATGAATAATATGATCTGCTTGATCTTCATAACAATCGGAATTCTCTTCAATCTGCTTGGTTGTATCGGAATTGTGAGACTACCTGATACTTATAACAGACTTCAGGCAGCAACAAAAGCTGTAACACTGGGTTGTTGCAGCATACTCGTTGGTGTTATGTTCCATTTCGGACTAAGTGATGCCGGGACGAAAGCGCTGATTGCAATACCAATACTTTTCTTTGGATCTACTGTTGCAGCTCATGCACTTATCAGGGGAACATACCACTTTGGAGTGAAGCTGGGTGATAAAAGTGTGAAAGATGATTATAAAGATGCTGTGAAATGAAGTATCCTAAGCTCAGAGAATTACGAGAGGCGGTCATATCGCTTGTAACGCCGGCCTACACCTCAAAGTTCCCGTCAGAACCTCATGTTCCTTTCGAAAACTTCAGAGGCAAACCTGTTGTTGATGATGATAATTGTGTTGGGTGCGAAACATGTGCAAATGTTTGTCCTCCTCAGGCAATAACGTTTAAGGATAATAAAGAAAATGGAATCAGGACGATAAAAAGAGATTACGGAAAATGTATCTTTTGTGGCCAGTGCCAGGATCATTGCATTACCGGTAAAGGGGTGAAATTATCAGATAAGATTTATGATCTGGCTGTATTTGACAGGCAGAAGATTGTTGAATATCAGGAAAAGGAACTACTGATCTGCAAAAACTGCAATGCCGTAATTACTACCAAAGAACATCTTAACTATATGCACAGAAAACTTGGACCAAAAGCATTCGCATCAATTCTGAATCTTAACCTCCTTAACCAGAAATTGCAACTGGCCGAGGGACAGGATATAAATATTGATATCAGGGACGGCCTGAGAAGGAAAGATATGTTCAATGTAATCTGTCCCAACTGCCTCAGATCTGTTCTTATTAAATATATAAATAAAGGTGTCAGCTGACCTTGTTAATCTATTAATACAAAAAGAAAAAAGCATTCTTTTTGTCGGAGTGGGAAATCTTCTTAAGAGTGATGATGGTGTGGGAGTTTACATCAGCAGAAGGATAAAAAAAACACCTTTTATTTCGGCTTTAACTGTTGAAATGAGTATAGAGAATTATATTGGAAAGATTAACAGGCTAAATCCCGATATTCTGGTAATTATTGACTGTGCAGATCTGAAATCAACGGAAGGAACACATAAACTAATACCTGTCAGGGAAATAGAAGACCTGACCTTCAATACACATAATATTTCATTCAAAAGATTGTCGGAATTTTTCACAATGCCGGTTTTTATCCTCGGAATCCAGCCCGGGAAAATTGGTTTTGGAGAAAATATTTCTTACCTTGTAAAAGATGTTGCCAATAATATTATTAAACTAATAAACACACAGGAGGTACAATATGGCTGTTGAATATCTTTGCAAAGTTTGCAGGGGACATCTGAAAGTTAAAACTTCTATTGTTCTCGCTGCAGCAAAAACTAATAGTCCTACAAGAGGATTGATTTTCCTGAATCCTGAGATCGGGAATTATACAACAACAACACATCCTGCTTTCCAGATTAAAGAAGGAGAGGAATACATTTATACATGCCCTATCTGTCACTCACAATTAAACAGTGCCAAGTACAATCACCTGGTAAGGATAATAATGATTGATGATGATGGAAAGGAGTACAACATATACTTTTCAGGCATTGCAGGAGAAAAATGTACTTTTAAGATCAGAGGAAATAAAATTGAAGAGAAGAAAGGTCCTGATGCAAAGGTGTATAATAAATATTTTGACATCCCGGAGGAAGACAGGAAATATCTATGAACTAATACCTCAACTTTTTCACAGTTATCATCTGGAATAAAGTGAGGACATCCTGATCCAGTTCTAAATGTTATATATGAATTCATCAATGGGAACCCACACTTCCGCTCTGGTACCTGTAGGTTCAGAAGAGTTATTATATAAATCAGTGATAATGTGTTTGATGGGTCTTTTATTTATCTGGTTAAGAATTTCATAGAACTCACTTGTAAGTTTAAGCCCTTTACCGGTTGAGATACTGTGCCCGGATGAGTTCTCCCTGCCTATTCCATTATCTTCTATTGTCAGTTTCAGGTAGTCCTTTTCCTTCATAACGGATATTTTAATCAGACCTCCGCTCTCAGAAGGCATTATTCCATGTTTAACAGCATTCTCTGCGAAAGTCTGCAAAACCAGTTTTGGTACAAGTTCCCTTTGGCTCACCTCCCCGCCTATTTCAATAATATAGTCAAATTTATCTCCGAATCTAAGCTTTTCAAGTTCCAGGTATGTTGTAACAAATTCGATCTCATCTCCCAGGGTTCTGTAAATTTTCTCAGCGTCGTTTAGCATATACCGCAGCAGATGGGTAAATTTACGCATGTAATCGTAAGCTGTCTGCCTGTCTTCCAGATATATAAGCGATGCGATCGAGTTTAGTGTATTGAAAGTGAAATGAGGATCAAGCTGAGCTTTTATCCCCTGTAGTTGAAGCGTTATCAAACGGTTGTTAAAGCTCTCCCTGGCTTTTTGCTGAGCGGTGCCGATTCTTATTATCAGTACAATAAAGAATAAGAATGAAAAATAGATCCCGGGATAAAGGAGATAACCTATTAAATAAAACCTGTTTCGGTTGAATTTAAGAAAGTACCCGTCGTTACCCGAGCCCACAAATAATTCGTACTGCCTCTCTTCCGATAAGAAAGCAGAAAATTTCCATGAAGTATCAAAAGTAAAGAAGGCAAGTTCTGTCAGCTTATGCAAATCAAAACCGTATACTGCCAGTCTTTTCTCTTCCGCAGAATAAAGGAGGAATTCATCCTCTCCATCACCATTCACATCAGCCTGAAATGACGAAATAGGAGTAGTAAAGGGTAAGTCAATGGAACGTATTACATCCAGCCTGTCATCCAGTTCAGAAAACATGTCGCCAAGAAGATAGATTCTGTCTGATGGAGATGTCCTGATAACGAATACCCTGATATTAACAGTATTAGAAAAATCATTAGCGAGGCGATACCTGATCAGCTTTCCTTCCTTTGAATAAATCAATATTCTCGATTTAAGGAGTGAGGTATCGGCGCCATTAGCCTGGTGCGACAAAACGTAACCCTTGAATTTCCCGTTCTGATATGGAAAAGTAAATAAGCCATTGGCAAATCCCGGAAACTCCACTGGTGGAAATTCAAAGCTCAGCCTTTCATCAAAAACCATCAGCCATGTACTGCTGTCTGAATAGGGGACGTTTCTGCTGTAATTTCCTGATGCCGACATTGTTCCGAAAATTTCAGGCCGATGATCACCGTCGGTATCAGCCATTCTTGGATCGAGACAAATAGATCCGCATAACTGACTACATTTCAGTTTATTGCGTTTAAGGTCAAAAGAATATAACCTTCTGGTTCCAAGTTGATAATATGATGAAATAGTGAAATAAAGTTCATCATTTCCATCTCCGTCAGTATCATAAAAGCCTGCTGGTTTAAGGCTGGCAGCCACTTCCCCGTTTAAATAAGCTATTTTCGTAATGTAAATTCTATCCATTATAGTACCGGAAGTCTGCAGAATTTCATTCACATTCAGAAACAATGAATCTCCCTTGTAACTGAATACATAAACCTCACTGAAACGGTCATGATCAAAATTTCCGGTAAAAATGGTTGATACATCACCATTTAAACTATCTCTGATATTCCATTGATCATAAATATGGAAATCAGTATTCATTACAGAAATATAATAATACGGACTACCTTTCCCCCCCAGGATCAGTTCTGAGATACTGTCAGCATTAAGATCAGAATAAATATACTTTCCGGCATTAAGCGCAGGTTTTACCTCAATCTTGTATTCTGAACCAATGGGTGGAAGAAGCAGGATCACAAGAATAGCAGGAATACCGGCCAGAAACCATGGTGAATAGATGATCTTTTTAATTAAATGACCCCATTTCATGGTTTACATAATATCAAGATCTTTCAAATGTTGGTGTGGGATCTTAATTGTCACTGATTCATTGTCTCTGACAAGTGTGATTGCACTTTTCTTACGGTCAAGAAGGGTAATATATTCAAAATTTATTATCAGTGACCGTCCAATCCTTATAAATCCTATTGAAGGCAGCTGCTCCTGAAGTTTACCAAGGTTTAGTGAACATAAATATTCCTTTTCACCTGTACATATAGTTGTATAGTTGCCCTCAGCCCTGCAGAATAAGATAATGGCAGGATTAATAAAAACCGTTCCTGTCCGGGTATTTACCTTTATCCTTGAAATTCTCTTTGACAGTTCAGGCTTTTTAGCCGGCTTATTAGCGGACTCTTCGTGCCTTCCAATATATTTCTCAATACACTCTGTTAGCTCTTTCCGGTTAACAGGTTTGAGAAGATAATCGAAAGCCTGGATCTTGATTGCCTGTATCGCATACTGATCATAAGCTGTAACAAATACAATACCAGGCTTACCGTCAACGAAATGGAGTTCATTGACAAACTCAATCCCGTACTTACCTGGCATCCTGATATCCAGAAAGATCAGATCTGGATTGAAACTGATTAATTCATTCAAAGCTGTATCGACAGACTGGGCTGTTCTTATATGAGTAAAATAGTGTGTTTCCTCAAGTAGCTTTACCATCAACCGCCTTGCACTTTCTTCATCATCTACAATTAAAGCACTCAGTTTTTGCTCCATAGAGAGAGATTTGACTTTGCTTTTTAAAAATAACAAAAGTAATTCAATATATGTTATTGACTAATCTGTTTTTATTCTATTTAAACACAAGCTGATAGCTTTATCATAGGATCAGAAAAAGGAATTAAGATTTCCGGATAAGGTTAAATGCAAGGCCATAGCACTGTTATGAAAATAAAATCCAAATGCCTCTTTCAGTTTTTTACTCTCATTGAATAATCTTATTTTTGTCAGCACGTCATGATCATTTTATTTAAAATTCTATGAACACAGAAGTAAACCTTAGAGCTGCAGATAATATACGGATCCTTGCGATGTCAATGGTAGAAAAATCAAAATCCGGTCACCCCGGAGGATCCATGGGAGGAGCTGATTATATTCACATTCTTTTTTCAGAATTCATGAATTTTGATCCGAAGGATCCAATGTGGATAAATCGGGACAGGTTTTTCCTCGATCCCGGCCATATGTCACCGATGCTCTATTCGGTTCTGACCCTGACAGGTCAGTTTACCACTGAAGAGCTGAAGCAATTCCGTCAGTGGGGAAGTCCGACTCCCGGGCATCCGGAACTCGATGTAACAAGAGGCATCGAAAACACTTCAGGACCTCTTGGACAAGGTCATACTATGGCAGTCGGTGCTGCCATAGCCGAGAGATTCCTTGTTGCCAGGTTCGGAGAATTGTTTGCTCATAAAATATTTACCTTTATTTCAGATGGAGGCGTTCAGGAAGAGATCTCCCAGGGTGCAGGCAGACTGGCAGGTTTCCTTGGATTGAGCAACCTGATTATGTTCTATGACTCCAATGATATACAGCTGTCAACTGAAACAAAATATGTAACAATTGAGGATACTGGTATGAAATACCAATCATGGGGCTGGAATGTTTTAAAAATTGACGGAAATAATCATGATCAGATAAGAAATGCTCTTAAAACAGCAGTCAATGAAAAAGATAAACCCACAATTATTATCGGGAAAACGATAATGGGTAAAGGTCTGCTCGATAATGATGGTAAAAGCTTTGAAAGGAAAACTTCAACACATGGTATGCCTGTCAGCGAAGCCGGAGGATCCTTTGAAAAATCCCTTGCCAACCTTGGTGGCAACATGGATGATCCTTTCATGATTTTCGGGGACGTTAAAGATCTTTATGCTCAAATTCTTTCCGGAAAGAGTCAGCATGCAGCTGAATGGAAAGAAAAAAAATCCGAATGGGCTTCTCAAAACCCTGAACTTAACAATAAGCTCCACTCATTCTATACCGGGAACCTTCCTGAAATAGACTTCAAGGATGTTCAGCAAAAGGAGGGATCTGCAACAAGGGCTGCATCTGCTGTCATGCTCAGTATCTTCGCTTCAAAAATCGGCAATATGATAGTAGCTTCAGCCGATCTTGCAAATTCGGATAAAACAGATGGATTCCTGAGAAACACCCATCCACTTACCAAAGGTGACTTCACCGGAGCTTTTCTGCATGCAGGAGTATCAGAACTTACCATGGCAGCAGTTATGAATGGGATGGCACTTCATGGAGGCATTATACCTGTCTGTGGTACATTCTTTGTTTTTTCAGACTATATGAAACCGGCAGTCAGGCTTGCATGCCTTATGAAATTGCCTGTGAAATATATATGGACTCACGATGCTTTCCGTGTCGGAGAAGACGGACCAACTCATCAGCCGGTTGAGCAGGAAGCTCAGCTTAGACTCATGGAACATCTTAAAAATCACCATGGTGAAAATAGTATGGTTGTTCTCAGACCTGCAGATTCTGTTGAAACAACTGTTGCATGGAAAATTGCGCTTGAAAATAAACATACTCCAACTGCATTAATCCTTTCAAGACAGAATATCAAAGATCTTCCATCCGGTAGTAACGACAGGTATGCAGATGCATTGCAATCCGGAAGAGGCGCCTATATTGCAGACGATTGTAAAGGAAAACCAGATATAATTTTGATTGCCAGCGGATCAGAGGTCTCCACACTTATTGAAGGAGCAGCCCTTCTGAGAAAAGAGGACCTTAATGTCAGGATAGTTTCTGCACCTTCCGAGGGGTTGTTCCGAAATCAGGATGAAGTGTATCGTAAGTCAGTAATTCCTGAAAACATTCCAGTTTTTGGTCTTACAGCAGGCTTATCAGTTACCCTGCAGGGATTGGTTGGTCCGAAAGGCTATATCTGGGGTATGAACAGCTTTGGCTATTCGGCCCCTTATAAGGTTCTTGATGAGAAATTCGGCTTTACGGCGGAAAATGTCTATTACCAGGTAACAAAATACCTGAAAACATTTAAAGCTTAAATCAAAAATGCTGTACGACATTAAGCCTGGTATAAAGGGACTGATTTTTGATCTTGACGGGACTCTCGCCGATACGATGCCCTATCACTTTAAGGGATGGAAAGTTGCATGTAAGAAATTTGGTGCTGAAATCGATACTGGATTTCTCCGGAAACATACCGGAAGCCCCGGATGGATAATAGCGAATGAGCTTATTAAAGCGTGTAAGCTTAATGACAGTGTAACTGTTGAGCAGATCATGAATGAGAAACTTAGTGAGTTTTATAAACTCCAGCATCTTGTTAAACCAATCGCTCCAGTTACGGATATTGTGAAGAAATATCATGGACATCTGCCAATGGCTGTTGGTACAGGTGGCCACAGGGAAGCAGTGGAACGTACACTTGAAGTAACGGATCTGAGAAAATACTTTGACATTATTATAACAGCCAATGATGTCTGGAATTTCAAACCTCATCCTGAAACATTTCTGAGATGTGCAGAACTGATGCGTGTGGAGCCGGAATATATTGAAGTCTTTGAAGACGGCGACCTCGGGATTGAAGCCGCCATAAAGGCCGGAATGAGAGTCACTGATGTCCGTTCATGGTATGATTCAAACTGGTAACATTAAGAATCTGTAATTATACTACTTACCGGAATACCCTCTGTATCTTCTATACCTGTCATTGCATTTATCAACTTCAATTCAGTATATTTTGATATTTCATTGTAAGGAATATCTGCTTCTTTGATTTTTCTGCTTTGTAACAGGCTTGCCCGTCTGGTTCCTGGCAGTAAAAATGTTGATGGAGTAACCCAGTTGCCTTTAGTATCCCTGAAAATAATATTTGAATAGGAAGTATCGGTTACTTTTCCATTTTTCACAATAAGAATATCATCACATTCTCCACGCATATCAAACAGCTTATTAATTCTATCCCTGTTTATATATTTATACGGGTAGCAAATCTCCTCACTGAAGATCATTTTCAACGATCTGATCTGACGGAAAGTGTAAGGTAAGACCTCAACCATGGTTGTTTTGTCGTCATATAAAACACGGCATTTAAAAATTCCCTCAAGGGCTGCTTCAGGAACCTTAATAATTTTCTCCAGATCAGTTTTCTTCACCAATCCATAAATATTATATAATGACCTGATAACTCTTTCATTATGGAAGCTGATATTCAGAATTCTGCCATTTTCGATCCTTATCGTTTCAACCAAAAGGGACATAGATCTTTGATATTAGTTCCTGATATTCTTTTTCCGGATCGCTCATGTATGTTATTCCTCCCCCACTTTTGTAAAGAAGTTGTCCGGAATCCTGCTCAATAAATCGTATCATAATCGCGCTGTCGAAGTTAATTCCGTCAAATACTCCAAAAACGCCTGTGTACCAGCCTCTGTCGTACTTCTCACTCTCTTTGATTATTGCAACTGTTTGCTTTTTAGGCGCAC
>Ga0209254_10005151_pt1 | contig 12018 bp, 9 predicted proteins | sample FrelakmetDIP11DI_FD_187148 | JGI IMG/M metagenome (GOLD analysis project Ga0209254, IMG submission 187148) | Freshwater lake sediment microbial communities from the University of Notre Dame, USA, for methane emissions studies - DIP11 DI (SPAdes)... | ecosystem: Environmental > Aquatic >...
GTTTTTTTTAACCCAGGGTCCATCTCCCATAATATTGAGTTCTATAGGGATCGTAAACTATTGTAAAGCAGACATAATCCGATTGAGTCCCTTGCGCGGAAGAACCCTTCCCACCCAGAGAAATTTTAGCGGGTGGATCGCACTCCGCTTCGGAGGAACTGCCGGCAAAAAAACTTCGGGTAACCATTCATCTAAGAAGAGTTGAACGCAACTGGCTTTCAATGCTTTAACAAGATTCAGGGTTTTACGGTTAATCACCCATATCATGTGGCTGCTTTGAATTGTACACCTGGTATTTGGAAAGAATAGCGGTATATTGCGGGTGAAAAAAGTTCTACCTTTGACCTCTATCCAAAGAAATGGATTATGGGTAGACGAGAAGCGTGAATGATAGCAAGTACTGCAATGATTTTGTAATGACATGGATAATTTATGGCTGATTAAATAAACTACGAATTGTTACTTTTGTCCCTGTGTACCATCCTGCCAGGATGGCTCCCACTCCGATTGAAGGTTCATGGCCTCCTGCATTGAATTTATCCAATCCATATTCAAAGGGCTAATTCATGGTGTCGAAAGGCAAAGATCTTTGTAAAAATACAAAATGCCATAATTAAACTGATATCGTTTAATACCGGGTGCGTGATGGACAGGAGCATAATTGAGAGAAAACTTAATAATCCTGCTAGTGTGAAACGCATTTTCTTGTTATCTTTCCTGAAAGAAAGGAAAAAGAATAGGGCAAAAGACCCCAGCCAACCCATCAGCCCTATTTCTGAGTAATAGGTGAAGACATGCCCTGTATTGCCAAGGGAATGTTTTTTTGTAATCGCATTGTAGTATTTTGATGGTCCATCGCCGAATAATTTCAATGGTTGATTGAGATAGTACGTGATGGCTGCATTTCTACCGTATTCTCCTGACTTGAATGCTCTCATTTCCATGGCGCTGGAAGATCCAAGGCCCTTCGACAGGCTGTAAGAAAAATTGTTCCAGCTTCTTTCCAGGTAGCCTGTTTCCGCCATTACACCCATAATCAGCACAAACCCGACCAGGACCAGGATCAATTGTTTGAACCGATAATTCATCAGTAAAAATAGACCCCAGATAATTACAACAATTAATTTACTCATTTCAGCCCCGGATAGAAAAATGGTTAAAGTAAACCATAAAGATAATGCCAGGTTACTGCGCATATTTTTAGGGGATTTGGGATCGAAAAGTAAATAGATGATTAACATAATCAAAAATAATGTCATTACCGGGTCGCCTTTATAATTAAAGGTTCCAAAGCCAACATCAGTATAGATCAGGTTTGCCCTGATTGCGACAGGGTAAGAATCATATAAAAATCGCTGCAGCAGCATTATTGGTAATTGTATGATCCCAATAAATATAGAAACACTAATGATCCGGGAATAGGTTTTTGTGGTGACGTATATATTTACTAAAAAATATATTAAATAAGAAAATAAGAAACTCCTCAGAAACAGGCTGATTTGAATGACTGAACTGTGATTGATCAAGCCGGAAATGAGCACAATAATGACTGCATAAAAATAAACCAGTTCAATCCTGGTTATCCTGAACGGATAGTAAATAAAGAGGGGGATGACAAGTAAAGACACCAGCGCCAAACGGAATTGGAAACCAAAAAAGGTAAGGGTGAGCATTGTAATCATCCCGCTTGCCAGGAATGCAATCACAAAAACCAGTTTAAATACGATGCTCTTGGGGGAAATAGCAAGAGTGTAGGTATCTTTAGTATAAACCTGGTTGTTTCCAGCTTCCGATATCATGTTTTATAACCATTTGAACGACCATAATTTTAATGTTGCAATCGTGTCATTATTATACATTCTTTCCAAAGCACCAAATAACCCGCATTTTTGTCCATTGGCTGAATAAGGAAAAGCATGTTATTAATAAGGAAACGCCTCGTTCTCCAGCAAAGGGGGATAATCCCTGCCGCTTATCAACCCTGCCGTTGAAGAAAATTGCCTGGTAATTTGCTGAATTCACCGCCATCCTACCTGGTGGATTATTCCCCACCCAGCCGCACAGCCTGATTTTTTCCAATATCCTCACAATACTCAAGATCACCATAACCGGGATGACATAAAGCAGCGATAAAATATTATCTAATTGGGTGGTTATAAGTGTTTTTGAAAATCTGCAGAAGTATTTTCCATGGGGGAAAAATGACCGGTAAATGTTTTCGGTCAATAATGAGCCTCCAGCAGCCCTCCTGGTTTTCTGAATCAAGCTTTTCTAATCATCCCTGGCAGGATGGCATCCTATTACTTCTGCAGCATAGAGCATTTTCGAACCTGCCTGGGGTGCCCTGTAGCCCCATTCCAGGTCTCTGGTGGCTTAAAACCTTTCATCAATAAAAACTGCTTCGGAAAAAATCTTTTCCACGCAAGCGTATTTGCACTTATGGCACTTCCAGGGTGTCTGACCCTGCTTTCCTGGTCAAATGCCAGTGCCTGTTCGTAAAGCTCAACCAGGTTCCTCTTTTCAGGATGTCTGAAGGCCTGGTTGATGCCCCCCTGCCGACCTGGTAAATGATTTATTTTCCTTTAGCACATTAACGGCACTGCGGATCCATCCTGCATCTGGGACACAATCTGCATCTGTAAAACCGATGATCTCCCCATTTGCCTCTTTGATGCCCCATTTTCATGCAATGCAAGACCCGGCCTGTTTGTCGGAAGAAATTTTTAAGTTGTAAATCCCTTAATCCAGCCTGGATATTGATCAAGGTTATCGCTAACTACAACAAATCCTTCGTAATTATTCAACGGGTAAGTTTGTCTTTCCAATGTTTATAAACATTTTTCCTGTTGCTCCCAGTTCTTGAAAACAGGAATAACAATGGATACAAATGGCATTTCCAGGGTATTATTTTCCATGGGTTATTTAAAAAAAAGTAATTATCCTATAAGTGCTCATATTTCGGACTGACATCCTGCGGGTGCTGATGATTTCACCCCTCACCGGGATGCAGGCAAACCATCCATTTTCCTCAAAAATATTCTGGACACTCCTGCCCGGGCTGGTTTTTACAATGCTGGGCAATCAAATGGGTCAGTCCCAGCTGCTAATATGCACCTTTCCCCCGCAGCACGACAAGGACAGTTTTTATAATGATTTGGATGTCAAACCAGAAGGAATAATGCTGGATGTAGTAAATGTCATTTTCAGTATTGAGATGCATGGGCTTGTCACTGCGCCCGTTGACCTGCCACCAGCCTGTCAGGCCTTGCGGGACATTAAAACGTTCATGCTGCCAGGCTTTGTAATACTTGACCATCTCGGGGATTTCCGGCCGGGGTCCCACAAGGCTCATATCACCATGGATGATGTTCAGCAGTTGGGGTAACTCATCCAGGCTGGTCTTGCGAAGCAACCTGCCTATGCGGGTTACCCGTGGATCACCTGCCCGCTTATGAGTGATGGCCCCATTTTCATCCTGGATTATGACTTTAACAAGGTGGTCATGTGCACGGTCCACCATCGTTCGAAATTTAATCATCATGAAGGTCTCAGCATTCTCTTTTATACGGGGTGAAAGATAGATAACCGATCCCTTCGAATCCAGTTTAATCAACAAAGCAATCACCCCAAATAATGGCAGGGTCAGGATAAATGCGGGAACGGCCAATACCAGGTCAAGGATGCGCTTTCTGAGCCTTTGCCGGTCATTCAAAGCAGAAGCGCGCAGGTTGATCATCGGAATCCCGGCAAAATTAATAACGGAGGAACTGCTGAGCATTAGCGCGAAATAATCCGGGATGACCCACACCCGCACAGGCAGTTTATGCACCTCTTCAACCAAATAACTGACCCGCTTATACGCACTCTGAGGCAGCGCAATGACGAGATGATGAATATGATGCTCCCTGACCAATTCTACAGCCTGGTCAATATTACCCAGGATATCGGAATGATCTATCTGAAGATCTGGATTATCATCAACAAAACCGACCAAGCGGTACCCCCAGGGAGTAAGTCCCCTGACCTTCTTTTCAAAACTGCGCCCGACCTTACCAGCCCCCGCAATTAACAGACGTTGTTGTTTGGATGCATATATTACTTTATGCTGATATACCTGCCGGTAGATGGAACGGTGCAGGATCATTAATAGCCCGGTGGTAAGGGTGGAAATGATGAATAACAAACGTGATAAATGCACGTTGGTGATATAGAAAACCCCCGAGAGGATAGTAAAGGAGATCAAACCAGCTATAAGTAGATTATAGATCTCATCCACTACCCGCAGGTTCTTTTCCGGGTCGTAGAGCCCGAATTGAAACAAGGATGCCACCCAAACGATTGCCACGAGGATATAAAGGGGAGGGTTGATGGCGGAAAGGTCCGAGATATCCGAAGTAAATGGATAAGGGATGGAAGGGTCTAAGCGGATTAAGTGGGCTACCCCCAGGGTTGACATGGCCAATACCCCATCCAGGATTATCATGAAAATGGCATAATTGGTTGAAAACCGTTTAAACAATAACCCCTCTTATTCAGCTCTAATAATCACAATTATTTGATTCTGATCCTTACAATTTTATCATATATTGTCTAAGATATCGTTCTCAAGCGGATGGCTGGTATGAACCTACTCTCTGTTACCCTGCAACCAGGAAAATTCAATAATTTATGGCAATAATATTTTATCAAACCAAGAATTATCGGGTTTAAATAATACTGAGAACCCGGGGGAGCCTTGACCGGCTCCCTTTTTATATTTCATGCGAATAATTCAGCAATGGAGCTGAGGTGTATATTAAATTTCGGGAGGCATCATGCAAAAGTGGGAGTATTTATTCGTTACAGGAAAGCCTGTTTTCAGGTCAAAACCTTGTGATGTTCTAGAAATAGTCTGTTATGGAATTAATAATTGCCCTACCATTTGTCACAATCGGTTATTGTGGTAATGAGTGGCTGATTTATTTTCAATAATAATTTTCCTTTTTTGGTCGGCTGAACATCAGTTTGTATCATCGGTATGCAACGTCGCGCCTGGTTTGTACAAGTGTTAGTTATTAATCCTTGACCTAATGAACATATCGGTCTGAGAATATTTTTTCATATTCAAGCCGCGCCTGATTCTGGATTTATACCGAGGCAAAATGGCTTTGACAAGTTCTTTGACAATACTTGTTAAATCAAATCGCAATAATGGATATTTAATTATGCTTAGAATCTCAAAATCCAGTCGCTCTAAAATCCCTACGATTATGCTCTCAGACGCAAAACTCAAATGATCTGGCAAATAAAAGGGACGATAATGATCCTTTGCATCTAAACCTGACGTATCTCCTGTTTGTATAATCAATTCTCCGCCAGGGTTTAAATTCTTTTTCAAGGACTCGAGAAATGTTGGTGGATCAGGTAAGTGGGAATATACATTCAACATTGAGATGACGTCATATTTTTCTTCATGGGTATTCATGTCAAAGTAGTTGACATTTAAACCTCTTTTTCGTGCCAATTTTTGTTTTTCGATGTTTGGCTCTGTTCCCGTTACGATAAAATTTCCGGGAAATAACTCTTGAACAGCAACAATAAATTCTCCATGTCCGCACCCAATATCAAGCCATTTTTTTTTGCACCCAAAATCACCTTTGTATAGATCTTTCAAAACATCATTGTATTGGTAAACTTTTTTTGGATCAAACGAACCCGTCATATCAAATTTCTTATAACCACCATGTTTACCTTGTATATTTGCTTGCGTAATTTCATCGTCATCTGGACGATTCTCAACAAACAAGAGCCCACAAAAGACACACTTAACTAATATAAAGCTGTTCTCTTCAGCATAGAAGGTGTTTTCCCCTGACCCACAGTTGTAACATTTTGAAATCTTCATTCGTAAAAGTCCATAAAGTTAAATTTGGAATTCATTCTGAGGGATCTTGCAATTTTGAGAAATAAACAGTATTACAGCCCTATGATAATTGAATACGATCCAAATATGTCGTGAAATTCAACTTATTAATAAATCATTCTTCTCGTCAATTATTCTTTTATTGCCATATTTCCTGTTCGAATTATTGTACTCGGAATTCCACGTCAATATAAAATAACTCTCCTTCTCTATCGGATGACCGGTATGCCAGACTCCCTGTTACCATGCAACCAGGAAAATCCATTAAGTTATGGCAATAATATTTTATCAAACCAAGAATTATCAGTATTTTTATAATAGTTAGACCGGACCAGGTTTTTAGAAACGCGTCTATGCCAAAGAAATATGCTTTCAACTGTTAATTTGTTTTTCCCCAAAATCACGTCTTAAGTGAATGATAGGCATCATGGTATGAGGAATTAATTCCGGATTATAAGAATAATATTAATTTCATGGCAGATTTTGATAACCCGTTTCATTTTTAATATATTCTCTTATTAAAAAACGGTTATGGTTTACCTGTTGATTGTTAAGTGGGGTAAGTATCTCTTCCAATGACGACTGCAGGAATTTTTCAGTTGAATGTACGAAAAAACCGGAATTAATTAAATATATGTAATATGTGTTTTTGGGATTCATATAGACTTTTTTACCCATAAAAAGGGCAATATATATATTGCCACCTCCCTGTGTGCGATAGCTGTTCATGATAAGCAGGTCGATTTTTGACAAAAGATCATAGTATTCTTGAAATGGGAGTATCTCTTCTAATGCAAGAAAATTATTGGGATATATCTTCTGTGCATAATCTTTCAAAAAATCCTTATAATCCATGTCCCCATAACTCAGCGGGCAAATAATCTTAAATTTTGATTGATCAAACTGTTTTAGATATTCGAGTATTGTCAGGTGATTTAAGGATAATCTTGAACAATTGCCAATCATTATTGTTATTTGTTCAGGTTTTGGTTTAGGATTGTCTGTGGTTGTGTTGGAAACAGGCAACCCATTAAACGCATCATAAGCAAACTCCAGGAAAATTGCTTTGAAGTCGGGAAAGGACTGTTTAACGATTTCAAAGTCAAGCCTATTCCAATGACAAAAATAGTCAACCCGATTAATAATTATTCCTGTTATAAATTTTCTGATTTTCTCTTTATTTATTAATATCCTTTTCGTCCAATTTATCGGTAACAAGCGAAGATATTTATACCTTGCTCTAAAAAGTTCCAGATAAATCCTTTTTGAGTTTTCATCTAATATGTTCATTAATAATGGATTTTTATATATTTCTATCCCATAAAATATCCAGTACAGCCTTACTTCTTTCGGTAAAAATGGAATTATCAAAAAAAATTGATCTTTAATATTATGGAGAAATATGTTTTCTATATGTTTATGGGTTTTTTTTATTTGATGCCAGGTGAAAATATTTAGATGAATCGGAATGATCTCTTTATTTCTAACATGTTTTGGCTTATTACTCTTCTTAGGCAGGATAATGTAATAAACATTTACAACATCCTTGTTTGTATACGAATATTGATTTATAAAATCATCGATAAATTTCTCATCTTCCATAAAATGGATATTCATTAAATTACCACCACCCGATATTTTATGTAATTCACTGATAGTTTATATATGGCTTTTCTAAACAATAAATATTTTTAGCAGCCAAACCCTGTCAGATTAAGCGTTTTTGGCGCCTGCCTATCGCGGAAAATAGCATTAGGTAAAACCAAAAAAGAAACCGATGACTGTTCCATGGGGCATTGCCTATTAGAACCTTCTTGTGCTCATATACAAACTGACTCTCAGCTTCCAGGCAGCGTTGGATCGGAGAACGCTGGTTGTGTTTGCCGATCCAAATAGCATGCGTTTTACCGGGAACTGACTTCGCACCGGCAGATTGCTGGCCGGGAAGGAAGTTTCACCTTGCGCACAGCGGCTTCCCCAGCGGCCGGAAAGTTACGTCCTTTTTCCTTGTAGATCAGGCTCATCCGCCGCCGCAGTTGAAACATAGCGATTTTCTTCTGATTAAAGCGCAGGTGAAACCGGAAACGCTGACAAGCCTGTATGTTATACAGGCATTTTGTGTTTAGTTATATATTCACTAACTATTTTCGTTAATATTTCAATTATTTCAAACAATTCCGGCGATTTTGCCAGGAAGTTTATCAAAAAATATACAAAAACGCCTGTAATGAACTGCAGCAATAAGACCACAAACAAGTTTTGATTCTGGATCAATCCAACCTGAATCATGGCTGCCCCCATCAGGAGGGACCGCAGCAAGAATGGAAAAACATCCTTCATCTGATCTATTTCCCTGTAGCCGATCAATTGGCGGGAATAGTAGCTGTTCAAAAAATATGCAAGAAACGAGATTGCAATCTGACCATACAACAATCCTGTGATTCCCCATTGATAGGTCAATGCGATTGCAGGTATTACCGATAATTGTTTAATGATCTCAAGCCTTAGGAACAGGTCCGAGCGTCCTTTCACCTTGAGAAGATTCAGATTCAAAACGTGTAATGGATATGGAAGTCCAACGACACACATCAACTGAAAATATGGGATGCTGGGTGCCCATTTTTCCGTGAGCAGAAGGCGGATCAGCGCGTCGGCCGCTGCCATCACCCCAATCATCAAGGGAAAATGCACGAATGTGGATAATTTAATGGCCTTGCGGTAGGCTCTTTTAAGCACAACCACATCATCCTGTAAAGGAGCCAGCGCCGGGAATGAGACTTTGCCAATGGATGAACCAAAGAAATCCGTTACTATCTTCCCAAAGCTGCTTGCACGGTTGTAGTAACCCAGGTCGCTTACGGTAAACATCCTGCCGATGACTACCTGGAAACTATTGTCACCAATTCTCGAGATCAACTGGGAGAAGAGCAATTTTGAGCCAAAGGGGAACATGGTTTCAAGGGATTTGAAACTGAAGACCGCCTGCGGCCGCCAGTTGTTAAATGCCCATAAGAAAATGGCACGGAACAAATTGGCTGTTACCAATAGAGCAACCAGGCTCCATACGCCAAATCCCCGGTACGCCATAAAAACGGCAATGGCACCGGAAAGGATGGCTGCCGACAGGTTGATCTTGAATTGCAGTTTGAACTCCATTCTTTTAGTCAGGAGTGAAGTTTGCACCAGGGCGAAGGCATTGATGATCAGGTTAAGGGAAAGAATCCGGGTTATCGGTACCAGGATTGGCTGTTTGTAGAAATTGGCAATTAATGGAGCTGCCAGTGATAATAAACCTGCCAGGATGATTCCGACAAATAAGTTGAAGAAAAAAATGGAGGAGGTATCCTCCCGGGTAAGATGTTTTTTTTGAATCAGGGCAGATCCAAAGCCGCTATCCATGATTGCATCGGCAATAGCCGTAAAAATTGCCAGCATCCCAATCAGGCCAAACTGAGCCGGCAGTAGAAGCCTGGCAAGGACAATTGAGACCAGCATTTGAACAAACCGCAGGCTGAATTGGTCGCCAAAGGACCAGAGCATGCCGTTGATGGATTTTTGTCTTAAGGATATCATCTGTCGAATTTACCGCCAACCAACTTTATCATCTGAAACCAGCTTGTATAACCCGGAACCTTTTTTTTTCACAATACTGATGAACGCCAGGGCCAGGTTGACAGAGGATGCATCCTTTTATGTAAAGCGGGAATATGCTCTCTTATCTCAGGTGTCTCTTTTTGCTCCAGTTACCCCAATCATTCAACCCTAAGCATAATTGTCAACACGCTTATCTAAAATTATAAAGTTTGTAATGGACCCCAAAAACTGGACAAATTTCCAGGATATTTATCCCTCTTGCGCTCATTTCTTCCTCGCAGTATACAAGCCTCGATTAAAGAGACCTTTGGGATCAAATTCTACCTCAAGACCGGCTTTGCAAAAGGCTTCTTTATATTCCTCAACAGTAAAAAGACCCATCTCGTGGCGCTCGGTAAAATAGGATACACCCTCCGGCGTGCCTACCAGGTAATTGATATCAAATATAGATACGGTTCCTTCAATTTCACTGGTGTACATCCAGGCAATCTTAAGCTCCGCCTGGTCAACAAAATTTGCAGTAATCCTTCCCAGCCAGTAGTTCTCAGGGCTAACCCAGGGTTCAACAAATAACAACCCGCCCTGGTTTAAATGCGCAGCCATTTGGGAAACTGCCTGATTTAAGTTGGAGAGGGTTTTCACATATGCAATTGAACTAAAAAGGCAGGTGATTACATCAAAAGAATGCTCCAGCGAAAAGGTCAACATATCCGCAACGTGGAGAGGCACATCCGGACATCGATCCCTGGCAACCTCGATCAGATCGGGGTTGAGATCAAGTCCCTCAACCCGGTAATGCCGCCTCAAGAATTCAAGATGATTGCCAGTACCGCAACCAACATCTAACAAAGACGTTGCCCGGGGATGGAGGTTCATAATCTGGGTATGGAGATTGGCAGCAGCTTCTTCATAGTTTTTAAAATGATATAGTGCATCATAAAATTTGGCAGATTTAATATACATTTGGGAACCTCTTTAATGGATAAATCCAGTAAAAATAGATGGATAGAATTGCATTAAGATCTGTTGCTAATTATACTCTGTGATATGGGGGGAAAAATCCGCTTCTATCATTTGCATTTACATGAACTTGTTGACATAATTCCTTGTATATCTCTGGTTGATAGACTTGCTTTAAGGCCATAAGTGGATATAAATTTGCACCAAATCTCCTTTTAAATAAATCCAAACTGTCATTTTCACGCACCCCCCCACCCAGATTTAGATATGGCACTCCAATGGATTTGAGATAATTAACGCCATACCACAACAGGGATACCGAATATGGTTTTCCATCCGGAAGGGATACGTTGAATAAAAAATCCCCCACATAAGGAGTGTAAACGAATACCGTTACTGCTATAACCCGCCCCCCATCCATAATTCCCACCAATAATGAATTTTCCAGGTTCAAGAGGAAGGATAAAGTATCCAAAGAAAATTCATATACGGCAGAAGCCTTCCGCTCCCTAATAAAATCGTGAAAGTTATTAAGGAAAAATTCGATCAGGATTGGTCTATCGAGGAAAAAATTTTCTTGATCTTTTTCAAAATATCTTAATTGTCTTTTGCGATTGGAAGATAAATTTTTATACAAATTATCACTGGAAAGAGATAAATCCATTATATGTAGTTTATTATGGATAAATACATCCTTTGATTCAAAATAACTTGATTCTTCAAATATTGGATTAAGTCCTATGTAGCCACATATATATCCCTTCTCTTGTACAAATCCCTTCCAATAATTTGTAAATTCAGGACATGGTCGATTCCCTACGAATCCAGAAAATCCGTAAGGGGTTACTATATCTGAGAATTCTCCGAAGGTGCGTTCTGCAATCGGGCAAACGATCCGCACACCGTCTTTCTCAAAAGTATAGAGATAAGTTGAATAACCAGTCGTTAAGTGCATTGCATAACAGTTCCCCCAGGTGTGAGCAAAAGCATGCTTGATCCCAGTGAGGGCATCTTTCCATTCAGATGGTTGCTCCAAATAAATACAACGTTCAATTACCATGGCTTTATAATACTCTATCCAAATATTTCCTTAGATTTAATTAACAAATTGTCCGTAGTACACCCAGAGCCATATAATCCTTTGTTGAAAATAAACCTGGAAAATGAATCCTCCCCGCAGCAAGCTGCGGGGAAATGCCCTCTTTTAATTTTTTTTTAGAGATATTCAAACGCATTACGACCTGAATTAATCCGAATAGCATTGTTATGATATTTATTGCCATCCCTTAATTCCAGTTCAAAATAACCACCGATTGCCATTTTATGTCCAATTTTTGGTTAGCATTATAGGATAATATGATAATGGTTTTACCTCATAAAACACAATCCTAATCTATACTTATGCTATTACTAGTTTATCCGAACTCGCCGGCCCGGTAGGATGGAAAATAATTGGAATCTGCAATACCTTTCACCTGTATTATCTCCTCATACCTCACTTTATTTAATATCCTGCCACAAAAATAAACTGTCCTGGTTCCTGTCGACCATCCGCGTTTAAA
>Ga0209254_10005152_pt1 | contig 12018 bp, 7 predicted proteins | sample FrelakmetDIP11DI_FD_187148 | JGI IMG/M metagenome (GOLD analysis project Ga0209254, IMG submission 187148) | Freshwater lake sediment microbial communities from the University of Notre Dame, USA, for methane emissions studies - DIP11 DI (SPAdes)... | ecosystem: Environmental > Aquatic >...
CAGGCCACCTTCGGCGCCGTCGGCACCGTGCTTTTCATCGTCGCGATCGGCTGGCTCGCGACCCGCGTGCTGGGCCAGCGCCTGATCGCCGCCTTCGACGCGCTGTTCAACCGCATCCCGCTGGTGCAGACCATCTACGGCGGGGTCAAGAAGCTGCTCGACCTGATGCAGACCAAGCCCGACGGCACCAACCGCGTGGTGCTGATCGACTTCCCGCATCGCGAGATGAAGACCGTGGGGCTGGTCACGCGCACGCTGCGCGATGACGCCACCGGCAAGGAGTACGCGGCGGTGTATGTCCCCACCACGCCCAATCCGACCTCGGGCTATCTCGAAGTGGTGCCGGTGGAGAAGCTCACGCCCACGGACTGGACCATGGAGCAGGCCATGGCCTTCATCATCTCCGGCGGCGCGGTGGCGCCGGACAAGTTCCGCTTCGACCGCGCCCACGACGAAGCGCCGAAGCCCTGAGCCGCGTCGCCGCCGCCGCAACGCCCCCGAGCCCGAGCAGCGCCATGCACGCCGACCCCAAGGTCCAACGCCTGTTCCTGGTCCTGAGCGGCGTTTTCATCGCCAACGCGATCATGGCCGAGTTCATCGGCGTCAAGATCTTCGCGCTCGAGACCACGCTGGGCATCGAGCCCTTCGAATGGAACCTCTACGGCCAGAGCGGCAGCCTCAACTTCACCGCCGGCGTGCTGCTGTGGCCGGTGGTGTTCCTGCTCACCGACGTGGTCAATGAATATTTTGGCCGCCGCGGCGTGCGCTTCATCTCGTGGCTCGCGGTCGCGCTCATCGTCTACGCCTTCGCCTTCGCCTACCTCGCCATCGGCCTCGCGCCGGCACCCTGGTGGGTGACGATCGGTGTCGCCCAGGGCGTGCCCGACATGCAGGCCGCCTACGCCGCGACCTTCGGCCAGGGCCTGTGGACCATCGGCGGCTCGATCACCGCGTTCCTGATCGGGCAGCTGGTGGACGTGCGCATCTACCACGCCGTGCGGCGCCGCACCGGCGAATCGAAGGTGTGGCTGCGCGCGACCGGCTCGACGCTGGTATCGCAGCTCTTCGACACCGTGATCGTGCTCTACATCGCCTTCGTGCTGGGGCCGCAGCAGTGGCCGATCGAGTTGTTCCTCGCGGTGGCCACGGTCAACTACGGCTACAAGGTCCTGGTCGCGGTGGGCGCCACGCCGGTGATCTACGCCATGCACGCGGGGATCGACCGCTGGCTGGGGCCGGAGCGCGCGGCGGAGCTCAAGGCGCGGGCGGCGGAGGGATAGACCGGGCGATTTCGCAATCGTGCGGCGTTGGTCGCGCGCAGAGCGCGCTCCTGCGGGGCATCGGGGTACGGGTGGGGCTGGGGATTTCCGGGTAATCTTGCGCTGTGCTGGCTGGGCCGGCGCCACCCCCCGTTCGAATTCGCGGAGTCGCCATGCGCCTGTCATTGCTGCTGTCGTCGCTGGTCATCGCATTGGCCGGTTGCGAACCGACAGCAACGCCGCCGGACGCCGCGCCGTCAACGTCCGCTGCCACCACGGCCGAAACCACGCCTGGCAAACGACTGGAAGCAAGCTATGCCGCGTTCTGGGAGGAGTGGCTCACGCTCAAGCCCCTGCAGGCGACCCAGATCGGCGACCCGCGCTACAACGACCGCCTGCCCAACACCCTGTCGCCGGCCTATCGGGCGCAGGAACGCGAATTCCACCAGCGCCAGCTCGACGCCGTGCGCGCGATCGGCAGCGACGGGCTCGATGCGCAGGATCTGCTGTCCTACGAGATGTTCGTGCGCGATCGCGAATACGATCTCGAGGAACTGGCGTTCCCCGAGCAGCTGCTGCCGATCAACCAGTTCTACAACCTCGCCAACCTGATCGCGATGCAGGGCGCGGGCACCAACGCGCAGCCCTTCAAGACCGTGGCCGACTACGACGCCTGGCTGGCGCGCGCGGGCCAGGTGCCGGTGCTGTTCGACCAGGCGATCGCCAACATGCGCGAGGGCATGGCGCAGCGCATCGTGCAGCCCAAGGTGCTGATGGAGAAGGTGCTGCCGCAGCTCGACCAGCACATCGTGGCCAGGCCCGAGGACAGCATCCTGTGGGGCCCGATCCGCAAGTTGCCCGAGGGCTTTGGCGATGCCGACCGCACGCGCCTGACCGCGGCCTATGCCGCGTTGATCACGGATACGCTGGTCCCTGCCTACGCGAAGTTGCGCGCCTTCATCGCCGACGAGTACCTGCCGGCCGCGCGCGACACCGTGGGCCTGGGCGCGCTGCCAGGCGGCCCCGAATGGTACGCATACCTGGTCCGCGCGCGCACCACCACCGAGCTCACGCCGGAGGAAATCCACGCCATTGGCCTGGGCGAGATCGAGCGCATCCATGGCGAGATGCGCAAGCTGATGGCGCGCATCGGCTTCGAGGGCGAATTGCAGGACTTCTTCAAGGCCATGAAGGCCGACCCGAAGCAGTACTTCGCCAGCCGCGAGGAACTGCTGGCCTCGTACCAGGGCGTGCGGGCCACGGTCGAGCCGCTGCTGCCCAAGCTGTTCGCGATCGAGCCGCGCGCGGATTTCGAGATCCGGCTGGTGGAGCCGTTCCGCGAGGCCTCGTCGTCGTCGGGCAGCTACCAGGGGCCGCCGCAGGATGGTTCGCGGCCGGGCATCTTCTACGTCAACGCCTTCGACCTCAAGGCGCGGCCGCGCTACGCGATGGAATCGCTGTACCTGCACGAGGCGACCCCGGGCCATCATTTCCAGATCGCCCTGCAGCGCGAGCTGACCGATCTGCCGAGCTTCCGCCGCTTCGGCGGCGAAACGGCCTACAACGAGGGCTGGGGCCTGTACGCGGAATCGCTGGGGCAGGAACTGGGCGTGTACACGGATCCCGCGATGTACTTCGGCGCGCTCAGCGCCGAGTTGTGGCGGTCGATCCGGCTGGTGGCCGACACCGGGCTGCATGCCAAGGGCTGGACCCGGCAGCAGGTGCTCGATTTCATGTACGCGAACTCACCGGTCGAACCCGCGGTCGCGGTCTCCGAGGCCGAGCGCTTCATGGCCATCCCGGGCCAGGCCCTGGCCTACAAGATCGGCGAACTGCGGATCCGCGCGTTGCGCACGCGCGCAGAGCAGGCGCTGGGCGAACGCTTCGACCTGCGCGCCTTCCACACCGAGGTGCTCAAGGACGGGTCGCTGCCGCTGGGCATCCTCGACGCCAAGGTCGAGCGCTGGATCGCGGCGCAGGCCGGCTGAGGCCGCCGGTGCGGGACCTCATCCGCAGAGCTTCGCCTCGACGTAGCTGGTGCGCGCCTCGATGTTGGGGGTGCACTCCAGGCGCGTGATGCGGGAGCCCGGTTCCGACCGCTTCTCGCAGGTCACGCCGGTGGCGGCGCTGCCGTAGCGGGCGATGTAGTCGTTGGCGAGCGCGTCGGCGGCGGCCTGGTGCTGCCCCGGGATCAGGGCCTCGACGTTCTGCACCGCCTTGCGATAGTCGGGTTCGCCGGACTCCGCGGCGACGCGATACCAGGCGTAGGCCTGCATCCCGTCGGGCGCCGTGCCCTCGCCCATCAGGTACAGGGTGCCGAGCGCGAACTGGCTGTTCTTGTCGCCGGCGCAGGCGTTGCGTTGGTACAACTCGAAGGCGCGCGGCTTGTTGTCGCGCTCGTTGGCCAGGTGCGCCTCCTTGATCATCAGGCGCCAGTCGAGGAAGCGCATGGTCTCGAAGCCGTCCTTCGCGACCGCGGTGCCGGCCACCACGACCAGCAAGACCAGCGCCGCGGTGGCGCGGAGGTAGAGGCTGCGCATCGTGAACTCCCTGCTGTCCGATGGGGACCCGCCTTCCCTGGATGCGCGGGCGTGGCCAATCGTTGCGCAGTGCGCGCCGCTGCGGCAGTGCAGGAAGTCGCGCCGTGACTTCCGGCAGGGCGGGGCCCGGCCACCGCGCTGCAGCAGCGGCTTAAGCCGCTCCTGCAGTCGCGTGGACACGCGGCGGATCAGACCTCGACGCCCATGCCGGGACGCGTCAGGGTGACCTCGCAGCCGAAATCGGCGCGCAATTTCGACGCCAGCGTTTCGCGCGCCGGGTCTTCGCCGTGCACCAGGTACACCGGTGGCCGGGTCTTGAAGTGCGCATACCACTCGACCAGGCCCCCCTGGTCGGCGTGCGCCGACAAGCCGCCGATCGTATGGCGCTGCGCGCGCACCGGCACGGGCTCGCCGAATATCCGCACTTCCGTCGCACCGTCGACCAGCCGGCGCCCCAGCGTGCCCGCGGCCTGGTAGCCCACGAACACCACGTGGTTGCGCTCGTGCGCCAGGTGATGGCGCAGGTGATGCACGATGCGGCCGCCATTGCACATGCCCGAACCGGCGATCACGATCGCACCGCCGCGGCGCTGGTTCAGCGCCTGCGAGTCGCGCATGTCGACCGCCACGCGCAGCTTCGGCATGCGGAACGGGTTGCGGTCCCCGCGCCAGGCCTTGCGCGCATCCTCGTCGAACAGTTCCTGGTGGCGCTCGTAGACCTCGAGCACGCGTGCCGCCATCGGGCTGTCGAGGATGATGTCCCAGTCCTGCAGTCCCCATTCGCGATGGTGCTGCGCCATCCAGTACAGCAGTTCCTGGCTGCGCCCGACCGCGAAGGCCGGGATCAGCACCATGCCGCCGCTGGCGCGCGCAGCGTGGAACATGCTCCCGAGCTCCGCTACCGTGTCCTCGCGCTTGCGATGCATGCGGTCGCCGTAGGTGCTCTCGAGCATCACCAGGTCGGCGTCGGCGATCGCGGTGGGATCGCGCAGGATCGGCGTGCCGCGCGGGCCGATGTCGCCGGAAAACACCAGCCTGCGCGTCGCGCCGGCCTCCACGGCCCACAGTTCCACGATGGCCGCGCCGATGATGTGCCCGGCGTCGCGCAAGCGCAGGTGGACGCCCGGCAGGATCTGGCGCTCGACGTCGTAGGCCATCGGCTTGAATTGCTTCAGCGCCCGCTGCACGTCGTCGAGTTCGTACAGCGGCTCCAGTGCCTGCTGGCCGCGGCGTGCGCGATGGCGGTTCTCGCGCTCGACGTCGGATGCGGCCAGGCGCGCGGAATCCTCGAGCATGATCCGCGCCAGGTCGGCGGTGGCGCGCTGGGTGTAGACCGGCCCGCGATAGCCGCGGCGGGCCATCAATGGCAACCGGCCGACATGGTCGATGTGCGCGTGCGAGAGCACCATCGCATCGATCGTGGCAAGGTCGAAGGGGAAGGCCTTGGCGTTGCGCGCATGCTCCTCGCGTCCGCCCTGCACCATGCCGCAGTCGAGCAGGACACGTTTGCCGGCAGCGTGCACGAGGTGGCACGAGCCGGTGACCTCGCCCGCTGCCCCGAAGAATTCGACCCGCATCGCCGCCGCCCGGTTGTCTGGAGCCTTCGAGCGCGAGACTAGCAGCGAATGCCGTGGCGATCGCAGTCGAGGCCCTGCGGCGACCACCGCCGCGCAACGGCATCGAGGCGCCGGCGGCGGGGCAAAGCTTCGCAAGCCTTGCGCCTGGCGCGGCAATTCCCGCACGCCCCTGACCTTCGACACTTTATCGGCGCAGGCCACGCACCTACGGTGCCTGCCTCGCCGACGCGCTCCCGTCCGGCATCCATCCGGAATACCGATCCATGCGCCACCGCACTGCGCTGCTCGCCCTTGCCGCCGGACTGACCCTCGCTGGCGGCGCCACCGCCTTCACCAACGAGCGCGGCCTCGAGCGCCGCAACTTCAAGCCGGGGGTCGAGGCCTGCAGCGACTTCTACCAGTTCGGCAACGGCGGCTGGATCGCGTCGAACCCGATCCCGGCGGAGTTCTCGACCTGGGGCATCGGCAACGAGATGCGCGAGCGCAACCTCAAGCTGCTGCGGCAGATCCTCGAGGACAGCGCGCGCAAGGGCGCGGCACCCGGTTCCAACGCGCGGAAGATCGGCGACTTCTACGCCAGCGGCATGGACGAGGCTGCCATCGAGCGGGCCGGCCACGATCCGATCAAGCCCGACCTGGCGGCGATCGACGCGCTCGCGGACAGGATCGAAGTCGCGGCATTGATCGCGGATTGGCATGCGCTCGGACTGCAGCCGTTGTTCGCCTTCGGCGCCTTCGGCGACCTCAAGAACTCCAGCATGACCATCGCCTACGCCACCCAGGGCGGCCTCGGCCTGCCGGACCGCGAGTACTACCTGAAATCCGATCCCGAATCGGCGGCGTTGCGCGCCGAGTACCTGGCGCACGTGCAGGGTTTGCTCGAACTGACGGGAATTCCGGCCGCCGATGCCAGGGTCCAGGCAGCTTGGGTGATGGAACTCGAGACCCGCTTGGCCAAGGCCTCGCTCGACCAGGTCGCGATGCGCGATCCGGGCAACTACTACAACATCCAGACCGTGGCCGCGGCCAATTCGCACACGCCGCACTTCGACTGGCGCGCGTACTTCGACACGCTGGCACTGGATGGGGTCCAGAGTTTCTCGCTGGCCCAGCCGGCCTTCTTCAGTGAAGTCGACCGGCTGCTGGCGGAATTGCCGACTGCGCACTGGCAGGCCTACCTGCGCTGGAACCTGGTCGACGCCGCGGCGCCGTACCTGTCCAGTGCATTCGTCGAACAGGACTTCGCCTTCAACGGCAAGACCCTGACCGGCGCGAAGGCACTGCGCCCGCGCTGGAAGCGCGTGATGGACACCACCAGCAGCAACCTGGGCGAGGCCCTGGGCGAGTTGTACGTGGCGCGCACCTTCCCGCCGGATGCCAAGGCCAAGGGCCTGGCGCTGGTGCAGGACCTGCAGGCCTCGTTGAAGTCGCGCCTGTCCGAGCTGGACTGGATGGGCGACGAGACCAAGGCCCGGGCGATGGAGAAGTTCGCCACCTTCAGCCCCAAGATCGGCTACCCGGACAACTGGCGCGACTATTCCGGCCTCGAGATCAAGCCCGGCCGCTACGCCGACAATGTCCGCGCCGGCACCGCCTTCGAGGCGAAACGCGAGTACGCCAAGGTTGGCAAGCCGGTGGATCGCGCCGAATGGGGCATGACCCCGCAGACGGTCAACGCGTACTACAACCCGCTCCAGAACGAGATCGTGTTTCCGGCGGCGATGATGCAGCCGCCGTTCTTCGACCCGACCATGGATGACGCGGTCAACTACGGCGCGATGGGCTCGGTGATCGGCCATGAGCTGATGCATGGCTTCGACGACCAGGGCTCCAAGTTCGACGCCAGCGGCAACTTCGTCAGCTGGTGGACCGAAGACGACCGCCAGCAGTTCGAGGCACGCACGCGCAAGCTGGTCGAGCAGTTCAATGGATATGTCGCGATCGATGCGCTGAATGTCAACGGGGAACTGACGCTAGGCGAAAACATCGCCGACCTCGGCGGCCTGCTGGTGGCCTACGACGCGTTCCAGGGCACCGCGCAGGCCAAGGCGGGCAAGAAGATCGATGGCCTCACGCCCGACCAGCGCTTCTTCCTCGCCTTCGCGCAGGGCTGGCGCCGCAGCTACCGGCCGGAGGCGCTCAAGCTGCAGGTCAACACCGATCCGCATGCGCCGGCGAATTTCCGCGTCAGCGGGCCGGTCTCGAACATGGAGTCGTTCGCGCGAGCGTTCGGCTGCCAGGCCGGCGACGCGATGGTCAATCCGGCGAGCACTCGCGTCGCGATCTGGTAGCGGCATTGCATGCAGGCCAGCCTCGGTCGCGGCGAAAGCCGCTCCCGCAGGGCAGGCGAACGCGCTGTATCCGTGGGAGCGGCTCCAGCCGCGACTTGGGTCCGCCGTGATCGGCCCCTGCACATATGTGAAAGCGCGCTTGACCATTCCTGCACCGCCACGCGACGTGCATGGGTCCAATCTCCTCCCACGGCGCGGAACCCCACGCCATGAACCCCGGAGCCTTACCCATGTCGCTCGTACGCAAGACCCTCATGCTGCTGCTCGTTTCGGTCGCCGCCTTCAGCCTGCCGGCCGCGGCGGAACACCACGAAAAGCCCAACATCGTCGGCGTCGCCAGCGCCAATGCCGACTTCTCGACTCTGGTAGCGGCGATCAAGGCCGCTGGCCTCGTCGACGCCCTGTCGGCCGCCGGCCCCTACACCGTGTTCGCGCCGACCAACGCCGCGTTCGCCAATCTCCCGGCGGGCACGCTCGATTCCCTGCTCAAGCCGGAGAACCAGGCCAAGCTGCAGGCGATCCTCAAGTACCACGTGGTCAGCGGCAACGTGATGGCAGCTGACGTGGTCAAGTTGAAGGCGGCCACCACGCTCGAGGGCGGCAGCGTCGCCATCTCGGTCATGGGCGGCACCGTCAAGGTCAACAACGCGACCGTGACCGCGACCGACATCGCGGCCAGCAACGGCACGATCCACGTGATCGACACCGTGCTGCTGCCGCCGGCCGGTTGATTCGTCGGTTCTCATCGGCTGGGCGCGGGCAGCGCGAGCTGCCCGCGTTCCATCGCCCTTGACGCTGCTTCGCCTGCCATTGCGCCGATCGCGCGCAGAGCGCGCTCCTACAGGGCCGGCCCTGTAGGAGCGCGCTCTGCGCGCGATCGGCGTCGCGCCCGAACCACGGCGCCTGGGCTGCGGTCCCGCCACAGCAATGGCCCGCTCACGGCTCGATACGAAACCCGGTCAAATCGCGCCATCGCGACCGCTGCCACGGCCATGCGCGCCGCAAGGCCAGGCGCAGCGATTCGCCGCCGACCAGCGCGCCATCGCACACCATCATCCAATCCGTCACGCCGCGCGCCGGCACCGTGATCAGGTCGCCGCGGCGCAGGTCCGCTAACGAGCGCGGCGTGTTGTCGACCACGCCCCGGTAGCCGCCCGCGAGTTGCACCGGCTCGATCAGCCAGACCTGCTCGCCACTCGCGGTGGGCCCGATGCGGACCTTGAGCGCGAAGCCCGCGCAGCCCGCCGGGCGCGCGTCCAGCGCCTGGTCGAAGCGTTCCAGGCGCGCGCGCGCCGCGTCGGTGGCCGCAGCCAGCGCGACATCGCCGGGCGCGGCATGGGCCAGGTCCGGGCGCCCATCGCGCCACTCCGGCCGGGATCCGGGCTCGGTGCAGGCCATCAGGCCACAGGCACCCAGCGCGGCAAGTGCGAGCAAACGCGTCTGCATGCGGGATTTCAGGTGCCGTGGACGCGGGATTGCATGATAATCCCCGGCCCGCCCCCCGACTTGCCGCCGTGCAACGCTACGCCCCGGGCCAACGCTGGATCTCCGCCGCCGAACCCGAACTCGGCCTGGGCACCGTGCTGCGCTTGGACGGGCGCAACGTGCAGGTGCTGTTCGCCCAGACCGGCGTGCTGCGCCACTTCGCCGCGGCCAGCGCGCCGCTCGTGCGGGCCGCGTTCCAACCCGGCGATCGCATCGCCGCCAACGGCGAAACCATCACGGTGGAGCGGGTCGAGGAACGCGACGGTGTGTTCCACTACCGGGGCGAGGGCCGCAGCGTGCCCGAGGGCGCGCTCGACGACGTGCAGAGCATTTCGCGCGCCAACGACCGCCTGGTCGGCGGGCGCGTCGACGACAACGAGCGCTACGCGCTGCGGCTCGAGGCGCTCGAACGCCGCGCCGCGGCCTTGCGCGACCCGGGTTACGGCGCGCTTTCGGCGCGCATCGACCTCATTCCGCACCAGTTGCGCGTGGCCGAGATCGCCAGTGAGCGGCGCCCACCGCGGGTGCTGCTGGCCGACGAGGTGGGCCTGGGCAAGACCATCGAGGCCTGCCTCGTGATCGCGCGCCTGGTCGCCACCGGTCGCGCCGGGCGCGTGCTGGTGCTGGTGCCCGAGGCGCTGGTTTACCAGTGGTTCGTCGAACTGCTGCGCCGTTTCAACCTCGCCTTCGCGATCTTCGACGAGGAGCGCGTCGAGGCCATCGAACTGGAGGGTGACGGCCGCAATCCCTTCCAGGACGAGCAACTGGTCATCACCGATACCGCATTCCTGACCACGCACCTCGAACGCGCGAAGCAGGTCGTGCAGGCCGGCTGGGACCTGCTGGTGGTGGACGAGGCCCACCACCTGGCGTGGTCGCCGGAGGCCGAATCGCCGTCCTACGTGCTGGTCGAGGCGCTCGCGCGCCGTACCGCGGGCGTGATCCTGCTCACCGCCACCCCCGAACAGCTCGGCCGCACCGGCCATTTCGCCCGTTTGCGCCTGCTCGACCCGGCGCGCTTCCACGATCTCGCTGCCTACCAGCGCGAGGCCGAGGACTATGGCCGCCTCTCGACCCTGGCCGCAGACCTGATCGACGACCGCGCCCCGCAGGGCCCGCAGCGCCGCCTGCTCGAGACCCTGCTGGCCTCGGAGGCCGAGGACGGCGCGGTCGCCCTGCTCGCGCGCGACGACCCGGCCGCGCGCGAGGCCCTGCTGCGACGCCTGATCGACCGTCACGGCACCGGCCGCGCGATGTTCCGCAACCGGCGCGCGGTCGTGGGCGGATTCCCGCGCCGCATGGCGCATCTCGTCACCGTACAGCTCGACGGCGCGGAAGGCGCAAGCCTGCGCGAGCGCTGGCTCGAGGAGTTCCTCGGCGATGTCGCCGACCCGCCATCCGCGCCGCCCTTGTCCTATGCCGACGACCCGCGCATCGCCTGGCTGGATGGCCTGCTGCGCCAGCACCCGGGCGAGAAGTTCCTCCTGCTCACGCGCTGCCAGCCCAAGCTGCATGCGATCGAGGAAGCCCTGCGCCTGCGCAGTGGCGTCGCGCTCGCGCGCTTCCACGAAGGCCTCGGCATCGTGCAGCGCGATCGCAACGCGGCCCATTTCGCCGATCCCAATGGCGCGCGCCTGCTGCTGTGCACCGAGATCGGCAGCGAGGGCCGCAACTTCCAGTTCGCCCACCACCTGGTGATGTGGGACCTGCCGCTGGATCCGGACCTGGTCGAACAGCGCATCGGCCGGCTCGACCGAATCGGCCAGCGTGGCGACGTGCACCTGCACCACTACGCGGTGGCGGGCAGCGCGCAACACGCGCTGGCGCGTTGGTACGCCGAGGGACTTGCGGCATTCGAGTCACCGCCCGAGGATGGCCGCGAGATCCTCAAGCGCTACGGCGAACGCGTGGTGCGGGTCGCGCGCGATTGCGCGCACGGCGCGGCCGAGGCGGACGCTGCGCTCGATGCGCTGGTCAATGAGACCCGCGCCACCCACGACGAGCTGGCCGCCGCGATCGCGCAGGGCCGCGACCGCCTGCTCGAACTGGCGACCCGCTACGACCCCGGCGCCGACCGCTTGCGCGATGCGCTGGCCGCCGCGGACGCCGACAACGCGACCGGCGACTTCAGCGTGCGCCTGCTCGAGCACTTCGGCGTGACGGTGGACGACCATGGCCGCCACGTGCTGATGCTCGATCCCGAAATGCTGGCGACCGAGGCCCTGCAGGGCTTCGACCAGGGCCCGCGCCAGGCCACGCTGGACCGCGCCACCGCGCTGGCGCGCGAGGACCTGATGTTCCTGCGCATCGACCACCCGGTGGTGGCCGGCGCGCTCGACCTGCTGCTGTCCGCGGAGACCGGCAATGCCGCTTTCCTGATCGACGACACCCTGCCGCCGCGCAGCGCGCTGCTCGAAGCCGTGTACGTGCTCGAGTGCGTGGCGCCGGTGCAGCTGGCGGTCGACCGCTGGCTGCCGCCGCTGCCGCTGCGGGTGGTGGTCGATTCACGCCTGGTGGAGCGCGCGGCCTATGTCGCCGATGCGCGCAGCGTCGCGCGCGCGCCCGAACGCGGCGTGGACCTCGCACGCTTCCGCAAGGTGCTGGCCGCCCTGGTGCCGCCGATGGTCGGCGCGACCGAGCGCGTGGCGCAGGCACGAGCCGCGCGCGAAGCGGCACTGGCCGGCGCCGACGCGGAGGCCCGGCTCGGGGCCGAGATCGGCCGGCTGGAAGCGCTGGCGCGGGTCAATCCCGGCGTGCGCCCCGAGGAGATCGCGGCGGCGCGCGCGGAACTCGAGCAGTTGCGCGAGGTGCTGCCCTCGGCGCGCGCGCGGCTCGATTCGCTGCGTTTCATCGCCAGCGCGGATTT
>Ga0209254_10005153_pt1 | contig 12018 bp, 9 predicted proteins | sample FrelakmetDIP11DI_FD_187148 | JGI IMG/M metagenome (GOLD analysis project Ga0209254, IMG submission 187148) | Freshwater lake sediment microbial communities from the University of Notre Dame, USA, for methane emissions studies - DIP11 DI (SPAdes)... | ecosystem: Environmental > Aquatic >...
GCTCGGCGAATTTCGACGCTTTTCGCAGAACAGAAACCCACAGGAATTCATGGGCTTGCGCAGCCGGCGCACGTGGCGCTCGGGAAAAACACTCTGTTTTTACCGGCACTTTTGACACCGAAAACGAGGGGACCCCCAGTGGTCCTGTCTGCAAGCGCAGTGTCTTCCAGGATCAGAGCGCACAGGACGTTGAAAGGACCCGATTGTCTTCCCGTGCTGGTGCGGTCCAGCAGTGCCATCGCGATCAACAGGTCTGGAGACTCGAAAGAGTGGAACGAGGACTGCTACGCACGGCGCGCAGATCATTGAATGTTCAACAGCGGCTGCATTGCAGAAGCGCGAGCAGATCGCACGGCACAGCCACTAACGGGAGTCAGCCCTAGAAATGCAGGCGCTTGCTGCCGGCACTTCTGACACGGAAAGTGCGCCTACCAAACGTCACGGCGTTGCCCTTGTATCGATCTGGTGTCAGGATCACTTGAAGTGCGCTGGGAGAACGGGGTCGCGATCATGAAGTCGACCATTGCCATCCTTCTCGGCTCGATCGCCGCCACCGGATGCGTCGTCCGGCTCGACGCCCTCAATCCCAGTGCCGGGCCGGAGCGGACCCTGGTCGAGGTCGACGGCTCGACGTGGCTGAGCTCCGTCATATGGGACGCTGGCGCCGCCTCCGAGGCGCAGCTGCCTGGAGGCTTTCTCGGCGGATACATGTTCTCGGTGCCGCAGGGCGCCGCCGTGGGATCCCATGACGTCGCGCTGCAGCTCGGAAGCGACCGCAGCGGTGTACTCCCTTTCACCGTGACCGCAGCCCAGCCTTTTACACCGCCGCGGGTCGATCGAATCAGCCTCGCCTATGCGACGTTCAGTGCCGGAAACGTGACCACCTGGCTATACGTGCAGGGCGCCAACGGGGATGTCGGCGCTGAAGTCCTCGTCGACGGCGTGCTGCAGCCGACCATCGCGCACAAGGCGCTGCGCAACGACCTGCTCGGGATCCCACCCGGGGACCTCACTGCGCCGATCTATCATTGGGTGAGTTACATCGTGCCGTGGACCGGTTCAGCGGGCTCCAGCATCAATGTCAGCATCCGGAACTCCGACGGGCAGCTCAGCGCGGTCCGGTCCTACCGGCTGCCTGATTCAGTCTCGACACTGGACAGCGACGGCGACGACCTCCCGGACGTCTGGGAAACCGTGGGCTATGACGCGGATGGTGATGGGGTCATCGACGTCGACCTTCCGGCGCTTGGGGCCGATCCCGGGCGCCCGGACGTTTTCGTCGAGATAGACATCATGCAAGGTCTCGACAATCCGCCGACTGCGGCGACATGGATCGGCGTGGAGGCCGTGTTCGACGCGGCACCGTTGATCAACCCGATCGCGGAGAATGGCGTGAACATCGTGATAGACCATTCAGGAACAGTGCCGTTATGGAATGCGATCGACTTCGGAATCGCGCAGAACGTCCCGCTTGGTCGGGAGGATTTCTATACGCTGAAGACCGCCAACTTCCCCAACGCCACCCGGGGTCGCATTTATCACTATGGAATCTGGGCGAACGCGCGGCCGAGTGGGTCGAGCGGGCGCAGCGATGTGGATTTCGACAGCGGCAACGGCGGCGACGACTTCATCATCAGCTTCGACGACTTCGTGGCCTCGACCCAGACGGAGAAGAGCCGGATCGAGACATTCGTGCACGAGTTCGGGCATGACCTGGGCCTCCGGCACGGTGGCGTCGACCACGCCCAGAAGAACCCGACGCACAACAGCATCATGAGTTATGCCTGGCAGCTCCGGACGAGCAACTGCTGTGGCAACAGCAACGCCTCGCGGCGCTTGAATCCAGTGTACGGTCCGCTGTACTACCTCACTGCCGGGCTCGACGAGGCCGCGGGCGCGGTTCCGGCGGGCTTCAGCAACCTCACCAACTACTCCATCGGCATGGGCCGGAACCTGCAGGAGAACTGCCTGAACGAGACGGTCGGCCTCTATGGCGGACGCACCGTCGACTGGAATGACGATGGCGACACAACCGATGCCTGCGCCAGCCGCGACCTCAATGGTGACGGTGACACGGCCGACACGGTGACCGATTTCGTGAGCTGGGCCAACATCACGTTCGCCGGGCCGCGCACCAACGGCGACTTCGGGAGCTGAGCCGTGCAGAAGATCACCAGAGCGTTGACGGTCGCTGCGGTGCTCGCCGTTCTCGTGTCCTGCGCCCAGCCGGCGATGAGGACACGCCCGGCGACGCCGGAGGACCTGCTGGCCGCCGCCGCCGGCCCCGAGCAGAAGAAGCTCTGGCGGGCGGCGCTCGACGCGGGAACCGTACCGCCAGTTCAGGCGATTCAGCTTCCGCCGGACCCAGTCGGTGCGATTCGCGTCGTGCAGATCCGGGAGACCGAGACCGCGAAGCCCCCGGCCCTGCCGGAATCGGTGGCGACGGCAGTCATCCCTGTCACATTACCTGACGCACCGATCGTCGTCGGGCGGGCTCAGGTCATCGAGACGAGTCCCGATCGGATTCGCCTCCGTCTCGAGGACGGCCGATCGCTCGAGTTCGTCTATCGCAGCCCCTCGCGTGAAGCTGTCTCCGGGCTCGCGGCCAAAGACATCGCCACGGTTGAGATTCGCTCCGTTGAGCCAAGCGGCCCGATGCAGCGCTACAGCCTTGCCATCGGCGACGCGAAGGAACAGGCGGTGCTGGTCGCGCTGCAGGACAGCGGCGACCGGCCAGTCGCACATGAATTCCGAATCGGCCAAGCCAAGGTCCGCCAGATCCCGAATGATTCGGACCTGCAACGGCTGGCGAAGGTCCCAGCGGAGATCCCGCCGGGCGGCCAACCCGTCGTGGTGGAGGTCACGATTGGCGGGCGAGCCATGACTCTTCGGCCTGGCGATATCGCTGACCCGGAGCGGACGGGCACCGCCTACGCGATTGTGGTCTACGAGAGCAGCATGCACGCGCCTGAGGCGGCGCACAGCGATACGCCGGTCTTTTCGCTGCACGTCGCCATCTTCGCCGTCAGAGGGCGGTGACGATCAGTTCCCGCGCGGGGCACGCTGTGCGGCTTCCCGCTTTCGGTGCCAGCCGGAGGTAACTAGAGCCATTAGATGGCCCATCCCTGGCTATCCGCCTTCCTCGAAGTGCTTCGAGTTGTTCGTCTCGTTGCACTCGGTCAGATCGTTCTTGTAGTCGGCGGTGACGTCGAGCGCAGCATCCGGGTTGTAGACCCAGTAGTCCAAGTAAAACGTTACAACAGCGCTTGCTTCAGGCGGGAGCGCGGGCGTCGCAGCGACTGCATTCTGCGGAGCGCCGCTCGGTTGCGCGGTCGATGGGTCGACCACCCGCGCGGTGCTCGGTCCGGCCGCAGCAACTCCAACGTTTCGAATCACCGCGTTGATGACCGACCGCTTGTTGGCATCGTCCCATTCGGGGCGCGGGATTGTCTCGACAACGAGATCCGGGCAGCCGCCCGCTGCTGCGACCCGCGCGGGCACCCGCTCGATGTCCATCGTCTCTATCGCCTTCGAAGCTCCCGCCGCCGTGTACACCACGACGATCTCGATCTCTTGATTGCTCTCGAGAATGGCGAAGCCTTTGATAAAGGGCTCCTTGGTTCTTGCATGGCGAATGATGTCCGGGCAGTCGATCTCAAAGGACTGCTTCGGCCCCAACTTGGCCGCATGGGAATCCGAAACCGCTCCGGGCCGTTCCGAGGGCAACGCGATCGAGAAACGTTTTCGAACCTCGATTGCCTCCCGCGCCGGGTTGTGCACGTTGATCGCCGTAAAGTACTGACCGGGCGCAACAACCTCCCCCCGTGAAGTCCCGCAGACGAACTTCGCCGCGTATTCGAATGAACGCGGTTCCTGGGAGAAGGCCGTTGACGACAACGACAAAAGGGTCAGTGACAAGAAACCGTAGCGACAGTTCTGTGACATGACCATCTCCTTTCGATCACGCGTCAGCAGCGAGTGATGCCGGCCAGGCGACACAGGCGAAGAGCAGCCATTCGTCAACGGTGTGCGTTGCTGGTGCCTTCCCGTCCTGTTCCGATCCTGCTGGCTGCGAGTATGCCATCGCTGCGGATAGTGCGGATGATCGGGGCTACTCCCCGCGGTACGGTCGAGCTGACTCTGCGAAGTACGGATCGCCGCCAGGATGGGAGCGAAGCGCGCAGACTATTGGGACCGAGGTCCGCGGCGCATGCGTGCGTGTGCCAAGTGGCGCACGATGCTTGCGCCGCTCGTCGTCGCGGCGTTTGGGGTCTTGCTGGCATCTCCAGCGATGGCCATCTGTGGCGGAGCACACGGACCACCGTCATACCTCCGGTGCCAGACGGAGTGCTTTGAGAACTACGAGCAGCTCATGGACGAGCTCACGCGGCCGACGCGTCGCAGCCAGACCTTTCGGATCGTGCAGGGCCGCAATGGTCAGCCCGCGCCTATTGCCGTTCACAACCAGTACCCGTCAGCCTGCTTCTTCTTCGCTGTCGCGCCAATCCTGGACTACCTTGGGTACTCGAGGTTTCAGCATCAGGGGCATTACCCACGCCCGTTCCTTTACCGCGCGAACGACGGGCTGCGGTGGTACGACCTCGACGTTGGCTACCGTGGATCGCCCGAGGATCTGATGCAGCGTCACCTCACGGTCGAGGCGGTAGACCGCACAGTGCTTGGGTCGGAGGGGTCGGAGATCTATCCGTGTGATTTCTTCGCCGCGGATTCGGCCTCATGCGATCAGCATTCGCCCCTGAGGCTTGCCATCAACGAGACCGGGATTCCCTGCGCTGCAAGGTTCAACTCGGGACAGGAGTACGGTACGTGTCAGACGCTCGCGCCGCCCGCGAGCGCAGATACCTACCCCAAGTTCCTCGACACCCTGGGCGCCGGCTGCGATGGTCAATGTCCGTGCTCGGCCGATGCGACCTGCGGAGCGCTCTACTTCCTGAATCGAAGCAGCCATGGCGCCGGCGGCTGCCGGGATGCGCTCAACTTCAACCTGGCGGCCAGTACGTCCGCAGAGCGAAACGCTGTCCGCCGGATCATCCGGGGGTTCATCGACAACAACGTCCCGTTGCTGGCCGGCGTGAACAGCGGCGGGCACTGGATCCCGATCATCGGCTATGCGGACCTGGATGCGCGGGGGTTGCCGGAAACCGCCATTGCGGCTGACTCGGTGGAGCAGGTGTACTGGCTCGTTGATCTCAAGGTCTGGAATTTCCCGGAGCGCTATTCCCTCATCGGCATCTCGCCGTGGAACCAGCACCTCGACCGGGGCTGTGAGGCGGGGGGGTGGGGGCGCAAGCTCGAGGACACCATTCGCGTCGCGTATGGCGCAGCCATCGCCAACAAGTATCGACTTTGCGGCGCGCCGTCAGCATGCGGGAACGATCGATATTATGGTGGCGAACTGCTATGCGAACGCGACACGGATCGAGATGGCAAGCTCGATCAGCGCGAACGCTACTTCGTCTATGAAGACGACCTGTTCATCAGCGAGAAACGCAGCATTCGCTGCGACAGGCTGAGCCTGCGCTGGCGGGATGGTCGCCGCAGCGTGGCGCATTCGCGGGTCTATCGCTTCAACTTCAACGCGGACCTTGGTCGTTGGGTCCAACGCTCAACCTCACCGCCGGATGAGGCACCGGTGATCCAGGACGTGCCCCCGGTGGGGCGGATGGGACCTGCATCGCAAGTCGTATGGGATCGCGAGTGGTCGGACGGCGACACTCTCGTGCAGCCTGCAGGGTCGAGTGGCGACGTTGCAAAACGCACCACGGTGTATCTCAAGTTCGATGATGATGAGGTGCGTACGATCGAGATTGCGCCACCCCGTACCTACGGTGTGGAAGTCACCTGCCTGCAGGAGCAGGGTATGTCCGCCGCCGCGGAGCCGGGCGGACTCCGGTATTCCGTGCGTCATGTATTCCGTGAGCCGCCCGCCCGGAGTCTGTTCCGTGTCGATCGGTCGGACCACGACCAGATGAACAACGTGCCCCTCGCGACGAACGTCGGCTGCGACGCGCTGTCGGTGACGGTCCGACTGGGGACAGGAGCCAGCGTAGCCAGCGCGGAAGCGCAGTTGTTCTACTACGGGGCGGCGGGCCGATGGCAACCCGAGCATGACCCGTGGCTGCCTGACGACAATTTCAGTCCCGACGAACGTCTGTCGGGTGGCACGAAGACGTTCTTCTGGAGCCGAAAATGGGATAATGGGAGTTGGCTGGCGGCGCACAATGTCGGTTCCGGTGCCAACTATGGCGACCGGAAGACGGTGATCAGGCTGCGCGACACGGCCGGTCGCGTCACGCGCGTCATTGAGTTCGTTCCGCAGGTGGGGCAGTGGCCGCCGGCGGCTCATCCGGGGCATGTACCCGCGGGTACGGTCTGCCACTAGTCTGCTGGGTCGCGCCAGTGCGGGGTCCGGTTGCTCCCGGTGCCAGTGTTCCTGGTTGAAACCGCCTTGTCTTCCAGTATCAGAGCGTACAGGGCATTGACAGTACCCGACTCTCTGTCCGTGTTGGTGCGGACCAGCAATGTCATCGCAGTGAGCAGGTCTGGAAACTCGAAACGTGGACCGAGCACAGCCCCTCGCGAAGCAAGGTGAGCGAGAGCGAGTGACACGGTATCGCGCGATCAGCTATCAGCTGGTGATCGAGGTGCCGGCACCGGTGCGCGTAACCGTCGGGCGGCTCGGCACGTTCGAGTTCCCGCCGGGGACGTACCTGTGTACCGGCTCCGCGCGTCGGACTCTAGATGCGCGGATTGCGCGGCACCTGCGACCGCACAAGAGACTGCGGTGGCACATCGACTATCTGCTTGCTGCCGCTGGGGTGCGGATCACGAGGATCGTGCGGTTTCGGCGGGAGGAGTGCGCGTTGAATCAGGCGACCGCCGGGCAGCTGGTGGTGCCGGGGTCTGGGGCCTCCGATTACTCGGCCCGTCGTGGGCCTCGCCCTTCGGGCCCGCTGGCGGCGGTTCAGAAACGCTCAAGGGTTGAATACGCATCCATTGCAGTAGCGGTGATTTCGAGAGAGAAGCAGCCAGTCAGCAAACGGTCAGGTGTCGCCGGTGTGTTCACAGTGCAGTAGCGGAATGGTTCGGGCTGTGCTGAGCGTGCAGCAAAACGTCCGGCGCTTTCTGTGCCGGGCGGGCTGCGGGCGGCACCTTAAATATCGGGTCAGGTAGACGCTCGCAGCGTGAGCCCGCTCTGCACGGGCTTCAACGACTGACGATCGCAGCGCGCGGCGGCCGGATGGTTCGTCGGTCGGCGAACCCACGCTATTCGACGACAGCCGCCACCGTGTACCCGCCGGTGATCGTTCGGCCGAAGCGCTGCATCAGGTGCAGGTAATAGGTCGAGCCGACCCGCGCATTGCGCGGCACGGTGATCTCGACCGCCAGTGGGTACCGTCGCCCCATCGAGAGGACGAGGTCGGCCAGAGTGCCGGCGGCGACCGGCGTGCCGAGCAGCCGCCGCTCCGGAAACTCCGGCATCGCCGTGGCCGATCGCATCGGTTTGAGCTTCAGTGCTCGCTTGCCGTCGAACGTCACGCCGATCCTGGGCGTGACGTGGCGCATCGGCTGACCCAGAAGCGGGACCCGCGGCGAATGGGCGAGCACCACGAGCAGCTCCCCAGGTGGCAGCTTTGGCTTACGCTGCCACGGCAGCATCGTGAAGATCTCAATTCGGTGCACGGTGCCGAGCTTGGCCGGGACGATATGGACGTTGCGCTGGCCGATCGCGTTTTCCCACGGCACGTCGAACGGGAAGACCAACGGGTCAGGGTTGGCGCTGTCGCGGGGGTCATCGTTGATGCAGGCCACCGCGAGCAGGCACTGGTGGGCGGGCGCCGCGGATGGCGTCCATTCGACGTACGGCGCGTCAATCGTGGCGTTGGCCGGCACGGTGAACGGGCCGGCGGGGTTCGGGTGCCCTGGCGTGCCGGGAATCAGGTTCCACGCGCTGGCAGGCAGACCGGCCGAGGGGTCGGCCCAGTAGTAACGGACGTAGACGTTCGTTGCCGCGACGTTGCAGCGGTTCGCGATTCGCGTCCAGACGCGGTTAGGCTGTCCAAACGCGGGGCTCGCGTCGGGCACGCCGTCGTGCGGGGGCGCGTCGAGGAGAATGTCCGGGCTGGTCCACCACGGCGCCGGCGAATGCTGGCCGCCGTCGTCGCCGGGCGAGTCCTTGATCCAGAGGTCGGCAACCCCGCGCAGCGGCAGCATCTGGCGGAAGTAGGCACGGTTGGTGCCATAGATCGGTGGCACGTCGGCGGGCAGGTGCAGGTACTCGGCCCAAGGTCCCCATTTGCTGCGGATCAGCGTTGCGTTGCCAGCCGCGTCGGTCTCCCAGACTCTGCCGGTGTGCGTCGTGACGTCGTTCTCGTCGCGGTAACGGACGACATCGCCAAGGCGCACGGCGCCTGCCGCGACCGGGACGCAGTTGTCGCGGATGATGTTGTCGACGTCGGTCGAGCTGTCGATCCAGTAGCGGCGCGGCAGGAACGTGAAGCCCCAGCAGTTGTAGCGTTGCGTCCGGCCGAGCTGCTCCGACGACAGGTCGAAGTGCGTGTAGCTGCACGTGCGCGGGTCGGCGTCGTGGGTGACTGTGGTCCCGTAGACGCCGCAGTTGATCGGCACGCCTGCTGCAGTCTCGATGGGCATGGCTCCCTCCCTCCGGGTGGCGATGGGTGTCAGCCGAATCGCCTGAGCGCCTCGGTCATCTCGTCGCGCCGGTAGACCATCTCTAACGGCCGCACCGGCAGGCGCGCCTGTTGGCGTAGCAGGTGCGTCGCGAAGTGCACGAAGAATGGCCCGTGCTCGTCGAGCATCCGGCGCAGCAGCGGCGCCAGCAACGCGGGGCCGCGGTCCGGTGCGATTTGCCACAGCACGTAGGCCAGGCAGGCGAGCGTGATATCCGGCAGTTGCTCGCCGCCGTCGGCAAGCTCTTTCTCGATGTCGGCGACGACGTCGGGGCCGGCCTGCACCAGTTGCTGCACGGTCGGATCGGTGGAGAACGCCCTACGCAACACGTAGGGACTGCTCGCGAATACCGCGTCCCGGATGGCCTCAGGCTTGCGCAGCCGCTGCAAGTGCTTCTGGAACTTCGGCATCGAGCCCTCCTTGCAGACGCGCGGTGTCACGTCAGTCAGGGTCCGTAGCCACTGCCCATTCGGGAGCAAGCGAGCCGCGATGCAGCAGGCGGAACGCCGAGGCGCCGCCTTTCAGAAACGGCGGCATCTGCGCAGTCTGTACGACGACGTCATCGTCCCCGTCGCGGACCGCGAGATACAGACATGCATGACCCCAGTTCGCGCCCGGCTCGAGGTCGACGAAGGCAAGGTACCCGTCCCACGGCAACGCGATCAGCGCGTCCCCGACCGCGACCCGCTCGCCGACGCGCCTGAGGCTCTGGTCGAGGTAGACGATCGCTGACTCGAGACGCGCCGCGCCGACGTGCTGGCGTACCTTGTCGAGGACGCGGCGCTCGAGGTCGGTCATCTTGCGAATGCCCTCTTCACGGCGGCACCGACGGCCTGCTTCAGCTCGGTCTCCTGCGCGGCGCTGGCGCGCTCGAGCTTGGCCTCGACGTCGCGAAGGCTCGGCATCAACCTGCCGTGCACGATCTCGTAGAACTCCGGAATCGGTGTGCGCAGGTAGTACGGGTAGAGGATCTCGACAAGCAGGCGGCAGTAGATCGGCCAGATGACCCAATAGCGCTGGCCAAGATGGCACCTCCCAGCGGTTGCCGACGACTCATCGTAGACCGGCGTGTCGTACGGGTCCTTCACAGCGTCGGCATAGTCATGTGCCTCCCTCGCCGAGACCTTGCCGGTGCCGTCCGTGTCAGGGTTCGACGCCAGCGCGCCGCCGTAGGGCGTGCTGCCAGTCATCGCGGCGATCCAGTCGCGTGCAAACGGGTCGAACTCTGCGCCACCGATCGAGTTGTTCAGCTCCTCGCAGGCCGACGACACACTTGTGTGCGCGGCCGGGGAGTGCGCGAGGATCGGCGCATTGAAACCACCCGAGTGGCACTGCTCCATCATCACCATCAGGCAGTGGAACTTCGGTAGCGTGCCGAGCTTGGCGGCGAAATCCGACGCAAGGTAGTCGGCACCGCTGTACGTGCACAGATACGACTCGGTGCCGTTGTGGCCGCCGTGATTGTTGGTGTGCACAAGCAGCAGGTCATCAGACTTGAGCTTCCTCTTCAGGCCGTCGAACACCGTCTCGAGATCGCTCTTGGTGCCTTTGCCGTGGACCGGCATCCGGTACGCGGTGGCGTCGCCGGGCCAGCTCACCACCGGCTTCGGGTTGCCGCTGTAGTTGATCGTGCCATCGTAGTTGAGGACCTTGATGTTCGCTGCCGGAAAGCCGTACAAGTCGCGCAAGGTCCGGTAGAGGAACTCGAGGTCATTGGTGTGCCGGTTGTTCGAGCTCCCCGAGAACAGCACGGCGTAGCGCTGTCCCTTCGGCCAGCGGATCGGGCACCGAAGCCTCGGCAGCACGGGGTAGAACAGCTCGGGGTCGGCGACGCGCACCGGCTGGTGGAAGGCCTGGTAGGTCTTCGGGACTTCCCTGGTCATCATGTACGGCGGGAACCGCGCGCGCACCTCGCGGTACAGCTCGCCAGTCTCGGCATCGTGCAGCAGGTAACGGCACGGGTGTGCCCAGTTATAGCGCGGTGCGTCGTCGGCGAAGACCATCACCGTGCTGCGATCGAGCGCGATGCGCTGCTTGTAGGCGAGCACGGCAGAGCCCTTCGCGAGCACATTCGAGTCAACGTACAGATTGGTGTTTTGGGCGGCCCGCCAGGACAAGTTGCGGACGACGCCGGACTTTACAGTGGCCAGGACTTTGCGTGATGCGGATGGCATGTCGCTTCCCCCTATTGCGAGTCACGGGACGGAAACTGGCCCGGTCTGGCGACAGTAGATTCGCGAGAGTAGGCAGACCGCAATCAGGGATGTGTGCAGGCTCCGGCACCTGATGGTGCCTCGATTACTTGACGGCTTGCCATTCGAGGCTGGCCCCGGAGCACTTGAAGCACATGCGGCGACGAGGTGGCAGACTTCGACGCGCGAAACACCTGCGCCACGCGCCCAATAGCGGGGCCGGACCGAGGATCCGTCTCGCAGGGTCTGAGTCGGGTAGCTTCAATAAAGCGCGGCGAGTCCCTTACGCAGCGGCGCCGGCAGGTTGGGCTGGGTGGCGATCGACCCCAGAAAGTCCGGATCGTCGGCCACGGTCAGTGGGTCGAGCGCGATCGGCTCGAGAATCGTCGAGAGCGGTGCGGCGAGGGCGCGCGTGGACACGCGCTCCGGGCCGGTGAAGTCGCGCGGGCCGTTGAGCGGCAGCCGCGGACGGAAATCGACACCGGTGTCCTGGATTTCATCGAGCGCCAGCGACCAGACGACCGGCTCAGGCGCATCAAGTGTGCGGCGCGACAGGGCTCGCGGTCTCGCTGACTCGAGTTCGCGGGCCAGTGCGGGCAGATTGCGGAACGCCGCTTTCAGGCTGGTTCGTGCTGCGCTCAATGACACGGTGGCGACATCGGGGTCGGAGGTCTCCTGGTCGAGGAAGATGCGGCGGGTCCTGCCGCCGACCGTCCAGGTCACTCCTGCGGCGCCCAGTGCGATCATCAACGAAGGCATGCCGTAACGTGCGACGCCGTTGATCATCACCAGGCGGATCGATGTTTCGGCGGCCTTGATCAGTGCCTCGTAGGGGTCGCCCGAGCGGCCATCGATGACGAGCAGGTCGGCGCGCCGGCCGGCCGCGAGCGAGCCGAGTGCGCCGTCCCACTTGAGGATGGCCGCGGCGTCGCGGGTGGCCATCGCAACCAGATCGCGTGCGGTGAACAAACCGCGCAGCAGTTCCTGGGAGTAGATCCACGCCACCTTGAGCTCAGCGCGGTCGCCCAGTCGTACAGCCAACACCACTCGTCGCGGTAACTCACCTCGAGGTCGCGCAGTGCCGCGATGACGGGATCCCCAGCGGCGCCCTGCA
>Ga0209254_10005154_pt1 | contig 12015 bp, 10 predicted proteins | sample FrelakmetDIP11DI_FD_187148 | JGI IMG/M metagenome (GOLD analysis project Ga0209254, IMG submission 187148) | Freshwater lake sediment microbial communities from the University of Notre Dame, USA, for methane emissions studies - DIP11 DI (SPAdes)... | ecosystem: Environmental > Aquatic >...
AGGAAATTGGGTCCCGGCCTGCGCCGGGACGACAACACGATGAGCGCAAGCCATGTTCACGTGCCCTTCCGCCGGATCTCGCCGCCCATGCACATCAGGCAGGCCGCGACGATGTCGTCTTCGAGGTTGACGGTGAACTTGCCTTCCTTGTCCACCACCAGCTTGAGGAAGTCGAGCAGGTTGCGCGCGTACAGTGCCGAGCTGTCCGCCGGCACGGTCGCGGGCAGGTTCGGCACGCCGATGATGCGAACGTTGTGCTTGGTCACCGTCCTGTCGGGTTCCGAGAGCGCGCAGTTGCCGCCCTGCTCGACCGCCATGTCGAGGATCACCGACCCGGCCTTCATCGACTTCACCATCTCCTCGCTGACCAGCACCGGCGCCTTGCGGCCGGGGATCAGCGCGGTGGTGATGACGATGTCGGCCAGCGCGATGCGCTTGGCGACCTCGGCCGCCTGCCGCTGCATCCAAGCCGGCGGCATCGGCCGCGCATAGCCGCCCACGCCCTTGGCGATCTCGCGCTCCTCGTCGGTCTCGAAAGGAACGTCGATGAACTTGGCGCCGAGCGACTCGATCTGCTCCTTCACCGCCGGACGGACATCGGAGGCCTCGATCACCGCGCCGAGGCGCTTGGCGGTGGCGATCGCCTGCAGCCCGGCCACCCCGGCGCCGAGGATCACCACCCGCGCCGCCTTGATCGTCCCGGCCGCCGTCATCATCATCGGCAGCAGCCGGCCGTAGGTGTTGGCGGCGAGCAGCACCGCCTTGTAGCCGGCGATGTTGGCCTGCGAACTGAGCACGTCCATGCTCTGCGCCCGTGTCGTGCGCGGCGCGGCTTCCAGTGCGAATGCAGTCAGGCCGGCGGCGTTCATCGCCGACAGCCCCTCGGCGTTGAACGGCTCGAGCATGCCGATCAGCACCGTGCCCTTCTTCATCTGCGCCAGTTCGTCGCCGGAAGGCTGCCGCACCTTCAGCACCATCTCGGCGCCGAGCGCCTGCTCGGCGGAGCCGATCTGCGCGCCGGCGGCGGCGTACATCTCGTCGGTCTGGCTGGCGGCCAGTCCGGCGCCGGACTGCACCAGCACGGTGTGCTTGCCGGCGACCAGCTTTTTCACCGTTTCGGCGGTCGCGGCGACGCGCGTCTCGCCTGGCCGAGTCTCGGCCGGCACCCCGATCAACATGGAGCTCTCCCCCGCTTGGTTTTTGCACTGCGCCGCCTTGGGCGGCGGCCGAGTGACTAGAATTTACGCGATTGTCCCACCCGCCTCCACCGGCGCGACTAGCGCCTTTCCTCGAAGCATGCCTGATCCCTGGAAACCGTCGGTCACCGTGGCCGCCGTCATCGAGCGTGACGGCCGCTTCCTGCTGGTCGAGGAGGAGACGGCCGACGGGATCCGCCTGAACCAGCCGGCGGGCCATCTCGATCCCGGCGAGAGCCTGCTCGCCGCAGCGACGCGCGAGACGCTCGAGGAGACCGCATTCGCCTTCACGCCGACGCAGTTGATCGGCGTGTACCTGTGGCGCTCGGAGCCGCCGGCGGGCGGTGCGGTGACCTACCTGCGCTTCGCGTTCTGCGGCGATCTAGGCGCCCATGACCCCCGCCGCCGGCTGGACGAGGGCATCCTGCGCGCGCTGTGGCTGACGCGCGAGGAAGTCGCCGCGCGCGCCGCCGTGCATCGCAGTCCGCTGGTGCAGCGCTGCGTCGATGACTACGTGGCCGGTGTGCGCTACCCGCTGGACCTGCTGTTCACGCACCACTCGGCCGTCGCTTCCGCCGTCGCCCCGGCGCAGGCCGGGGCCCAAGGTCTCGGCGCGCAAATTGGGTCCCGGCCTTCGCCGGGACGACAAGTTCAATGAACAGACGTCGCGTCGTCGTCGGCCTGTCCGGCGGCGTCGACTCCTCCGTCGCCGCCTGGCTGCTCAAGCAGCAGGGTTACGAGGTCGTCGGCCTGTTCATGAAGAACTGGGAGGACGACGATGACGACGAATACTGCTCGAGCCGGCAGGACTGGCTCGACGCCGCGTCCGTCGCCGACCTGCTCGGCATCGACATCGAGGCGGTGAACTTCGCCGCCGAGTACCGCGAGCGCGTGTTTTCCGCCTTTCTGGCCGAGTACTCGGCCGGCCGCACGCCCAACCCGGACGTGCTGTGCAACGCCGAGATCAAGTTCAGGGCCTTCCTCGACCACGCGCTGCGGCTCGGCGCTGACCACATCGCCACCGGCCACTATGCCCGGGTGCGCCTCGTCGCGAGCGACGGGCGCATTGCGCAAGATGGGGAACGCGCGCTAGCGCGCGTTGGCGATGGCCGCTTCGAACTGCTGCGGGGCGTCGACCCGGGCAAGGACCAAAGCTACTTCCTGCACCGGCTGAACCAGGCGCAATTGGCACGCACGCTGTTTCCGGTCGGCAGCCTCCTCAAGAGCGAGGTGCGGCGCATCGCCCGCGAGATCGGCCTGCCCAATGCCGCCAAGCGCGATTCGACCGGCATCTGCTTCATCGGCGAGCGGCCGTTCCGCGAGTTCCTCAACCGCTACCTGCCGATGAAGCCCGGGCCGATCCGCACACCGGACGGCAAGGTGGTCGGCGAGCACGTCGGGCTGTCCTTCTACACGCTCGGCCAGCGCAAGGGCATCGGCGTGGGCGGCACCCGCGAGGGTTCCGGCGAACCGTGGTTCGTCGCGCGCAAGGACATGGCCAGCAACACACTGTGGATCGTGCAGGGGCACGATCATCCGTGGCTGCTGGCGAACACGCTCGTCGCTGCCGACGCCAGTTGGATCAACGGCGATCCACCCATGGCCGGGGCGCGGCTGACCGCCAAGACGCGGTACCGGCAAGCCGACGCGCCATGCACGGTGACCGCCATCGACGGCAACCATTTCACGCTTGCTTTCGCTTCGCCGCAGTGGGCGGCCACGCCGGGCCAGTCGGCGGTGCTGTACCACGGCGAGGTGTGCCTTGGCGGCGGCGTGATCGACCGGGTCGAAGTGGAGCAGCCTGGCGCTACGCCGCTCTCCGGTAGCGGCGTATCAGCCAGCGTGGCCTGAGGAAGGCGGCCAGGTAGACGAGGCCGAATGCCAGGTAGGCACCGAAGAGCACTGGCTCCGACACGCCGGCCCGCCAGCCGATCGCGCCGATCGCGCCGAGCAGAACGTTGGCAAAGATGAGCAGTGCCCACGTCGTCCTGCTCGACAAGCCACAGCGCTGCAACAGGTGGTGGATATGCGCCCGATCGGCCGCCACCGGGCTGCGCCGGCGCAGCAGGCGGCGCACGGTGACGGTGAACAGGTCGAACAGCACCAGCCCGACCACCCACAGCATCACCACCGGCGGCACCGCAATGGCGCGGCGCTGCGTCAGGTCGATGGTGAACCAGGCCACCGCGAAGCCGAGCACCAGGCTGCCGGCATCGCCCATGAAGGTGCGCCAGCGGCCGCGCCACGGGTGCGGCACGTTGAACAGCAGGAACCCCAGCACGGCGCCGAGCAGTGCGACGATCACGGCCAACGAGTCCGCCTCGCCCAGCCAGAAGGCGAAGGCGCCGAAGTAGCCGAGCATCACGGCGACTAGGCCGCCGGCCAGGCCGTCCAGGCCGTCGAGCATGTTGATGCCGTTGACCACCGCCACGGTGGCAAAGAGGGTGAACGGGATCGACCAGGCACCGAGCAGCAGCGGCCCGTTTCCTAACAGGTCGCCAAGGCTCACCAGGCGATGCTCGCCCCAGGTCGTCATCAGCAGCGCCGCCAGCAATTGCACGGCCAGCTTGCCGCGCGGCGAAGCCTCGATCAGGTCGTCGATCAGGCCGATGAAAGCGAGCACCGCAATGAGTGCCAGCAGGAGCCCGAGCTTGCCGAGCGCGCCGAACGACAGAAGCAGTGCGGCATAGAAGCCGAGCGTCAGCGCGATGCCGCCGGTCAGCGGCACCGGATGGCTGTGCCGCTTGCGCCCGCCGGGGTGATCGAGCAGGCGCAGCCGCTCGGCCGGCCGGCGCAGCAGCACGATCAGCAGTGCGGTCAGGCAGCAGGCGACGAGGGGCGGAGCGAGGAAGGGCACTCGAAGGGGAAACGGACAGGCGGTTCGCCGCGATTATGCAGGGGCGGCGCCGCCGCGCCCGGAGAACCGCTCCTTCTACTTCGCCTCGTCGACAGCGGCCTCGACGTACTCCGGCACCCACGAGCGCAGGAACCGGCGCGCCTCGGCATCGCCGTGCACCTGCACGCGCAGGCCTGCCAGCAGCGTGTCGACCGAAGCGACGCTGACCGGCCGCGCCTTGGCCACGCGCACGCTCGGGTGCGTGGTGCGGTCCGTCAGTTCGTCGCTGGTGAAGACTTCCTCGTGCAGCTTCTCGCCGGGGCGCAGTCCGGTGAAGCGGATCTCGATCTCCTCCTCGCTGCGGCCCGACAGCTGGATGATGGTCTTGGCCACGTCGAGGATGCGCACCGGCTTTCCCATCTCCAGCACGAAGATCTGCCCGCCCTGGCCGAGTGCCGCGGCCTGCAGCACCAGCTGCGACGCCTCGGGGATCGACATGAAGTAGCGCGTTGCCTCCGGATGGGTGACCGTGACCGGCCCGCCACGGGCGACCTGCTCCTGGAACTTGGGGATCACGCTGCCGGCGCTGCCGAGCACGTTGCCGAAGCGCACCACGCTCACCAGCGTCGAGCCGTCTTTCGGCTGCAGCGTCTGGCAGGCGATCTCCGCCAGCCGCTTGGTCGCGCCCATCACGTTGGTCGGGTTCACCGCCTTGTCGGTCGACACCAGCACGAAACGCGGCACATGCGCGGCAATCGCTTCCGCCGCCACGACGTAGGTGCCGAACACGTTGTTGCGCACCGCCTGCCAGCAGTTCTCCTCCTCCATCAGCGGCACGTGCTTGTAGGCCGCCGCATGGAAGACGATCGCCGGCTTCTGCCCTGCGATCACCTCGCGCACCCGCTCGGCGTCCTTGACGTCGCCGACGAAGCCAATGAAAGGCACCTCGGGGAACAGCTCGCGGAACTCCTCGCCGATGCGATAAAGCGCGAACTCGCTGTGCTCGAACAGCAACAGCCGCGCCGGCGCAAAGCGCGCGATCTGCCGGCACAGCTCCGAGCCGATCGAGCCGCCGGCGCCGGTCACCATCACCACTGCGCCGCCCAGCATCTGCCCGACCTCGGCACTGTTGATGCGCACCGCATCGCGGCCGAGCAGGTCCTCGAGGTTGATGCGGCGCACGTTCTCGATCGTCACCCGCCCCTCGATCAGGTCGACCAGCGCCGGCAGCAGCAGCGCGTTGAGCCCCGCCCGCATGCAGATCGTCGCCGCCTGCTGTCGCCGCTCGCTCGATGCCTCGGGCATCGCGATCACCGCGTCGCGCACGTCCATCTCACGTGCCAGGTGCTCGACGTCGGCCAGGCTACCCAGCACCGGCACGCCGTGGATCTCGCGGCCGTGCGCTTCGCGGCGATCGTCGAACGCGCCCACGACCTGCCACTGCGGCGAGGTGGCCAGCTCGCGCAGCAGCCTGGCGCCCGGCTCGCCGGCGCCGAGGACGAACAGCCGGCGCCGGTGTCCCGTCATCTCGCGGGGTGTTCGCGACTCGCGCCAGGACCGATAGACCGCCCGGATGCCCCCGACCGCCAGCAGCGTCAGGATCGGCGACAGCACGATCACCGAGCGGGGAATCAGCAGATCGAACTGGGCAAGGTAGGCGACCAGCGCCACTACCGCCGCCGCCAGCGCCACGGCGCGGGCGATGCGCAGCAGGTCGGGCAAGCTGGAGAAGCGCACCATGCCCCGGTACATGCCCATGGCCAGGAAGGCGGCCCCGTAGATGGGCACCACCCACAGCAGGCTGCGCAGCGCGAGCGCCAGGTATTCGTCGGGCAGCAGGAAGTTGAAGCGCAGCCAGAAAGATGCGAGCCAGGCAACGGCCACCGACACCAGGTCGGCGCCGAGGACCGCATAGGGCTTGGCGGCAAACGGGATGAAGCGGCTCTTGGCGACCCTAGTCATCGGCTTCCGTCAGGACCGGCATCGAGCGGCCGTCAGTGCAGCAGTGTCGCAAGTGAACCGAGTCCCGTTTTGATGTGACAATTGCTCCGCATATGGCTGCACGCAATCCACGCGTCATCCTGTTCGGCGCAAGCGAGCACGCTTGCGTGGTCGCCGACATTGCCAAGCTTGCTGGCTGTGATCTCGTTGCCCTCGTAGATGAGGACCGGGCAAAGCCTGGCATCGATGGCATCCCGATTCTGCACGATGCCGGCGAAGCGGCCCGGCAGTTTCACGACGCCCGTTGGTGCATATCGATCGGCGACAACCACACGCGTGAAACCGTTGTCGCTCGGCTCATGGCACTGCTTCCGGCGGCGATGTTTATCCCGCTGGTCCATCCGAGCGCCATCGTCGCGAAGGATGCCGAGATTGGCGAAGGCACGGTGGTCATGGCAGGCGCCGTCATTAATCCGGGTACCAGGCTCGGCAGACACTGCATCGTCAACACCGGCGCTTGTCTCGATCATGACAACCTGCTGGCGGACTTTTCCTCCGTCGCGCCGGGAGTCACCACCGGGGGTAACGTGAGGATCGGACGAGGAAGCGCGATCTGCATCGGAGCGTGTATCCAGCATGGCGTCGTCATCGGCGAGCGCACGGTGATCGGCGCCGGCGCGGTCGTGCTGCGCGATGTTCCCGCTTCGTGTGTTGCGTTCGGCGTGCCTTGCAAGGTCGTACGCAACCGCAAACCATCAGACCGATACCTCTGAGCACGCACGTTCCCGTTAGCGGGCGGCGTCCGGCGGATTTCGGGTCTGCATCACGACCCCGCTCCCGCACCTTTGGTCGCCCGCGTCATCGCGCCGCGAATGGTCTCGATCGAGTAATCGATAGCCTCCTCGCCCAGTGTCGGATGCACTACGAACATCAGGCTCGTCTGCCCCAGTTCGCGGGCCACCGGCATCGGCTGGTCTGGACCCCAACCCCGGTCGGTAAAGGCCTTCTCGAGATAGATCTCGCTGCAGGACCCGACCGTGCAAGGCACGCCCTGCGCATTGATCTCGCTCATGATGCGATCGCGATTCCATCCTGAGGAGAGGCATTCGGGGCGGACAAAGACGTAGAACTTGTAGAAGGCGTGTCCGACGTCGACCGGCGGCATCGGAATCCTCAGACCGGCAACATCCCTGAGTCCTTCGAACATCCGCAACGCAATCGCACGTCGCCGCGCAACCCAGCCGGGCAGCTTGCGCAACTGGATGCGCCCGATCGCGGCCTGAACTTCAGTCAACCGCCAGTTGCTGCCGAATGTATCGGTCAGCCAGCGAAAGCCTGGCGGATGAGGCCGGTTGTATACGGCGTCGTAGTCCCGGCCGATGTCCTTGTAGGCCCACGCCCGCTTCCAGGCACGTTCGTCGTCCAGAACGAGCATTCCGCCCTCTCCGGCGGTGGTGATGATCTTGTCTTGGCAGAAAGAAAAGGCTGCGGCTTGACCGAAGGAGCCGACGGGCCGGCCCTTGAAAGTTGCGCCGTGCGCCTGTGCGCAGTCCTCGATCACGACCAAGCCGCGCTCGGCCGCCAGTTCCATGATCTCGTCCATTGGGCAGGGCCAGCCCGCCAGGTGAACGACGACCAAGGCGCGCGTCTGCGGCGTCAGCGCCACCCGCAACGTCTCCGCGGTGACAGTCTGGCTGTCGCGGTCGACGTCGGCAATGACGGGCCGCGCCCCCCGCATGACCGCGCAACTGGCAGACGCAACGTAGGTCCTCGAGGCGGTGACAACGTCGTCGCCCGGACCGATGCCTAAGGCATGCAACGCCAGTTCGAGCGCCAGCGTCCCGTTGGCCACGGCCACTGCATGCGCCCGCTGGATCGCCGCCGCATATTCCTGCTCGAATAAGCGCCCCTCGTCGCCGGTCCAGTAGTTGACCCGGCCGCTGCGCAAGACGGCCGTCGCGGCCGCGATCTCGTCCTCGGCGAAGTATGGCCAGTTGTCGAAAATGGGCACGCGGCTCATCGAATGGGAAGTCGGCATAGAGAGACGGTCACTCCCGTACGTTGCCGGTGAAGCGCTCGGCAGTGGCCGAGCCCGCGCTGGAAATATCTTCTCGCCTAAGGACGCGCCACAGCGTCAACCAGAGAATCTTCAGGTCCAGCCAGAACGACGCATTCTCCACGTACCAGACGTCGAGGTCGAACTTCCGCTCCCAGCTGATGGCGTTGCGGCCGTTGACCTGCGCCCAGCCCGTGATGCCCGGCCGGACTTCATGGCGGCGCCGCTGGTGCGCGTTGTAGAGCGGCAGGTACTCCATCAGCAGCGGGCGCGGTCCGACAAGGCTCATGTCGCCCTTCAATACGTTGTACAGCTCCGGCACCTCGTCCAGGCTGGTGGAGCGCAGGAAGCGCCCAAAGGCCGTCAGCCTCTCCGCATCGGGTCTCTCGCCTCCGTCCGCCTGGCGGCTGTCGATCATCGTGCGGAACTTGACCAACCGAAACGGTCGGCCGCCGAGGCCCGGCCGCACCTGCGTGAAGAAGACCGGACTGCCCAGCTGCCAGCGCACCAGAATCGCGATGACGGCCAGAAGCGGGGCGAGAGCAATCAGCCCAAGCAGAGCCATGATGAAGTCGAAACTGCGCTTAAGCATCGAGGGCCAGGGCAGCGATGATCGCAGCGTTCACCTTACGGACATCGAATTTTGCCTCGGCGATCTCGCGCGAAGCCGCACCCATCCGATCGAGTTCCGCTTCGTCCATGTCCGCGAAACGAAGCATTTCGCGGAACAAGGCGTCCGAATCAGCAACCGGCACCAAAACCCCGTTGCGCCCGTTGACGACGGTCTCGCGGCAGCCGGGCGCGTCGGTGGTGATGATCGGCCGGCCGATTGCCATGGCTTCGAGCACGGTGCGCGGCGTTCCCTCCCGGTATGAGGGCAGGACGTAGACGTGCGCCGCAGCCAGATAAGGGCGCACGTCGCGAACCGCACCGTGATAGACGATCGCACCCGACTGCGCCGCCTGCTCGATCTGCCGCGCCGGAATCGCCGCGGGGTGATCTTCCTCGGGGCCGATCAACTCGCACGATACCCGCCGACGAACCGCATGCAGCCGGGCGGCGGCGTCGATGTACTCCTGGATGCCCTTGTCGATGAGCAGGCGCGCAATCAGCAGAAAGCGCCGCGGGCCGGCCGGCAACGGCCGCGCGCCGTAGCGCTCCAGGTTGACGCCCGAACCTGCCACGAGCCGGACGTCCTGCCGCGGGCGCAGCAGCCCACACGATCGGAAGACCTCCTCGTCATCGCGGTTCTGGAACAAGACGACGTCGGCGCCCCGTAACGCGCGGCGGTACAGCCAGCGAACGGCACGCTGCAACACCGACTGCGCCGCCGACCGCGCCTCGAGAAAGGAGAAGCCAAGCCCCGTGATCAACGCCACCCGGCGCGGCACGCCGGCGACGTGCGCGGCAATCAGGCCGTAGATGACCGGCTTCACCGTGTAGGCCAGCAGTGCGTAGGGACGTTCGGCGTACATCAGCCTCAGCAACGCACGCAGAAACGCGAGGTCCTGCACCGGATTCGTTCCCGTGCGCCGCAAAGGCAGGACGACACGCCGCACGCCCCACTGGGCGAGCACCTCGTCCACCCATGCCGGACCGGCCGGCGCAGCGGCGATCACCTCGTGCCCGGCGTCTGTCAGCGCACGCAGCAGATCGCCGCGGAAGTTCACCAGCGACTCGGCTAGGCTGCCGAGGACGAGTACGCGGCGCGCTTCAGTCACGATCGGCGAGAGACGAGAGGTTCCCGTGCCGCAGGCCCGCGTCGCGCTATTCGGCGCCCGTCTGTTCGAGCCAGGCCTGGAACATCAGAACCACCCAGAGTGGATACTGGTTCGAGCGGGTTCCGTCCAGGTGCTCCGACCACGCCCGGGTAACGGGTTCGACAGCGAAGAACCCCTGCCGGCGCAGCACCGCGGGATCGAGCAGGTGCTCGGCCCACTCGCGCAGCGGACCGCGCAGCCACTGGTCGATCGGCACGCCGAAGCCCATCTTCGGACGGTCGAAGAGGCTGCGCGGCACGTAGCGCTCCAGCACCTGGCGCAGCAGATGCTTGCCCCGCCCCGCGCGCACCTTCTGCCCAACCGGCACGCGCCAGGCGAACTCGACCACGCGATGATCGAGCAGCGGCACGCGCGTTTCCAGGCTCACCGCCATGGCAGCGCGATCCACCTTGACGAGGATGTCGTCCGGCAGATAGCCGACCAGGTCGAGGTAGGTCATCCGTTCCAGCGGCCGCCGCAGTCCTTCGAGCCCGACGGGGCGGACGAGCGGCGTCACCGGCTCCGTGCCGCCGGGCACCAGGGCACCCGGCGACGGCCACTGCGAGACGAGCCGCCGGTACACGCTGTCGAGGTCTTCCTGCGCCAGCACCGCAGCCAGCTTGTGCACCTTGTCGCCGGGGTTCGGCACGCGCAGCATGCGAGGCAGGGCAAAGCGCAGCGCCGTGAGCAGCCTGTCCCAGCCCGTGGTCGGCATCGCCAGCAGCGCGCCTACCGACAACCGGCGCAGCGGCAGCGGCACCGTCGAAAGCCAGCCCCAGATGCGCTGCGCCAGCAGGTAGCGGTTGTAGCCGCCGAACAGTTCGTCGCCGGCGTCGCCGGACAGCGCCACGGTGACGTGCCGGCGCGCCAGTTCGCAGACGAGAAACGTCGGAACCTGCGATGCGTCGGCAAACGGCTCGCAGTAGATCTGCGGCAGCCTCGGGATCACGCCGCGCGCCTGCTCCGGCGTGACATACAGCTCGGTGTGATGGGTGCCGAGGTGCCGGGCGATGGCTTTGGCGTGCGTCGCCTCGTTGTATTCGGCCTCGTCGAAGCCGATGGTGAAGGTGTTGATCGGCCGCCCGCTCTGCGCCTGCATAAGCGCCACGACCGTCGAGCTGTCGATGCCGCCGGACAGGAAAGCGCCCAGCGGCACGTCGGCCACCATCTGCCCCCGCACCGCCCGCCGCAGCAGCGCGTCCAGCTCGTCGACGAGGAGGTCCTCCGGCTCACTGCGCGGCGCCGCCACGCCGGCCAGCGCCGTTTCCAGCGCCGACCAGTATGGCCGGATGCGCGGTTCGCTGCTGCCGGCAGCGAACTCGGCGAAGCAGCCGGGCATGAGCTTGGCCACGCGGCAATAGATGCTGTACGGCGCTGGCACGTAGCCGTGTCTCGCGTAGAGCACGAGTGCATCGCGGTCGACCTTGCCGCGCCACGACGGATGGCGGCGCAGCGCCTTCAGCTCGGAGCCGAACAGCAGCGTGCCGTCGAAGGCGCCGTAGTAAAGCGGCTTCTCGCCGATCCGGTCGCGGGCCAGTGTCAGCCGCCGCTCGCGCCTGTCCCAAAGCGCAAAGGCGAACATGCCGACCGTACGGCGCAGCGCTTCCTGCACGCCCCAGGCGGCGATCGCCTCGAGCAGCACCTCGGTGTCCGAGTGTCCGCGCCAGGCGGTGACGCCCGGCCGCCGCCCGAGGTCCGCGCGGAGTTCTTCAGTGTTGTACAGCTCGCCGTTGTAGGCGATGACGAATCGCTGGCCGTGCGACAGCATCGGCTGGTGGCCGGCTGCGGACAGGTCGACGATCGACAGCCGCCGATGACCGAGCGCAATCCCGGCGGCGTCGTCGGCCCATGTGCCGCGATCGTCCGGGCCGCGGCTGAGCAACTGGTCCGCCATCGCGCCGGCGATCGCGCCGAGATCCTGCCCGGGGCGGCCGAGAAACCCGGCTAGGCCGCACATGGCAGTGCTCCATCGGGCTGGCTGCCGCATACCGCCCCGTCCGTCCGCGCCGGGGCCGTGCTCTGCCGCAACCGCGCGCGAGGCTGCGGCAGGCCCCGGTGATCGTCGGCACCATTCCGTAGCGGTAGCTTTCGCTCCCTGTTCATCGATGCACGCTTTGACCGGCGGTGTACAGCGCAAGGTACTGCCCGGCCACGGCGTCGAGCGAGAACATGGCTTCAACGCGCCGGCGGCCCGCTTCGCCCAGCGCGCGGCGACCATCGCGTCCT
>Ga0209254_10005155_pt1 | contig 12014 bp, 10 predicted proteins | sample FrelakmetDIP11DI_FD_187148 | JGI IMG/M metagenome (GOLD analysis project Ga0209254, IMG submission 187148) | Freshwater lake sediment microbial communities from the University of Notre Dame, USA, for methane emissions studies - DIP11 DI (SPAdes)... | ecosystem: Environmental > Aquatic >...
GGCGAAGCAGGCGCGCAAGCACCAGAGCCAGATCGTGATCAAGGAGATCAAGTTCCGGCCCAAGGTGGGCGTGCACGACTACGAGACCAAGAAGGGCCATGTGCTGCGCTTTCTCAAGCACAAGGACAAGGTCAAGGTCACGATAATGTTCCGCGGCCGCGAGATGGTCCATCCGGAGCGCGGCGAGACGCTGCTTCTGCGGCTCGCCGAAGATGTCAAGGAGTACGGCGTCATCGAGTCCAAGCCTCTGCAAGACGGGCGCAACATGGTGATGATGCTGGGGCCTGTGAAGTAGCGGGAGGGAGGTACGTATGCCGAAGATGAAGACCCATAGCGCATCGAAGAAGCGCTTCCGTCTCACGGGCACGGGCAAACTGGTCCGCCGCCACGGGATGAAGAGCCACCTCCTGGAGCACAAGAGTTCCAAGCGCAAGCGCGGCTTCCGCAAGCTGAACGACGTCAGCCCTGCAGACACCAAAGGGATCAAGCGCCTGCTCGGATTGCGCTAGGTCAACGCACACGAAGTACCAGTCGGCCGGCGCCGCATGCCCCGGCCGGCGTAGTGCCAAGGAGTACGCACCATGTCTCGCATCAAACGCAGCGTCAGCTCACGCAAGAAGCGCCGCAAGGTACTCGAGCAGGCGAAGGGCTACCGTGCCACCAAGAACTCCAGCTACAAGCGGGCCAAGGAGCAGGTGCAGCGCAGTGGCCAGTACGCCTATCGCGACCGGCGCGTGCGCAAGCGCGAGTTCCGCAAGCTGTGGATCATCCGCATCAACGCAGGGGCTCGCGAGAACGGCCTCTCGTACAACCAGTTCATGCACGGCCTGCAGCTGGCTCAGATCGAGCTCGACCGTAAGATCCTCGCCGAGCTCGCCGTGAGCGACCCCAAGTACTTCACCTCACTCGTCGACCAGGCGCGCGCCGCCCTCGAAGCGGCCTGAACGCCGGCAGGGCAGGCGAGCAGCTTGGGGTTTTAGGCGAACTACTCGGCAGCACGCAGAACGCCCTCGTCAAGAGGGCGGCGTCGCTGCGTCAGCGCAAGTTTCGCGAGCGTGAGGGCGCCTTCCTGGTCGAAGGCGCCGACCTCGTCGCGGCCGGCCTCGCCGCCGGCCATCGGCCACAGGTCGTCTTCGTGACCGCTGCACGCGCCCTGGAGCTCAGCGCCGGTCTCGGGTTGAGCGGCGAGGGCGCGCACGCGGCCGTCTACCCGGTCGCGGAGCGCGTCGCCGAGAAGATCAGCACCCTCGAGACGCCGCCCGACGTCATGGCGGTGTTTCCCCTGCCCGAGTGCCGCGCGCTGACGACACTGTCCGGCGCTGCCGGCGAGGCGCTGGTCGTCTTCGCCGACGGCCTCGGCGACCCGGGCAACATGGGCACCCTGCTGCGCGCGGCGGTGGCCTTCGGCGCCACCGCCCTCGCCACCGCCCCCGGATCCGCCGACCTGTACGGCCCCAAGACGGTGCGCGCCGGTATGGGCGCCGTCTTCGGGCTGCCCCTGTACCCGGATGTTGGGCTGGCCGATCTGCGCACGGCGCTGCCTGAGGCCGCGGTGTACGGCTTGGCGGCGCACGAAGGCGTGCCGCTCGCTGAGGCCGCGTTGAGGCGCCCGGCGGTGCTCGTGGTGGGCGCCGAGCGCCCCGGCCTCTCGCCTGCGGCCCGCACGCACGTGACCCAGCTCGTCACGATCCCGCTGGCGCTGGGTCTGCCCGGCGGGGTGGAATCCCTGAACGCCGGTGTCGCCGGCGCGATCGCCCTGTACGAATTCTCGCGCCGCCCCGCGGCGCCGGCGAAAGGATGACCATGGACGACGCCGAGCTGCAGATCCTGAAGCAGCGCGCCCCGAGCCTGGCGGCCCTGTACACCACGGCCCGCGACACGATCCTGCGCGCCGCCGACGTCGCCGCCCTCGAACAGGCGCGTGTCTCGACGCTCGGCCGCAAGAGCGCCCTCACCGAGCTGCTGCGCTCCATCCCCAAGCTCCCGCCCGAGGACCGCCCGCTGCTCGGCAAGGGCGGCAACCTGGTCCGCCGCGATCTCGAGGGGCTCGTGGAGGAGCGCGAGGTGGAGCTGAAGCGCGAAGCGCTGTCCGCCTCGCTGGCCCACGAGCGCCTTGACGTCACCTTGCCCGGTCAGCCGTTCCCGGCTGGGCACGAGCACCTCGTCAGCCAGACGATGCGCGAGGTCGAGGACATCTTCATCGGCCTCGGCTACCACATCGCCGAGGGCCCCGAGGTCGAGCTCGACTACTACAACTTCACGGCCCTGAACACGCCGCCCAGCCACCCGGCGCGCTCGGCTCACGACACCTTCTGGGTGGTCGAGCAGCGCGAGACCATGCCTGAAGCCGTCATGGACGCCGACCGCGGCGTGCTCCTGCGCACCCACACCTCTCCCGTGCAGGTGCGCGTCATGGAGCAGCAGCGGCCGCCCGTGTACGTCGTCTGCCTCGGCAAGGTCTACCGCCGCGACTCCGACGCCACGCACACGCCGATGTTCCACCAGGTCGAGGGCCTCGTCGTCGACGAGGGCATCACGCTCGCCGACCTCAAGGGCACGGTGCACCACTTCACCGAACAGTTCTTCGGCGGCGAGCGCGCCATCCGCGTGCGCCCGCACTTCTTCCCGTTCACCGAGCCGAGCATCGAGGTCGATGTGCGCTGCGAGCTCTGCGACGGCAAGGGCTGCCGCTCCTGCAAGCACTCCGGCTGGCTCGAGATCATGGGCGCCGGTATGGTCGACCCGGCGGTCTACGACTTCGTCGACTACGACCCAGAGAAGGTCAGCGGCTTCGCCTTTGGCATGGGCGTCGAACGCATGGCGATGCTCAAGCACGGCATCCCCGACCTGCGCCTGTTCTACGACAACGACGTCCGCTTCCTGCGGCAGTTCTGAGAGGGGGCGGAGACCATGCGCGTACCGTTCAGCTGGATCAAGGAGTACGTCGACTGGCGCGGAAGCGTCGAGGAGCTCGCCGAGCTGCTCACGATGTCGGGCACCGAGGTCGAAGGTATCGACTGGGTGGGCGCCCCGCGCGAACCTGAGAACCTCGCGCTCTTCGTGGTCGGCAAGGTGCTCACCCGTGACAGGCATCCCAACGCCGACAAGCTGAGCCTCTGCACCGTCGAGGTCGGCGAGGCCAAGGGCGGCGTGCACCAGATCGTCTGCGGCGCCGACAACTTCCAGGCGGGCGACACCGTGGCGGTGTCGCTGACCGGGGCCACACTCGAGAGTGGCCTCAAGCTCAAGAAGGCCAATCTGCGCGGCGTCGAGAGCCACGGCATGATGATGAGCGAGCAGGAGCTCGGCTACGAGGAGAAGAGCCCCGGCATCGTGGTCCTGCCCGACGCGTGGATCGTGGGCGCGCCGCTGCAGGACTACCTGCCGGTGAGCGAGGCCGTTCTCGAGCTCGAGCTGACCTCGAACCGCCCCGACTGCTTCAGCATCTACGGCATCGCCCGCGAGGTGGCGGCCGCGGCGCGGCTCGCGCTGGCGCCGCCGCCCACCGCCGGACCGGCGGTGCTGGGCGGCGCCCCCGCCGACTCGGCGCTGTCTATCGAGGTCGCCGACCCCGACCTGTGCCCGCGCTATGCGGCGCAGGTCATCCGCGGGGTCGCGGTCGGCGAGTCGCCGGCGTGGCTCAAGGCGCGTCTCACGCACGCCGGCATGCGTCCCATCAGCAACGTCGTCGATGTGACCAACTACGTGATGCTCGCCTGGGGCCAGCCGCTGCACGCCTTCGACGCCGGCAAGATCCGCGGGGGAACGCTCATCGCCCGGCGGGCCAAGGACGGCGAGAAGATCGTCACCCTCGACGGCGTGGAGCGCACGCTGGACGACCAGATGCTGGTGATCGCCGATGTCGAACGGCCGCTGGTCATCGCCGGCGTCTTCGGCAGCGTCGACGCCGAGGTGGACGAGGGTACCACCGACCTGGTGCTCGAGGCGGCCAACTTCAGCGGCCCCAGCATCCTGCGCACCGAGCTGCACACGGGCATCCGCAGCGAAGCCAGCAACCGGTTTGAGAAAGGGCTTGACGCGAACCTCGTGCCCGGAGGTCTCGACTTCGCGTCGCGGCTGTTCACCGAGCTGTGCGGAGGCGCCGTCGCGCCGGGCACGGTCGACGTGTGGGGCGAGGCGCCCCCTCAGCCACGGCTCAGCTACCGTCCGGCGAGGGCCGACAGTCTGCTCGGCTATGCCGTCCCGGCGCACGAGCAGGCCGGCATCCTGCGCCGTCTCGACTGCGAGGTGGACGACGGCGCGACCGCGGCCCTCGCCTCCGGCGCATCGTCAGTCGCGGAGTGGACGATCACGCCTCCGACGTTCCGCCCCGACCTCGTGCGCGAGGTCGACCTCATCGAGGAGGTCGGGCGCATCGCCGGCTACCATCTGGCGCCGGAGACGCTCCCCCTGCATCGCCCGGCCGGGGGCCTGACCAAGCCGCAGAAGGTGCGGCGCGCCGTGCGGCGCGCCCTGGCCGGCTGCGGCCTCGACGAGGCCATCACCTACACCTTCTTGGCGCCCGACGCCCTCGACCCACTTGGTCTGCCCGCGGGCGACGTCAGGCTGAACCCCGTCAAGCTGAGCAACCCGATGAGCGTCGAGCAGTCGGTGATGCGCACGATGCTGCTCCCGGGCCTCATCGGGGCGGTGCGCGCCAACGTCGACCGGCTCAACGCTCCGCCAAATCTCTTCGAGATCGGCAACGTGTACCTGTGGGACGACCAGACGACTCCGGCGCCGGCGCATGCCGCTGAACCCGGCGCCGTTCTGCCCCACGAGCCCGAGGCTCTCGGCATCGTGCTTGCGGGCCCGCTCGAGGCTGAGAACTGGACCGGCACGGGCCGCCCGACCGACTTCTCCACGCTCAAGGGCGTCGTTGCGGCGGCTCTGGGCGCGTTGCGCCTGCGCGGCGAGTTCACGCCGCTGGGCGATGCGGCGGCGCACTTCCCCTACCTGCATCCCGGCAAGGCGGCGCTCGTCAGCGTGACGGGCGCCGGCGGCGTGGGCGCCCTCGGGCTGCTGCGCCCAGACGTCGGCGCGGCCTACGGGGTCGACGACCTGGAGGTGTACTTCGCCGCGCTGGCCCTCGACCGCATCGCGGCGCTCGCTCTCGAGACGGCGACCTTCGAGGATCTCGGCGCCTACCCGCCGGCAGCACAGGATCTCGCGGTCATCGTGGATCGTGGCGTCGCCGCCGCCGACGTGGTCGCCGTCGCGCGGCGCGCCGGCGGCAAGCTCACCAGTGACGTGCACATCTTCGACGTGTACGAGGGCGGCCAGGTGCCGGCGGGCAGGCGTTCGCTGGCTCTGCGCGTGGTGATGCGCTCGCCGGAACGTACGCTGGGCGAAAAGGACATCGCCGGCGTGCGCGCCAAGATCCTCACGGCGCTTGAGCGGGAGTTCGCGGCGACCTTGCGATAGGGCGCGCGGCAACGGACGGACGGCGACGGGCGGGGCTGCCTTCGGGGGCCCCGCCCGTCGCCGTCCGGCGGTTCGCTGGTCCGCATCCTGAGCGCATATTCTGCAACACACGCAGAGACGACTTGCATGATTCGCGCGACCTAGGTATAGTCCCCCGACGATGAGCTGCGCGCATTCCACCATAAGCTTCCCCCAGGCCCGCCTCGAGGCGGGCCTCACGCGCTGCCTGGCCGTCCGCGCCCGACGTGCACGACGCACGCCGGCCGGTGGGCGCCCCCGTCTGCGCTAGCTCGCTGAGCTGGCCGCTGCCGCAGACCTCGCTCTCGCTCTCCGCCGGCGCACACCCTTCTCGGCCCGCGTTTACCCCGACGTGCACCCGGAGTGCCTGATGACACCTGCGACCTGCGTTCAGACGAAGACCTCCGCCAACGACATCGTCGCCGACTCCTGCATCGCCACCGCCGGTATCGTCGGCGGCAGCGGCTACACCGGCGCGCTGCTCGCCGAGCTCCTCCTGCATCACCCCTCGGTCAGGCTCACGCACATGAGCTCCCAGACGCTCACGGGCGACGCGGTGCAGCGGCACCTGCCGCGGGTGCGCGCCGGGCTCGAGTTCTGCAGCCAGGACGATCTCGTCGGCCTCGACGTCGCCTTCGTGTGCACGCCCCACGGCCAGGCGGCGGCGGTCGCCAAGCGCCTGCTCGACGACGGCGCCCGGGTGATCGACCTCAGCGCCGACTTCCGCCTCACCGCCGAGGCCTATGCCGAGTGGTACGGGGAACACCCGCATCCCGAGCTGCTGCCCGGCGTCTACGGGCTCACCGAGCTGCACCGCGAGGAGGTGGCAGCCGCGACGCTGGTCGCCAATCCGGGCTGCTACCCCACGGCGGCGCTGCTGGCGCTGGCGCCGCTCAAGCCGCTGGGCCTGCTCGACGTCGTCATCGATGCCAAGTCGGGGGTGAGCGGTGCGGGCAAGACGCCGAAGGGCACGACGCACTTCTGCAGCGTCGACTCGGACCTCGTCGCCTACGGCCTGGGCACGCACCGGCACTACCCGGAGATCGCCGCCGGGCTGGCGGGCGGCGCGCCGGGCGTCAGCGCCTTCGGCGCGGATCCCGGCGTCACCGGCCACGGGCCGCAGCTTACCTTCGTCCCTCACCTGGTGCCGCTGCAGCGCGGCATCAGCGAGACGATCTACGTGCGCTCCGCCACGTTCCCTGCCCCGAGTCAGGCCCGGGTCATGGAGGTCTTCGAGGAGTTCTACGCCGCCGAGACCTTCGTCGAGGTCTGCGAGGCGCCGCCGTCGCTCAAGGATGTGGCCGGCACGAACTACTGCCGCATCTTCCCGCACGTCGACCGGCGCACCGGGCGCATCGTCGTCATCAGCGTCATCGACAACCTGATGAAGGGCGCGTCGGGGCAGGCGCTGCAGAACATGAACGTGATGCTCGGCTTGCCCGAGCACGAAGGGCTGGTGTGAGATGCTGCCGGTGACGAGATTCGCCCCGCTCCCGGCCTTCGCCCACGAAGTCGCCGGCGGGGTGACCTACCCGCGGGGTTTCCTCGCCGCCGGGGTCGCGAGCGGGGTCAAGAAGCGCGGCAAGCTCGACCTCGGCATCCTTGCCTCCGAGGTCGCGAGCGTCTCGGCGACGACGTTCACGAGCAACGCCGCCGCCGCCGCGCCCGTACGGCTCACACGTGAGACGGGCGACTGCGCTCATCTGCGTGCGGTCGTCGTCAATGCCGGCAACGCCAACGCCTGCACCGGAAAGCAGGGGCTCGCCGACGCCGCCCGCATGAGACTTCTGGCGGCCAATCACCTGCGCCTTCCCGTAGAACAGGTGGCCGTCGCCTCGACCGGGCTGATCGGCGTGCACCTGCCCATGGCGCAGATCGAGCCGGGCATCGGCGCAGCCGCGCAGGCGCTGTCTGCCGGCCGCCCCGACGAGTTCGCCACGGCCATCCGGACCACCGACAAACACGCCAAGTCCGGGGCCCTCGACGTGCAGCTCGCCGAGGGCGTCGTGCACGTCGGTCTGGCGGCCAAGGGCTGCGGCATGATCAGCCCCAACATGGCGACGATGCTCTGCTTCGTCACCTGCGACGCAGTGGTCACGGCGCCGGCCTGGCAGAAAGCGATGCAGGCTGCCGTGGCCGGCTCGTTCAATCGCATCACCGTGGACGGCCAGGAGTCCACCAACGACATGGTGCTGGGCTTCTGCAACGGCGCTTCCGGCGTGGAGCCGGGGGCCGAGAGCATGTCCCGGCTCGGGGAGGCCCTGCAAGCCGCACTCCTCGCGCTCGCCGTGTCGATCGTCGCCGACGGGGAGGGGTCCACGCGCACCATGCGCCTGAAGGTGAGCGGCGCGCGCGACGCGGCTGCCGCCGAAGCCGTGGCGCGCGCCGTCGCCAACTCCCCGCTCGTGAAGACGGCCTTCTACGGGCGCGACGCCAACTGGGGGCGCATCATGCAGGCCATCGGTCAGGCGCTGGGCCGCGACGGCCACCGGGCGCTGCCGGCACGCATCTCGTACGAAGACATCGTGATCGTGGAGCACGGGCAGCCGGCGGCGCTGGACGAGGTCCAGCAGGGCCGCCTCCTCGACATCATGCACCAGCCCGAGATCGACCTGAACGTGGCCCTCAACGGGCCCGGCGCCGAGGCCACCGTCTACTTCAGTGACCTCACGCACGACTACGTCACCCTCAACGCGGAGTACTCGACATGACCGTACGGCACCAGAAGACCGTGAAGACCCTGCTCGAGGCCATGCCCTACATCCGCCGCTTCTGGGGCAGCACGGTGGTGCTCAAGTATGGCGGCGCGGCGATGACCTCGCCGCGCCTGCAGGAGCAGTTCGCCGAGGACATCGTCCTGCTGCGGCTCGTCGGCATGAAGGTCGTGGTCGTGCACGGCGGCGGCCCCGAGATCAGCCGGCATATGGCGAGGCTGGGCATGAAGGCCGAGTTCGTCGATGGTCAGCGTGTCACCGACGAGGCCACCATGGAGGTCGCCAAGATGGTCCTGGTGGGCAAGGTGAACAAGGAGATCGTCGGGCTCATCAGTCGCCACGGCGGGACGGCCGTCGGCATCTCCGGCGAGGACGGCCATCTGCTCAAGGTCACACCCAAGAAACACCGGGACGAAGCCGGCAACGCCGTAGACCTGGGCTTCGTCGGCGAGGTCGCCGAGGTCGACGTGAGCGTGCTCGACCTGCTCGCCGAGGCCAACATCCCGGTCGTGGCCAGCGTGGGCGCCGACGAGAGCGGCGAAGCGTACAACGTCAACGCCGACACGGTCGCCGGGGAGCTCGCTGCGGCGCTGGGCGCCGAGAAGATCATCTTCCTGACCGACGTCGAGGGCGTCTACGAGGGCCAGGGCGACGAGGTCGCGCCGGTCTCCGAGTGCGACCTCGCCTACTTGGGGGCGCTGCAGGCTGCCGGGCGCATCACCGGTGGCATGATCCCGAAGGTGGCGGCGGTGCGCAAGGCGCTGGAGAACGGCGTGGCCAGCGCCCACATCATCGACGGTCGCGTGGAGCACTCCGTGCTGCTCGAGATCCTCACCGATGCCGGCTGCGGCACCAAGGTGACGGCGTGACGGCGGCCCTGGCGGCACGGGTGGCGGGCGGTTGCATATTCCAAGCGGACGTAGTGTATTCTATGCAGCAATTCACGAGAGGTAACTCGCCGGCCGCCGCACCATCGTGGCCGGCCCTCGTCACGGGAGACAGCGAAGGCATGAACGATCGCGCGCCGTTGGGCAAGACAGAGCGTCAGCGCCTCATCCAGACGGTGGTGCAGCAGCGCGAGGTGTCCACGCAGCGGGGGCTTGTGAGCGCCCTCAGCGCGCTCGGCTGCGATGTCACGCAGGCCACCGTCTCTCGCGACATCCGCGAGCTCGACCTCCAGAAGGTGCGCACTCACCTGGGGCGCGCGAGGTACGTCCTCAGTTCGCGCGAGCGGCCCAAGGACCCGGAGCAGTCGGCGCGGCACGTGATGCGCGATTTCGCGCGCTCCACGTCGGTCGCCCAGCAGCTTGTGGTCGTGCGTTGCGAGATCGGTACGGCGTCCACCGTGGCCCGCCAGATCGACAACCTCAACCACAGCGACGTGGTCGGCACACTGGCCGGCGACGACACCTTCCTCGTGATCCTCGGCGACAGCGACATGGCGCAGAACATGAAGCGCTATCTCGACCGCCTCCGAGAGGCCTAGCGCGCAGGCACATCCCCGCGCGCACTTCAGTCACGCCGCGGCGCCGGCGGGCGGCTTCGCCCGCGCCGGCGCCATCATCAGCACCCAAGGAGCGATGCATCATGAGCACCACGAGCGCCCCCAGCGGCACCGTCGTCCTCGCCTACTCCGGCGGACTCGACACCTCCGCCCTCATCCCGTGGCTCAAGGAGAAGTACGGCTACGACGTCGTCGCCTGCCTCATCGACGCCGGCCGCGTGAAGGACATCCCGGCGATCATGGAACGCGCCACGGCCTCAGGCGCCATCGCCGCCGTGGCCATCGACGCCAAGGAGGAGTTCGCCGAGCACTACTGTCTGCCGGCGCTCATGGGTAACGCGCTCTACGAAGACAAGTACCCCCTCGTCAGCGCGCTGTCGCGGCCGCTGATCGCCAGGAAGCTCGTCGAGACGGCGCACAAGTACGGCGCCGCCGCCGTCGCCCACGGGTGCACCGGCAAGGGCAACGACCAGGTACGCATCGACGTCGGGGTCCGCAGTCAGGATCCGAGCCTGCAGATCATCGCTCCGGCGCGCGGCGCCGACTGGCCCAGCCGCGAGGAGCTGCTCGACTACGTGGCGGCGCACGACATCCCGGTCTCGCTGACCAAGAAGAGCCCGTACTCGATCGACGAGAACCTGTGGGGGCGCAGCAACGAGTGCGGCGTGCTCGAGGATCCGTGGGTGGCGCCGCCCGAGGACGCCTTCCAGTTCGTCGTGTCCCCGAGCGACGCCCCCGACGAGCCGCAGCACGTCATCGTGAGCTTCGAGAAGGGCGCACCGGTGGCGCTGGACGGCAAGAAGATGGGGCTCGTCGAGCTCATCGAGGCGATCGACGCTATCGGCAACGCCCACGGCTTCGGCCGCGTCGACATGATCGAGAACCGGCTCGTCGGCATCAAGAGCCGCGAGGTGTACGAGGTGGCCGGCTCCCTGGCGCTGATCACCGCGCACCGCGAGCTCGAGGACCTCGTGCTCACGCGCGACCTGCTGCACTTCAAGCGCACCATCGAGAGTAAGCTGGCCGACATGATCTACGAGGGTCAGTGGTTCGACCCGCTCACCGAAGCCTGCAAGGCGTTTCTCTTCCAGAGCCAGGAGCGGGTCAGCGGCGACATCCGGCTCAAGTTCTACAAGGGCAGCTGCGTGGCCGACGGCCGCCGCAGCGACTTCTCTCTGTACAGCTACAAGCTGGCGACCTACACGACCGAGGACGAGTTCTCACACGAGGCCGCGGCCGGCTTCATCCAGCTGTGGGGTCTGCCCATCGAGGTCTGGGCACGGATCGGCAAGGAGCACCACATGATGAGGGAGCTTGAGGGCTGATCGGCGCTCCGCGCCGATCAGCCTCTTGGCAGCATCATGATGCTGATCGATGCAGGCATCGACCAGCCGCTGCGGCGCGCCTGGTCTTCGACATCCGAGCCGGTTCCCGGGCTCGTTGGCGGCCGCACAGGCGGGCTCCCGCGTGAGCTTCGCCTGCGGCGGGATCAGCGGCGGCCGGGCGTTGCGTGCCCGGCCGGCCGGGATACGATGCGCAGATGCGGACGATGATGACGACTGGGGAGAGATGATGACGGGCGCGCGCTCAGGGCGCTTTGCCGGCGCCCGCGCGCCCGCGTTCGTGGCGCTGAACAGCTCGCTGGCGCTCGACTGGCGCCTGTGGCCCGAGGACATCGAGGGCTCTGTAGCGCACGCGCGGGCGCTCCGAGGGGCCGGCGTGCTGTCGGCCGAGGAGTTTGCGGCGCTCGAAGTCGGCCTGGCGGCCGTCGGCCGCGAGATCGAGGCCGGCGAGTTCGCGCCGGTCGACGCCGACGAGGACGTGCACATGGCCGTGGAGCGCCGGCTCACGGAGCTCACCGGCGACGCCGGCGCCAAGTTGCACACGGGGCGCAGTCGCAACGACCAGGTCGTCACCGACGTGCGCTTGCACCTGCGGCGGGTGCTCGAGCGGCAGGACGCTGCGCTGGCCGCCCTGCAAGGCGTACTGCTGGGCAGGGCCGCCGACCATCTCGAGACGGTGATGCCGGCCTACACGCACCTGCAGAGGGCTCAGGTCACGTCGCTGGCCCAGCATCTGCTGGCCTACTTCTGGATGCTGGAGCGCGACCGCGGCCGCTTTGCGGCTGCCCGCGAGGCCTGCCTCGAGCTGCCGCTCGGGGCCGGCGCGGCGGTCGGCCTCGACTTCGACCTCGACCGCGCAGCGGTGGCCGCCGACCTGGGCTTCGCGCGCGTCGCCGAGAACTCGCTCGACGCCGTCGCGGACCGCGATTTCGCGGTGGACTATCTTGCCGCCGCGGCGCAACTCGGCACGCACTTCAGCCGCCTCGGCGGCGAGCTCGTGTTGTGGGCCAG
>Ga0209254_10005156_pt1 | contig 12013 bp, 9 predicted proteins | sample FrelakmetDIP11DI_FD_187148 | JGI IMG/M metagenome (GOLD analysis project Ga0209254, IMG submission 187148) | Freshwater lake sediment microbial communities from the University of Notre Dame, USA, for methane emissions studies - DIP11 DI (SPAdes)... | ecosystem: Environmental > Aquatic >...
TCCCACCTTTTCTATTATGTCAAGGGCAAGGGTATTCTCATCGACATCTATGCCTCTAAGGTATCTTTTTACCATTGCTATTATCTCATCTGTTATTACGACCTGTTCAAAACTTCCGCACAGCCCATCTTCAAGGTAACCTACATCATGTATAAGGTTTGCGCCTGATAGTGCTGCAGACAGAGTGCCGAACATGGATTCAAGAGTTGCCTGTCCGTCAAATGTCTTGGAGCTCGAGCAGCCTGCAAGTGAAAAAACCGGCAGGCCGAAATACTTGCACACCTCAGTCATTGCAGCATCAAGGAGATAATTTTCAGTTGAACCATAGCTTGCGACACCTGTCGACATGTCCATTGCAAAGAGTGTCCCGCCGCCAATAATAGGAGTGCCTTTTTTTAAAAGCTGTGCTATCACCACTCCTGAGAGATATTCTGCTGCGCCCTGCGCTATTGTACCTGCAAGCGTTACCGGTGAGGTTGCTCCGGCATTTGCAGCATTGGTATATACAGTGGGGATACCTTTTTTTGCAGCAAATTTGATTTTGCCCAGTACAAGTTTTGAATGTATCAATGGTGAAATTGTCTCGATATAAAGCACAAATAATGGTTTTTGCCTGAAGTTATCTTCACTTTCCGTAATGATGCAGCAAAGATTATGCATATCCTCAAGGCCATCAGAATCGATTGCTGTAGATACTATTGGTTTTACTGTATTTTTAAGCATTGCAGCAAACTGGTACCTGTCATATTTCATATTGTTTGGCGCATCAGAAAGCAGTCCCAGCGACATATGAAAATCAATATTTGAAAGACTGTCAGCTATTCTTGCAGCATCTTCAATATCTTTTGTAAGCCAGTGTCTTCTCTCTTTTGTAAAAGAGTCAAGCATAAAAGGGCATTCCGAGCCTGCGCCAAAATATATCCTGTCTTTTTCAAGCACCATTGCAAGATTGCCATTACGGTCAGAAACAGTAATTTTTTTTGGCGCGACAGCAAGGCATTCATTGACAAGGCTTGAAGGGATGAATGCATTTTTATCTTTGATTATACATCCTGCATCTTTTAATAATTTTAATATTTCAGCATCATTTACCTGTACTCCTGCTCGTTCCAGGATATTGAATGCAGTTGATGAAATTTCTTCTATCTGGCTATCCGAAAGAATCCGGAAGTGCACAGTCTGGTTTACAGTCGAGTTTACTTTCATCTTTATAACCTCCCAAGATGTATTTGATTTTTTATAAATTATTTTTCTTTTTTATTCTGCTGTCTGAACAGTTATTATTCTCTTTATTATTATTCTTAATTTTATTCTTCAATAACAATAGCCCTTGCAGGGCTTGCAAGGCTGACACGCATCAAATTCAAAGGCATTACAATAAGCTTAACATTGTATTTTGATATCTTTTCAAGGTTGACTGCAGCAGTCAGTGACAGGATGTTTGCCTTGAAGTATCTTTCAAAGATATTCTCAGGGTGGACATCGTTTTCTGCAGCCGGGGTATCAAACACAACTATATATGGTTTTTTATCTATAAGATAGTCCATAGCAGCCTTATTAAGATAAGGGCACTTTGCGACATAGTCCTTTGCAAACCAGTTCTTTCCATAGCCTGTTGACAGTATTATCCCTGAATTTTCAGGTATGGGACCTTTTTCCGCAACAATGAAGTCTTCAATACCAATGCATGGCCTTGCATCAATTACCTTTAGTTTTTCATAAGGCATCTGCAAGGCATATGAATCTATCATAAACAGTTTTTCTATAGGTACGTCGCTTACAGTATAATCATGGTAATCCCCTGGAGTTTCAAAGTAGGTTCCTGTCATTGCTATCATGTTCTCAAGTGAATCAAGACCATATTCTATACCTGCATAACTCATTTTGACTTTACCGAATTTAAATGGTTTTATATCATACCCATAATCCCATATGCCCTCATCAATGGGGCCCGTAATATCTATCATTGTCATAATGTCCTCCTTATGATATTGACATTTTATTATAAAAATACTAAATTTACAATATTGTAAAAAGTTTTACAATTTTGTAAATACATTCATCAGAAGTTTATATTTTTGAAAAAAGATACTTTTATAATAACCGATTATACTATATATTGTTAATTCATAAATAATAATTCCGCAAGAGGAAGCAAGGCCATGTTAAAAAATCTTTTTGAACCGCTAAAAACCGGGAATCTTTACCTTAAAAACCGCATTACTTTAAGCCCGATGGGCATAGGTTCATACAATAGTGATGAAACTATTACAGAGGAATATATAGATTTTATAAAAGCAAGGGCCAAAGGTACAGCGCTTGTAATAACTACCGGAACAAGAGTAACAGAAAAATATGGGAAATACAGAGTCAATGGTTGTTATTCTGACAAATTTATCCCGGGACTTAGGAAACTCTCAAGTGCTGCTCAATCAAAAGGTGCTAAAATATTTCTCCAGATAATGGCGCTTGGGCCCGCAGACCCGGAAGAGCCATTCGTACCTTCATTGGATATAGATGATTATGCAGATTTTAATACCATGAAAATTAAACCAAAGCAATTAAGCGGGGATCAGGTCGAGGAGCTTGTGCATGAATTCATAACTGCTGCCGTACGTGCCAAAGATGCAGGATTTGACGGTGTGGAGCTTTTTGGCTCTGAAGATGGTTTGATATCTTCATTTATATGCCCGCACTTTAACAAGAGGGATGATATTTATGGTGGAAATCTTGAAAACAGGCTCAGATTTCCAGTCGAAATAATCAGCGGCATTAAAAAAGAATGCGGTGATGGTTTCCCGGTAGGATTTAAGTTTAATGCCATATACAACATAGATAACGGAATAGATTTTTCCCATGGGATTGAAATTGCAAAAAGAATAAAAGAGGCAGGTGCATGTTATATACACTGCTGGTCTTTTGAAAGTTTTGAGAAACCCATGTCCACTTATAGATACCCGCCTATGCCAAATCTTTATCAGCCACGGAACTCCCTGGTTGAAATATCCAGGAAGTATAAAAATGGTTTGAAAGATATTGCTGTAATGACTGTAGGAGGTATTTTAAAAGCCAAAGAGGCAGACAGCATAATTAAAAACGGGGATGCCGATATCGTTGCAGTGGGAAGGGGGTTTATAGCTGAGAACCTCTGGGCTTTTAAAGCACAGCATTCAATAACACAGCGGCCATGCATAAGGTGCCATGTATGTCATAACGAAGTGGCTTTTAAAGGCAACATTATTGCATGTTCTGTAAACCCGGATGTGCTTTCAAGACAGAAAATTAAAAAGGCAAAAATAAATAAAAGAATAACAATTGTTGGAGGAGGGCCTGCCGGGATGAGCGCTGCAATTACTGCTGCAACCAGGGGACATGATGTAACCATTATTGAAAAAGAGCAATCCCTGGGAGGCAAGCTTATTGCTGGCAGTGCTCCAGAGTTCAAGCATGAGTTCAAAGATCTATTAAATTATCTAAAGGCCGAGACTATAAATTGCGGAGTAAATATTCTTTTAGGTTTTAATGCTGCAGGAACATTTGTAATGGAAAACATGCCGGATGCGATTATACTTGCAATAGGGGCTCTACCGAAATTTCCAGCTATTCCGGGGCTAAATAAAAGGACAGTATATACAGCAGTAAGCGCATTAAATAATCATGAAATATTTGCAGGCCAGAATGTAACAGTTATAGGCGGTGGAGATGTAGGTTGTGAAACTGCGCTTTTTTTAAAGAACCATGGAGCCAGGGAAGTGGCAATCGTAGAAATTATGGAAAATCTTATGCTTGAGAGCATAGAGCATAACAGCATTATATTAAAACAGATGTTATCAGCAGCAGGCGTAATCATATATTTGAATACAGAAGTTTCAAGTATTGAAAAAGACAGGTTATTCTTAAAAAACATTAAAGGCGGTATTGCTGAAATTAAGAATGATTTTGTAATAATTGCTACCGGCTACTATATACCTGAAAATGAAATAAATGGATTAAGGTCATGCAATAATATGACTTATACTGTAGGAGACTGTGTAAAGCCTGCAAGCCTGAGAGAAGCAATAAGTGATGGCTACAATGTAGGTTTAAAGGTATAAAAAATTTAAAGAGTATAAGAATGATGTATTAAAAAATCCTGGAGGAAAAATGACTTTAGAAATCCCAATAAAGAAACCGGATCCTGATTTTCATACAATGGCTCAGGTTTTGAGCGGAAAGAAAAAAATAAGCAGGTTATTTATAGCAGAGCTTTTAGTGGACGAAGAGATAAAAAAAATCATAATCGAAAAATATTTTGGAGAAAAAAATGTGCCGCCTCCGAGGGGGCAAAGATTTGGAAGCAGCGATGATGGTGAAAATATGCATGATACAGAAGATTATTTGCAGGCATACAGGAACTATCATAAGGCACTAATAAGCTTTTATCACAGGATGGGCTATAATTTTATCCCTGACCTTGAATTTTATCTCAATTTTTCTTCTCTTAATAAAGCTTCAAGAGTGGGAAAAGATAATGCAATATTTTCCCGTGGAGATAGATATTGGGCAGAGGAAGGTTATGGCATGATAAGGAACTGGGAGGATTTTGAAAAATTTCCCTGGGAAAAAGCTGAAAAGATGCTTGATACATATGGCGAGCACCTGGAGTTCCTTTCAAAAAACCTGCCAGACGGCATTATGATAGCGGTACAGGCGGCAGTATACGAACCGGTTATGGAATGGCTGTTTGGTTATGAGGGTATGTTTTATTCTGCATTCGATGATCCCGACCTGGTCAAAGCAGTGATAGATACCCTCGGAGACCTGGTGTATAAGTCTTACCTGATAGCTGCACAGGTTAAGGGAGTTGGTGTAATATGGCACGGAGATGATTTGGCTTACAAAACCGGTACAATGATTTCCCCGGATCTTCTGAGGAAGTGGATTTTCCCATGGTATAAGAAATATGGGGAAATCGCTAAAAAAAATAGCCTGCCATACTGGTATCATTGCTGCGGTAATAAATCAGAAATAATGGAAGACCTGATAGAATTTGTACAAATTGATGCCATCCATGCTTTTGAAGATGGCTGCTGCCCGGTAATGGAATATAAGAAAAAATATGGCGGCAGGATGGGATTAATAGGAGGTGCCGATATAGACAAGCTTGCCAGGCTTTCAGTCATTGAATTAAGAAAATACCTTCATAAGATAATCGAGAATTGTATGCCTGGCGGAAGATATGTTTTTGGTTCCGGCAATTCAATTTGCAATTTCATTCCATTAGAAAATTACCTCATTCTGCTTGAAGTCGGCCAGTATTATGGCAAATAATGCGATCTGCGGCCTTTAATAGTATCAGGGGTAACTGAGATTATTTTCAGAACTGTAAAAAATATTTACAAAAAATGTAAAATGATTTACAATTTTGTAAATACTGAATAACATTTCATTAGGTTATTTAATAACTGTACATCTTTTATTATTTTATATATTTCATATATTTTTTATAAAATAAATTTTAACTTGTTATTTTATCTTATTTATTATGAAAGTAATTGACATCACCGGTTCAATATATAATGGTATGTGGAACTACAGTGAACCGCTTGGCAGCATGCTGGGAAATTTCAAACTTTCCACTTTTGAATTTGAGTTCGGTGGTGAGAAATATTCTCTTGAAACCTTTGAAGGATTCAAGGCACAGACTGGTACTTATATAGAATCGCCAGGGAAATATCTTGATAGTCTATATAATGTAAGCGATGTCGGTATAGAAAAGCTCTATATGATGGATGCTTATTTGCTTTTTATAGATTACGAAAACCTTGGAGAAAAAGATGGAAAAAAGTTTGTAAGAGCCGAAGACTTGAAGAAGGCTGAAAAACATGATATTCCGGCAGGCGCTGCAATAATCGTAGGTACGGGTTACGGGAAAAGATGGGGGTCAGAAGATTTTTTCTCAAAATCCTGGTTTTTTAAGAAAGAAGCAATGGAATATATAATAAGCAAGAAACCATTCCTGCTGGCAACTGATTCCGCAGAATGGGAAAACCCTAAAAATCCCGAGGGGATTTTTAAAATGTTCTACCCTGCAGATATTTTGATACTTGCTTCTTGTATAAACCTTGAGAAGATAAATGAGTATAATGTAAGGCTTACAGTACTGCCTTTCAATGTTACCGGGTCATATATATGTCCTGTAAGAGCAGTCGTTTCTTTTTAGAGGGATAATAATTTTTAACTGGAGGCATTTATGAGCAAAATTGACTTGTCACCTTTGAGAAAACACTTTCCTGCGTTAAGCAAGATTGATAAGGGAAAGAAGAGGATTTATCTTGATGGAGCAGGCGGGACCCAGGTTCCACAATCAGTAATTGATGCAATGGTGAATTACCTTATTAATAATAATGGAAACTATGGAGGGTATTTTGATACCAGTATAGAAACTGACAGGATGCTTGTAGACATAAGAGAAAGCATGGCAGATTTCCTTAATGCTTCAAGCTGGAAAGAAATATTACTGGGAGCAAATATGACAACACTGACTTTCAGCCTGGTCTGGGCTTTATCAAAGATTATAAAGCCGGGCGATGAAATACTGCTCGATAGGACAGCGCATGGGGGTAATATAGATGCATGGCGCTACCTTCAAGAATATGGAGCAGTAATAAAATATATCGAGTTTAAAAGCGATGATTGCACTCTTGATTATGACATGGCTGAAAGGCTCACGGGCAAAAAAACAAAAATAATAGCCGTAGGCCTTGCATCAAATGCCACAGGCACGATACATGACATTAAAAAACTATCCTCGCTTGCACATAAATATGGAGCATTGATTTTTGTTGATGCCGTGCATGCTGCTCCGCATATACCTATAGATGTAATCGATCTTGATGCAGATTTTCTTACCTGTTCTGCTTATAAGTTTTTCGGGCCGCATGTAGGCTTTATATGGGGGAAAGCAACCCATCTTGAAAATATAGACCCAAGAAGGCCATGGGCTGAAGTATCAACAGAGATCCCTTCAAAATATATCCTGGGAACTCCAAATATGGAAGGTTTTGCAGGTGCCATAGCAGCAATAGGATATCTTGCGATGGTTGGGAAAGAATATGGTTCGGAATTTGCAGGTGGTTACCCCGGGTTTTCCGGGAGAAAACTGGAATTAAAAAAAGCGATGGCCGCGATAGCTGAATATGAGCGCATTTTAGGTTTAAATCTTTATGAAGGGTTAAAGGGCAAAAAAGGCCTGAGGATATATGGTATTACAGATATATCAGGATTTAATTGGAGATGCCCCACTTTTTCATTTACCCTTGAAGGTTATACTTCTGCCCAGATCTGCAGAATAATGAATGAAAACGGTATTTTTGTCTGGAATGGCGAGGAAGGATTCGGGGCATACGAGCTGGTAAAAAAACTGGATGTGGTAAAATCTGGAGGGCTTTTGCGGGTAAGCCTTGAGCATTATAATATTATGGAGGAAATCGATAGTTTTTTGAGAGTGCTGGATAAACTGTGATCTATTTCATTCTTGACTTATGAGATTTATGAGATACAGGACATTGTTCAAGGTGTTAATTCAAGAATTGTTCATTCTAAAAAGACAAGGACGGTTAAATGGTTATAGATAAAAAACTGAAAATCAGGATGCTCAAAGAAATGCTAAGGATAAGGATGTTTGAAGAAAAGATCCAGCAACTTTACCTTCAGGGGCAGATTCCAGGTTCAATGCACCTGTCAACTGGACAGGAAGCGATTCCGGTAGGCTTCTGTGCAAATCTTGAAAAGGATGACTATATAATAAGCAGCCACAGGGGCCATCACCATATCCTTGCAAAAGGCGGGCAATATAAGTATATGATGGCAGAACTTTATGGAAGGACTACGGGATACTGCAAAGGCAAGGGAGGCTCTATGCATATAGCATGCGCTGAACTGGGGGTCCTGGGGGCAAACGGTATTGTTGGCGGAGGGATCTGTATCGCAGCCGGTGTGGGTTTTGCATCGAAATATCTTAAAAATAACAGGGTTACCGTAGCGTTCTTTGGAGATGGCGCTGCAAATACAGGCGCTTTTCATGAAGGTATAAATTTTGCAGCTGTAAGAAAATCCAGTACAGTATTTGTAATTGAAAATAACCAGTATGCCATTTCAGTACCAAGAAAACTTTCAGACTGCATAGAAAAACAGTCGATAAGAGCTGTAGGTTACGGGATACCGGGAATAACAATTGACGGAAACGATGTGCTTGCTGTCTACAAAACAGCAAATGACGCAATAAAAAAAGCACGCCTGGGAAAAGGGCCCTCTATTGTCGAGTGCATGACTTACAGGTGGCATGGCCATCATGCGGGTGAACCAAAGGACGGCTTGCTGTACAGATCTGCCGAAGAAATGGAATCATGGAGAAAAAAAGACCCTGTAAAAAGATTGAAAGAAGAACTTATTAAAAATAACTACCTGACTGATAAAGAATTTTCCGGATTCGAGGATACTTTCAAAGTCGAGCTTGATGAGGCTATAGAATTTGCAAATAAAAGCCCGTTACCTGAACCTGGAGAACTTTATAAGGATGTTTATGTGTGATTTTTAGGTTTACGGGTGATACAATAGATTATTTTTTGTTCGGCATAATTTTTTAATACTTATTTCTACAAAAGAGAGGTTTTAATAAATGAGAGAGATCACATTCAGGGAAGCGTTAAATGAGTCACTGCGGCATAACATGGAAAATGATTCCAGGGTTTTCTGCTGGGGTGAAGATATAGGAATACTTGGAGGTGCTTTTGGAGTGACCGCAGGTCTAATTAATGAGTTTGGCCCGGAAAGAGTCATCGATACGCCGATATCAGAGATAGCCATAGCAGGGGCTGCGATAGGCGCATCTCTTGGAGGACTCAGGCCTGTTGCGGAGATAATGTATATTGATTTTACGCCGGGATGCATGGATATGATAATAAACCAGATGGCAAAAATACATTATATGTTTGGCGGCCAGGTGAAGGTCCCGATGGTTTTAAGGTTAGTATCAGGTGCAATGGGATATAATGCTGCACAGCATTCCCAGAGCTTCTACTCATTCTTTGTGCATACCCCTGGTCTTGTTGTCGTGACTCCCGCGACACCTTATGATGCAAAAGGGCTTCTCAATACTGCTATAATTGACGATAACCCTGTTATCTTTGTTGAAAACAAAAGGACTGTAAATATAAAAGGTCCAGTTCCTGAAGAATATTATTCCATCCCTTTTGGCAAAGCCGATGTTAAAAGACAGGGAAAAGACCTTACAATAGTAGCTACACAGGCTCTTGTCTACGATGCCCTGGAAGCTGCAGAAGAAATGGAAAATGAAGGCATAAGCATTGAAGTCATAGACCCCAGGACATTGAAACCTTTTGATAACCAGGCTGTTTTTGATTCAGTTAAAAAAACAGGAAAGCTTATAGTTTGTGATGAAGGTTGGATAAATTGTGGAATGGCAAGCGAGATAGCTGCAAGGGTTTCCGAGAATTGTTTTGACTGGCTTGATGCTCCCATTATCAGGGTTGCTGCACCGGACACGCCATGTCCTTTCAGCCCTCCGCTTGAAGATGAATATATTCCAGGCAAAAAAGAGATAATCCAGGCTATACAAAAGATATTTTAAAGGATAAAAATTTTTATAGAAGGAGTCATTCATGGACCTGATGTTAAAAGATAAAGCCGCAATTGTCACGGGCGCAACAGGAATATGCAAGTCAGTCGCAATTTGCCTTGCTCAGGAGGGGATGGATGTTGCTGTCACTTACCTGACAGATGTCGACAGGAAAGCTGCTGCTGAAACTGTTGATAGCATAAATGGTATGGGAAGAAAAGCAGCAATGCTTTCGATGGATCTCATGAAATTAAACGAAATAAGCAATATGGTCGATAATATCATCGGGGAGTTTGGAAAAATTGATGTACTGGTCAATTGTGCGGGTGTTTGTACGTCTGTGCTTGCAGAAAATGTTACTGAAAATCAGTGGGACCTGGATACAGGCGTCGATCTTAAAGGGCTTTTTTTCTGCTGCAAAGAGGTATTCAATAAGTCAATGAAAAAAAATGAAAGCGGCAGCATTATCAATGTTTCTTCAGTTGTTGGAGTAAATCCTATAAAAACCAATCCTGTTTATGGTGCATCAAAAGCAGGCGTTCTTTCTATAACCAGGTATTTAGCAATTGAGTGGGGCCCTTACAATGTCAGGGTCAATGCTATATCCCCCGGATGGATCGCTACTGAGATGCTGCTTGAATTCCAGAGGAGCGGTAAAAGCGCAGACCCAAATTCAGTGACAAGGAATGTCCCGCTTGGCAGATTCGGCAAGCCCGAAGAAATAGCTGATACGATTGCATTTTTGGCATCTGAAAAGAGTGCTTTTACAACAGGTGCGAATTTTATAGTAGATGGTGGTATAATAGCCGGTATAAGGCTTGCTTCGCTTATAGATGGAAAGATCCAGATGCTATAATTATTTGGAGATATGGTAAAAAGCTCACTACCATTAAATTAAAATCGCAGCAAATCAATTTAATCTGTTAAGTCGGCAAATTATAATCAGGTGTAAAGGAAAATATTTTTTATTAGAATTAATAAAAACTTTAAAAGCGGAGGTGTTATGCCAGTAACTGGTGATTTAAGGGAAAGGATTTTGTCCGGTATAGACAAAATAAAACCACGTGCAATAGAAATGGCCGATTATATTTTTGATAACCCTGAGTTAAGCGAGAAGGAATTCAATGCCCAGAAAATCCTGACCGAAGAACTTAAAATGAACGGGTTTTCAGTCGAGCTTGGAACGGGCACACTGCAGACAGCATTCAGGGCAGAATTCAATTTTAGCAAACCGGGGCCTTCAGTTGCTTTTATTGCAGAATATGATGCTCTCCCTAAAATGGGACATGCATGTCATCACCACATTATAGCATCTTCATCAGTGAATACTGCAATTGCATTAAGCAAATTAACAGACGATCTATGCGGAAAAATCGTGGTAGTAGGCACTCCTGCAGAAGAATGGATGGATGCAAAGGGGATAATGGGTAAGAATGGCGCCTTTGATGGCCTGGATGCAGGGCTTATGTTCCATGGCGGTTCAAAAAATAATACGAAACTCATAGTCCTTGCTGTAGATGGTCTTGAATTTTCTTATAAGGGAAAGGCCGCACATGCAGCAGCAGCTCCGCATGAAGGGATAAATGCCCTTGATGCAGTTATTTTACTGTTTACTTCGATAAATGCATTGAGGCAACAGTTAAAAGAAGATGTTAGGATACATGGCAATGTCATTAAGGGTGGAGATGCAGTAAATATAATTCCTGAAACTGCGGTTGCAAGATTTTATATAAGGTCCCAGCAAAGGAAATATTTAAATGAAGTAATTGAAAAAGTAAAGAATTGTGCAAGAGGGGCAGCTCTTCAAACCGGGACAGAGCTTACCATATCAGTTTTTGAGGACCCCGGTAATGACCTTTTAAAAAATACCAACCTGATTGCTGAATTTGAAAAGAATTTTGAAAGCTTGGGGGCAAAAATGGATAACGAGCCGTTCCTGTTGGGTTCATCGGATATTGGAAATTTGAGCTACCAGCTCCCGGTTTTACATCCGATGGTAAAAACTGCAAATGATGGTTTGGCTCTACATACAGCAGAATTTTTAGATTGTGGTAAAACCGCAATTGCTTATGAAGGGATGATGCTTGGCATGAAAGCTATTGCACTTACAGGTGCAAGGGTAATGCTTGATAAGGATTTTTTAAATGATATCAGGAGTGAGTTCAGCGAATCCGTAAAAGATTTATAAGTTAAGATGCATAATGTTTTTTTAAAAGTTATTTTAAATTGACATCCTTGAATTGATATAAAATTGTATCTGGAGTGAAATAATAATTTAAATTATAAGAAAGGGGTAAAAATGGATCTGTCACAAATTCCTATAGTTGATTCACACAATCATCCTTTTGATCCGGCACGGGAAGATGATGATTTCAGGGTTTACTTCAATATGTC
>Ga0209254_10005157_pt1 | contig 12012 bp, 7 predicted proteins | sample FrelakmetDIP11DI_FD_187148 | JGI IMG/M metagenome (GOLD analysis project Ga0209254, IMG submission 187148) | Freshwater lake sediment microbial communities from the University of Notre Dame, USA, for methane emissions studies - DIP11 DI (SPAdes)... | ecosystem: Environmental > Aquatic >...
CCCGGCCCTTGTAGCCTTTATAATTATTGGCGTCGTCCATGTTCGTCATTTTATTTCAGGAGCTCGTCGAGCCTCCGGCTGATAGCGGCGCCGCTCGCCCGTCCGCGCCAGTCCCGCATGAGGAGACCCATGGCGAATCGCGCCGGCCCCCGTCCGTCCTTGGACCTCGTCCTTTTTCCACGAGCGGACTCGGCCGCCCGGGCGATGTCCCTCTCGAGCGCGGCCGCGTCTCCGGCGGGCGGCAGCAACTCGGCCGCCGGCCGGCCTTCGGCGGCCGCCCTCTCCAGCAAAGGCAGTATCCCTTCCGGGTAGAGCTTCTTTTCCCGGACGGCCTGGAGCACGGCTTCCCACAGCCCGTCCCCCTGGAGAGGAACAGGCAGTCCCTTTGTCCTGAGCCTCTTGGGGTATTGGGCCAGGACGACCGCCGCCAGCACAGCCTTCAGGCCCCACTCCTTGACCGCGGTCTCGAACAGCCGCGCCTGTCCCGAGACCGAAAGGTATTCCACGAGATCGGCCGGGACGCCGATCGTCCGATACCAGGCCTCGCGCTCGGTGATGCGCGGCGGGAGCCCGGCCCGGATCGCTTCCAGACGCTCGGCCGTGATCCGCTTGGGCGGGAGGTCCGTGTCCGGGTACATCCGGTCAGGCCCGGGCAGGATGCGCTCGAACCCGTTCGTCCCGTCCCTCAAGGCTTGACGGGTTTCGGACGGGATGCCGATCGTCGCTTCCTTGGCCCGAAGGATGACCTCCTGGGCCCCTGTCCGGGCGTCGACTTCCGGTCCCCAGACGATGACCAGGGTGTCGTTGTCCTCGGCGCTCAGGGCTTTTTTCAGTGCCTGCCACTCGGCGCTGGTCAGGGCTTCGCCCCGGCTGTCGGAGTGGAGGATGTTGGGCAGGGTCGTCAGGCAGGCGACGACCCGGACCCGGTCCGAGATCTCCTGGCTGAAATAGGTGTTGGTCTGGGTCTGCCAGCGCAGGAAGCCTTTGAAGCCGTTGAGGCGGACGCCATGAATGACGGCGCCTCCGGCCAGGGCTGTCTGCAGCGGCTGGTAGGATGTGCGGCGCAGGACCTTGGTGACGTCCTCGGAGGAGGCGGCGAAGCTCGAGGCCGTGATCCCGCGCCCGGCCAGCTCAGCCCGCAGGCGGAGGAGGTTCCATTGGCGCATGGCCTCGTTATAGGTCAGGAGCGGGATGCGGGGGATGCGGGGCACGCCCTTGATCTCGATGCGGGTGCCGCCGGTGACGCTGACGTTCACGTCCTCCCGGGCGGCTCCGATGCCTGTCCGGACCCGGCCCGTGCTGCGGACGATTCTCCTCAGCAGCTGGGCCACTTCGGCCGCCTCCTGAGGGGTGCGCATGTCCGGAGCCGTCACCGTCTCGACCAGGGGCATCCCCAGCCGGTCGGTCAGGTAGGTCCGCCGGTGACCGACGTCGCTCACTTCCCGGCAGGCATCCTCCTCCAGGCCGAGCTGGACGATGCGCACCGAGCGGTCCTTGAAGGGGACCCGGCCGTCCACGCCGACGATGGTCGTCCGCTGGAAACCGGTGGGGATGCTGCCGTCCAGGTATTGCTTGCGGGCGATGTGCAGCTCGTCGATCATGGCGCAGTCGTACAGCTGGCCGATGCCCAAGGCGATGTCCAAGGCCTCCTCGTTGATCATAAAGGGCGGGGTGTCGTCCATTTCGTAGGTGCAGACGGTCTCCCGGTTGATCCGGTAGATGATCTCTTTCCTGGTCTTGAATTCCATCAAGGCCGTGCCGTCGTACTCGCCCAGCTCGGACAGGGTCGGCCGCATGTGGCGGAGGATCTCGGCGTCGAACTTGGGACTGTACCGGCCGGCGGGACAGCGGCAGAAGAGCTTTTTCCCGGTCAGGAGCTGCTGGTGGATCTCCAGCCCGGACTTGAACCCGGCCGCGGCATAGTCTTCGGGGGTCATGTCCGCGAACGGCTTGAAAACGAAGGATTCGGTCATCGGTCCGGGTGTCTTTCTGTTCCGAAATCCCTCTTTTACCTGGACTCGGCCCAGAAGTCAATATTTCGGACCAGTTGACAGGCCCGGCGGGCTTTGGATAACATAGCCATAATTTTCGGCTTTCAAAATCAGGATGAGCATGTCCGCCGCGGCCCGCGAGAGAATGGCATCCCCGCCCTTTGCTCCCGGCCGATGGGACAAGAGGGAAATGCTGGCTGTGGCCATCCTCCTGGCCGCGTTCATCGCCGCCGGCCTGTTCTTCATCCGGCCCTATCTGACCGGCGCGGACCAGGTCAGTTATATTTCCATCGCCCAGAAATACGCCCGGGGCCAATTCGGCCAGGCAGTCAACGGCTACTGGTCGCCGCTCTTTTCCTGGCTGCTGGCGCCCCTCCTCCTGTCGGGCCTCGAGCCGGTCGTGGCGTTCAAGGTCTTGACCCTGCTGGCCTCCGTTTTTCTGTTGTTCAGCGTTCATCTCCTGTCGCGCCGCTTCGGCCCGAGGCCGATGTGGCGGCTCATCAGCCTGGCCGCCGTCGGCCCGGCCGTCTTTTTCTGCTTCAATTTGATCGATAACGGTCCGGATATCCTTGTGGCCGGCCTCATCGCCTGCTATCTTTTCGTGGTCTTCGATCCCGGTTATCCGAAGCGCCGATATTCCGGGCTGTGGGCTGGCCTGCTCGGCGGTCTGGCCTTTTTGGCTAAATCCTACGCCCTCCTTTTTATCCTGGGGCACATCGTCATTATTCATCTGGTTCTCTTCCTGACCTCCGCGCGGGGAAAAGAGAGGAAACAGGTCGTCGGCCGGGCACTGGCCGGCCTGGCCGTCTTTCTTTGTCTCAGCGGGGGATGGATCGCCGCCGTCAGCTTGAAATACCGCGGGCCGACTTTAAGGTACTCGTCCCGGATCATCCTGTATCTGGTCAGCCCGCCTCCCAAGAATCCCGGCGCCCATCCGATGATTATGGGGGGAATGTTTCCTCCGCCCAACTCGACGGCTGTGAGCGCTTGGGAGGATCCGGCGGCTTACATTCAACTCTATCCTCGCTGGTCGCCCCTGCAATCCCGGCGGGACTTCGGCTACTGGCTTCGGGTGGTGAGGAGGAATTTTCGAGATACGCTCAAGATCTTCGTCGGTTTTTCGCCGCTGGCCCCGGTCATTCTGCTGGCCGGCCTGGTCCTGGCCTTTTTCCCCCGTCGTCACCGGATCCTTTTTCTGTCCTGGCCGACCCTCGTGTTCTATGTCTCCGGATATGTCGCCCTGTTCGTGATCGAGCGCTATATGATCATCGGCCTCGTCTTGACCGTTCTCATGGGAGCCTATCTGATAGGCCGGCTGTCCCGAGCCCGCTTTCGAGCCGTTCGGGCTCTCATCCCCATCTTGACAGCCGCCTATCTCGCCGGCTTTTTCATCCTTCCCGTCCAATATTCCTCATTGTTCCGGGAGGGCCGGAAGCGATTCACCGTCGCTTCCGGCTTCACGGATCTGGGCGTGTATCGGCTCGGCCGCACGCTTCGCTATCGATCGGGGATCCCGGCCGGAGCGAAGATCGCCTCGAACAGGGATTATTCTCTGACGCTTTTCCTGGCCTTTTATCTGGGCCTGAAATACTATGGCCTCATGCCCCTAAACTCCGGCCCAGAAGGATCGCGGGCCGAGCTGGACCGGTTCGATATCGACTTCGTGTTCTTTTGGTCGCAGGACAAGCCCCAAGACCATTGGCTGACTTCCTGCCCGGAGATCACCCGGGGGAAGACGCGGCCGCTCTGGGTTTATTCGCTGAAAGAAAAAGCCGGTTTCCGGAGACAGATCTGAAGCCATGACAATGGGTCTTCGCCCTCCGCCCCGACGTCCGAGGCTCCGGCCGAAGGTCGTCGTCTTGGGAGCGGGGATCTCGGGGCTGGGCTTAGCCGCCCGGATCGCGGCCCGCTGCGACGTCACCGTCCTCGAGGCGGGAGGAGCGGCCGGAGGCCTGGCCAGGACAATCCGCCACAAGGGCTTTCATCTCGATTTGGGCCCCCATCCGCTCTATTCGACCGAGGCGTCCCGCGAGGACGTCATCGCCGGCCTGCGGCGCGCCATGGGCAGAGATCTTGCGGAGATCGAGCGGACGTCCGCGGTCTGGTTCAACGGCCGGTTGTTCAAGTATCCGCTGAAGATGCGCGACATCCTGTCCAAGTTGTCGTCTGCCGAATTGGCCGGCTATGGGCTGAGCTTCGTCGGGGCCAGGCTGGGCTATACGCTCGGGCGCCGCGGCCGGGGCGATTTCGCCTCCTGGGTCAAGGCCCGCTACGGGGGAAAGGTCTACCGGCTGTATTTCGAAGAGTACACCGAGAAATCCTGGGGCGTGAGCCCGCTTCTGCTTTCGGCCGCCTTTGCCGCCGAGCGCGTGCCCGAAACCAACCTGCTCGACGTCGTGACCGAGGCCGTGACCGGCCGGCGGCGGGCTTCGGCGCCCGACCATCCCCACAATCCGCAGAAGGCCCGGTCTTTCTTCCCCAGGCTCGGCGTGGGGATGATCCCCGACCTGCTGCAAAGAGAGATGAAAGCCCGCGGCGGCCGGGTTCTCTTCGACCGCAAGGCCGTCGGCCTGAGAATGGTCCGCGACAAGGCGGCCGGTGTCATCATCCGTCACCGCGGCCGGAGGGAAGTCATCCCCTGCGATTTCCTGGCTTCGACCATTCCTTTGCCCGAGCTGGCCTCGTTCCTGGTCCCGGCCGGCGAGGCCGCCCGCCTCCGCCAAGCACTGCCTTATTCCGGCCTGGCCTTCGTCTTCCTGTTCTTGAAGAAGGAGCGGGTCCTCAAGCACAAGTGGGTCTATTTTCCGGAGAAGGGCATCCCCTTCAACCGGCTGTCCGAGATCAAGAACGCCTCGGCCGCATGCGCGCCCCCCGGCCGGACGAGCCTGTGCGTCGAATTCGCCTGTTCTCCTCGGGAAGGCGGCCGAAGCCCGGACGGACCGTATGTACGGACGGCGGTCAAGGAGCTTCAGCGATTGGGATTCATCAGTCCCTCCGATGTGTATGGTTCGCTCGTCGTCCGGGAACCGAACGCCTATGGCCTATGGCTGCGGGACTTTTCCGAACACTATCAGTGGGTGCAAAACCGGCTGGGTGAAGTCCCGAACCTGGCCTCCTTCGGACGCCAGGGCGATTTCCAGTATTTCAACTTGGACCATTGCCTTCTACGGGCCCGGGAGATCGCCGGCAGGATCACGGGGTTTTTCGGGCTGGAGGGCGAGCGGTCATGACCGCCTGTCTGGTCATCGGAGGGGCGGGCTTCCTGGGCTCGACCCTGGTTCGCGAGCTCCTCAAGCTAGATGCCGCGGTCACGGTGTTCGACCTCCCCGGTCGGGAGCCGTCCCGGCCTTTCGGCCGGAATGTCCGCTGGCTCTCGGGCGACATGACCTCGGCTGAAGACATCCGCAGTGCCGTGGACGGCCATGATTGCGTCTTTCATTTCGCCTGGCCGTCGACGCCGGCCACTTCGCTCGACGACCCCGGCCGGGAAGCGAGCCGGGGCCTTCAACCCAGCCTGAGCATTCTTGAAGCCTGCCTGGGCCGGGGCGTGCGCAAGGTCATCTTCCCCTCGTCGGGAACGGTCTATGGTCCCTGGCGGGGAATTCCGTTCAGGGAATCCGACCCCACCGGGCCCCGGACGCCCTATGCCGAAGCCAAGCTGAAAGTGGAGGAGTCCCTGCGCCTTTATGAATCGAAAGGGCTGGCCTACACCGTTCTCCGTCCGGGGAGCACCTATGGCCCGGGCCAGGATCCGCTGGCCGGTTTGGGCGCACCCACGGTGTTTCTGCATCGATGCCTGACCGGCCAGCCCCTCCGCATCTACGGCCGGGGGGAGGTCGTGCGCGACTATACCTTCGGCCGGGATGTCGTCCGCTGCGCCGTTCAGGTCCTGTCCCTCCCAGGCTCGCAGGTGGTCAATGTCTCGACGCAGACCGGCACTTCGCTTCTGGCCCTGGCCGAGAAGTGTTTTCGGCTGACCGGCCGGACGGTCCCTATGGAGTTCATGCCGCCGAGGGTCTCCGACCTGAACAGCGTGGTCATGGACAACAGCCGGGAGCAGGACATCCTCGGCGTCCGGGCCACCCCGCTCGAGGAGGGCCTGGAGCTGACTCTGCGCTGGCTGAGAAGCCGTCTGGCCGGATGAAAAACCGAGGCTGGTATCCCGCAACTTTTTTCCCATATTTTTCGTAAAATACTAAAGAATACCCAGAATCCGACAAGGAGGTCCTATGAAACCAAGATTCCTGACCGGTCTTTTGGCTTCGATCCTGCTCAGCTCAGCCGCCTTCGTTTCAGCTCAAACCGCGGACGAAGCCCGGCTCCTGCGCTTTCCGGACATCAACGGAGACCTGGCGGTCTTCGTCTATGCCGGGGACATTTGGTCCGTCCCCGCTTCGGGCGGAGAGGCCCGGCGCTTGACCTCGGACCTGGGCCTCGAGCTTTTCCCCAAGATATCCCCTGACGGCCGGTGGATCGCTTTTTCCGCCGAGTATTCAGGCACGCGCCAGATTTACGTCATGCCCTCGACCGGAGGCGTTCCCCGGCAGCTGACCTTCTATAACGACATCGGCCTCCTCCCGCCGCGGGGCGGATTCGACCATCAGGTCCTGGACTGGACGCCGGACGGCCGCCGCATCCTGTTCAAGGCCAACCGCGTCCCCTACAGCGACCGGGCCGGCAAGTACTTCCTGGTCAACCTGGAGGGCGGGCTGGAAAAGCCCCTCCAGATCCCCGAGGGCTCGTCCGCGACCTTCTCTCCGGACGGCAAGTCCTTGGCTTACACGCCCTTCATGCGGGAATTCCGGACCTGGAAGAGACACCGGGGGGGCCGGGCCCAGGATGTCTGGGTCTATGACCTGGAGAAGGACCAGGCCCGCCAGATCACGGATTTCACCGGGACCGACCAGCACCCCATCTGGCACAAGGACCGGGTCTATTTCGTCTCGGACCGCGACTTGACCTTGAACGTCCATGCCTACGACCTTAAGACCGGGACGACGAAGCCGATCACACGCTTCAGCGACTACGACGTGCTCTGGCCATCGGGCAAGGCCGGCGTCATCGCTTTCGAGAAGGGGGGGTACCTCTGGGCGCTCGACCTGGCCTCGGAGCAGGTCAGGAAGATCCCGGTCCGGGTCCATTTCGACAACCCCAACGTCCTGGCCCGCTTCCAGAGCGTCAAGGACAACATCGCCAATTTCGACCTGTCGCCCACGGGCAAACGGGCGGCTTTCGAAGCCCGGGGCGAGATCTTCACCGTTCCCGAGAAAGAGGGCCTGACCTACAACCTCACCCGGTCCCAGGGGCCGCGGGAGATCTATCCCCGCTACTCCCCGGACGGAAAGTCCATCGCCTATTATTCCGACGAGACGGGCGAGTACGAGATCTATCTGAAAGAGGTCGGAGGCGGGGCCGGCTCCAAGGCCGTTCCGCTCACTTCGGGCAGCTCCTGCTGGCGGTTCGCCCCGGTCTGGTCGCCGGACAGCACCAAGCTCCTCTTTTCCGACAAGAACCAGAATTTTCAGTTCCTGGACATCAAGACCAAGGCGGTCACGTCAGTCGACAAGCCCGTGATCTCGGACATCACCGACTATGCCTGGTCGCCCGATTCCAAATGGATCACTTATACCAAAGAAGCCGACAACGGTCAGTCGGGCATCTGGGTCTATTCGCTGGAGCAGGGCAAAGCCCAGGCCTTGACCGACGGCCGGTTCAACGATTTTTCGCCGGTGTTCTCCCGCGACGGGAAATACCTGTTCTTCCTGTCCAACCGGACATTCAACCTCGATTTCTCCGGTTACGAGTTCTCCTATGTTTATAACAAGCCCGCCCGGATCTATGCCCTCGCTTTGACTCCTTCGGCCCCGGTCCTCTTCCCGGAAAAGAACGACGCCGAAGAGGTGAAGTCCGAAACGGCCGCCGCTCCGGCTCAGAAAGGAGCTAAGCCGGCCGAGCCCAAGGCGTCGGCCGCCCCCCCCGAGGCGAAGAAGCCGGCTGCGGTCCAGGTCGATTTCGCGGCTGTGGATTCGCGGATCATAGTGCTTCCCCCGGAGGCCGACAATTATCAAGCCCTCCTGGCCGTGGAAGGGGGAGTCGTCTATGTCAAGGCGGGCGAGCTCCACAAGTTCACCTTCGAGGACAAGAAGGACATCGCGGTCATCAAGGGCATCACCAACGGAGCCCTGTCCGCGGACGGCAAGAAGCTGCTCTACCAGGCTCAGGATTCCTTCGGCATCATCGACCTGGCCCCTAATCAAAAACCGGGCGACGGCGCGCTCAACCTGTCCGGCCTGGAGGTCAAGATCGAGCCCCTCAAGGAATGGGGCCAGATCTACCAGGACGGCTGGCGCATCTACCGCGACTGGTTCTACATGCCCAATATGCACGCCGTCGATTGGCAGAAGATGAAGGACAAGTACGAAGCCCTGGTGCCCTACGTCAGCCACCGCGCCGACCTGGATTATATTTTCGGCGAGCTGGTCGGCGAGCTCAACGTCGGCCATGCCTACGTGGACTGGGGGACGTTCACCCGGCCGAAGCGGGTCGAGGGCGGCCTGCTGGGGGCGGAGTTCAAGGCCGATGATAAGTCCGGCCGCTACCTCATCAGCAAGATCTACAAGGGCGAGAACTGGGACGAGAGCTCCCGCTCGCCGCTGACCGAGCAGGGCGTCGAAGTCAAGGAAGGCGACTATCTCATCCGGCTCAACGGCCAGGACGTCACGACCCGGAACAACCCCTACCGGCTGCTGGAGAACACGGCCGGGAAGAAGACGAGCGTCGTGGTCAACGCCCAGCCCTCGGCCGAGGGAGCGCGGGAATACTGGGTCCGGCCGGTCAAGAGCGAACAGCGGCTGATCTACCTCGACTGGGTCGCTTCGCGCCGGGCCATGGCCGACAAGCTGTCCGGCGGCCGGGTAGGCTACATCCACGTCCCGGACACGGCCGTCGCCGGGAACAGGGAGTTGTTCAAGGGCTTCTACGCCTACGCCCACAAGGACGCCCTGATCATCGACGAGCGGTACAACGGCGGCGGGTTCATCCCCAACCTCATGGTCGACCTGCTGGGCCGCCGGCCGCTGAACTACATCGCCGGCCGCAACCCGCGGATGACCGCCACGCCCGGCTACGTCCACCAGGGGCCGATGGTCATGCTCATCAACCACTCGGCGGGGTCGGGCGGCGACGCCTTCCCGTACTATTTCAAGAAGATGAAGCTCGGCCTGACCATCGGGACCCGCACCTGGGGCGGGCTGGTCGGGCTGTCGGGCAACCCCGGCTTCGTCGACGGCAGCTCGGTCTCGGTGCCGACCTTCGGCTTCGTCGGGACGGACGGCGAATTCGCGGTGGAAGGCCTGGGCGTCTCTCCGGACATCGAAGTCATCGACCGGCCGGACCTGGTCGCCAAGGGCCAAGACCCTGCCCTGGAAAAGGGCGTCGAGGTCCTGCTCGATGAGCTCCGGAAGAACCCGCCTCAGAGGCCGGCCAAGCCCCGGGCGCCCGATCGGTCCAAATGGCATGAGAAGATAAAGTAAGCCTGAGAGGGGGCGGCCCGGCCTGAGCGGGCCCCTCTTTGGCCTATCCCGACCGCGACCTGCGGGCTTCAATCCGTGGCGGCGGTCGGAACTCCTGCCCCTCGGTTTGCCCACTTGCTTTTTGGCGGATTAATACTATATTAATACTATAGGATATATAAATAATAGGAGGATTCGATGCCCCTCAAGATAAAGGCGGCCGTCCTGGCTGCGGCCGTGTTCCTCACTATGGCCGGCTGGAAAAGCCTCAACGCCCTGTTCCTGTCCCGGCCCGGCCTGCTCGCCGAACGCCCTATCGGAGAAGACGCGATGTCCAGAAAGATCATGAAGACCGAATCGGAATGGAAGGAGACCCTGAGCCCCGAAACATACGCCATGATGAGGGAGTGCGGCACGGAGCCGCCCTTCAGCGGGGCCTACAATCTCCATTTTGAAAAGGGGGTCTATCTCTGCGCGGCCTGCGGGACGCCCCTGTTCGGCTCGGACTCGAAGTACGACCACGGAACGGGCTGGCCGAGCTTTTCCTCGGCGATCGACGAGTCGCGCCTCGAGCTGCGCCGGGACCTGAGCCTGCCCGTCCCCCGGGTGGAGGTCCGCTGCGCGGCTTGCGGTTCGCATCTCGGCCACCTGTTCGATGACGGCCCCGCCCCGACTGGCGTTCACTACTGCGTCAATTCCGCGGCCTTGGGATTCGAGGCCCGGACCTCAGGGGCGACGGAAACGGCGACCTTCGCCGCGGGATGCTTCTGGGGAGTGGAGTACAAGTTCGGCCGGCTCAAGGGGGTTACGGCTACCCGGGTGGGCTACACCGGGGGGACGACGCCCAACCCCAGCTATGAACAGGTCTGCACGGACCGGACAGGGCATGCCGAGGCCCTCCGCCTGGAGTTCGACCCGTCGCTCATCCGTTATGAAGACCTGGTCCGGATCTTCTTCGGCCTCCACGACCCGACCCAGGTCGACCGGCAGGGTTTAGATGTAGGACGCCAATATCGTTCGGTGATTTTCTATCATACCCAGGCGCAGAAGGAGACGGCCGCCCGGGTCGTGTCCGAGCTGGAGCGCTCGGGCCGATTCTCCCGGCCGCTCGCCACGGCGCTTGTCCCCGCGGCGGAGTTCTATCCGGCCGAGGACTACCACCAGAAATTCTACGAGAAGAACGAGAAAGGCGCCTGCGCCTTCTAGCCCGGCCGCGGCCTATCTCTCCCAGGGCAGGCCCGGCCGGCCGAAGTGGCCGTAGTTGGTGGTCTGCTTGTAGATGGGCCGGTACAGGTCCAACTGCTCGATGATGGCCGCCGGACGGAAGCTGTAGCGCCGGACGAAGTCATAGGCCGCCTTCTCGTCTCCTGTCCCGAAGCACTTGACGCCGATGGCCAGGGGTTCGGGCTGGCCGATGGTGTAGGCCACCTGGATCTCGATCTTCTTGGCCACGCCGGCCAGGACGGCCTGCCGGGCGACGTACCGGCAGAAGTAGGCCGCGCTCCGGTCCACCTTGGACGGATCCTTGCCGCTCAGGGCGCCGCCTCCGTGGGGGACCGCCCCCCCGTAAGCGTCCACGACGTTCTTCCGGCCGGTCAGCCCGCAGTCGGCTGACGGCCCGCCCTGGACGAAGCTCCCCGATGAGTTCACGACCAGCTTGATCCCCGGATGGAACCATGTCCCCAGGCTCTGGGGGAGGAGGGTCTTCACCGCGTAGTCCTGGATCTTGTCCTGGGGGATGTCCTTCGCGTGCTGGGTGGCGATGATGATGTGGGTCACTTCCACCGGCCGGCCGTTGTCGTACAGGACCGTCACCTGGGTCTTGCCGTCCGGCCGGAGCCAGGTCTTTCGGCCGCTCTTGCGGTCCTCGGCCAGATTGAGGGACAGGCGGTGGGCCAGGAGGATGGGCAAAGGCATGAGCTCGGGGGTCTCATCCGTGGCGAAGCCGAACATGATGCCCTGGTCGCCGGCGCCCAGGTCGGGGCAGGAGGCCCCGGTCTGTCCGACGGCCGTGTTGATCTCCTGGGCCTGCTCGGTGAGGTAGGTGACGACCTGGAGCGTGCCGGCGCTGAACGGCTCGCTGGCGTCGGTGTAGCCGATGTCCCGGACCGCCTGGCGGACCACGGACTCCAGGTCGACCTTGCCGCCGGAAGTGATCTCGCCGGCCAGGATGACCTTGTTGTTCTTGGCCATGGCTTCGCAGGCCACGTGACTGCAGATGTCCTGACTGATGTAGGCGTCCAGGACCGAGTCCGAGATATAATCGCAGACCTTGTCGGGGTGACCTTCCGTCACGGATTCCGAGGTGAAGTATTGCTTGAAGCTCATCACAGACCTCCACGAAAAATATCGGTGGGACATCTGAGACGCCCTCTCGGGCCGCGCGGCGGGCAACAAAAAAACCCGCGCCGCCGTCATCAGGAGCGCGGGTTCTTTGCTCAGGACATATACTTGCCGCTCCGCGCGACCACATCCTCGTCCCCGTGGACGAGAGGCACCTTGGGTGTCCT
>Ga0209254_10005159_pt1 | contig 12004 bp, 6 predicted proteins | sample FrelakmetDIP11DI_FD_187148 | JGI IMG/M metagenome (GOLD analysis project Ga0209254, IMG submission 187148) | Freshwater lake sediment microbial communities from the University of Notre Dame, USA, for methane emissions studies - DIP11 DI (SPAdes)... | ecosystem: Environmental > Aquatic >...
CCGCTGGGTCGTTGCCTCCGGCCTGGGCCATATCCGGGCGCCCACCGCCCTTGCCGCCGACTTTCGCCGCCACCGCCCCGATGAGGTCGCCGGCCTTGATCCGGTCCGTCAAGTCCTTGGTGACGCCTGCCGCCAGGCTGACCTTACCATCCGCCTGGGTGGCCAGGACCACCACAGCCGAACCCAGCTTGTTCTTGAGTTGATCCAGGGTGTCGCGCAGCCCCTTGGGGTCGGCCCCATCCAGGCGCGCGGCGAGCACGCTGACCCCTCCGATATCCACCGCTTGCGCTGCCAGATCAGCACCGGCAGCAGTGGCCAGCTTGGCCTTGAGGGCGTCGAGCTCCTTCTCCAGACGTCTGGCCCGTTCGAAGAGGGCGACCACCTTGTCATCGAGGTCCTCGCGTCCCCCCTTGAGCACGTCTGCCGCCCGGAGCAGGCGGGCCTCGTCAGCCTCCACCCAGGTCAGAGCGCCCTCGCCGGTGACCGCCTCGATCCGCCGCACCCCGGCCGCGATGCCGCCCTCGGCGATGATCTTGAACAGCCCAATATCGCCCACCGCCTTGACATGGGTCCCACCGCATAGCTCGGTTGAGAAGTCGCCCATGCGCAGAACCCGCACCTGGTCGGCATACTTCTCGCCGAACAGCGCCATGGCCCCAGTCGACTTGGCGTCGTCCAGAGACATAATGCGGGTCTCGACCATATGGTTCGCGCGAATCTCGCGGTTCACCAGCCGCTCCAGCGCCAGAATCTGGTCGCGCGGCAGTCCCTCGTAGTGGGAAAAGTCGAAGCGCAACCGCTCCGGCCCCACCTGAGACCCCTTTTGCTGGACGTGGTCGCCCAGGATGGTGCGCAGCGCGGCGTGCAGCAAGTGGGTGGCGGAATGGTTGAGCGCCGTCGCCTGCCGGCGCGCCGCGTCGACCCGGGCCTCGACCGAATCGCCGATGTTGATCTCGCCGTGCGTGACCCGGCCGAGGTGGCAGATCACGCCCTCGCCGCGTTTCTGGGTATCCAGGACGTCGAATGCCATCTGTGCGCCCAGCAGCCGGCCGCGGTCGCCGACCTGGCCCCCGGACTCGGCGTAGAAGGGGGTGACATCCAGCACCACCAGCCCCTCCTCCCCCGCGGCCAGGCGATCGCGCGGCTCGCCGCCGTGATAGAGGCCGACCACCATCGCCTGATTGCCAAGTTGGTCGTAACCGGCGAACTCCGTCTCGCCCTCGATGTCCAGCTCGCCATCCTGGCCCGTTCCAAACTGACTGGCCGCCCGAGCGCGTTGCCTCTGTGCCTGCATTTCGCGATCGAAGCCGCCCATGTCCAGGTGCAGGCCCCGCTCGCGGGCGATGTCTGCGGTGAGGTCGACGGGAAAGCCGTAGGTATCATAAAGCTTGAAGACGGTCTCCCCCGGGATCAGGTCTCCCTCCAGGTCCCTGATGGCGGCCTCCAGGATCCGCAGCCCCTGGTCGATGGTCTCGGCAAAGCGCTCCTCCTCCAGTCGCAGCACCCGCTCGCAGCTGTCCCGGGCGGCGGCCAGCTCGGGATAGGCCCCGCCCATCTCGGACACCAGAGGTCCGACGAGCCGATGGAAGAACGGTTGACTCTGACCGAGCCGGTGGCCATGACGGATGGCGCGGCGGGTGATGCGCCGCAGGACGTAGCCGCGTCCTTCGTTGCTTGGGGTGACGCCGTCGGCGATGAGGAAGGCGGCCGAGCGAATGTGGTCGGCGATGACCCGCAGGGACTGGTCCTGGAGGTTGGCGCATCCGGTCGCCTCGGAGGCGGCGCCGATGAGGCTGCGGAACAGGTCGATGTCGTAGTTGCTGTGCACGCCCTGCATCACCGCTGCCAGCCGCTCCAGGCCCATGCCCGTATCCACCGACGGGTGCGGCAAGGGGGTCAGGGTCCCCGCTGCGTCGCGGTTGTACTGCATGAAGACCAGGTTCCAGATCTCGACGTAGCGGTCGCCGTCCGCGTCCGGCGACCCCGGCGGGCCTCCGAGGATCTCGGGGCCGTGGTCGTAAAAGATCTCTGAGCAGGGCCCACAGGGTCCGGTGTCGCCCATGGACCAGAAGTTGTCCTTGGCCCCGCAGCGGGAGAACCGAGTGGGGTCGACACGGATCTCATCCAGCCAGATGGCAGCGGCCTCGTCGTCCTCCGTGAAGACAGTTACCCACAGGCGTTCGGCCGGGATGTTCAGCTCTCGGGTCAGGTAATCCCAGGCGTATTCGATGGCCTCGCGCTTGAAGTAGTCGCCAAAGCTGAAGTTCCCCAGCATTTCGAAGAAGGTGTGGTGGCGCGCGGTGTAGCCGACATTCTCGAGATCGTTGTGCTTGCCGCCGGCGCGTACGCAGCGCTGGGCGCTGACTGCACGGACATAGGCGCGGCGGTCGCGGCCGAGGAAGACGTCCTTGAACTGGACCATCCCTGCATTGGTAAACAGCAGGGTCGGGTCGTTGCCCGGCACCAGTGGGCTGCTCGGCACCAACTGGTGTCCGCGCTTGGCGAAGTAGTCGAGAAAACTGGTTCGAAGCTGTTCGCTGCTCTTCATGACGGCTGACTCGCGTGGCCTGCGGGGCATAGGACGGTACCAGATCAATCCTGCCCGCCGCCGTGGAGGAAGCGGGTGATCAGGTCCGTGGGAAAACCACGGTACTCCAGGAAACGCCCGCGGCGGGCGCGTTCCCTCGCATCCGCCGCGGCAACGGGGCCGAAGCGTTTGTCGTGGGCTACGGCGAGCAGCCCCAACAGGTCCGGCTGAGCGAGTCGCAGGTGGGGGGCGATCAACTCATCGGAAAGGCCCTTGCCCCGCAATTCCTGGCGGATGCGCAGCGGTCCGAAGCCCTTGCGCAGGCGCTCGGCCACATAGGCCTCGGCGAGGCGGTTCTCGTCGATCAGGCCAGCGTCCGCCAGGGCGTCGAGGGCCGTTCCGATCTCCCCCTCGGCAAAGCCCCGCGCCGCAAGCTTCCGCGCCAGTTCATCCCGGCTGTGCTCGCGAGTCGCGAGCAGGCCGAGCGCCGCGCGCTGTATCTCGGGATCCAGGGCCAGGCTCCGGGATCAGATGTCCGCTGGCTCCGCCAGATCCGCTTCCACCGCGTCGCTGCGGGCGGCTTGAGGGACCACCTGGGCGCGGATCTTCTGCTCGATCTCCGCGGCCATGGCCGGGTTCTCCTTGAGGTAGACGCGGACATTGTCCTTGCCCTGCCCGATCCGCGTGCCGGCGTAGCTGTACCAGGCCCCAGATTTCTCGATGATGCCGTTGGCCACGCCGAGACCGATGATTTCGCCTTCGCGGGAAATGCCCTCGTTATAGAGGATGTCGAACAGGGCTTCGCGGAACGGAGGTGCCACCTTGTTCTTGACCACCTTGACCCTGGTCTCGCTGCCGATGACCTCGTCGCCCTTCTTTATCGATCCGATACGGCGGATGTCCAACCGCACGGACGCGTAGAACTTCAGGGCATTGCCGCCGGTGGTCGTCTCCGGGGAGCCGTACATCACCCCGATCTTCATGCGGATCTGGTTGATGAAGACCACCACCGCATTGGACCGCTTGATGTTGGCGGTGAGCTTGCGCAGTGCCTGAGACATGAGCCGGGCCTGGAGTCCGACGTGGGAATCGCCCATCTCGCCTTCGATCTCGGCCTTGGGGGTCAAGGCCGCGACCGAGTCCACCACCACCACGTCCACAGCCCCGGAGCGCACCAGCATGTCGGTGATCTCCAATGCCTGCTCCCCCGTGTCCGGCTGGGACACCAGGAGGTCGTTCATGTTGACGCCGAGCTTCTCTGCGTAGCCTGGGTCCAGGGCGTGCTCGGCGTCGACGAAGGCCGCGGTGCCCCCGAGCTTTTGGGCCTCGGCGACGATGTGCAGGGTCAGGGTGGTCTTGCCCGACGACTCCGGGCCGTAGATCTCGACCACCCGCCCGCGCGGCACTCCCCCGACGCCTAACGCGACGTCGAGCCCCAGCGACCCGGTGGAGATCACGTCGATGTTGCGCGCTGTGCCGACGTCCCCCATGCGCATGACCGAACCCTTGCCAAACTGCTTTTCGATCTGGCTCAGGGCGGCAGCGAGCGCCTTCTTGCGGTTTTCGTCCATTGGGTCTCCGGTACTCGGGGGATCGCCGCGCGCCTCGTCGCCGTGACCGGCGCGGCCTCAAAGCCCGGCATTATCACACAACGGGCGTGCCGGGGAAGCGCCCTGGAAGGCCCAGCGGCGCAAGACGCGGTAGCGCGGCGGCGGCCCCTCGCGGCTGGCGGCGAGGACGAAGCCCGTGATCGGCCAGGCCAGGCGCCAGGCCGCGCCCGCGGCGGGCGCGGGAGCTTGAAAGCCCGCCGCCTTGCGTGCCAGGGTGATATGGGCTGCGTAGGGTCGCCGTTCGCCGGGGAAGCCGCACGGACGCAGGGCATCGGTGAGGTCCCGGACCAGGGCCAGCAGCGGGGCCGGGGGGGCCAGAGTCCCGCACCACAGAATCCGCGGGCGTGGCCAATAGCCGACCTGGGTGAGGTCGAGGTCGAACGGGATGGCCAGGATGCCATCGCCCGCTGCCTCGCAGCAGGCACGGCGCTCCGGTGGAACCGCGCCGAGAAAGGCCAGGGTCAGGTGCAGATCCTCGGGGTCGGTCGCCCGCCCCCCGTGGCGCAGGAGCCCGCGTTGCAGCCGCACCAGCGCGGCGCGCTCGGCCTCCCCCGGCCAGAGGGCGAAGAAGAGTCGCTCAGCCACCCGGCTGCGCCGGTCCCGGCAACAGCTCCAGCAACCGTTCGAGGGCGACGCGCACCGACTGGTGGCGGACTTCTTCCCGGTCTCCGGCAAACTGCAGCAATTGGGTCCAGACAAGCGGCCGGGGCTCGCGGCCCTCGGCAGCGCCGGGCAGTGCCCACGCGAACCAAACCGTGCCCACGGGCTTGTCCTCGCTGCCTCCGGCAGGCCCCGCGATGCCGCTGATCGCCAGGGCGACCTGGGCACGGCTCCGGCCAAGGGCGCCGAGGGCCATTTCGCGCACCACCGCCTCACTGACCGCGCCGTGGGCGTCCAGGGTGGCGGGGGACACGCCGAGCATGTCCTGCTTGGCCCGATCCCCATAAGTCACGAAGCCGCGGTCGAACCACCCGCTGCTACCGGCGATGTCGGTGACGACCTTCGCCACCCAGCCCCCGGTGCAGGACTCCGCCGTTGTCAGCGTCAGGCCATGCAAAGCCAGCTGTCGGCCAAGGTCGGACGCCAATCGATCGAGACGCTCACTCATGGCCAGAGTGTCGCCGATGCCGGTGACGCGAACAAGCCCCGCGCCGGACGCCTATCTCAAAGTCAGCAGCAGGTCCTTCACGTCGACCACGTCGCCGTCGGCGACGTCGATCCGGTGTACCAGGCCGGCAAGCGGCGCGGTGACTGAGGTGTACATCTTCATGGCCTCCAGGGTGAAGAGGGGATCGCCCTTCTTCACCAAGTGGCCGACGGTGACCGCCACCTGGGAGATCTTGCCCGGGATGGGGGCACCGACCTCGCGCGGGTCGTCCGGGTTGGCCTTGGGGCGGCTCTTGTCCTCCACCACCACGCTTCGGTCGAGGATCGCAATGGTGCGCGGGACCCCGTTCAGCTCGAAGGTCACGGCCCGCTTGCCCTGGCGATCCGGTTCGCCCACATGCACCAGCTTGATGAACAGGGTCTTGCCGGGCTCGATCTCCACGGCGATCTCCTCCTCGCACTGGAGCCCGTAGAAGAAGGCGGGGCTCGGCAGGACCGAGAGGTCGTCGTAGGTCGACCTGGCCTTGTCGAACTCCAGGAAGACCTGGGGGTACATCAGGTACGCGAGCAGGTCGTCGTCGTTCGGGCTCCGCCCGATCTTGGCGGCGAGCTTGGCGCGCAGGGCCTCGAAGTCCACTGGCGGCGCGTGCAGCCCGGGGCGGTCGCTGAGGGCTGGGCGCCCGTTCAGCACGATGCGCTGGAGCTCTTGGGGCCAGCCTCCCTTGGGCTGACCCAGGCCCCCGGCGAGCATGTCCACCACGGACTCCGGGAAGGGCACGGACCCCGGGGCGAGGTTCAGCACGTCCTGGGCGCGGATCCCGCGGGTGACCAGGAAGATCGCCATGTCCCCCACCACCTTGGAGCTGGGCGTCACCTTGACGATGTCGCCGAAGAGTTGGTTCACCTCGGCATAGGTCTGCGCTACCTCGGGCCAGCGTTCGCCGAGCCCCATGGCCGCTGCCTGTTCCTTGAGGTTGGTGAACTGCCCGCCCGGGAGCTCGTGCAGGTAGACCTCCGCCGTGCCGTGCGGAGCACTGGTGTCAAAGGGCTTGTAATAGGTGCGTACCCGCTCCCAGTAGTGGGATAGGGCGTCCAGGGGCGCGCGGTCGACTCCCGTGTCGCGCGCCGTGAACTCCAGGGCGGCGATCATGGAGTTGAGGTTGGGCTGGGAGGTGGAGCCGGACATCCCGGAGATGGCCCCGTCGGCCACGTCCACCCCGGCGTCGGCGGCCCTTAGAACAGAGGCCGCGCTGAGCCCCGAGGTGTCGTGGGTGTGGAAGTGGACGGGGATGCCGATCTCGGCCTTCAGGGCCCGGAACAGGACATCCGCGGCGTAGGGGCGCAGCAGCCCCGCCATGTCCTTGATGGCCAGGAAGTGGGCCCCGGCCCGCTCCAGCTCCTTGGCCATGTCCAGATAGTAGGAGAGGTCGTACTTGTGGCGCCGGGGGTCGAGGATGTTGCCCGTGTAGCAGATGGCCGCCTCGCACACGGCGCGCCCGTCCTTCAGTACCGCCTCCATGGCCGGGATCAGGTTGGGGACGTAGTTCAGGCTGTCGAAGATGCGGAAGATGTCCATGCCGGACTCCACCGAGTGCTCGACGAAGCGTTTGACCACGTTGTCCGGGTAGTTGGAGTAGCCCACCGCGTTGGCGCCGCGCAGCAGCATCTGGAAGCAGATGTTGGGGATGTGCTCACGCATCTGGGCGAGCCGGGCCCAGGGGTCCTCGTTGAGGAAGCGCATGGAGGTGTCGAAGGTCGCCCCGCCCCACATCTCCAGGGAGAACAGGCCTGGGGCCAGGTGGGCGACGGCGCCGGCGGCGCGCAGCATGTCGTGGGTTCGCAGCCGGGTGGCGAGCAGAGACTGGTGCGCGTCGCGCAACGTGGTATCGGTGACGAGCAGGCGCTCCTGGGCCAGGGCCCAGTCGGCCAGCCCCTTGGGGCCACGTTCCAGCAGGATTTGGCGGGTCCCCGCAGGCGGCGCCTGAAGCCGGTCGTAGGCCGGCACCCGCGCCTCGGGCAGGCAGGCGGACGGCTTGTAGCCCTTGGCGTGGGGGTTGCCGTTGACCGTGGTCTCGCCCAGATAGGTCAGGAGCTTGGTGGCCCGGTCGCGGCGGGGCTTGAGCTCGAATAGCGCCGGGGTGGTGTCGATGAGCCGCGTGGTTGCTTTTCCGGCGCGGAAGGACGGGTCCCGGATCACGTTCTCCAGGAAGGGGATGTTGGTCTTGACCCCCCGGATGCGGAACTCATGCAGGGCCCGCTCCATACGCTCCAGGGCATTCTCCCAGTCGAGCGATCGCACCGTCAGCTTGACCAGGAGGGAGTCGTAGTAGGGGGAGACCAGCGCCCCGTTGGTGGCGATGGCCGCGTCCAGACGGATGCCGCACCCGGCTGGAGAGCGGTAGGTCAGGATGCGCCCGATGTCGGGGGCGAAGTGGTTTTCCGGGTCCTCGGTGGTGATGCGGCACTGCACCGCGTAACCGACGCGCGGGATCTCCCCCTGGGGCGGGATGCGCACCTCGGGTCCGTGCAACTCCTTGCCCGCGGCCACCAGGATCTGGGAGCGGACCAGGTCGACGTTGGTGATCTCCTCCGTGACCGTGTGCTCCACCTGGATCCGGGGGTTCATCTCGATGAAGAACCAGTCGCCGCTGTCGGCATCGACCAGAAATTCCACGGTCCCGGCATTGTCGTAGCCGATCTCCTTGGCCAGGCGTACGGCGGCATTGCACAGAGCGGCGCGGGTTGCCTCCGGCAGGTCAAGGGACGGGGCGACCTCGATGACCTTCTGGTGGCGGCGCTGCACCGAGCAGTCGCGCTCGTGCAGGTGGACCACGTTGCCGTGGCGGTCGCCGAGGATCTGGACCTCGATGTGCTTGGCGTGCTCGATGAAGCGCTCCAGGAACACGGCCCCATTGCCGAAGGCGTTACGTGCCTCGGTGCTGGCCTCGTCCAAGAGCTTGGGCAGGGTCTCGGCGTCGCGCACGACTCGCATGCCGCGCCCGCCGCCGCCGTGGGCCGCCTTGATGATGAGCGGGAAGCCGATCTGCGGGGCCAAGGTCAGGGCCGCCTCGCGATCTTCCACCGGCTCCTGGGTCCCGGGCAGGGTCGGGACCCCCGCCTTGTGGGCCAGCTCCCGGGCCGCGGTCTTGTCCCCCATCATCGCCAGCAGTTCGGGGCGTGGGCCGACGAAGGCGATGCCGTGGGCGGCGCAGGCACGGGCGAAGTCGGGGTTCTCCGAGAGGAAGCCGTAGCCCGGGTGGATGGCATCCACCCCCTGCTCCACGGCGATGCCGACGATCCCGGGGATGTCCAGGTAGGCCCCCACGGGGCCCTTGGACTTGTCGAGCTGGTACGCCTCGTCCGCCTTGAAGCGGTGCATCGAGAGGCGGTCCTCCTCGGCAAAGATTGCCACCGTTCGGATGCCAAGCTCTGTGGCGGCCCGGAAGACGCGGATGGCGATCTCGCTGCGGTTGGCGACAAGCAGCTTCTTGAATGGCTCGAGTGACATGCTCTTTACCTGCTCCCCGGGGGTCTGCTGCGGCGCAGCATGGGCGAGCGGACTATATCAGCTCAGCGGCAGCGGGGTCACGGGGCTCATCCCCCAGATGTCGCGGTTGTACTCCGCGATGGTGCGGTCCGATGAGAACCGCCCGCTGCGTGCGGTGTTGAGGATGGCCATGCGCGTCCATCGCTCCGGGTTGCGATAGGCCTCGGCCGCTTGCTCCTGTGCCGTGACATAGCTGCGGAAGTCCGCGGCTGTGAGCCAGGGGTCGTGGGGGCTGCGGATGGCGTGGACGATCGGGTCGAACAACCCGGGCTCGAATTGATTGAAGTGCCCCGACTCGATCAGGCTCACCACCTCCAGCAGGCCCGCATCGCCGGCGATGATGGCACTGGGGTCGTAGTGGCCGCGGGTTGCCTCGACTTCGGCCGCCGTGAGCCCAAACAGGAAGAAGTTCTCCTCGCCTGCCTGCTCGCGGATCTCGATATTGGCCCCGTCCAGGGTCCCGATGGTCACGGCCCCGTTCATCATGAACTTCATATTGCCGGTCCCCGACGCCTCCTTACCGGCGGTGGAGATCTGCTCGGAGAGGTCTGCCCCAGGGGCGATCACCTCCATCAGGGTGACTCGGTAATCGGGGATGAAGGCGACCCGCAGGAAACCCTCTGTCTCCTCGTCCTCGTTGACGCGCCGGGCGACATTGTTGATCAGCTTGATGATCAGTTTGGCCATGAAATAGCCCGGCGCCGCCTTGCCGCCGATCAGGACGCAGCGGGGGGTCCAGGCCGACGTGTCGCCGCGCTTGATCCGGTTGTACAGATGGATGACGTGCAGGATATTGAGAAGCTGGCGTTTGTATTCGTGGATACGCTTGACCTGGACGTCGAACATGGCCTCCACCGGGAAGTCCACGTGACAGTCCCGGATCACCACCGCCGCCAGGCGCCGTTTGTTGGCCTGCTTGATCTCGCGCCAACGGGTGCGGAAGTCGGGGTCCTCGGCCAGGGGAGCGATCCGCTCCAGCTGGCTCAGATCGTGCACCCAGTCGGGCCCGATGCGCCCGTCGAGCAGGTTGCGCAGCCCCGGGTTGCACAGGGCGAGCCAGCGGCGGGGGGTTACGCCGTTGGTCTTGTTGTTGAATTTTTTCGGCCACAGCTCGTAGAAGTCGTGGAAAAGCCCCTCCTTGAGGAGCTTGGAGTGCAGCTCAGCGACCCCGTTGACCGAGAAGCTGCCGACGATGGCCAGGAAGGCCATGCGGACCTGCGGTTCGTGGCCCTCTTCGATCAGGGACATGCGCCGCTGGCGGTCCATGTCCCCGGGCCAGCGGGAGGCAACCTCGCTCAGGAATCGGGCGTTGATCTCATAGATGACCTCCAGGATGCGCGGCAGGAGCTGGCGGAACAGCCGCACCGGCCAGCGCTCCAACGCCTCCGGCAGCAGCGTGTGGTTGGTGTAGGCCATGGTGTGTCGGGTGATGTCCCAGGCGTCTTTCCACTCCAGATGATGCTCGTCCATCAACTGGCGCATCAGCTCCGCCACCGAGACGGCGGGGTGGGTGTCGTTGAGCTGGAAGCAGTTCTTGTCGGCAAACGCGGAGAAGTCGCGTCCGTGCAGGCGGATCCACTCCCGTATCACGTCTTTGATGCTGGCGCTGGCCAGGAAATACTGCTGGCGCAGGCGCAGCTCCTTGCCGCACTCGCTGGCGTCGTTGGGGTAGAGCACCATGGTGATGTGCTCGGCCGCGTTCTTAGCCGCCACGGATTCCGGGTAACTGCCGGCGTTGAACTCACCCAGGTCGAACTCGTCGGTCGCCGCCGCCTTCCACAGGCGCAGGGTGTTGATGGTGTTGTTGCGGTAGCCGGGGATGGGGGTGTCGTAGGGGACCGCCAGCACGTCGTGGGTGTCCACCCAGCGGACCGTGGTCTTGCCGTGCTCGTTCCTGAAGAACTCGGTGCGCCCTCCGAAATGGATGCGCTGGGTGTACTCCGGGCGTTCGAGCTCCCAGGGGTTGCCGTCGCGCATCCAGTGATCCGGTTCCTCGATCTGGTGGCCGTTCTCCAGCACCTGACGGAACATGCCGTACTCGTAGCGGAGCCCGTAGCCCTTGACCGGCAGCTGGAGCGTGGCGCAGGAGTCCAGAAAGCAGGCGGCCAGGCGGCCGAGGCCGCCGTTGCCCAGGCCTGCGTCGGGCTCGTTGGTCGAGAGCTCCTCCAGCTGCACCCCGAGGTCGAAGAGCCCTTTCTCGGTCTCATTGCCGAGCCCCAGGTTGAGCATGGCGTTGCATAGGGCGCGCCCCATGAGGAACTCGAGGGACAGGTAGAAGGTGCGCTTGCAGTTTGCCGCATCGTGGGCGTGGCGGGTCTTCTTCCATCGCTCCATGAGGCGGTCGCGCATGACCACCGCGAGCGCGCGGTAGAAGTAGTAGGTGCTGCGGGAGTCGCGGTCTCGTCCCAGGGTGTAGGCGTAGTAGCGCTGGAAGTCCCTGGACAGCCCCGCGGCATCCATGGAGAGCGGTGGAAGGTCGAACAGCTTGGCGTTGGGCTGGCTCGTTGCCAGGTCCGTGTAGGGGGGAGACATAGCGGCACCAGAATATTAGCGTTTAGTCGAGGACGAGGCTCCATTTCCATGGTAACAACAAGGCCGGGGGTTACCAAGCTGGGGTCTGGAAAGCGACAGCAAGAAAGGTGCCTAGAGCAAGGGTGGCCCCTCGGCTGGTGGGCTCAGGATTCGATCGGATTCGATCCAGGGCTCGGCGACGCCTGGTGCGCGCAGGGCGTCCCAGCGCTGGGGCGCTTCCGCACGCCAGGGTCAGTAATACACCGCCGTGACGCGCCACTGAAACCCTTGCAGGGCCATGTGGAAGCGCACCGGGGCCTGGCCAGGCGCGCCGAGGCGCACTGCGAAACCAGCCGGGGAGTCGAAGAAGGCGTAGGAGACTTGGGGCAGAAATCCTTGTCCCGGTGGGGAGTTTGCCGTCAGGCGCTCGCGCACCCAATCCACGGTCACCAACTCGTCCAAGGCACCGGTGCCGAGGCGCCGGATGCCGCGCTCCAACCACAGGATGAAGGGGTCCGAGAGCTTGCCGATGGTGCTGGGCAAGTCCTTGTTCAGCTTGCTGCGGAGCTCGCCTCGCACCGCCGCGAGGTCGATACGCGCGGCCAAGACGTCTGGCCCGGCGTCGGCGACGGCGCGGCTGAGGTCCCATAGGGCCACGTAAGGCCACGCCAGGTAGGCCAGGCTGGCGAGGATCAACGCAAG
>Ga0209254_10005160_pt1 | contig 12003 bp, 10 predicted proteins | sample FrelakmetDIP11DI_FD_187148 | JGI IMG/M metagenome (GOLD analysis project Ga0209254, IMG submission 187148) | Freshwater lake sediment microbial communities from the University of Notre Dame, USA, for methane emissions studies - DIP11 DI (SPAdes)... | ecosystem: Environmental > Aquatic >...
CCCCACTCTCCCGAGGAGATCGCCGCCCTCACCGCCGGCTTGAAGCGGAACGGCCTGCCTCTGTTCCTTCATACGATCTATCTGCTCAACCTCGCCTCTCCGGACGAGGAGCTGCGGCTCCGGTCCGGCCAAGCGCTGTCCGAGGCGCTTGTTGTGGGTGCGCTTACGGCCGCGGCCGGGGTGGTCACCCATGTCGGCTCCCACCGAGGCGACGGTTTTGCGGCCGCCTTGCCGCGCGTCCGCGCGACAGTGCTGGCGGCCATCGACCGCGCCCAGGAGTCCCTATCGACGCAGGGCTATGATCGGCCTCTCCCCCGGCTGCTTCTCGAGAACGGTGCCGGCTCGGGAGATACCGTGGGCGGTCGCCTGGACGAGTTGGCCGCGCTTCTGGCGACGCTTCCGTCGTCGTGCGGTCTCTGTCTCGATACTGCGCATCTCTTCGCGGCCGGCCATCCCGTGCACACCGAGGCGGGGCTGCAGGATCTGGTGGACCGGCTCCGCGACGACCGTCTCCTGGACCGGCTTGCCCTGATCCACCTCAACGATTCCAAGACGCCGTTCGCCTCGGGGCGCGATCAGCACGAGAACCCCGGTGAGGGCTACATCGGCAAGACCGCGCTGGCCCGGGTGGTCCGGCACCCAGCGTTCGCCTCCATCCCCTTCGTGCTGGAGGTGCCGGGCGAGAAGGGCCACGGACCGGACGCCGTCAACGTAGCCCGGGTGAAGCTAATGCGGCAGGGGGCGGGAGGCCGACCGAAACGGCCTGCTCTCGGCGCATGACGTCGAGCAACGCCAGCGTGACCGCGCCCGGCCTGCCGTCGCCCACGACGTACGGGCCGATCCGGACGGCCGGCTGGATGTCCCTGGTGGTAGACGATGTGAACACCTCACACCCGATGTTGGCAGCCGAGCCGTTCGGGACCGCGCTCACTTCCTCGAGGGTGAAGGGCCGCTCTTCGACCAGGTAGCCCAAGCGACGAGCGATCTCGAGCACGTGTTTGCGGGTGATGCCCGCCAGAATGCGATTGTCCAGAGGATGAGTGCGGATCGTGCCTCCCAGCACGGCAAAGACATTGGATGATCCCCCTTCGCGCACCACTCCCTCGGGACTCAGGAAGAGAGCCTCATGCGCCCCGGCCTCCCGAGCCGCTTCCTTGGCCAGTACCGAGGCCAGCAGGTTGGTGGACTTGATATCGCAGCGGGCCCAACGCTGGTCCTCCACAGGGTGGAGGATCGCTCCCGCCAGGATCTCGGAGACCTCGGGAGCGCGCTTGGTCCTCACATAGGCGAGTACGGTGGGATGCGGAGGATCGGGGAACACGAATTCCCGCGGCGCCGGTCCGCGGGTCACCTGGACATACACGATGCCATATGTCACTCCCGAACGCCCCACCAGATCGGGAAGAACCTGTTCGGGTGCATGGCCCTCCAGAGCCCCGAGGAGTCTCACGGCTTCGAGACTGCGGAGCAGCCGCTCAAGGTGGTCTTCGAGCCATATGAGCCGGCCGTTCATGACCTTGATCACCTCGTACACCCCGTCACCAAGCTGGAAGCCGCGGTCCTCCACGCCTATCCGACCTTCGGAGAGCGGCGTGAACCTGCCGTTCAAATAGAGCATCTCATCGTCCATCTGCTACCCTCACGTGCATGATCGAGTACCGTCTAGCCTCCCACGCGGATGTCTATCAGCTCCTCCCTCTCCTGGCTGAGATCATGGAGGATCATGGGGTATCGCCTCCCTCGACCGAGCGCCTCGAGGCCACCATCGAGACCGTATTGTCCTCCTCCGGTCATTCGCTTCTGGTGGCCGAATCCGATGGCCGCCTGATAGGCATGTGCGCCCTCATCTTCTCTTACAGCACCTGGTCGAGTTCGCTGGTGTGTGAGCTTCAAGACGTCGTGGTCACTGAAGCCTACCGCCGGGAGCACGTGGGCCGGGATCTCGTGAGCGAGGCCGAATCTCTCGCCCAGGCGCGCGGCTGCAGCCGGCTCTTCCTCTTGGCCGAGGCCTGGAACCTTCAGGCCCACGCTTTCTACCGCAGTCTGGGACTGGCGGAGAAGACCTGCCTCTACTTCGAGCGCGCCCTTAGCGACGAGGAACCCGACCCGACAGGCGACCTACCTTAGGAACGGTGGGACCTCCAAGTCATCGCCGGGACCGGTTGGTTCGCGCGGTTCTTGGCGAGAATCCTCTGAGGGGACAGGCTCTGAGGCGACAGACTCGGGGGCGACACGCGGTGGCGTGGCCACACCGTAGGGATGATCGTGTCTCGTGGCGCTGACCACCTGCTCGGTCAGGACCTCTTCGCTGGTCGCGTCGAACCCGGCGGCGACCACCGTCACCCAGAGCGTGTCACCCAGAGCCTCATCCACGACTGCGCCGAAGATGATGTTGGCTTCAGGATCGGCAGCCACGTTGACGATCTCCGCCACCTCGTTGACCTCGTGCAGCGACAGGTCTTTTCCCCCACTGATGTTCAGCAATATTCCCCGCGCGCCCTCGATAGACGTCTCCAGCAAAGAGGAGTTGATCGCCATCTCCGCCGCTTTCTGAGCGCGCTGCTCGCCTCGGGCCCGGCCGATCCCCATGTGGGCCGTCCCCGCCCCGGTCATGATCGTGCGCACGTCGGCGAGATCGAGGTTGATGAGCCCCGGCACGGTGACCAGGTCGCAGATGCCCTGCACGCCCTGGCGAAGCACGTCGTCGGCCAACCGCAAGGCCGCCACCATCGAGGTGCCCCTGTCGGCGACCTCGAGGAGCTTGTCGTTCGGGACCACGATGACCGTGTCGGCCTTCGACCGCAGGACGCGCACGCCCTCGAGAGCCTGCAGACCCCGGCGCTTGCCCTCGAAGACGAAGGGCCGTGACACCACCCCGATGGTGAGCGCTCCCAGAGACTTCGCTATCTCGGCCACCACCGGCGCGGCACCGGTACCGGTGCCGCCCCCTTCCCCAGCCGTTATGAACACCATGTCGCTGCCCTTGAGCACAGCCTTGATCTCGTCGTAGGCGGCAGCGGCTGCTTCCCGTCCGACCTTAGGGTCGGAGCCTCCTCCCAGACCCTTGGTCAACTCCCGACCGATGCGCAACTTGTGGTCGGCCTCGCACATGTTGAGAGCCTGAGCATCGGTGTTGATGGCGATAAATTCCACCCCTTCGAGCCCGGCCTCGAGCATGCGATTGATGGCGTTGGTGCCCGCGCCCCCTACCCCAACCACTCGAATGACAGCGGGAAAGCTGCGTGACGGCTGGATCAGGGTCCGTCGGCCTGCCGCCGGGTGGCTCGGCATGTCCCATGGGCTATCGACGGCTTGAGAATCCGTGCTCTCGGCACCGGTCTGATCCTCGGGCTGAGCTGCGACCTCAGCTTGGTCGTCAGCGGCGGCGGGGACTTCCTCGTCACCGGGCTTGCCCGCCTCCGTCGCCCTGAAGAGAGAGCTGAGGCCGCTGTCCTTCATGCTAGATCTTTTTTCCATTGAGCACCTCTCTCGCAAGCTGGCGATACGCCTGGGCTGCCTTGCTGCCGGGCGCGTACTTGAGCACCGACTCTCCTTTGACCGGCGCCTCCGCGAACCTGATCGTCTTCGCGATGGTGGTCTCGAACACGAGGTCGCCGAAGCTGTTCCTGAGCACCTCGACGGCCTCCCGCCCATGCACCGTCCGAGAATCGTACATAGTGGCCACGATCCCGGCGATATGGACCTCGGGGTTGAGATTGTCCCGGACCAGCTCGAGAGTCCGTTCCAACTGAGCCAGACCCCGCAACGACAGGTACTCGCATTGTACGGGGACGATCACGCCGTCGGCGGCGGTGAGCGCGTTGACGGTGAGCAAACCCAGAGAAGGAGGAGTGTCGATCATTATGTAGTCATAGCGATCGCCCACTTGGAGCAAGGCTTTGCTCAGCATCCTCTCCCTACCTATAAGCGAGCTGAGCGAGATCTCGGCCGCGGCCAGATCGATGCTCGACACCGCCACGTCAACCTCCCGGTGGACAAGCACCTCCTCGATGCTCACCCCGTTGACCAGCACGTCGAACATGCTGGGTCGGGCGTCGTTGGGATTCAACCCCAAACTCATGGTCAGGTTGCCTTGGGGATCCATATCCACCGTGAGCACCCGGTATCCCAACTCCTGGAACGCCACGCCCAGATTGAGAGTGGTCGTGGTCTTTGCCACGCCGCCCTTCTGGTTCGCAAAGGCTACCACTTTGGCCAAATACCGCTCCCTTTGGTCTGGGAACTCGTTTCAGAATGAAGTCTCGGCCGCCTCATTCCGCGCTGGGCGGAGCGATCCATTTGTCCTTCAGTCGCGCCCGTAGCGCTGCTACGACCGCTCCCTCTAGTCCTCGCCTCACTCGCGCCGATCGCACCCTGTCGGCAAAGCGTCATTCCGAAACGAGCTCTAATAGCGATTGCCTAGGTCTACTATGATTACCTTTTCGAGAGAGTTTCGAAAGAGAGCCTCGGAATCCTCCGTGCAAGAGCCGGCAGACGAGAACGAGCCGCCCCGATATGCACCGTCACCTTGACTACCGCCTCGAACGAACAGCTAGCGCGCGACCGTCTCCAAACCCGATTTGAGGAAGCCCGAGGTCACCGATACGGGCGGCGCGTGTGAATCGGAGAAGTCCTTGAGCTCACGCAAGAAATCACGGTTCTCGCGCACGTGTTCCCAGGCACGGCTGATCAGGTATCCCTGCAACTGATGCTTGTGGTACATGGGGGCTTTGGGCCTGACGCTCAGGATACGGCGCCCTTTGTAGAAACGCTTGTGAGCCTGAAGCAGTATCTCCTGCAACTCGAACGGGGTCATCTGCTTGGGCCAGAACACCACGTGATGCCCATCGTAGAGGCTCCAGTTCTTGGTGAAGATGCGGCCTTCAGCCTCGAACTGAGCGGTCTGCCGAGTGCCCGGCAGGGGAGTCAAGGCCAGGAACTGAACGCTGTTGAGACCGTGCTGAGTGGCAAAGCCCGCCGTCTGTTGAAGTGATTCCGCGGTGTCGGAGTCGGCTCCGCACACGAACATGCCATGCGTCTTGATGCCTCTTTGCGCCAGTGCCTCCAGCCCACCGGCCATGTCGTCGATACTGGACTCCTTGTGGTACTCCTTGAGGGTAGCAGGATTGATGGATTCAAGCCCCAGATAGACGATCCGGCAGCCCGCACCCCAGAGCAGGTCCAGCAATTCCCGATCGACCTGGCCGTCTTTGTACACGGAATCGACCCGGATCTGAGCGAAGAACTCCACTTCCGCCTTCTCCCGGATCATCTGCGTCAGCAGTTCTTTGCCCCGCCGTTTGCTGATGAAGAAGTTGTCGTCGTAGAAGAAGAGCTTCTCCGGTTTCATCCGCTTGATCTGCCTGACGACCTCGGCCGGCTCGACTGTGCGCACCCGGCGGCCGAACATGAGGACGACCGAGCAGAACTCACATCCGAACGGGCAACCGCGCGAGGCCAGGATGGGCGTGGGCTGCACCTGCTCGCCCCCCACCACCAGACTAATATCCGGCCAGGGTAGGTCGGTGAGGGAAGTGAGGAGAGGCCGGGAAGGGTTGTGTACGACCTGGCCGTGCTTGTCCCGATAGGTGAGACCCAGGATGGCCTCCAGCGACCCGCGGCCCTGGAGGTAGTCGACCAGCTCGACCAGAGCCCCTTCCCCTTCGTTGCGGATCACGTAGTCACAGAAATCCATGGCCTCGTCGGCCAAGAAGGTCACGTGAGGCCCGCCCATGATCACCGGGACTCCCGCATCTCGCACCCGCTGCGCGTAGCGATAGGCGCGGACGGCCGTAGAAGTGGTGGTCGAGATTCCGACCAGGTCCGAGGCTAGGACGTCGTCCCAATCGACCTCGCTAAGGCTCTCCGCATAGATGCGCACCTGGTGGCCGCGCTGGGTCATCATGGCGCCCAGCAGCGGCAGACCCAGCCGGAGCTGCTTCACGAAACTGTATACATGGAAGCCGGGAGCGGCAGGTTCGATGAAGGTGATGCGCACGCCAACCTCGCAAATACTCGATTCATCGCGCGGGAAATATGGTAGCACAAGCCTCCTGCCGCTCTTCCCCCGCCCCGCCTTGAGTCCCCCCCGACTTCTACTCTCTAGGACCCAGGGGGATCGTCACCTGGAACACCGTGGAGGGTCCTTCACCCACAAGCTCGACCCGGCCGCCAAGCACTGCGCAGATCTCACGGGCGAGTGCCAACCCCAGTCCGAACCCTTCGCTACGACGTCCCTCCTTACCGCGATAGAACCGGTCGAAGATACGAGCTCTCTCCTCTGCCTCCAGGGGCGGTCCTCCGTTCGAGACCTGGATGACAAGATCGACTCCCTGCGTATGCAGGCGCACCGTAACGGGGTCGGCCCCTCCGTAGAGCACCGCGTTGCGCAGGAGATTGGCGACCACCTGACGCAGCATGTCGGGGTCGGTGACGACACCCGTCTCTCCGCCGGCCTCGATCGCGATGCGGCTCGGTTGGGCCAATCCGACGTTGACGAGACGATCCACCTCTTCTCGCACCAGAGCTTCCACCGAGACGGCTGTGAAGGCCGGCTGGTACTCGCCGGAATCGTACCGGGACAGGGTGAGCAAAGCATCCACCAGGCGCTGGAGCCGGGACGATTCCCTGTAGATGGCGGCCGCCGAGCGCTGTTGCTGCTCCTGGGTGCCCGCCGTGCCATCGAGGAGGGCCTGCGCAAACCCCTGTATGGAAGTAAGCGGCGTGCGTAGCTCGTGAGCGGCAGAGCCCACAAAACCGCGAAGCGATTCCTCGCTGTGCTTGACCTCCCGGCGCATCGTCTCGAGGCTCGTGGCTAGTTCCTGGACCTCTCCCGGATAGTCGCCGGTCACGGGCTGATCGTAAGAGCCTGCGGCCATCGCCTGAGCGGCGGTCGAGAGCCTGCGAAGCGGCCGGGACATCCAGGATCCCAACCCCAGACCGACCGCCACAGCCAGCGCGATGGCGATAACTCCGGAGACAAGCAGGACTCGGAAGAGATCTCGCCGACCCGAGAACGCGTCGACCACGGCCAGAGTCACCGCTGCTTGGCCTCGGGTTCCGTCGCTGAGTTGGATAGGAGCAGCCGCCAGAAGTATGTCGGTCCGCCTCCCGGCGGTATCTACCACCGATCTGACTCTGTCGGCACCCGCGCTTGAACCTCCTAGCGACTCCGCCTCCTCCCGCAGGCGATCCAGATTCGGACCCCTGACGGGGGTCCTACCCACCTTCGCCGCTACCTCCGAGTCTCGGAAGACTACGATCCCCGCTCCGGTCGGCAGGCCCCGGAGATCGGACCGCAAGAGAACGTTCAGCACTCTCGCACCTAGGAGGCCGCCCGGCAGGGACTCGTCCAGTCCTTCGACCTGCTCCGCCACCTGTACGGCTTGGTCGAGCAGTATCTCCTTCTGGCGGTCGAGGATGTAGCCTCCGAGAAAGAAGTAGAAGACCAGACCCACCACCAACAGGGTGAAGACCGAGACTCCGGCCAACGCCAGGACCAGGCGCACTCGGATGGAACGACCCCCGCTCAAGGCGACGCTTCCGGATCGACTCTATATCCCAGGCCCCACACGGTCTGGATGATCCGGCCCCAGGGGCCCAGTTTCTTGCGCAGTTGGCCGATGTGGACGTCTACCGTACGTGCATCCCCATAGAAGCTGTAACCCCACACTTCCTCCAACAGCCGTTCCCGGGTCAGGGCCAGACCTCGATTCAGCAGCAGGTAGTGGAGCAGCTCGAATTCCTTCGGAGTCAGGTCCACGAGCTCGCCGTCGATGCGCACGGTCCGCTCCAGCGGTGATACTTCGACGCCTCCCAGGACCTGGTCGTGAGCGGAAAGGTCCGCCTGCGCCCCCACCCTACGCAGAACCGCTCTCGTCCGCGCGACCAGCTCTCCCGGGCTGAACGGTTTGACCATGTAGTCATCCGCGCCCAGTTCGAGACCGAAGATCTTGTCCTGTTCCGCATCTCTCGCGGTGAGTATGATCACGGGCACCTGCGAAGACCGCCTTATGGCCTTCAATACCTCGAAACCAGATCGGTCCGGCAGCATGAGGTCGAGCACGACCAGAGCCGGGTCCCTCGCCCGTACTAGGTCGATGCCGGCATTGCCCAGGGCGGTGACGTGCACCACATAGCCCTCTCGGCTCAGATAGAGCTCGAGCAGCTCGGAGATCGAGGGGTCGTCCTCGACGACCACGACAACCGGCCCATTTGTCACTCCCTCGACCGAAACCACTCTGGGTCTTGCCCTCCTCGAACCCTCCTCGGGCCGGCACCTGCTTGCGGTTCTTGACGACCTAATACTTTGCCTCCCGCCGCCGGTTCCCTCCGTCTGATACGCGGCCGAATGCAGGCCGCCCTGGCAGCGGAGACCCAGTCTCCGCTGCCAGGGCCGGGCCGGCCTTAGTTGATGCCCGACACGGCTCCCGCCGCTCCGGCCGCCTCGTCACCCGCGCCAAGATACTTGTTGGTCAGGTCGCGCAATTCCTTGAGAGTCGCCTTGAGTGCCTCTCGGGCCTCATTGAGGGCTTCGCGCTTGTCCTTTGCCGTCTCTACCAGCCGGTCGTACGCCGCCTGATCCTCAGGCGTCATCTTCTCCCGGACCAGCTGCATCAGCGCCTTCTGGCGCTGGATCCATTGCTCCTTCTTCTCTTTCAGCGCTTCACGATCGAGCGGTCCCGGCTTGCCGGCAGCCGTCAACACCGTTCGGTCGGCCGCAACGGCCTGACCGTCATCAGTCGCGGCCGCCAAAGCCACCGCTCCCACCGACAGAAAGACGGCCAGCGCAAGAGCCAAAAGTAGCCACTGGCGTTTCCACAGGCGCTTCATGACTCACACCTCCTTGCTCATCGAGACGGGGTTCTTGGACTCAGTGTCGCGCGATAATGTGAGGGAACTGTGAAAGAATCCCGAAATATCCAACAAGACCACGAGGTTCGGGGCTGAATCAGACTACGATGCGCTACGAGAGTCACAGTGATGACGAACGCCGCTTCATGCTCGGCGTACTAGGTCTCGAGTCCGTCGACGACCTGTTCGCTCTCCTACCCCCAACCCTGCGGCTCACAGAGCTACGACTGGCGCCCGGGCTCAGCGAGCCGGAGGTGCGCGAGACCATGGAAGCCCTGGCCTCTGCCGACCGTCCGCCGGGTCCGACGTCGTTCCTCGGAGCAGGTTGCTACAGCCACTTCGTGCCTGCGGCCGTTCGTGCTCTGACGGGCCGCGGCGAGTTCGCCACGGCCTACACCCCTTATCAGGCGGAGGTCAGCCAGGGCACGCTCCAATACATCTTCGAGTTTCAGAGCTGCGTCTGCGAGCTCACGGGCATGGAGGTAGCCAACGCGTCCCTCTATGACGGACCCTCGGCGCTGGCCGAGGCCGCCTTCATGGCGTTGCGCCTCACTCGGAGGGAGGGGATACTGATCTCGTCCGGCGTCCACCCGGAGGCCGCTCAGGTGGTGGCCGGCTACGCCGCCGGCCCCGATCTCCCTATTTACGGATCGCCCCTGGACCCACGCTCGGGAGCCACCGGCACCATCGATGCTTTTCTCCCGACCGGCGGTCCAGGGGCCGAAGGCCCGCGGGACTCCATCGGGGCAGTGCTGGTGCAACAGCCCAACGTACTCGGAGTGGTCGAGGATCTGAAGCTGCTCGCGGAGGCCGCGCATAGCCTCGGCGCCTTGCTGGTGGTCGCGGTCAACCCGGCGACGCTCGGGATCCTGGAGCCGCCAGGTCCGGCTGGTGCGGATATCGCGGTCGGCGACGTGCAGGTGTTCGGCAACGCCCCCACCTTCGGAGGTCCGTCCGCGGGCTTCCTGGCCTGCCGCGAGGCTTACACCCGTCAGATCCCAGGACGTCTGGTGGGTCAGACCCTCGATGAGGACGGGCAGACCTGCTACACCCTGACGCTGCAGGCCCGCGAGCAGCACATCCGCCGGGCCAAAGCCACCTCCAACATCTGCTCCAACCAGTCCCTGAACGCGCTCGCGGCCACCGTACACCTGAGCCTGCTCGGGCCCCAGGGATTGCGCCGCCTGGGAGAGATCTGCCTGCAGCGCGCCCACCACCTCCACGTCGAGCTTTGCTCCCTGCCTGGAGTGGAGCCTCTGATGGACGGCCCGTTCTTCCACGAGTTCGCCTTGAAGCTCCCTTGCTCCGCCGATTGTTTCAGAACCGCCATGCGCGACCAAGGCGTCGATCCAGGCGTTCCGCTGAGTCGTCTGCTCGCGGCCCGTGCGCCCCTCGCCGGCGCCGCCCCGACCGGCGCCGCCGCGACCGGCGCCGCCCCAACCGACGGGGGTCCAGTGAGTCTGGGCCTGATCGACAACGCGCTTCTGGTCGCGGTGACCGAGTCCAACCCTCCTGAGGCCCTCGAACTGTATGTGGCCGCCGCTCGCGAGGTGCTCGCCCGACTCGCCCCTTCCTCGAAGGACCGCCCTCAATGACGACCGGGCATCCGGAACCCCTCATCTTCGACAAGAGCGTTCCCGGTCACGGGGGGCTCGATCTTCCTTCCCCGGGGGTGCCGGCAGCCGACCTGTCTTCTCTGCTTCCAGGGGTACATCTTCGGCGCGACCCTCCCCGGTTGCCGGAAGTGGCCGAGCCTCAGGTGGTGCGGCATTACACGCGCCTTTCTCAGCTCAACCACTCGGTGGACACCGGCTTCTACCCTCTGGGGTCATGCACCATGAAGCACAACCCCAAACTGAACGACGAGCTGGCGGCTCTGCCCGGCTTCGCCCGGCTGCACCCCTATCAGGCCGAAAGCGAGGTCCAGGGGATCCTTCGGTTGATGCACGAGCTGGAAAGAGCTCTGGTGGAAATCACGGGCATGCATCGGGCGACCCTGCAGCCCGCGGCCGGGGCTCAAGGAGAGCTCACCGGGATCCTTATGATCAAAGCCTATCACCGCGACCATGGCGGCTCCGACCGAGATACCGTCATCGTCCCCGATTCCGCCCACGGCACCAATCTGGCCAGCGCTGCGATGGCCGGCTACCGAGTGGTGGAGATCCCCAGCTCTCCCCAGGGCCTCATCGACCCGGTCGTTCTGCGCAGGAGCCTGTCGGACCGCACCGCCGCTTTGATGCTGACCAATCCCAACACTCTGGGACTGTTCGAGAAGGACATCCTGGAGATCTCAGGCCTGGCGCACGAGGCCGGCGCCCTCTGCTACTACGATGGGGCCAACCTCAATGCTATCGTGGGCAAGGCCCGCCCGGGCGACATGGGCATGGACGTGGTCCATGTGAATCTGCACAAGACCTTCTCCACTCCCCATGGGGGCGGCGGCCCCGGCTCCGGTCCGGTTGCAGTCACCGCCCGGCTCGAACCGTACCTGCCGGTCCCGCTGGTGCGCATCTCCCCAGCCGACGAGGCCTATACCCTCGACTACCAACGTCCTCACAGCATCGGCCGCATCAAGGGTTTCTACGGCAACGTCGGCGTCCTCATCCGGGCCTATGCCTACCTACTCCGGATGGGCGGGGATGGTCTCGCCCGAGCCAGTGAGGACGCGGTGCTAAGCGCGAACTACCTTCGTGTCCGACTGCGAGCCAGTTACCAGGTCCCTTACGACCGCATCTGCATGCACGAGTTCGTGCTCTCGGCCGCGGCCCAGGCAAGACGCGGCGGCACGGCCCGCGACATCGCCAAGCGCATCCTCGACTTCGGCATGCACGCACCCACCATCTATTTCCCGCTGATAGTGCCGGAAGCCCTCATGGTGGAACCAACCGAGACCGAAGACCTGAGGACTCTGGACACGTTCGTCGAGGTCATGGAACGCATCGACCGCGAGATAGACGAGGATCCGGAGATCATCCGCCGGGCCCCCATCTCTACCCCGGTGCGCAGACCGGACGAGACGAGGGCCGCCCGGGAACCCATCCTGCGCTGGGTCCGTCGCGAAGATCGAGATCCAACTTCACCCTCACCGGTAACGCCTGGATTAGGCGCTGGTCGAGGTTTCGGGGATAATAAAGTGCCATGACGACGGCC
>Ga0209254_10005161_pt1 | contig 12003 bp, 5 predicted proteins | sample FrelakmetDIP11DI_FD_187148 | JGI IMG/M metagenome (GOLD analysis project Ga0209254, IMG submission 187148) | Freshwater lake sediment microbial communities from the University of Notre Dame, USA, for methane emissions studies - DIP11 DI (SPAdes)... | ecosystem: Environmental > Aquatic >...
GCCCTCGGCGGGCCGGGGTACGCTCCACTACGCCATGTACGTGCTGATCGTGCCGTTCGCAGAAACTGCACCACCGGCGACGACCTCGAACAGGTAGGTCGACAGCGGAGGCAACGCCGCGTCGAGGCGGATCGTGGCCTGCAGTGGGAGCCCCACTGGCAGGCCGATTTGGAGCACAACGTCTCGGGCGCCCACCAGGTAGCCAACCCTGGGCTCGGGATCGCCCCCGGCCCGCCGCCGCCGCAGCGCCTCGAAGGCCGCTGCCGCCTGAGCCGCGACCTCGAGGGCGACGAAGGGTGGTGCGAGCCCCTGCGCCGCGAAGGCTGAGCCCTGCGGGACCGTAGCCGAGGCCACGAGGCGGTCATCGGCCGCCTCCACCACCGCCTCGAGGAGCAGCGCTGGACCGCGGTGTGGGATCAGCGCCGCCGGTGCGGGGAAGCGCTCGCCGCCCGCCGCCACTCCAACGACGGCACCCCCAGGCACCGCACAGCGGCCGCTCGCCACCACTCCCCTGCTTGCCAGGTCGGCACCGCGGCGGAGCTCGAAGGCCCACTCGGCGTCGCCTGTCGGCGACATCTGGAGGTCGAGCCCGTCACCGGGTCCCACCACCTGCCGCAGCCTGAGCACGGTCACCGCGACCAGCTCGAGCTCGGGGTCGACCATGCGGCGCAGTGCGTCCCGCACCAGCGCCAGGTGGGCGATGCCAGGCAGGATCGGCCGGCCCGCGAAGTGGCCGACGAAGTGAGGCCAGCCGGGCTGGATGATGATCCGCTCGCTGAACGGGCCGACCACCGAGGTCATGCCGGCCGGCGACCCGACACCGCGCCCACCAGGAAGGCCGGGTAGACCTTGCGGATCCGCCGTACGTCCGGATACAGGCCGCACTCGACGAAGCCTGCGGACGCCAGCAACCCCAGCCACTGCTCAGGGGTCAGGAAGCCGCCGTTGGGGCGCAAGGGCGGCTCGAGCCGCGGCGCGCGGAACGCCTCCAGCAGGTTGAACACCAGCTCGGTGTGCAGGGCCACGCCGTTGAAGGGCCGCAGGCACTCACCGAAAAGGAGGAGCCCGCCCGGCCGCAACGCATTCCGGATCTCTCCGAGCGTCAACTGCAGGTCCTTCGCGACGTGCAGGGTGTTGACCGCGAAGACCAGGTCCTGGCTCTCGGGCGCCACCCCCTGGTCGGCGAGCGGACGGTCCATGTCAAGGATGGAGAAGGACAGGACCTCGGGGTAGCGCTCGCCCAGCGCCCGCCGGGCACGCCTGAGAAACAGTGGGGCGAGCTCGGTGAAGTGGTACCTGCCTGGCAGCCGATCGGACGCCAGGGCCTGGAGCAGCGCCTCGGCGCCGCTGCCGAGGCCGCCCCCCAGCTCCAGCACGTCGTCGGGGGCGGTCGGCAGCAGCTCCCGGGCCGCGGCGGCCGCCACCGCGTTGTTGACGGCGTAGAGCGGGTTGGCGTTGGAAAAGTAGGCCGGCCACAGGTCGATGTGGTTCGGGCCGAAGAGCACCGCCTCGCCCGAGGTCTCGCCGCGCAGGAAGGCGGGGTAGTGCGCGGCCGCGACGCCGGCAACCCGGTAGGTGGGCAACGCCGCGGGGTCGAGCACCCGCTGCCGCTCCTCGACTTCGCCGGGGTCGGGTGCGGGGAGGGGGGCGCGACTCCAAAAGCAACCGGTGCCATCGGCCTCGGTGGTCTGCTCGAGGTAGCCGTGCCCCTCGAGAAGGCGCAGCAGCCAGTCCAGGACCACATCGGCTCGCATGGAGTCGAGGCCATGGCGCGCCGCCAGCTCCGCGACGCTGACCGGCGCCGCAAGGTCGCCGGCCAGCCCACACTCAGCCAGCACCCGCAGGGCGAGCCGGACGACGTGCTCCTCGTGGAGGTCGCAGGAGGCGACGAAGCGGTCGTTGAACAGGGGCAACACGGCCGCGGGCAGGAGCTCGCGCCGGCGGTCGACGCCGCCGCTCCCGGCGGTGACCACTGGGCTCACCGACGCCGTCCGGCTCGACTGCGCACGCGGGAACGCGCAGCACTCTTCACCACTGGAGCGTAGCATGCCGAAGGGAGCGGCCTGCGGCTGTGGCCGAGGAAGTCGCCGCGAGGGTGTGGAACCGTCTACAGCCACCAGCCCCCCTAGCCCGATCCTCGCCCGCCAGGCATGCAGAGCAGCTTGGTGAGATTTCAAAGCCGGTAACCATGCAGTGGCGGACTGGAGTGCCTGGCGCTGTTTCTGGCGTATTCTCAGTGGAGAGCAAACGGATTCTCTTTGATTTGAGATCTTAGAAATGCATCAGATGGACCGTTTCCTCCTTCTCTGCCTTGGAGTCGTTTGCTTTGGATTCTCCTGCACCGGACGAGCACCGGTAACGTCGGAGCGTCCTGATGTGAGAGATCTCAATGTGGTCGCCGGCCAGATGACTGTCAAGGCGTACTTCATCAACCAGGATCAGGACCCGCAACGGCTCGATTGCTCTCGCGTCGACGCCGTCAGCCGCACGGTGCCGAGAACCGTGGCTGCCGCACGCGCCGCGCTTGAAAAGCTATTAGCCGGGCCAACTGCATCCGAGAAACAGGCCGGTCTTATCACGGTCATCAATCCTGGTGTGACAGTCGCGTCTCTCTCGATCCAAGACGGCGTCGCCCATGTCACCTTCAGTAGGGAGTTGCAGGAGAATGTGGGCGGGTCATGCCTTGTGACCACGATTCGTTCGCAGATCGAACAGACACTGATGCAGTTCCCGTCGGTGACATCGGTCCGTATTTCTGTCGAGGGATATGCGGATGACGAGATCCTGCAGCCTTGACCCAGAAGGTGGCGGCGCGCTATTCCGTCATTTCCGTTTTCGTTTCCGACGCGGGTAGCGCAGCACATCATCAGCCTCTCAGGCATGGGCACGGAGACGGTCATCCGGCTTCGCCTTCGGCTTCGCCGTGACAAGCTGGGCCGAGATGGGTGTGGCGCGATGGGAGATGGTCGTACTCACCGACAGCAGCGATTCGTGGACATAGCCGAGGGGGTCGGCGACGAGGCGGTGGAGCGGTAGTTATTACCCACGTTGCGATCCTGCTTTCGGGAAGGCAGTGCGCTTCCCGGTTGGAGGGACGGAGGAGCAGCATGGAGATGCGCACAGGAAGGAAAGGTGGATGGGCGTCAAGCGAGGGTCCTTCCGGCAACGGTGGGCAGAGGTATAGTGGCTTTTCCCAACGCTGCGGTGCTTCTGGTCGCGGACATGGGATAAGCCAGGCGACAATAAGCGGCGCTGGCGAGATGTTGAAGACTATGCAGGGGGTGAACGGTGTTCGGACGGCGCCGTCTCGAAGGAGCCATGCCTCTCAGGGGCGAGCTCCTGAGCCTCGAGGGCCTCGAGGAGCGAGCGAAGACGCTCGCCGCCGGCTTGACGCTGGTACCTGCCTCGCGTGCGGGTGGGCACGACGTGTTGCCACGGCTGGACGGCAACATCCGTGTCCTGAACGCAGCCTACCGCTGCTTCGCTGACGACGTCCACCAGGGCGTCGCTGTTCCGCCGGCCGCCGAGTGGCTTCTCGACAACTTCCATCTCGTCGTCTCGGAGGCGCGGGCCGTGCGGCACGACCTCCCCGTCCGGTACTACCGGAAGCTGCCGAAGCTCGCGGCCCGCGAGTTCTCGGGCAAGGCCCGCATCCATGCGATGGCGCTCGAGCTGATACGGCACGGCGACGGACGGCTCGACGCGGGCCGGCTCACGCGCTTCGTCCTCGCCTTTCAGACCGTGGCGCCGTTGACGATCGGCGAGCTCTGGGCCTGGCCTAGCATGCTCAAGCTCGCGTTGATCGAGAACCTGAGGCTCCTGACAGACGGAATGCTCGCAGGTCGTGCGGCGCGCCTAGAGGCGGACCTCGCTCTCGCGCGGCTGGAACACGGCGGTCCTCCCGGACCTCTGCCCGACCCGCTCCCGAGCGCCTTCGTGGCGCAGCTCCGGCAGCGGATGCGGGAGTACGACCCTCGCGTGTCCCCCTTCGCTGCAGCGGTGGAGCAGGCGCTGGCCGCGAAAGGGACGACGCCCGAGGATGAGGTCCGCTCGGAGAACCAGCGCCACGCCACTGACCAGGTTTCCACCGGCAACACGGTGACGAGCCTCAGGTTCTGTGCGACGCTCGACTGGAGCCGCTTCGTAGAGCTGGTCAGCCCGGTGGAGGAGATCCTGCGGCGGGACCCGGCCGGGGTGTACCCGCGGATGGACTTTGCCAGCCGTGACCGCTACCGGCACGCCGTGGAGGATCTCGCCGAGCCCACCGGCGAGGCGCAGGTGCGCGTCGCCCTGCGTACGGTTGAGAGCGCCCGCCGGGCCGCGGAGCAGAAGGGAATCGGCGACAGGGCAGCGCACGTCGGCTATCACCTCGTCGGCCCGGGCCGGCGCGGCCTCGAGATCGACGTGGCGTACCGTCCGCGCCTCGGTCAGCGGCTTCGCCGGTGGGGTTTCGCCCACGCGACCGCTGCGTATCTCGGCAGCATCGGCCTCTTGACCGGCTTCGGTGTTTTCGGTGCGTACGCGTACGCGGGCGCCGCGGGCGCCGCCGGGATGGCGACCGCCGCGGCCCTGCTCGCGCTGCTCCCCGCGAGCGAGCTCGCTGTGCTCCTTGTTCAACGCATCGTGGCGGCGTTCGTACCGCCGCGCCGTCTCCCCCGCCTCGACTTCAGCGAAGGGATCCCGGAGAGCGCCCGCACGATGGTGGTCGTGCCGGTGCTCCTCGGCAGCGTGGGGGAGGTCGAGCGGGTCCTGGCGCACCTGGAGGTGCAGGCGCTCGGCAACCTCGACCCCCGGATCCACTTCGCGGTCCTCAGCGATTTCAAGGACGCGCAGACGCTCTCGATTGCCGGTGACGACGAGATCCTGACCGCAGCCGTGGCCGGTATCGAGGCGCTCAACCGCAGGCACGCGCCCGATGAGAACGACCGTTTCTACCTGTTCCACCGTGATCGCCAGTGGAACCCGAAACAGGACGTTTTCATGGGCTGGGAGCGCAAGCGGGGGAAGATCGAGTCGCTCAACCGCCTGTTGCGTTCCCCTGGCGACACCGGTTTCTCCGTCAAGATCGGCGACCTTTCGATCCTCCCTTCGGTTCGCTACGTCCTCACCCTGGATGCCGACACGCGACTCCCGAGGGGCGCGGCAAGGACCCTGATCGGGATCATCTCGCATCCGCTCAACAGGCCCGTGGTCGACGCCGCCCTCCGGAGGGTCACGGAGGGCTACGGCATCCTCCAGCCGCGCGTGAGCGTCAACCTCACGAGCGCCGCCGGGTCGCTCTTCGCGCGGGTGTACGCCGGGCACACCGGCGTCGATCCGTACACCACAGCGGTTTCGGACACCTACCAGGACCTGTTCGGCGCAGGGGTCTATACGGGCAAGGGACTGTACGACGTCGACGCCTTCAACGCGACCGTCGGCTGGCGCGTCCCCGACAACACGCTGCTGTCGCACGATCTCTTCGAGGGGCTGTACGCACGCACCGCGCTCGTCTCCGACGTGGAGGTGGTGGACGACTACCCCGCCAACGTCCTCGCACACGCGCGGCGGCAGCACCGCTGGGTGCGCGGCGACTGGCAGATCCTCGCCTGGCTCTTCCCGGTCGTCCCGACACCACAGGGTTTCGCGAAGAACCGTCTCTCGCTGATCGGTCAGTGGAAGATCCTCGATAACCTCCGGCGCAGCCTCGTGGCACCCGCGCTCCTCGCCTTCTTCGGCGCCGCGTGGACCCTCCTCCCGGGGAATCCGCTCGTCTGGACCCTCGGCGGTCTCGCGGTCGTGGCGTTCCCGTTCGTTGCCTCCCTTTTCCACCTCCTGGAGCGGCCCCCCGCGCACGAGCCGGCGCGCGTCCACCTTCGAGGCCTCGTCGAGGACCTGAGCACCGCCTTCGCGCAGGCGCTCCTGACGCTGGTCTTTCTCCCGTTCCACGCCTGGGAGATGGTGCATGCCATCGCCCTGACGCTCGTCCGGCTCGTCATCACGCAGCGGCGCCTCCTCGAGTGGGAGACGGCTGCCGCGCAGGCGGCCCGGGCCGCGGGCCTTCTACAGGAGGGGATCCGCTCATTCTTTGTCGAGATGGCCTCGAGTCCGATTGCGGCCCTTGGGCTCCTCGCCGCCATCAGCGCCGCGCGTCCGGGCGCGCTTCCCCTGGCGCTGCCCTTCCTCGCCTTGTGGGCGGCGGCGCCCGCCTGTGCCTACTGGCTGAGCAAGTCCGTCGTGGTACGCCGGCGCGAGCTCCTTCCTGCGGACCGCGACCTTCTTATGGAGGTGGCGCGGAAGACGTGGCTCTGCTTCGAAACCCTGGCCGGCCCCGAGGATCACTGGCTCCCTGCCGACAACTTCCAGGAAGAACGAGCGCCCAGGGTGGCTCACCGGACCTCGCCGACCAACGTGGGCATGGGCCTCCTCTCCACGCTCGCGGCGCACGATCTGGGCCTGCTGCCGGCGGACGCCATGGTCGAGAGGCTCGACCGGACACTGACCACGGTCGAAGGGCTGGAGCGCCACGAGGGGCACCTCCTGAACTGGTACGACACGCAGAACCTCTCGCCGCTCCTCCCGCGCTACGTGTCCACGGTGGACAGCGGCAACCTCGCGGGGGCGCTTCTCGCCCTGGCGGAAGGGTGCCGGCGGCTGAGCGGGTCGCGACCGGACCTGGCATCACGCCTGTCCGACGTCGCCAGTCGCGCGGCGGCCCTGGCGGACGGGATGAACTTCGCCTTCCTCTACGACCGCCAGCGTCAGCTCTTCTCGATCGGCTATCGCATGGCCGACGCCGGCGGGCCGGGGCGAGCGGACCCCGCCTACTATGACCTCCTGGCCTCGGAGTCGCGCATTGCGAGCTTCTTCGCGATCGCCAAGGGCGACGTCCCGCAGAGCCACTGGTTCCACCTGGGACGGCTCGTCGTCAGCGTGGAAGGTGTCCCGACGCTCGTCTCGTGGAGCGCGACGATGTTCGAGTACCTGATGCCGCTCCTCCTGATGCGAACCTATCCGGGGACGCTTCTCGACCAGAGCTGCCGCATGGCCGTCAGAAAGCAGATCCGGTACGGTCGCGAGTGGCACGTTCCATGGGGAATCTCCGAGTCCGCCTACGATCTGACCGACCGGCTCGGCAACTACCAGTACAAGGAGTTCGGCGTCCCGGGCCTCGGTTTGAAGCGAGGGTTGGGCGACGAGCTCGTCGTTGCTCCCTACGCGACCGCATTGGCCGCTCTCCTGGAGCCGGTCGAGGCCGTACGGAACCTGCGACGCCTGGCAGGCGAGGGAGCCGAGGGTCCGCTCGGATACTACGACGCCATCGACTACACGGTGCGCAAGCCGCTCGAGGATGGCGACTCCGCCGCCGTGCGACCCGGCCACGGCGTGATCGTGAAAACCCACATGGCGCACCACCAGGGAATGACCCTGGTCGCCATCGCCAACGTCCTTCTGGGCGACGTGATGGTCGACCGGTTCCATGCGGACCGGCGAATCCAAGCGACCGAGCTTCTCTTGCAGGAGCGGATCCCACGCCAGGCGCCCATCATCGAGCCGCGCCCGGCCGAGGAGACCCGAGCCGAACCGCCGGCGCTCGCGCGTGCCCCACGCCGCCTCCGGTCGCCCCACTCGCCGTACCCACGTGCGCAGATCCTCTCGAACGGCAGCTACGTCGCGATCGTCACGAACGGGGGCGGCGGGACGAGCTTCTGCCGCGGCCGTGCCGTGACGCGGTGGCGGGAGGATCGCACCCGCGATCCCGGAAGCCAGTTTGTCTATCTGCGCGATGTGCACACGGGCGCCGTCTGGTCCGCGGCCTACCAGCCAGTCGGCAAGGAGCCCGACAGCTACCTCGTGGAGTTCCTTGCCGAAAAGGCAGCCTTCGAGCGGCTCGACCACGACATCGCAACGCGTCTCGAGGTCGCCGTCTCACCAGGGGACGACGCCGAGGTTCGGCGCGTCTCGCTGACCAATCGGAGCGACCGCCCCCGGGAGATCGAGCTGACAAGCTACGTCGAAGTGGGTCTGGGGTCGATCGCCGAAGATGTCGCCAGCCCAGCGTTCGGGAAGCTCTTCGTCGAGACGGAGTGGGTCGCCGAGAACACGGCGCTCCTGGCGCGGCGGCGGCCGCGCGCTGCACACGATCCGGTGCTCGTCATGTTCCACGTCCTCTCCATCCACGGGCCGACACAGGCGCAGGTTGAGTGGGAGACCGACCGGATGCGCTTCCTGGGGCGGGGGCGTGGCCCCGACAACCCGCTGGCCATGGACGGGCGCGCGCTCTCGGGGACGACCGGCGCGGTCCTCGACCCGATCCTGAGCCTCCGGACGAGGCTGCGACTTGCCCCCGGGGGGTTCGCCCGCGTCTCGTTCACGACCGGCGTTGCCGCCGACGAGCCGACCGCGCGAGCCAGTGCGCTGAAGTACCACGACCACGGCGTCGCCGCCCGCGCCTTCGCACTGGCCTACACGCAGGCGCAGATGTCGCAGCGACATCTTGGCATCTCGGCCGAACAGGCCGAGCTTTCCGAGCGGCTCGGTTCCCGTGTCTTCTTCTCCGACGCATCCCTCCGGGCCGACGGGGAGACCCTGGCGAAGAACACGCTCGGGCAGGACGGGCTCTGGAGGTTCGGCATTTCTGGCGATCTCCCGATCGTCCTCGTCCGCGTGAAGGAGCTGGAAGACGTGCCGCTGGTACGGCAGGCCCTCATCGCCCACGAGCACTGGCGCGCAAAGGGAATGAAGGCGGATGCCGTGATCCTGAACGAGCACGCTGCAAGCTATCGCGAAGAGCTGAACCAACAGCTCGAACAGCTCGTCGACGGCGGCCCGTGGAGTGCCTGGAAAGGGAAGCCCGGTGGCGTCTTTCTTCTCCAAGGCGACTCGATTCCCGAGGCCGAGAGAGTCCTTCTGAGCTCGGTCGCCCAGGCGGTCCTCTCCGGAGACCGCGGCACCCTGGAACAGCAGCTCGATCGCCCGGAGGCGGAGCCTCCACTCCCGTTGAGCAGCGTGCCCGTCGACGAGGACCCGGGCGTAGAGCGGCCGGAAGGCGAACCGGAGCCACCGCCGCTGCTTCTTGGCAACGGCCTCGGCGGTTTCACGCGTGACGGTCGCGAGTACGTGGTGGTCCTCGAGGGCGAACGGGAGACGCCCCTTCCCTGGATCAACGTTCTCGCCAACCCGCGCTTCGGGAGCATCATCACAACCTCCGGGGCGGCCCACACCTGGTCCGAAAACAGCCGCGAGAACCGGCTCACGCCGTTCGCGAACGACCTGATCACCGACCCGACCGCCGAGGCGATCTTCGTCCGCGACGAGGACAGCGGCGCCCTGTGGGGCGCCACGCCGGCGCCCCTGCGGCGGACGCGGCGCTCTCCGCGCTGGGTGGTTCGCCACGCGGCGGGCGTGACGCGGTTCTCCCGTGCCGCTCACGGCATTGCGCAAGAGCTGGCGGTCTTCGTGGCGCGGGATGAGCCCGTGAAGCTCTCTCTCTTGACGTTGACGAACCGCTCCGACCGGCCGCGGCGCCTCACCCTTTTCTCGTACAGCGAATGGTCGCTCGGACCACCAACCGCGAATGGCCCGAGGTTTGTCGCGACCGAGCGCGACGCCGAGACCGGCGCGGTCCTGGCGCGCGACCTGTACAGCGCAGAGAGGGGGCGCGTCGCGTTCGCCGCCGCGAGCGAGCCGCTCCTCTCCGCGACGGGGGACCGTCTGGAGTTCCTCGGCCGCAACGGTTCACTCTCGCGTGCGGCCGCGCTCGGCCGGCCGCTGCTCCTGAATCAGTTCGGCGCCGGCCTCGATCCGTGCGCAGCGTTGCAGACAGTCGTGGACCTCGAGCCTGGCGCGACGCGGCGCGTCGTGTTCCTCCTCGGGCAGGGGCGGGACGCGGAGGAGGCTCGCGCGCTCCAGCGGCGGTTCGCGGGTGACGACGGTGCGGCGGCTGCCGAGGCCGAGCTCGTCCGAGTGGAGGCGTTCTGGGAAGACACGCTGGGCGCCGTGCGCGTCACCACCCCCGACGACTCCTTCGACCTCCTTGTCAACCGGTGGCTCCTCTACCAGGACCTGGCATGCCGCGTCTGGGCGCGCTCCGGGTACTCCCAGTCGAGCGGCGCGTATGGCTTCCGCGACCAACTCCAGGACGTGCTGGCGCTCACGTTCACGCGGCCGGACCTCACTCGCGAGCACCTCCTGAGAGCGGCCGCGCGCCAGTTCGTGGAGGGGGACGTTCAGCACTGGTGGAACGCCCCGGGCGGCCAGGGCATTCGCACGCGTTGCTCGGACGATCTTCTCTGGCTGCCCTACGCGGCTGCCGAGTACGTCAAGGCCACTGGAGACGATGCCGTCCTCGACGAGCGGGTGCCATACCTCGAAGCGCCTGCGGTTCCGCCCGGAGACCCCGAGGCGTACGGGCTCCCGGCCATCTCCGGCGAGACGGGCACGCTGTTCGAGCACTGCGCGAGGGCAATAGATCGGGCGCTCACCGCCGGTGCGCACGGCCTGCCGCTGATCGGGAGCTGCGACTGGAACGACGGCTTCAACAACGTCGGCCCCGAGGGTCGGGGGGAGAGCATCTTCGTTGGCTGGTTCCTCCACGCCGTCCTGGGAGCCTTTGCCCCGTTGTGCGAGGAGCGGGGTGAGGTGCCCCGAGCGGTGCGCTACCGCGCGGAACGCGAGCGTCTGGGAACGATGCTGGAGCAAAGCTGGGACGGCGAGTGGTACCGCCGCGCGTACTTCGACGACGGCACGCCGTTGGGGTCGTCCCAGAACGACGAGGGCAAAATCGACTCGGTGGCCCAGACCTGGGCCGTTCTTTCGGGCGCCGCGCCGCGAAAGCGCGCCGAGCGCGCCATGAGCGCCGTGCGCGCCCACCTGGTCCGGCGCGGTTCGGGCGTCATCCTGCTCCTGGCGCCGCCCTTCGATCGCACGGCTCTGGAGCCGGGATACATCAAGGGCTACATTCCGGGGATCCGGGAGAACGGAGGGCAGTACACGCACGCGGCGGCGTGGGTCGTGCTCGCGCTCGCGCGTCTCGGGAGCGGTGACGAGGCAGTAGAGCTCTTCCACATGCTCAACCCCATCAACCACTCGCGGACGGCGAGCCAGGTCGAGCGGTACATGACTGAGCCCTACGCGGTCGCGGGGGATGTCTACGACCACCCGGCGCACCGGGGCCGCGGCGGCTGGACCTGGTTCACCGGTTCGGCCGGCTGGATGTACCGGGTTGGAGTGGAGGGGATCCTCGGACTCCAGCGCCATGGCGCATTCTTCACCCTGAACCCGTGCATCCCGTCGTCGTGGCCGACCTACTCGATCGAATGGCGCTACGGGAAGACGGTCTACACGATCGTCGTGGACAACCCGGAGCCGCTCTGCCGGGGCGTGGCGAGCGCCGAGCTCGACGGCTCCCCGGTTGATCCGGCGGCGATCCCACTCGCGGACGATGGGCGAGCGCATCGGGTGCGGGTCGTGCTCGGCGCGGGCGGCGACGCGCCGTTGGGCACCGCACAGCTGCCGTTACCCCCGGCGGGCGCCTAGGAGCGTGTGGGGCATTGGCCCCTGAGCGCGCTTCTGATGTGGTTGTTGTGGTTGGCCTCTGCCCACGCGCTCCTCGGGATGCGCTGCGCGCATCCGAAGGCAGCAAAGTAGTTTCTCATGATTGACGCGACGCTTTCGCCGCTTTTCGCTGTGAGGGCTGGATCGCTCACTTCCGGTCGATTTCGATGTTCTGTTTGCTGCCGCTACTGGAGACTGCGACCATGATGCCAACACCGATCGCGATCACAACTCCGATCAAGGTCCATGTCGTACCGATGGCGGCCAGAACCCCCAATTTCCAGAGCGCGGCGAGAAGGCCACACATGAGGACGGCATAGCCGAGAAGGTACAAACCCGTCCATTTCATGACAAGCTCTTTGCTCCTCTCTTTGCCTGGCTGGCCAGATAGACCGCCTGGCGCAGGCAGTTGATGCCCCCCATCGGCCGATGTTCAGCCAGGGCATTCCAGGGCGAGAAGACCATCTC
>Ga0209254_10005162_pt1 | contig 12002 bp, 9 predicted proteins | sample FrelakmetDIP11DI_FD_187148 | JGI IMG/M metagenome (GOLD analysis project Ga0209254, IMG submission 187148) | Freshwater lake sediment microbial communities from the University of Notre Dame, USA, for methane emissions studies - DIP11 DI (SPAdes)... | ecosystem: Environmental > Aquatic >...
TCCCACACCCGGTCGGCCTCGACCGCCTGGCCGGTGGCGATCGTCATCGCCTCGTAGGAATAGTCGGCCCGGTTGCGGAAATCGTAAAAGCCGAGCTGGCCGGGGTCCTTGCCCGACATCATCGCCGCCCAGGAGGGTACCGTCATGGCCGGGATCGTACTGGTCAGCTCGCCGTAGGTCCCGCCGTCCATCAGCCGGCGCAGGGTAGGCAGCTCGTCGGGCCACCGGTCAAAGACCAGCGACGGCTCGGCGCAGTCCAGCCCGACGACGAGGACCCTCATTTTCCTTCCTGTTCTTCCCTCTTGGCCCGGATGCCTTCCATCAACACCTTGGAAACCTCCGGCCGGGTAAACTCCTCCGGCAGCATCTCGCCCCGTTCCAGCATCTGGCGCACCTGCGTGCCGCTCAGGAAGACCCAATCCTCTTTGCCGTGGGGACAGGTCTTGGCGCTGACCACCGCCTCGCACTTTTTGCAGTAGAAGGTATAGTCGAAAAAGAGGGGCTGGATGCCCAGCTCGCCCGGTTGGAACTCGTCAAAGATATAGTGGGCGTCGTAGGTGCCGTAATAGTTGCCCACGCCGGCATGGTCGCGGCCGACGATAAAGTGGGTGCAGCCATAATTCTTGCGGGCGATGGCATGAAAGATCGCCTCGCGCGGCCCGGCGTAGCGCATCGCCGCCGGAAAGACGCCCAGCAGCACCCGGTCGGGCGGGTAATAGTCGCGCAGGATAGCCTGGTAGCTGGCGATCCGCACGTCGGCCGGGATGTCGTCGGCCTTGGTCTCGCCCACCAGCGGGTGCAGGAACAGCCCATCGACGATCTCGAGCGCCACCTTTTGGATATACTCGTGGGCGCGGTGGATCGGGTTGCGCGTCTGGAAAGCGACGATCCGCCGCCAACCCCGCGACGCAAACATCCGCCGCGTCTGGGCCGGCTCGTGCCGCAGCTCGGGGAACTCGGTCTCCTTGGGACCATTGACCATGAACACCTCGCCGCCCAGCAGCGTATTGCCGTAGCGGTACAGGCGATCCACGCCGGGATGGGCCAGGTCGGTCGTCTTGTACACCTCGCGCGCCTCGCGCTCCTTGTCGGCCAGGTACTTTTCCTCGACGGTCATGATCCCCATCAGGTGGTCGCCGTCGAGCAGGGCGATCTCCTGCCCCTCTCGCAGCCCGTCGGCCACGTCGTCGGCCACCGGCAGGGTCACCGGGATGCTCCAGGCCAGGCCGTTGGCCATGTGCATGGTGTCGATCACGCTGTCATAATCGGCCTTGGTCATGAACCCGGTCAGCGGACTGAGCGCGCCGACCGCGATCAGCTCCAGGTCTGACACCGCCATGGGCGTGAGCTGCACCTGGGGAAAGGACCTGGCCCGTTCCAGGGCCGCCTCGCGCAGCTCGCCGCGCAAGGTCCGATTTATCAACTGCCCGCCGTGAGGCGGTATGCTGCCGACCATTCTGGCCATCGTTTCACTCCTGATTCAAGGCTAAACAAAAAAAGATGAACCGCCTGGGACTGCCCCGGTTCACGATGCGGGATTGTATCAGAAAGGGGGGTCTTTGTCAATTTGTGACCCAGACCTGACAGGTTCCGGAAAACCTGTCAGGTCTGTTGCATGGGTGTGTTCAGGAGGGCGACCATCCCCTGGCGGGGATCTGCGTCAGGGGGTCGCCCCTAACGTGCCCGGGTAAATGCCCGGCGGATCACGGCACGGATCTCGTCCACCTTGAGCAGATACGCTGCGACGACGAACGCCCCCCCCGCCACTAGCCCACCGGCGACCAGGTAGCCCAGCGTTGCCAGCGTCCCTCCGTCCAGGCTGCGACCCACCAACACGACGGCCAGCAGCGCCCCGCCCATCGCCAGCGAGGCCAAGGCCATCTGCCCGGCAAAAGGACCGAGCGCCCCCAGGCGGAATGCCGGCACCCGCCGCCCGAACAGGATCAGCAGCGCCAGCACCTTCAGCGTCTTGGCAAGTGTCGTCGCCAGGGCGATGCCGCCCAGGTCGAATAGGGCCATCAGCGGCGGGATGAGCGCCACGTTCAGGGTAAATGCCGCCACGTCGGCCAGCACCGGTGTCAGGGTGTTCTGCTGGGCGTAAAAGAACCGCACGACGATGATCTCCAGGGCAAAGGGCAGCAGTCCCAGGCTGTAAAAGAGCAGCGGCCCGGCCGTCAGTTGCGTTGAGGCGGCGTCAAAGGCGCCGCGCTCGAGCAGGATCCGGATAAACGGCTCGCGGAGCACGATGAGGCCTGCGGTCACCGGCAGGAAAGTGAGGGTCAGCCCCCGGATCGCCCCGGTCAGCGTCCGGGCCAGGGCCTGGTGGTCCCGGTTGGCAGCCATCTCGGCCGAGAAAGGGAACAGCACTAGCCCCAACGTGTAGGGGAGGATCGTGGTCAGCGTCTCGCCGATCTTGCGCGCATAGGCCAGCGCCGACACCCCGCCCACGCCGACCTCGCTGGCAAAAGCATTGTCCACCAGCGGCCCGATGAACAGGGAGAAAAACAGCCCGGCAAACAGCGGCGCCGCCAGGCGGGCGGTTGTCCGCAGGGGGGGAAAGCTGGGATCGAGCACCCGCCGGATCGCGCCCAGGCTGAAGCCGGTCCCCTGCCGGGCAGGAGGGTCATCACCACCAGCCGGGACCGGCCCTAGCGAGCCACGCCGCAGCAGCCCCAGCCCTTCGATGAGCAGCTTGCCGACTGCACCCACGACCACGCCCAGCGCCAGGCCCGCTACACGGCCAATCGCCAGAAAGAGGAGGAGCGGTGCGGTCCGGAAGCTCGCCTCGCCGGCCGCCGGCAGGGCGAACCGTTTCTGGGCGTGCAGCGCTGCTGTGGTCAGCGTCGACAGGCCTAGGAACAGCAGCGCCGGCATCGTCAGGCGGGTCAGGCGGATCGCCAGCTCCCGCTGCGGGCCGCTGAAACCAGGGGCAGCAGCCGAGATCAGCGGCGCGGCGGCGGCTATCCCGGCGGCCGTCGCCACGCCCAGCAGCAGCACCAGCCAGGCGCCGGCTGCCCAGAACAGCCGCCGGGCCGCCTGCGGCGAGTCGCGCTGGGTGCGCAGGAAGGTGGGCAGAAAGGCCGGCTCGATCACGTCGCGCAGGAGGATGTAGGCAGTGAAGGGCAGGCTGTAAGCCACCAGGTAGGCATCCACCTCGACGCCGGTGCCGAAAAAGTAGGCCAGCACCAGCTTTTCGACGAACCCCAGCCCGCGGACCACGACCCCGAGCAGCGCCAGCCCCACCGTCGCCCGTACGATCCGGCTCACGCCGTCGCGTCTGTCGATACGTGGCTCCTCTCCCTTGTCTCCTGCGTCTGTATCCAACCTTTATTCCACTGTCACACTCTTGGCCAGGTTGCGCGGCTGATCGACGTCGGCGCCGCGCCGGACGGCCATGTGGTAGGCGAAAAGCTGGAGCGGCAGCACCGTCAGGACCGGCGTCAACAGCGGCGACGTCTCGGGCACATAGATGACCCGGTCGGCTTTACTGCCGATCTCTTCATCGCCCTCGGTGGCCACGGCGATGACTGTTCCGTCGCGGGCCTTGACCTGCTCGATCTGGCTGATCATCTTGTCATAGACGTTATCCCGGACGGCGATGGCCACCACTGGCATCTTGTCGTCGATCAGGGCGATCGGCCCGTGCTTCATCTCGCCCGCCGGGTAGCCTTCGGCGTGGATGTAGCTGATCTCTTTGAGCTTGAGCGCGCCCTCCAGGGCGATTGGGTAGTTGATGCCCCGTCCCAGGTATAGAAAATGCTCCCGCTTGAAAAAGAGGCCGGCCAGCTCGTCGTACTCGTGGCCGTTGGCCAGCACCTGGCCGGCCAGCGCCGGCAGGGCCAGCAGCGCGTCCAGCAGCCCCTCCATCCGCTCGGGTCCGATCGTCCCTCGCGCCTGGCCCAGGTACAGCCCCAGCAGGTAGAGATCGACCAGCGAGGTGGTAAACGCCTTGGTGCTGGCCACTCCGATCTCGGGGCCGGCGTGCATATAGATCACCCCGTCGGCCAGGCGGGCGGCCTGGCTGCCGATCACGTTCACGATCGACCAGAGCCTGGCCCCTTTGGATCGCGCTTCTTCCATCGCCGCCAGTGTGTCCACCGTCTCGCCGCTTTGGGTGATGGACAACACCGCCGTCCGGCCGTCGATCAGCGGGTCGCGGTAGCGGAACTCGGAGCCATAGTCCACCTCGACCGGGATGCGGGCCAGCGCCTCGATCAGGAACTTGCCCACCAGCCCGGCGTAGGCCGACGTGCCGCAGGCGACGATCACCATCTTGTCGATCTGGCGCGCCTGTTCGGCGGTTAGGTTCAATTCCTCCAGTTCGACCCGGCCTTGCCCAAAATCTATCCGGCCGCTGATGGCGTGGCCGATCGTCTCGGCCTGCTCATAGATCTCTTTCTGCATAAAGTGGCGGTACTCACCCTTGGCCGCCCGGACCGGGTCCCAGGGGATAGTGTGCGTCTCTTTGTGGATCGGGAGGCCGTTCAGATTGGTGAACCGCGCCCCACCGGCGGTGACAACCGCCATTTCCCGGCTGTCCAGGTAGATCACCTGCTGGGTATGCTCCAGGATAGCCGGCACATCAGAGGCGACAAACATCTCGCCCTGGCCCACGCCCACCGTGACCCCCCCGGCGTTGCCCAACCGTGCCGCCACCAGCTTGTCGGGCTCCAGGCTGCTCATGACGACGACCGCGTGCGCTCCTTGGATCCGCTGCAGCATCTGGTAGGTCGCCGCTTCCAGGTCGGCACCCCGTTTGAGATAGCGCTCGACCAGGTGGACGATCACTTCGGTGTCTGTCTCGGAGGCGAACTGGTGCCCCTCTGCCTGGAGCTCCTGGCGCAGGGCGCGGTAGTTTTCGACGATGCCGTTCTGGATGACGACCACCTGGCCGGTGCAGTCGACGTGGGGATGGGCGTTGGCCGGACAGGGCTTGCCGTGGGTTGCCCAGCGGGTGTGCCCCATACCGGCGCAGCCAGTGATCGGATCTGCTTGCAGCAGATTTTCGAGGTTGGCCAGCTTGCCCACTGCCCGGCGGACCTGGATCTGGCCGTTGTGGATGGCGGCGATACCGGCTGAATCATAGCCCCGGTATTCGAGCCGTCTCAGACCTTCCAAAACGATGGGGGTCGCCTGGCGCGGCCCCACATAACCGACGATGCCACACATGGGATACTCCCTCCTGTTGGTTTGGGGTTATCGGCCACTGCGCTTGCCCTTTGTCCCGCCGGTCGCCCGGCGGATTTGCGTGGTGCGCTGATTGTCAGGAGGGAAAGGATCGGGCCGTGACCGCAGCCCGGCAGGCATCCGCTGATCTCTCGACTTTCTCGCCCCTGGAATCGGGGCGATTAGCCCCACCCTGCGGCGGGGAACCTGCTCCTCGTCAACTTGCACTTTTGTATAAGTCCGTGCGCTGTCTTTCCCTATGGTGTCGCTTTCGGGCCAACCTCCTTCTGCGGGCAGGTGCATTATAGGGTCAAAGAAGGGGAAACGCAAAAATCCGTACCGCGAACGCACAAGACTTTCGATGTTTTCCGAAACATCGAAAGTCTGACAAGTTGACGCCGGAAAGGATCAGTGTATAATATAGCCGCCGCCGGTGGCGAGCAATATCTGTAACGAGGAGGTTTCTGTCCGATGGTCGTCATCACCGATGAATGCATCGAATGTGGCTCGTGCGAATCCGAATGCCCGGAGGAGGCTATCAGCCCGGGCGACGGCAAGTACGTTATCAACAACGAGCTGTGCGTCGAATGCTTGACCTGCATTGACACCTGCCCTAACGAGGCGATTGTCCAGCAGTAAAGCGAAACCAACCCCAATCAGAAACCCGTTTTCTTGTCGAAAACGGGTTTCTGCTTTATCTGCTACAGGCCGCCTCGCGTCCCTTCAGGAACGCCTGCCGGTTTAACTCCAAGTACTTGGCCGGCACCCGCCCGGCAATGACCTTCAGCCAGGTCTCCTCCGGCAGATCCAGAAAGGCGGACAGCGCCCCCAGCAGCACAATGTTCGCCGCCCGGGCATTGCCCGCCGACCGGGCAATCTCCGCGCCGGGTACCATGCAGAAGCGCTTGGTCGCCTGGCGGTAGACCGCCTCTACCTCCTCGTTTGTCGGATAGAGCGCCCCGCCCGACGTGACGGTGATCGGCCGGATCGCCTCGCTGTCCACGATGGCCAGGCCCTCCGGTTTCAGGTACTCGATGTAGCGCACCGCCTCGGCCCGCTCGAACACCAGGACCGCATCCGCCTCGCCCATGCCGATCAGCGGGGAAAAGACCCGTTCGGCGTTCCAGCGCACGTGCGTGTTGACGCTGCCGCCCCGCTGGGCCATGCCGTGCACCTCTGATTTTTTCACGTCCAGGCCGGCCACCAGGCCGACGTCGGCCAGCACGTTGCTGGCCAGGATCGTCCCCTGCCCGCCGACGCCGGCCAGGAGAACGTTATAGCTCTTAATCATGGTGCACCTCTTCCAACTGCTCCCTGAACAGGATCGCGTGCCACGGGCACACCTGCGCGCACACCTCACAGCCGGTGCACAACAGCGGGTCGATCTGTGCCTTGGGCCGCTGTGTCTTGGCGTCCAGCTCGTCGCTCTTGAGAATGGCCGGGCAGCCGATGCGGAAGCACATCGTGCAGCCGTTGCACGCGTCGGTCACCACCCGCAGCGGCCGCCACCGCCGCCGGGCCTCGGGCAGCAGCGCGCACTCGCGCCGGGCGATCAGCACGCTCGGGCCGTCGGCCTTGACAAACTCTTTGAGGGCGGCATCGACCGCCTTGACGTCGTAGGCATCCACCGTCACCACCCGCTCAAAGCCCAGCGCCCGCACCAGCGGCTCCAGCTCGATGGGTGGCGTCTCTTGCATCTGGAGCGTGTGGCCGGTGCCGGGGTTCTGCTGGTGGCCGGTCATGCCCGTCGTCCGGTTGTCGAGGATGACCGTGATGACGTTGCTGCGGTTATAGGCCACGTTCACCAGCGCCGGCAGGCCGGTGTGGAAAAAGGTCGAGTCGCCGATGACCGCCACCATCCGCTCGCCGATGCCCGCCTGGGCCGCGCCGTGGGCCACGCCGATGCTGGCCCCCATGCAGCCGCAGGTGTGGACCGCCGACAGGGGCGGCAGCAACGCCAGCGTGTAGCAGCCGATGTCGCCCGCCACCGGCAGGCGCATCTTGCTCAGCACCTGGAACACCCCTCGATGCGGGCAGCCGGGACACAGCACCGGTGGCCGGGGCGGCACCGGCGGCTTGTCCAGCTCTAGCAGCGGCACGTGCGCTGCCTCGGGCAGCAGCCCGGCCTTGACCGCGCTCTCGCGCACCACCCGCGGGTCGAACTCGTCGTAGATTGGGAAGATGCTCTTGCCCTCGCAGGCGACGCCCATCAGCTTGATCTCTTCCTCGAGGAAGGGGTCGAGCTCTTCAATGACGATCAGCCGCCCGACGGCGGCGGCGAACTCGTGGATCAGCCTCGGCGGCAGTGGGTAGGTCATCCCCAGCCGCAGGATCGACGCCTGGGGGAACACCTCCTTGGCGTACTGGTAGGCCACGCCGCAGGTGACGATGCCCAGTGAGGTGTCGCCCCATTCGACCCGGTTGAAGGCAAAGGTCTCGGCGAAATCGGCCAGCAGCCGGATCCGCTCCTCGATCACCGGGTGGCGCTTGCGGGCGTGGCCGGGTATCATGATATATTTGGCCGGGTTGCGGGGGAACTTGTCCAGGGGCGGCTTGCCCTGGGCGATAAGCGTCTCAGCATCCTCCGTTAGCTCCACCACCGTGCTGGAATGGCAGACGCGGGTGGTCAGCCGCAAAAAGACCGGCGTGTCGAACTGCTCGCTGATGTCAAACGCCACGCCGACCATCTCTTTGGCTTCCTGGCTGTCCGAGGGCTCCAGGCAGGGGATGCGGGCGAACTTGCTATAGCGCCGGTTGTCCTGCTCGTTCTGCGACGAGTGCATGGCCGGGTCGTCGGCGGTCACGATCACCAGGCCGGCTTCCATGCCGGTCATCGACGCATAGAAAACAGAGTCGGCGGCCACGTTGACGCCCACATGCTTCATGGTCGCCAGCGCCCGCCGCCCGGCGTAGGCCGCCCCCACCGCTACATCCACGGCCACCTTTTCATTGGGCGACCACTCGGCATAGACGTTGGGATAACGGGCCAGGTTCTCCAAGATCTCGGTGCTGGGGGTGCCGGGATAGGCCGCGGCGACCTTGACGCCCGCCTCCCACGCCCCCCTGGCCACCGCTTCGTTACCCGACAGCAGTCTTTTCACGATGTCACCTCCCTCGGTGATGTCGGCTCGATTATACCATACAAGCCGGCCGGCTACAACCGAGCAGACTTGCGATGTCTCTCGAGATCGGAAGTCCGTTTCTGAATTTGCCTTTGGCCGATCCTGTGCTATACTATCCCCCGATTCGCCCCTGTAGCTCAGTGGATAGAGCAGCGGTTTCCTAAACCGCGTGTCGCAGGTCCGACTCCTGCCAGGGGTACTCCACCTGCCATGGACATCACCTTTTTCTTCCGCGGCCTGCTCATCGGCCTGTCGATCGCCGCGCCGGTTGGACCGATCGGCGTGCTGTGCATCCGCCGCACCCTGGCCGAAGGGCGTGCCGCCGGCCTGGTCTCCGGCCTGGGCGCAGCCACCGCCGACGCCCTGTACGGTTTCATCGCCGCCTTTGGCCTGACCTTCATCTCTGGTTTTTTGATCCGCCAGCGGCTCTGGCTCCACCTGGTCGGCGGGCTGTTCCTGTGTTATCTGGGGGTCAAGACCCTGCTGGCCAAACCGGCCGGCCCGGCGCAGCCTATCCCGGCCGGCCGGCGGGGCCTGTTGGCCGCCTACACCTCCACCCTGTTTCTGACCCTGACCAACCCGATCACCATCCTCTTTTTCGCCGGCATCTTTGCCGGCCTGGGCGCGGCCGGCGGCGGCAGCTATGCCTCGGCGGCCATCCTGGTCGCCGGGGTTTTCATCGGGTCAGCCCTATGGTGGCTCACCCTCAGCAGCCTGGTCAGCCTGTTCCGGACCCGGTTCGACGCCCGCGCCATGCGCTGGGTCAACCGGCTGTCGGGCCTGGTGATCCTGGGCTTTGGCCTGGCTGCCCTGTTTAGCTTGAAAGGATGACTGCTAACCATGACGAAAGCACCTATCTTGCGCGACCTGGGAGACGGCCTGATCCTGCGCCGGGCGACGGCCGCCGACGCCGAGCCGCTGGCGGCCTTCAACGCCGAGATCCACCGCAACCCCGATGCGGAAGGGCCTGACGAGCCGACTGCCTTCTGGACGCGCGACCTGTTCCGCGGCGATCACCCCACCTTTGCCCTGGAGGATTTCACCATCGTCGAGGACACGCGCTCCGGCGCCATCGTCTCGTCGCTAAACCTGATCCCCCAGACCTGGGCCTATGGCGGCGTCCCTTTTGGCGTCGGCCGGCCCGAGCTGGTGGGCACGCATCCCGATTACCGGCGGCGTGGGCTGATCCGGGCCCAGTTCGAGGTGGTCCACGGCTGGAGCGCCGAGCGGGGCCACCTGGTGCAGGCGATCACCGGCATCCCCTGGTATTATCGCCAGTTCGGCTACGAGATGGCCCTCGACCTGAGCGGCGGCCGCGTCGGCTATGCCCCACAGGTCCCCAAGCTGAAGGAGGGCGAGCCGGAGCCCTATCCGATCCGCCCGGCCACAGAGGCCGACCTGCCCTTCATCGCCCAACTGTACGACGAGAGCCTGAAGCGCAGCCGGGTGACCTGTATCCTCGACCTGGCGTTGTGGCGTTACGAGCTGCGCATGAGCCCCAGGAACGTCCAGCGCCAGGAGTTGGGTGTGATCGAAACACAGGCGGGCGAGCCCGTCGGGTTTTTGGCTTACCCGGCCCTGTTGTGGGGAACCATGCAGTCGCTCACCTGGTATGACCTCAAGCCCGGCGTGTCGTGGCTGGCGGTGACCCCTGCCGTCATCCGTTACCTGTGGGCCACCGGCCGGGAGCGCGCCGCCCGCGACGGCAAGGAGCTCGAGGCGTTCGGCTTCTGGCTGAGCCGCGAGCACCCCGCCTACCACGCCGTCGCCGACCGGCTGCCGCGCGCCCGGCCGCCCTACGGCTGGCAGATACGCGTGCTCGACCTGCCCGGCTTATTGCGGCACATAGCCCCGGCGCTGGAGCGGTCGCTGGCTGAATCGCCGGCCGCGAGCCATACCTGCGAGCTCAAGATCAGCTTTTACGACAGCGGCCTGCGGCTGGCGCTCGACAGGGGCCGCCTGGTCGCCGTCGAGCCGTGGCAGCCATCGCGCGAACAGGAGGGCAACGCCGCCTTCCCCGGCCGGACCTTTCTGCAACTGGTCTTTGGCTACCACTCGTTGGAGGAGCTGCGCCACGCCTTTGCCGAGTGCTGGGTGGCGGGCGACGAGGCGCGGGAGGTGCTCACCGGCCTGTTCCCCAAACAGGGCTCGGACACCTGGCCGGTGGCGTGATGGAGGTAACTGATGCAAATCGGCATCATCGGTCTGCCAAATAGCACGAAAACGACCATATTCAACGCCCTGACCCGCAGCCAGGTACAGACGGCCGCGTACTCTACCGGGCGCGTCGAGACCAACACCGCCACGGTGCGCGTGCCCGATCCGCGCATCGACCGGCTGAGCGCCATGTTCAAGCCGCGCAAGACGACCTGGGCGCAGATCGAATACAACGACATCGCCGGGCTGCGCATCGGCATCGGCCGGGAGGGCGGGCTGAGCGGGCCGCTGATGAACACCGTCGCCCAAAGCGACGCTTTCTTGGACGTGGTGCGCGCCTTCCAGGACGAGGAGGTGCCCCATCCGATCGGCTCCGTCGACCCGGCCCGCGACCTGGCCGCCATGGACTTTGAGCTGCTCTTCTCTGACCTGATGATCGTGGAGCGGAGCCTGGAGCGGCTGGCCGAGCGCCTGTCCAAGAAACGGGCGTATCTTGAGCGGCCGGCCGACGAAGCGATGCAGGAGCTGCTTCAGCGCCTCAAGGCGGCCCTGGAGCAGGAGGTCCCGGTCCGCGACCTGGACCTGTCAGCCGAGGTGCAGATCGCCCTCCGCGGCTACCAGTTCCTGACGGCCAAGCCGGTGCTGGTGGTGCTCAACGTGGGCGAGCATGGCAGCGACCGCCCCGAGGATTACCTGGCCTACGACCACCGGCGCAGCGAGGTGATCTGCCTGCGCGGCGGGCTGGAAATGGAGATCGCCCAGCTCGAGCCGGACGAAGCCGGTCTCTTTCTCCAGGAGTATGGCATCGACGAGCCCGGCCTGCACCGCATGATCCGCCACAGCTATCGCCTGCTGGGCCTGCATTCCTTTTTCACCGTCGGCGAGGACGAGGTGCGGAACTGGACCATCCCGGTCGGCGCCACCGCGGTCGAGGCGGCCGGCGCCATCCACTCCGACCTGGCGCGCGGCTTTATCCGCGCCGAAGTGGTGAATTACGACGACCTGATCGCGGCCGGCTCGCTCGACGCGGCGCGCAAGCAGGGCACGGTGCGCTTGCAGGGCCGGGATTACGTCGTGCAGGACGGCGATATCCTCAACATCCGCTTCAACGTCTAGCGCGCCGGCGTCTGGCGGGCTAGGTCAGAGACCGGTCCGAGCGAAGCCATACCTATTGAAGGCAAGACCTGACAGGTTTTCCGAAACCTGTCAGGTCTGTGCACAACGGGGGAAAGAAAAGCGCTCCCGGCGGAGCTATTCCGTCGGGAGCGCTCGACAATTCGCGCACCTTGCCCTGGCCGGAACTGGCTACTTCACCTCTACGGTCTCATGATCTCTCGTCAAGGCGGTGAACGATTGGACCCACAGATCCACCGTTCCACTACCGGTACCGCCTACAGGCACTGTGACTTTGACGTAAAGCTCCCGGTCGAGAGGGCCGGGCGGCAAGGTAAGAGGCTGTTCAGGAAGGGGAGCAAAGCAGTTAGACGTGTCCCCGATGCAGAACTCCACCGCCCAATCGGCCGGGACAGCCCGAGTTGCCCAGATAAGATAAGTATC
>Ga0209254_10005163_pt1 | contig 12001 bp, 10 predicted proteins | sample FrelakmetDIP11DI_FD_187148 | JGI IMG/M metagenome (GOLD analysis project Ga0209254, IMG submission 187148) | Freshwater lake sediment microbial communities from the University of Notre Dame, USA, for methane emissions studies - DIP11 DI (SPAdes)... | ecosystem: Environmental > Aquatic >...
CGGATGACCGATGACCGGCGTGTCTTCCGAAGCCATGTCCAAATATTGCTTTCTAAAAGGATTATAATAATAACCTATTTAGGTCTCTTTATTTTTAATGACAAGAAGATACTTCCTGTAATTATAGTGGCTATAAAAATCAACGACCATTCAATTGGAATTTTGTATAAGTCGATAAGCAGCATCTTTATACCTACAAAGACCAAAACTACTGCCAAACCAAAACTCAACAACCAAAAGCGATGCACTACGCCTGCCAAAGCAAAATAAAGGGAACGTAATCCCATTATTGCAAACACATTGGACGTATATACAATAAACTGATCCTGTGTTATTGCCAGAATAGCAGGGATACTATCAACTGCAAAAATGAGGTCAGTAGTTTCTATTATAATCAAAACCAAAAATAATGGTGTTGCATATATTTTACCATTGAGTTTTACAAAAAAATTATCTTCTTGTAAATTAGGTGTTACCGGCATGAACTTTTTAAAAAACCTTATTAATGGATTTTTCTCGGGCTCAATCTTTGCATTATTATGATAAAACATTTTATAGCCTGTGTAAATCAATATTGCACCAAAGATATAGATGGTAAAATGAAATTTTTCGATAAGTGCAATCCCGGCAAATATAAAAACCACACGCATCAATAATGCGCCTAAAATGCCCCAGAACAACACTTTGTGCTGGTATTTTGAAGGGATTTGGAAATATGTGAAAATCATTATAAAAACAAATATATTATCAATACTAAGTGCTTTTTCCACTAAATATCCGGTAAAAAACTCCAGAGCTTGTTGACGGCCTCTCCAATAAAAAATTATTGCGTTAAAAACCAATGCAAGGAAAACCCAGATAAATGTCCATGTTAATGCTTCCTTTAAAGATATCTCATGAGTCTTTCGATGAAAAACACCAAGATCAAGTGCCAGCATAAGCAGCACAAAAGCATTGAAAAGTATCCAGAAAATAATTGGTGTGTCCATAACAGTTAGCTCTTATTTTTTGCTAATAAGTATCTTATCAATTCTATTCCCGTCTATATCAACTATTTCAATTGTATATCCATTAAATTCAAATTTATCGCCAATCTGTGGAATTTTCTTTATCCTGTCGAAAACAAATCCGGCTACCGTGGAGTAGTCAATCTCTTCAAAATCAACTACAAATCCCTCAATAAGTCCATCCAGTATCTCTATAGGAGCGTCACCGCTGACAAGAACCGATTTATCATCCCGAATATATATGTCTGGTTCCTCGGATTCTCCCTCTTCAGGAATCTCACCGATAATGTTTTCCATAATATCATATAACGAAATGATACCTTCTATGCTTCCATATTCATTTACTACAATACCAAAATGCATTTGCTCCTTTTTAAATAAGCTGAGAACCTTGGGTGCATCCGAATTTTCAGGTATAAATAGTGGCTGAATTAAAAGGTCAGCAGCTTTCAACCCCGGATCAGAATTAATACCTGTAAGGTAATCCTTCAGGTAAAGAATGCCAACAAAGTTGTCAAGGGTTCCCGAACAACAGACCAGCTTGCTATGTCGTGCTTTTAAAATATCCGCTTTTATTCCCTCTTCAGGTTGTTCTAAATCAATCCATTCAACTTCTGTTCTGTGAGTCATAATATGTTTGGCTCTTTTATCAGAAAAATAGAATACCTTTTCATGGATAAGATTCTGTTCTTTTTCAATAACTCCTTCATGGGATGCAGTTTTTAACATATGCCTTAACTCTGCTTCAGTTAAGTGTTCTGACTTTTTTTCTATTCCTATCAGCTTGTTAAAAAGATTGGTCGAAACAGATAGGAGTTTTACAAAGGGGTAAAATAACTTACTGAAATAAAATATGACAGGGGCAATCTTAACGGCAATTTTCTCAGGATTACTTAATGCAATTGTCTTAGGCACCAATTCCCCCATTACAATTGAAAAATATGTTATTGTTATAATTGTAACGACCAGAGCGATTTCATCAGCAGAATTCTTTAGGAAATCGATTTTTTGAAAGAGGGGGGCAATATCCTCAGCAATATTTAAGCCTCCATAAACCCCTGTGACTATACCAATTAAAGTTATCCCAACCTGGACAGCAGAAAGAAAATTCTCTGAATTTTCAAGTAATCTCAGAGCTGTTTTTGCACCCCTTTTACCTTCATCTTTCATCCGTTCCAGCCTTGACGGTTTACTTGATACCAGTGCGATTTCAGACAGAGCAAAAAACCCGTTTGTTAAGATCAATATTCCAATGACAATCAATTCCATTTAATAAGATATTATTTCTTCCTCTACTGCATATGAATCCTTAACCACAATATAAAGAGGTTTATTAATTTCACAAAGATAAAAGTTTAGTAGGTAAACCCACTGAAATACAACAATAAACATCGCCTTTCAAAACAGATTGGGACAAAAGTTGCAGTTGAGGTCAGCACAACCGGTTCTTCCATTCATATTGATGAATCTTAATAATTATTTCATTTGCAGTAAAGCGTCTTCAGATTCTGTAACAGGTATTTTACAAGACTTATCTTCACAGACATAGATCGTTGTCTGACCTGAAACCAGCTTATCTTCAAGCAGATTCAATGTCCCTTCATTCTTTCCACCAAGGAAGATAGCATCAGGAAGATAGTTGCTATCCATGGTTGTTCTTATTTGCTTCCAATCCGGTCCGACTATTGCCACTTCATATATTGGTTTAATTAAATGAATTGCCAGATGTCCCCAGTTGGAATATGAAAAGATGTTCTGATGTAAATCCTTCTGGACATTTGTAAGCATCTGTGATGCTTTTTGAATATAGGATCCATTATTAAAATAGTTCCCCAGCAAAAAAAGATTCTTTGCCATTTCCGAATTCGATGAGGGAATTACATTATCTGATATCTCCATTTTTCTGGCTATCAAATCAGAATGATTATCAGGTGTATAATAAAACATACCAGAGGGCGTATCAAAAAAATGAAGTATTGCATATTCCGTCATATCTTTTGCTTTATTGAGCCATTTTTCATCAAATGTTGCCTGGTAGAGATCAATGAATGCGGAAATCGTGAATGAATAATCATCAAGAAGACCCGGGACAGAAGATTTCCCGTTTTTGTAATTACGGGTCATCTCGTTATTCTTTCCAATTGCATTATTATAAATAAAATCAGCATTTTTAAGAGCTGCATTAAGAAATCCTGCTTCTTCAAAAGCTCTGTAGGCGTCAACATATCCTTTCAGCATAAGTGCATTCCAGGAGGTAAGTATTTTGTCATCGATCCCTGGTTTTACTCTCTTATTACGGTTTTTGAGCATTAACACTCTGGCATTTTCCAATTTTTCCTTAAGCTCCCCAACTGTGATATTGTATTTTTTTGAGATTTCAATAGCAGAATATTTTATGCGAAGCACATTTTTCCCATTTTCCCAGTTGCCGTTTTTGGTCAAATCAAAATAATCGAGAAAGAGAGGAGCCTCCTTCCCAAGGAAGGATTCAACTTCGTCTTGTGTCCATACATAAAATTTCCCTTCTTCACCTTCACTGTCTGCATCGAGAGAAGAATAAAACCCCCCTTCTGCAGATGTCATTTCCCGTTCAATGAAATCGAGCGTCTCATAAACTATATTCTTATATAACGGGTTCTTTGTAAGCTGCCATGCATGTGTGTAGAGGCTGACCAATTGACCATTGTCATATAGCATCTTCTCGAAATGTGGTATATGCCAGTTTTCATCTGTTGAGTAGCGTGAAAACCCGCCTCCGATCTGGTCATATATACCACCTTTTGCCATGTTATCCAATGTTGATGTAATGGCTTCTAGTACATCCGGATTTTTCCTTATTGAATAGTAATGCATCATGTATTCCCAACCAGAAGGCATCGGAAATTTGGGTGCATATCCCATCCCACCTTTTTCAAAATCAATATCGGGTCTCAGTTTGTCGAAGAAACTATCAAGGTCACTGTTCGTTAAAGCTGACCTTTCTTTAACAAAAACAACATTCTCAATTGATTTTATTCCATTTGTAATCTTATTTGCCTGATCTGTTAATGAGGAAGGGTCTGTATGTTGTATATCAACAAAATAATTAAGGACTTTTATCAGATTGGTCTTAGAAAAATATGTTCCTGCAAAAAATGGTTTACCATCGGGCAAAGCCAGGACATTTAATGGCCAACCTCCGTTTCCTGATGTAAGATAAGCCGCATTCATATATACCTGGTCAACATCAGGTCTTTCTTCCCTGTCCACTTTAATACAGACAAAATGTTCATTCATTAGGCGGGCAACTGTGGTGTCTTCGAAACTTTCGTGTTCCATAACATGGCACCAATGACAAGCTGAATATCCGATACTTATGATGAGCATTTTATTTTCATCTTTAGCTTTTTTCAATGCTTTATCACCCCACGGATACCAGTTGACTGGATTATTGGCATGTTGTAGCAAATAAGGACTGCTTTCGTGAATAAGATCATTCGTATATTTATGCATAACACTTTGTTTAAGGTTATTCTTTAATCGGGTTTGTCCGCATGAAAAGGTAAACATCAGCAAAGCCAGTATTGTTCTCACTGTCGCTCTTTTCTCAGTACCCGGAACCCGCCTGCCGGCAGGCAGGCGGACAAAAGTCGCAACCAGCTTAACCGTCTTTCCGAATTAAAAAATCCTTTAGATGATCTTAAATCTGGTTGACCCTAAGTGCCGGGCAGCCGGGAGATAGATAAAAATGATCTGACTTTAATTACCTGATCATTATCGGATATGTAAGTTTTAAGTATGCAATATATTTGTTCTGAAACACTCCAGCCGGATCTATATATTCTATATGATTAACAATGAAATAGAGATTTCCGAATGGTGGTTTAAACCTCCATCCGAAAAGTCCGTAGACATATATCTTTTCATTTGAAGTGTTATTCTGGAGGATCAGTTTTACCCATAGATCATTTGTAAAATTATAGGTTACCGCCAGACTGTTTATAAAGGCATTTCTGTAAGAAGCTGTTTCAGGTGTAAAGTTAATATACTTGGGTTTCAATTCAAATGCAATCCTGTCAAGGATCTTTAATTGAAAGGCAGCAAGAAAAGTTTTAATTTTCGTTCCATAATTCTTATTGAATTGGTTAGAAATTTGATTTCTTGAAGTGTGAATAGTTACTTTATAAACCTGATTACTGATGCATAATGGTCTAAATAACAAATTTCAAAAGTATATTCCGTTTATATGGTCCATGCTAAAGTTCTCTTTACATGATTAAATTCTGTCTCTTTTTTTCAGATATTTTTCCAGGTAATACAAAACCGGATTCTCATACTTAAGTTTTTTCCATGGTCGGCTGCTGTGAGGCTGATGAAATACTTCAAGGTTTTTTGCAAGCAAATTGACAAATCCATATTTTTTTGACTGCCGGCTTATGTGTACATCAAACCAGTCTTTTTTTTCTGGCAGGTTCTTAAAGCTGAATTTCATCAGTAAAGGGACGGTTATTAAAGTACAGCAAAAGCTCATGCTGTGTTTGGCGTTTACAACTTCAGTGCTTTTCTTTTTCTCAAAGGTATACGGGAAATTATACTCATTCTTTTCATTCACTGTAATGGCACCTACTAACCCTGATTTACCATTGCTTTCTGAAATTGATATTAATTCTTTCAGGATATTTTTGGTAACAATTACATCTGATTCTACAATAATAAGTGGAATTTCTTTTTCAAGGGCCTTTTGTTGTGCCAGTTGAAGTATCAACCTGTAGTTTGGTGGTGGATTTGTTGTATAGTCTTCAATATTAACAAGTTCATAGTTATAAATCCTGCTGTTTGTTTCAAGGGATGATTTTGTTTCCGCATTGCTGAAATCATTAAATATGATAAATTCAAATTTCCCTTCTGAAGTAGAAATTGATTCAATGGTCTTTAGTGTTGTTTGAATAGAATCCTTTACTGGTGTGATTACCAATGCATCAATCATGACCATAAGGTTAATGTATTAAAAAACAATCCAAAGTTGAATTGATATTAATTCTTACTAATGTAATAAAAAGTCTTGTTGTATCAAGTTTTGCACGTCAAATGTTGCAAACTGAAGAATTATTTTAAGTCACATATTAAATATTTGTTTGCAAAATATTTGTTTGCAAGAGACGCTTATTTGTAATAATGCAGTTGTTCAGGTGAGATTAATTTGAATTTTTTCTATTCAAATTTAAACAGCTTAAAATAAATGACCGGTAATTCAACGCAGTTCAATTGTTTTTTCTTAAACCAGACATTCAGTAGTCGTTCGGCAATAAATGCAAGAATGTGTTTCTGGTAATCGTTGTAGCTTTTTAAATCTATTCGACGTTCAAACTCAAAAAGCACATTAAACCACCAGTTCATAAACTCCTGATAATTTGTGTCTTTTAGAATAAACATGTTGTTTGCATAGAGCCTCTTGCCTTTTAAAACCAAATGGTAAGCATCCAGATAATCCGGATACAGATATTCCAAAACAGCTTCCAGGATTTTCAGGTCATTGATGTTGTGATAGTGGCTGTAATGAGTCTCAACGGTATATTTCATTTTACGTGCTTGCGGTAATACAGCATCGTATTTAAGGAGAAGGGTTTCCAATTGTTCCCGGCCCAGGATCCGCGGTAAAAAACGGTTAACTTTTTGAGTATAAATCAGTCCCCAGCGTTTTTTATATAATCCTAAAGGATAATACAGAATTCGTTTTAGCTTGTATAGAAGAGGCTCTGGCTGGGCTGTAAAAAAACGGCGATAATGACAAGCCCCGATAACTTCCTGACTGGTATTCTTCCAAACCCAGTAAATTCCTGTTAGTTCGCAGTAATAGCGATTTTTCACTGATATATTCTCTCCTGTATCATCGCCTGGAATGGTCTTATTACCGGATAAAAGGGTATTTCCTGCCATGATAGGCTGATAAATTAGATCTGGCTTAAGGATAGTACCGCCTTTGTAGTAAAAAACATAAATTTTTATTCTTGAAGATTCAACCATTGGACTAATAATATTGGTGATAAAAATAATGATTTCAGAGGTTTTTCTAAATCTGGATTGTACAATTATTGTATATCAGGACATTTCACTAAGAAACTATAAACTGTTATGAGCTGTTATTGGATTGCGGCCAATCCATTTCAATATATTACTGAATAACCTGATAGTCGTAGAATCTATCAATGGAACCTCTTAAATGTCAATCCATAAGTTCGACTGTCCTAAAAATTTAATTTCTGGGGGAAACCTTTGGGGAGTACCACTTTATTTTAGACGGACACCAGTGTAACTTTTTAATTAACATTCACTGCGATACAATCTGAAATAAGGATACAATTTGTCTTCATCGATATTTTCAGGTGTTAATTATTGCAGATGAAACTGATTTCTTATTTCTTCTTTTCTCCAGTGCTGAAATTATCCCAAAAGATGAGGCAAATACAGTGATTAGATAAAAAGTTAAACTTATTGCCACTGCAACTTTCTGGTCAAGAAAAAGGTAGTCAGATATTTTTAAAAAAACCATCTCACGGATGCCGATTCCTCCAATTGATATTGGCAGCATGGCAGCAATGGATGAAATCAGGAATATCAGAAGGTATTCAATTAGATCAGTATTAATACTGAAAGCCCCAAGTATAAGAAGAATAGCCAGCATTTGAAAAACCTGGACCATAAACGACCAGATGAGGAGCCTTCCAATAATTTTTATCAGGTAAGGTAAAAATATTAGTATAATGCCTATGAACCCAATAATTGTAATTGGAATTCCTGCAGCAGGTAGCCATCCGTATTCAGAAGAGAGGTCAGTAAACGGTATGCAGAGGAGGGCAAGAACAATCAGGGCCGCAACACCGGCAATTCTGTCAATTAAAACTGACCCTGCACTTATCTTAAGGCCATTTTCATGCATTTTGTTGATCACAACTGTCTTGTATACATCTCCCCCTATACCCCCGGGGAGAAATAGATTATAAAACATCCCTGTCCAGTACAACTTAAGGTTATCCCATCCTGAAATGGGAATACCGTATTGATTTAGTATCAGAAGTGTTCTGTAGGCAGACGCAACCTTGGATATAACAAACAGAAAAAATGCAGGAACAAGATATATATAGCGGGCTGATTTGATGATAGTAACAATATCAACTAAATTCACCCTTTTCAGAACGTAAATGATCGCAATGAGAGAAAGAATGCCCTTGATTAAAAATATCAGGCTATCTTTAGTTTTCTTATTTAGCACGTGAGACTCTCTTAATTTTGTAAGGTTTAGTCGCATTCGTTTCATAATCGTTGCGGATCACCAAATCAAGAATAAGGCCGGTTGAAATAATCTGAAATCCGATAAATATAAGCAAGACACCAAGAATCATTACAGGTCTGCCCCAGATATCCTGTCCGAGTATCTTCTGAATAAGTAGCCACAGAAGAATTATTGACCCGATAAGAGAGGTTATAATCCCAATTGTTCCAAACAGATACATCGGTTTCTGACGATATTTTCTTGAAAAACTCATAAGAATAAGATCGCTTAAAACTTTCAAGGTTCGGCCTAATCCATATTTTGATTTACCATACAGCCTGGGATGGTGTTTAACTTCCACCTGTTCAACTGTTGCACCATCCAGCGCTGCCAGGGAAACCAAAAAACGGTGTCTTTCACCATATAACGGAAGTTCTTTTATTATATCGGATTTAAATATCTTGATCCCGCAACCATTATCCTTTATGTTTGTACGGGTAACCTTACGCACTATAAAGTTGGCGATATAGGATGGGATCTTTCTCAAAAATAAGTCATCATATCTTTTGGCTCTGATTCCGGTTACAATATCGCAATCATTCTTCTTAAGCAAATCCAGCATCATTAACAGGTCTGCCGGATCACTCTGCAGGTCACCGTCCAGGGTGGCAATATATTCCCCGTCAGCCTGATCAATTCCGGCCTTGATAGCTGGTGTCTGTCCATAATTCATTTTAAGCTCAATCAGAGTAATATTTTGTTTAATATTATCTCTGATCGTATTAGCTGTATTATCAACTGATCCATCATCAACGAATATAACTTCATGCTCTATTCCACTATGCAGAAAAACATTAGTGATGTTATCTATCAATGGTTTAATATTATCTTCTTCGTTATAAACGGCAACTATAATTGACAGCTTTACCATTTTTATCTTATTTTAAGCAAGTAGATGTTCTGAAGTGTAGTTTCTCTGGTTTTGGGATTTAGAAATTTAAGTGAGATGTTTGTAAGTTTTTTATAGGGGAAAATATGCTGTTCCGTAATGATATCTTTATTAAAACCCTTAACCTCATTATACCCGGCTTCGCTTGTAATAAGCCAGCAAGATCCTCCTGAAAGGACATCTCGCAATCCTTCTTTGTAAACCAGTAAAGAGATGTTTTTTGGGTAAAAATAGGTTTCACGATGAGGGTAATCATAGGTGTAAAGAATTGAATTATCGGGCGCTATCCTGTTATAAAGGTATGATGCCTGAATTGGGCCGTGATATTTAATAGCGCGGGGCATATAATTGGTGTTGGCAACAAAACTTACTGCCAGAATTGTAATTAGTAACGGAATGACCAGCTTCTGAAATTTTGTTTTTAATTTGAGATAACTGTAGACCAGAAGGAAGAACAATAGTAATATCGGAATCCAGATAAGTAAACTTCGTGTGGGGAAGAAATATGTAATCATTATTAATGCCATCGGCCAAATCAGTATAACAATAATATTTCTGAAAATGAGCATCCATTTGAATGTTTTGGGATACAGATCGGAGCAGGATAAATCATTTAAGAATTTGGCTGTGATGACGGAAACAAATGGAATTACCACCAAAAGATAGTGCGGGGATTGTTGGCTGGAAATACTGATAACAGTTCCAAGAATGATAACGACTGAATAGCAATATGCGGATTTAATATTATCAATAATAAATCGGTTTTTCCACCATGTCCTGAAATCTTTAACAAATGCAGAGAATGTATACAATGACCACGGTACAAAAATATAGGCCATTGTGTGAAGGAAAAAGAAATAGTCATGTTTGTCCCCGGAATAGTCTCCTCGGATTCTGTCAACATTATTTGACCAGAAGTAAAACTTTAATCCGTCAAATCCAAACTGATCATATAATCCTTTTAGGGTGGGGTAGAGGATTATCATTAAAATTGGCAGACCGGCAAGCCACTTAATTGAAAACAAGGTACGGAAATCTCTTTTCATGATCAAAAACCCTGTTACTGCAATTACAGGAACAGCTAATCCTATCAATCCTTTTGAAATCATAGCCAGACCGACACCTGTGAAACCCAGAATAAAATTCATGGTCTTGCGTTTGTCGATATATTCCGCCAGCTGCCATGTGCCGAAAATAATATTTGATGTCAGAAGTGCATCAGTATGGACATCCATATTATACAGGAATAAAGCTTCGCTTGTAGAATATATTAAGGCTGCAATAATACCGGTCTGTTTATTATAAATTAAAAGTCCGAGGCGATAGGTTGAGTAAATGCCCAGAAAAGTGAAAAGTAGATTTGGCAGCTTAAAAGCAAATATTGACACTCCGAATATCTTAAAGAAGATTGCCCCCAGCCAAAAAAGTAACGGAGGTTTTTGAAGGTATGGTTCCCCGTGTATTTTTAAATGTACAAAGTCACCACTTTCAAATATTTCGCGACTGACGGTAGAGTATATAGCCGAATCAACAGTTGTTTCGGGGAATAGACCCGTAATATAAACAGCCAATGTAAATATTACCAGAAATGCATATAGGTATGCAATACCTTTAGTTTTAATTTCAAAAACATCCATTAAGATAAGTATAATATTACTCCTCTATGTTCATGTGAAGATAACTTCGAAATTTATTAAAATTATCACTGTTGTCCGGTAAAAAATTAAAAAGAGGTTATTCAGTTAAGACCAACCCATATGTTTATCTTTATAGTTACTACACAACAATGAATAATCATGGGTAAAAATATAAATTTTAGCGGACAGCCAATTCTTAATCAACTAATAATATTTTTATATAAAAGAACAAAGCAAGAAATTGGACAACCGAGTTACATTTTTAATAATCATTGTTTTTGTAGAGCCCAAGTTCGAGCTCACTCGCTCTCACTCTAGCTCTTTTTTCAGCCCACCTTCGCTGAAGCTTCGGCGGGCAATGTATCCCGAACGGATAAAAGTTGCGACCAGATTTGTGATCCTTTGTTATAATTTGAACCCAATCTTAAGAGGGATCAAATTATATGGTAAGCCCCAAATGAAGGGCATGCAGTTATTAAGACGAAATTTTTAAAAGCAGCGACAAAGATTATTTTCTTCGGAGCGGAATAGAGCATTATTTATTATATTGGTGAGTCAATCCAAAAATATTATGTGGGGAATAGCATCACCTTATAAAATCCAAAAGGGTAATTACACCAGGAGGAAATTTATCCACGAAATCCAAAAAGTTATACCAGTGAAGGACGCATGGCAGTAATGGATGCAGCTGCCGAACAGGGTATTAACGCCATTTGGGTACCTGCTTATAAAGAGTGGATTTCGATGTGGAACGAATATAAAGACCATAGTGGAAAACTCGAAACATGGATCGGTCAGCCTGATGGATATAACGGAGTTACTATTGAAGAACAGATAACTGCGTGCGCCAGAAACGAAGGCAAAGCAGTATGCATTCAGGGCATGAATATCAAGGTTTTTGCGGCCGGGCGCTTCAAGCCTGAGGTTGCGTTTCCATATGTGATTAAAGCCATCCGAAGGAAGGATGGACTATGTGTCGGAGTGTACAATCCCGAACAGCTAGTTGAAAGTGCCAGGTTTGTATGTGAACTTTCGTGAAATATTATTTTTAAATTAGCTAATTAAAATCCATCCAATATCAAAAGGTTCTATTCCTTTAAAAGGAACTCCTTTATCTTCTAACCGGATAGTTGAGTTAACAGAAAAATAATCCTGAAGA
>Ga0209254_10005164_pt1 | contig 12001 bp, 7 predicted proteins | sample FrelakmetDIP11DI_FD_187148 | JGI IMG/M metagenome (GOLD analysis project Ga0209254, IMG submission 187148) | Freshwater lake sediment microbial communities from the University of Notre Dame, USA, for methane emissions studies - DIP11 DI (SPAdes)... | ecosystem: Environmental > Aquatic >...
ATTGAGGCTGTCCAGTTTCAATCGAGGCAATTAAGGTGGGCATTTCCTCTGGTAAATAGGTTTCTAAGTAAGGTGCCAGCTCGGAGGTATAACCCTGATCGGCCATGATACGCACACCTTTGTCTTCAATCATACCGACTAAACCTGCATTCGCTTTCGATTGGCGCATGGCCCATTCGAGGGTAATACGCATGGCGCGGCTCACATCCAGGCTGGCATTCAGCTCGCGATCAATCCGCTGCATGACAGATAATTCTTCGACACGTTCTGCCAGAGATTGATCTGTCTGAGTGTATAAGCGCGCGTTGTCCAAGGCTACCGCTGCCTGGCTCGAAAATGCGATCAAGAGCTCCTGGTCGTCTGTGGTAAAGGGTAATCCATCTTTCCTGTTAATCACTTCGATCACGCCAGAGACCGAGTCTTTGAAGATCATCGGAACAACGAGCAGATCGCTTGTGTGAAAACCGGTGTCTTTATCGGTGTTCGCAAACCACTCTTTTGCTCTACGAACGTCATTGACAATAACTGGTTGACGGCTCTCAACAGCCTTACCAACCAGGCCTGTTCCAGGTGGCAGACGTTTCCCAACTAATTCGGATCCAACGGGGCCCGTGGCTACCTCAAACACCAATTCGCCAGTTTCCTCATCTACCAAGAGCAGACTTCCGGCTTCACAGTTGAGGATTTCCACCGCGCTGTTTAATACCAAGTTTAGAAGCGGGGCAAGATCCAGCATGGAAGAAAGACTGCGGGCTACTTCGTTCAACTTGGTTAGCTGCCTGGCGCGACGTTCTGCTTCCTGCAGTAGCCTGGCTTTAACAATAGCACCTGCTGCCTGGTCGGCAATTGCCTGAAAAAAACTCACCTGTTCCTCTGTGTAATTGATTGTGGGATCACGGCTACCCAGGCTGATCACGCCGATTGTTTCAGCACCTGTGTTGAGCGGCACACCTACCCAGGCATGTAGGTCTTTGATTGCAGGAAGCGAGTCGTGTACACGGCATTCCCGTTCATAATCATTCGTAACAATCGCACGCTGAGTGCGAATGACTTCACGTTCCAAACCCTGGTTGGGTGGGATCGGTTGATTTTCTAGATCCGGAAGGCGTTCATCGTTTTCCAGGTAGAAGACATGCGATAGGATGTCACTCCGGCTGTCGAAAAGCGTAATGCGGTAGTCAAGTGCTGGAATCACCTGGTATGTCTGTGCATAGATCAATTCCAGAATATCATCAAAGTTGAGCGTGACATTGATGCCTTGAGAAATACGCGTGAGTACATTGGTGGCATGCACTCGCCGCTCCAAATCCATCACAACCTGGGCGCGCTCGATCGCCAGGGCTGCCTGGTCACATAAGGTTTCAATATAATTCAAATCTTGCGTTTTATACGGCTCACCGGACTGCCTGGGTCCCAAGCAAACCCACCCGCAAAGCTTTCTTTGACCGGGCAAGGGAACATAGATTTGCGAACCCAAGAGCTGAAGGCGAGAGCGTTCTGGTTTAATGCCTGCCGGTAAGGTTTTGACATCCCCAAGGAATAGTGCTGAGCGCTGTTTTGAAAGCATTTCAACCAGAGGGCTTTGTGGAGAGAATTGTAAATCACTCGTAGGGTTATCTCCATCAAGTGGGGCTGCTTCATATTGATCGGATGCCGAGTTATGCACAAAGATATGCGCATGAAAAGGTGCCAAGGCCTCTTGAATATACTTGTGAAGCAGGTTTAGGATGTCGGGCAGATTCGTCAATTGAGTTAATTCACGGCTGAACTCCTGGTTCTTTTCTCGATAATAAACCTGTCCGCGCGAAAATGCTCGATTCACTATCCGTTGGATGCGGGAAATCAAGGGGAGGAACAGCAATGCCAGTAAAAATAATAAGGCTCCAAGAATATAAGGATCGGTTTCTTCTATCGATCCTCCAATGATTAATAAAAGACCCGAAAGCAGCAGGGCATATCCTGCTGCTGCAACCAGGGTAATGGTGCTGTAGATGATCACTTGCTGGAAAATATACTCCGTTTGGAGCAAGCGATAACGCGCCAGGGTATAGGCGATCACAACTGGGAAGATGGCAATTGGAAGCAATAAAATTGGCGAGAAAGCCAAGGAATCCCAGATCGAGGAGCTGATGAACCAAATTGCGATTGGGAAAAATGAAAAACCTGCTCCAATCAGGGTCAGGCGAGTTTGTTCCCGGACAATGGGTGAGGCAGAAGTTTGGCGCCGGTAAAACATTCCAACCAGGAATAAGAATATTGCCAAACCTGCGTAGATGTACCCGGCTTTCCATCCCTGGGCGTAAGCGAGCGGCTGAGCGTAATTAAATAAAGTCGGGTAGGTGATCAGGAACAGAACCAATGAAGGGATGAGGCCGAGCCATCTTAGAAACGGGAACCTGGAGGTAAGCTTTTCCTCTTCAGGAAACATCATGGTCAAACAAATCAAGCTACCTCCAGCGGCCATTAATGCAAATGTCCATCCATAGATTAATTTACTGGTGGTGAAAAGGTCAAAAAGGGTACTGAGCGCAATGCAAACCGAGGTTGTGAAAAAGGCGAAAGCTTTACCAATATTATCTCTACGTCGAAAGGCAAATACCCAAATGCTGCACGCCAGATAGGCGATCGCAATGAGATAAGGGACTAGAAAGTAGGCGACCAGGTCTGAGGGCTTGAACCTGGCAAGGGTCACCGGATAGGTGGTGTTCTCGCCAGAGGGGCTTACCAGGGTAACATCTACCTGCTCTTCGAATGAAAATTGCTTGAGTAAATCTTGTAATTGATCAAGGGATGAGATCGTTTTGTCATTAACAAGCGTAATCCGATAACCGAAAGGCAAATCGTGTTTTTGCAGCTCCCAGGTTCCAGACCCGCTGGGACCGGAAGTGTTAAGTGCCAGGGTATGCTCAACAAATGCGCCAATAAAGGGGGTCTTGAAGAAATTGAAGGCCAGGAAAGGAACGATCAACAGAAAGGCTACTGCAATCAATTGGTAAGTGGCAACGAGGACGGTTGATAAACGAGAAAACCAGATTGTCCACCTGTTATTGGTTTCGGTAGCGTTATCATCTTGCATACACCAATTTTATGTCAGGCTTTCGGGTTATGCAAGCCTAAATAAAATTTCGTTTTGATTCTCAGAAAAAAAATGTATAAATATTTCGTGGTAAGAGATATGATAAGAGAGGGAAGGGCATCATCGATTATTAAAGTGTTAGAATGACCCTCGATTTACAGGAAAGGATTGGAAATGTTGACAATATCTTTATTGAAAGATTGTCCTCAGCACCTTCCGCGGATTTCCTTCTGGATCTTTGACGAGTGGGGGCATCTCATCCAGGGACTCACCTTGGAGCAAGTGGAGGCGCGTCTTCAGGAGCATCTTAATCGTGATTCAATCCCCTTGACTGTAGTAGCGATTCTAGACCAGCTTCCGGTGGGCACAGCAAGTTTGACGCTGGATGATCTGTCCAGCCGCCCTGATTTATCCCCGTGGCTGGCAAGCGTGTATGTGCTGCCTGAATATCGAAAGCAGGGGATTGGTTCACAGCTGGTGAGTGCGGCTGAAGAAATCAGTCAAAGGCTTGGCATTCAAAAATTGTACCTGTTCACGCCTGATCAGGAACTGTTTTATGCTGGTTTGGGTTGGTCGGTGTTGGATCATACGGAATACCGAGGCGAGCAAGTGGTTATTATGAGCAAACTACTTTAGAATTCTTGGAGGAAGCTATGGTTCGAATCGGAATTGTGGGAGCGGGAATTTGGGGAACGATGCACGCCAGGGCTTATGCTCAGAATCCTCTGGTTGAAATTGTGGCAATTTGTGATCTTGATGAAGGAAGAGCTGCCCAATTGGCTAATCAATACGGTCATCCGCAGGTTGTTACAAACGTGGATGAGCTGTTGAAACTGGGTTTAGATGGGGTTTCTGTTGTTACGCCCGATCATGCACATACCGAAGTGGTCTTAAAAGCAATTGCCCGAGGGGTGCATGTATTCGTCGAAAAACCCCTGGCAACTACCGTGGGGGAATGTTCCTTGATGGTATCCGAAGCTGAAAAAGCCGGGGTATTCTTGATGGTCGATTGGCATAATCGCTGGAATCCCCCATATTATTATGCCTGGAAAGAGATTCGGGAGGGAGCGTTGGGGGCTATTCGATATATATATTATCGCTTGAGCGACACCGTCTATGTACCTACCAAAATGCTGCCTTGGGCGAGCCAATCTACCGTCTTGTGGTTTCTAGGAAGCCATGCTTTCGATACCACCTGTTGGTTGATGGGGAAGAAGCCTGTGCGGCTGTATTGCCAGAAGCGGCAAGGCACCCTTGAGAGTATGGGGGTTGAGACCCCGGATTTGTATGTTACGCTGCTTGAGTTCGAGGAGGGTGGTTTGGCGGTAATTGAAAATGTCTGGATCCTCCCACAGCAATCACCAACTCTGATCGACCATAAATGTGAAATCTTGGGCACCCAGGGGGCAATTTACGTGGACCCCACTCATCACCGTGCATATGCCCAGTACTCTCCAAAGACTGCTTCAGGTTACCCTGATATTTCATACCCGGATATGATTATTAGCCCTGAAATCTACGGGAAACAGATGGGTTTTGCTGTTGAGAGTATTCATCACTTCGTGGATTGTATTCGCACGAATTCACAGCCGCTGGCTACCGGTCTGGATGGGCTGTTGAATACCAAACTAATATTGTTGGCTGAGGAATCTGCTAGAACTGGTATGCCGGTCACTGTAGATAATTGAAAGTTTAATAAAAACCGATATGATCGAATAGAAAACACATCGATTATTGGCTGATAAACTTATCAAATTATAGTTCCTGTTCACTATTTGCTTTTATCTGATAAGTTTTTCGTTCTTCCAGAAAATCTGCCAGGCCATCGGGTTTGTAATCGATGGATTGATGGCGAAAATAGGTATTATAAAGTGAAGCATAATGCCCACCTTGATCTAGCAGAGAACGGTGATTGCCTTCTTCGATGATGTGACCTTTTTCCAAGACAATAATCCGGTCGGCTGCTTTCACCGTCGATAAACGATGGGCGATCATAATGCTGGTGGAACATTCCAGGATCAGGTTCAGGGCTTGTTGGATCTGCCACTCTGTAAAAGGATCGATGCTGGCGGTAGCTTCATCTAAAATAAAGATCGCCGGACGCTGAACCAGAACACGTAAAAGCGATACGAGCTGCCTTTGACCCATAGATAGACGGGAACCGCGCTCTCCTACTTCAGTTTGGAGTCCTTGGGGCAATGCGTTCAACCATTCTCCATTGCCGATTTGATATGCCAGCTCGGTAATATCCTCGATTGATTTTTTCCCTTGGCAGGCATAACAGATATTCTCTGCTACTGTACCGGAAAATAGAAACGGAACCTGTGAGACAATTCCAAGCTGGCTACGATAACTTGCCAGGTCAAGCGAGCGGATATCTTGATCATCAATGAGTATGCGGCCTTCTTGGAATTCATAAAAGCGAGCGATCAGCTTGGCGATGCTCGACTTTCCTGCCCCTGTATGACCTACCAGAGCGATGTTCTCACCGGAACGTATATGCAAGCTAAAATTATCGAGAATGCCTTGTCGTTCAGTATAGCGGAAACCAATATTTTCAAAGACGATCTCACCTGCCAGATCCTTCGATGGTTGGTGATCAACCTGCTTTACACTTGATTCGGCATCGATCAATGCAAAAACCCGTTCGGCAGCTGAGAGACCAGATTGGATATTTGCCCAGAAAGCAGATAAATTTAAGATGGGGAAGAAAAATTGATCGAGGCTTTGCAAGAATAAGAACCACGCTCCGGAAGTAACAAGGCCTTGTGCTACACTCAAGCCTCCCGCATAAACTAAGAGAGCGCTTCCCACTCCACCGATGGCGTTTAAAGTCGGAAAGACCATCGCAAGAACAAGGCCGCGTTTGAGATTGACACGATAGGATAAGGTATTTGCGTCTTCAAATACCTGGTAGATGGAAGTCTCCTGGCGAAAATTTTTGGCGATGGCAATTCCACTCACAGTTTCTTTAATTGTGGAGTTTACATTTGCCATGGCGCGCATTCCTTGCCTGGTAACAGTTCGGGCAATCTTCCTGAAAGCAATTGAAAAGAGGAAAACCAGGGGTAAAAATGCAAACAGGTAAAGGGATAGCCTCCAGTCGATCCGCACCAACACAATGCCTAGGATCACGGACTGGACAATTTGTGAAATGAGGTCGGTGATCAAGACAACGATCTGACTAAACTCTTTTGTGTCTGAAGTGATACGCGAAACAATTTTCCCAGATGAAAATTCATCATAGAAAGAAAGATCGTGCTGAGCAGAGGCCTGGAAGGCGTCAGAACGCAGCTGTAATTCTGTATCACTTACTGTTCTTACCGTAACCCGGCGGCGCAGCCAGTTGATGAGCCACCCTGCAATCCCTACAATCAGAATGATGCTGAACAGCAAATATATTGTTGATGAAGCCGGAATTATCTGGATTAGATCAACTCCCCAGGCGACTATCATGGGCAAAACTGCGCCGGTCAGCGCATTCAGCAACACCAGAATCGTGATCATCACGATTTGGGGGGTATACGGTTTGAGATAACTCCCCATCCGTTTCATAAGCTGCCGGTCAGTATACTGCCGGTCGTAGGCTTCTTGATCCAGGTTGGAAAACATGCCCATGTTTCAGCCTCTACTCGCTAAAAATACGCCGGTACGCTTCTGAAGTAGCAAGCAAATCCTCATGCTTGCCCACAGCGGCAATTCTGCCCTGGCGAAGGACGAGGATTACATCAGCCCAACGGATTTGCGATAATCGGTGAGTGATTAAAAAAGTTGTTCTGCCGAGGGCGGCGGAATAAATGGCTCTCTGTATTTTATCTTCTGTGGCGCTGTCAATAGAGCTGGTGGAGTCGTCCAGGATCAAGATGGAGGGGTTGGTGAGAAAAGCACGCGCCAGGGCCAACCTTTGGCGCTGTCCTCCAGAAAGCGTTACACCGCGCTCCCCAACCACTGTTTGGTAGCCTTCTTTAAATTCCTGGATGAACTCATGCGCTTGGGCGGCTTTTGCAGCTGCCTCGATTTCTTCTTGAGAGGCACCTGGCTTTCCAAAAGCAATATTTTCTGCGATGGTTCTTGAGAATAAAAACACATCTTGCTCAATGATCGATATCCTCCGGCGCAGGGCTTCCAGGTTCCAGGAGCGCACATCAACACCATCCACCAATACCTGTCCAGAGGTAACATCATAGGTCCGGTTAATTAATTTGACCAGAGAGGTTTTCCCAGACCCGGTCTGTCCTACAATGGCAACGGTTTGACCGGGTTTTACGATAAAAGATAAATCACTAAGTGAGGATTCATTTTGGGCGTAAGCAAAAGAGACATTCCGAAACTCGATCTTTCCCTGCATCGGGCTAGTAAATCCAGTTACGTTCTGATCTAGGTTATCCTCGCGATTGATCAGCTCGAGAATACGCCTGGCTCCTGAAACCCCCGAAGATACTTGTGAGTAAGCCCAAAGAGATGTAAATGTTGGAAAACCAAATAATTGGATCAAGCTAAAATACGCAATAACGTCGCCAACGTTTATCAACCCCTGGCGGTATAAAAGTATTGCATGCAGCAGACCAAAAGCACTCGCCAGGACTAAAAGAAGCATAGGGATGAACCTCGCCTCAACATTTCCCTGGCGAACAACTGCATTGCGAAATTGAAGCGCCCTGTCGTGAAATCGACCTACCTCATTTTGTTCTTGAGCCATCCCTTTCACTGTTTCGATGCCATCGAGCGCTTCTGATAAGCGAGTGTTCATTTTGCCGAAAGCCTCTCGGACATTGGTTGTGATGGGATTTAACTCATGTAAATACTGCCATAACGCAATGACATATCCGATGATAAAAAGAAGCGGTGTAAGGATCAAGGAGGGGTGATATCGGGGTGCGATCAACAAAGGCACAATTAAAAAATTAGCAGAGCCAATCACCAAATTTAACCCTGGGCTGAATAGGAAGTTCACCTCTCGAACATCGTTAGTGGCGCGTGCCATAATGTCTCCAACCGGTTGCAAGCTGTGAAACGTCATACTCTTGCCTAATAGGTTGGTGTAAAGTTCTTGACGGATATCTCGTTCTACTCGTTGGGCGGTTAATTCGGCAGATGCATTCCGGGCATATTGCAGCAATCCACGGGCTATTTGTGAGATGGCTATTAATAGAGCGATTCTCAAAAGCTGTGTCGTCTGTGGCGGAGAAGCTGTAACAGCATTGAAAGCTTGACCTGTTAAAACAGGGGCAACCGCAGCCAGGAAAGCATTGCTTACCGCACCGAATACCATGATCAAGAAAAAAAACCAGTTGTGAAGCGCATAGGAGATGATCCAACGAACTGGTCCACGCCGGTTGGAAACAAAGCTTTGAGGAAGGGTAAATTCTGAGGAAAGGGTTTGAGCGGTCATAGGATCTCGTCTGGAAAGGGTAGCAGTGCGGCGACTCGGTAAGGACCGAATTTTGGGAGGTATTCTGCAAGAATACGGTGCTTTCTCCCATTGTGAGGAGTGATTTTATAAAACTGCCCTTGCGAATCGATCAAGGGAATAGCGCGATGCTTGCGACCGAAGATGCGTCTCATCACTGCGGAGTGGTATAGAAAGGATGCACGCTCCTCTGGCTTGCTTTCAAAGATCGAATGGTAGGTTTGGATAAATTCTTTGACATAAACGGGTGAAATTTGATCCAAATGACTGATGACCCAGCACCGCTCTTCATATCCCCAGTAATAGGATAAGCCTAAAAAAATCCCCATCTTGTCAAAATAAGGAAAGAAAGGAAAGGAGCGACAGGTCAACGAGCGGAATTGTCTTTGACAGTGTAAATGACCTTTACATTCGATCAGCACATGCCCGGCAGGGGTTTTTGAGCGGAGACGAGCATATTCTTTCTCATCCGCCACCTCCCATAAATGCCATAAGTCCGTATTGGATTGTAAGTAATCCCATTCGGCATCATATGCGGTAGGGACTGCGTGCCGGGTGTCACAACAAAAAGGTACAGCCTTTTCGTTATAAGGTGCACACTTAGCCCCGCAATCGATTCTCGTAATTGGGGAATAAAAACCCTTGTAAAGGAGGTCGTAGTCCATATCTCTACACCGAATATGCCAATAATGAAATCAAAGACATTATATTATAGTTGAAAACAGACACAACAGGTCATAATTTTGGCTCATTGGGAGTTACCGTGGAATTGTCCGTATTTTGGTGTGCGTGCGTACGCACGCACACCAAAATACGGGGATCCACCATGGCAATTCCTGAAGCCCCATATTTTTAGTAAAATAAAGCTTAACGAATTATGCGTAAATTTCTAATTCACTTGATTCTTTTCCTGATTAGTTTCGCCTCCTTTGTCCTGGCTTTGGTTTTGATGAAAGAAGGGGCAGTTCCGCTTGCACCAGTATTTCGGAATATATTCTCGGTTGACAGCCCGGCCAGCGCTCTAGGCTTTGGCTGGTTGGCTTCCAGCCTGATGCTCTCGGGATCCCCTGTGGCAGCGACTTCTTTGTCGCTAATGGATGCGGGAGTGATAACTCCGATTGAAACCTTTGCAATGATCTCAGGCTCAAGGTTAGGGGCGGCTTTTATCGTTCTATTAATTGGCTTTTTTTATATGCTGCAAGGGAAGAAACGGGATATCAGCCTGGGGGTTGGACTCACTTCGCTTTTGGTCACGCAGACAATTTATCCTGCCATCCTGGTAGGTGGTTTCTTTTTCCTAAGTAGGGGCTGGTTGAATCAATGGCAATATACATCCCATTCTAATCTTAATTCAATCATGGATGTGTTGATTACACCGGTAATCGGGCTATGTAAAAGCTATCTGCCGACAGGAGTGCTTTTTCCGATTGGTTTCTTGTTGATGGTCGGCAGCTTATGGCTGTTCGATCGAGCCATACCGCAATTGAACCTGCAAAAAACAAATCTCGGCATGATCAATCATTTATTGTATCGTCCGATTGTCACTTTCCTATTAGGGGCAGCGATTACTTCCTTGACAATGTCTGTTTCAGTGTCATTGAGCTTATTAGTCCCGCTTTCGGTGCGCGGATTTGTACGCAGAGAGAACATCATTCCTTATATAATGGGTGCAAATATCACTACTTTCGTAGATACGCTGGTTGCGGCTGCTCTTCTGTCCAATCCTGAAGCGGTGACAATCGTTTTCGTGCAGATGATCAGTGTCTCAATGGTTTGTTTGGTGATTTTAATCACCAGTTACAGGTTTTATGTGCGCACCATCGAAAGGATCGTCAATTACATCGGCAAGGATCGACTGCATTTGTTCGTCTATCTTTTGTTGATCTTTGGCGTCCCATTTATCTTGTTGTGGATGGGTTGATATGGATGAGATGAAAATCCTAATCTGTACAGATGGCTCGAAATCGGCAGAAATTGCTGCTCAGGAATTAGTTTCTCTTCGGTTCCCTGTAGAAACGACATGTGTTATTTTTTATGTCGTTAAGAAACACGCCGGACAACGGAATCAACAGGAAATTTTTACACCTATCGAGGCTGTTCTTAAATCTTATTTCACTAACATAAAAAAGAAAGCCGTGGAAGGAGAAATGGCTGTCCAGATTCTAAGGGAAATTCGTGAAGAGTCTTATGATCTTATTGTGAAGAGTGACTTTGGAAAAGGTTGGGGATTACTAAAGATGCATTTGGGTTCGAATACCAGGATTATTGTCTCAAAGGTTGAAATCCCATTGCTTCTAGCCCGGTATTATTCGAAATCGATTGAGAGAGTCCTCATTTGCACAGGAGGGGAGGAAACCTCTGCTGACACTTTAAAAATTGGAGGAAGGCTTGTTTCATTCTCGAAAGCGCAGGTATGTGTATTACATGTTATGTCACAATTGGCATTGGATGTAGACTCGCAAGCGGATGATTTACGTGATACAGCACAAACTGCTATCCAAAGGAGGACACGGGAGGGTTTGCATCTAGCCTGGGCTGTCGATCAAGTACAAAAGGCGGGTGCATCTGCTCCAGTGATCCCAATTCTCCGGCATGGATTGGTGCTGGATCAGGTGATTGCGGAGCTGAGAGAAGGAAAATACGATTTGTTGGTGATTGGCTCACACCATGTATCAGGCAGGAGCCGCACCCTGGATGCATTTTTAGAGGATGTTGCCAGTGAGTTGGTCTCCGAGACATCTTGTTCTGTTCTGATCATTTAAGTTCCAAACCATGCTACAATCCATTCGTTTATGCTAAAAACACGCTATCGCCGGATCACTTTTTTCTTCGGTCGAGTGATTGTCAGCTTGATCATTTGGGAATTAATCCTGCCTCGCTTGGGAATGCGCAAGTGGTCTCTTCAGACGCGCCCAGGACGCCTGGTAAAGGCGGCTGTTAATTTCAGAACTTTGGCGATCCAGATGGGGGGAGTCATGATCAAAGTCGGCCAGTTCCTTTCTACGCGGGCAGATGTTTTACCTGAGGAAATTACGCGTGAGCTTTCTGGCTTGCAAGATGAAGTGCCTCCAGAGAAATTCTCTGATATCCGCAGGGTGGCTGAAACTGAGCTGGGGGCGTCATTGGAAAGCAAGTACTTTTCGTTCGATGAAAAACCAATGGCAGCTGCCTCATTAGGACAGGTTCACCGCGCCAGGATGTGTCGAAGCGAAACTTCTTCTGAGGTCGAAGAACTTGATCCCCAAAATATTTGCCGGGTTGTAGTCAAAATTCAGCGCCCCAATATCGAACAAGTCATCGAAACAGATCTGGCAGCGCTGCGAACCGTAGGAAAGTGGCTGCAACGTTATCGACCAATCAAGAAACGCGCCAATGTCCCGGCACTTTTGAATGAATTTTCACGGACATTGTATGAAGAGATCGACTATAACGCAGAAGGATCAAACGCTGAAGTTTTCGCTAAGAATTTTGAGAGACTTGATGGCATCCGGATTCCCAGTGTGATTTGGTCTCAC
>Ga0209254_10005165_pt1 | contig 11997 bp, 6 predicted proteins | sample FrelakmetDIP11DI_FD_187148 | JGI IMG/M metagenome (GOLD analysis project Ga0209254, IMG submission 187148) | Freshwater lake sediment microbial communities from the University of Notre Dame, USA, for methane emissions studies - DIP11 DI (SPAdes)... | ecosystem: Environmental > Aquatic >...
AATATCAATTCCCTGTGGTCGTCCCGATGGAGGAATTGACGAACCTGGATAAAACACTGGCATGGATTGCCCAGGCGCGTTACTTCTCCAGCCGGGGAGAATCTGAAAAAGCTCGAAAATTCTATGACCAGTTGGTTAAGCTCAATCCAGATATCCCTGAGATACGGCTGACCAACGCAGAAATCGCATTCAACCAGCAGAGATTTGATGAAGCCCGGAAAATCCTTGATGGGTTATTGAATGACATTACGGTACCTCAATGGATAAAAGAGGAAGCGGAAATTTTAATGGGTCAATTGCCCAAGTAGAACAGACTTGGCAATTGTGACGAAAAATATTCTTGTAAAAGAAAGGTAACTATGAGAACGCCATTTGTTGCTGGAAATTGGAAGATGAATAAGTCGGTTGAGGAGGCGCGATTATTAGTCTCCGAAATGGGCAGGGGGCTGAAAGCAGTCGAGGGGGTCGAGAAAGTCCTTTGTCCGCCGTTCACTTCACTGGTGGCAGTGAGTGCCCTGTTGCAAGGCACGGGTATCGGCCTGGGCGCGCAAAACATGCACTGGGAGGAGAAAGGCGCTTTCACTGGCGAGGTTTCACCCGCCATGGTGGCTGAATTCTGCAAGTATGTCATCATCGGGCATTCGGAGCGCAGGACCTATTTTGGCGAGACGGATGAAACGGTGAACAAGAAGGTCCATGCGGCATTTAAAGTCAATTTGTTTCCGATTGTGTGCATTGGAGAAACCCTGGCTGAATATGAATCAGGGAAAACTGCAAATGTCGTCGGGAGGCAGGCACGCAAGGGATTAGAAGGACTTAGCCCTGAGAATGCCGGGAAAATTGTCGTTGCCTATGAGCCTGTATGGGCGATCGGCACCGGCAGGGCATCGTCGGGTGAGAATGCCGAATCGGTTCATCGGGACGTTATCCGACCAGCGATCAAAGAGATGTTTGGCGATAAGGTCGCCGAATCCATTCGAATTCTCTACGGCGGTTCTGTCACAGCCGGTAATGCGGCTGAATTCTTCTCTCAAGCGGATATCGATGGAGCGCTGGTGGGCGGGGCTTCATTGAAAACAGATGAGTTTGTAAAGATTGCTCAGGCGGCTGCCGGATAATATGCGCAACGCTGACGGACAACATGGTATCCTGTTGTCCGTCATTTAATTTAAACCCACTCCCATGACCTGGTTATCTTCCTTCGACGGATTGTTATTACTGCTCGTGCTGCTTTTTCCGCTGGTTTTTCTTCAGCGGGGCTTACATCGCGAATTCCAAGCCGTATTCCTGATTGCTACACGGCATGAAACCGTGACCGTGTGGATCTTCTCCCTGGTCTTTTTCCCGGGAGTCATGCTGCATGAACTCAGTCACTTCCTGACTGCCAAATTGCTGGGGATAAAGACTGGAAAATTCTCCCTGATCCCACTGGCGATGCCAGATGGTAGATTGCAACTAGGTTATGTTGAAACCGCCCAATCGGATGTCGTTCGCGATTCCTTTGTCGGTGTGGCGCCGCTGATTGCCGGGTGCCTGTTCATTGCTTACGCTGCGATCTATCCAATGCACCTGCTTGAATTGTGGGAGCTGTTGCGAATTGGGCAAACTCAGCTATTCTTAGCCGGATTGAAAACCCTGCCTGCAATTTCTGACTTCTGGTTGTGGTTTTATCTCACATTTACGGTCAGCAGCACCATGATGCCTTCCGCATCTGACCGGCATGCCTGGCTGCCTCTGGCGATATTTACGGGAATTCTGTTGGTACTGGCTGTCCTGGCTGGCGCTGGTCCGTGGATGCTGGTTCACCTGGCACCACCCTTGAACTCATTCTTCAAATCTGTTTCCCTAATATTTGGATTGAGTGTGATATTACATATCATCCTGCTACTTCCAATATTCCTTGTTCACAGGATTTTGAGCAAAACAACCGGGTTGGATATATCCTAAAATAATCCGACTCACCCCAAACTTAATCTTTCAATGTTCTAAGTCTGAGTAATACCAGCCCCAACCCCCTTCCCCCGTAAGAACCCTCAGCCCTCCCCCGTTGACGATCAAGAACAGCGCAATGACGAGCTTGAAACGGGGGAGGGTTTGGATGGGGGTCGAGTGCTCCCAGCCATAAACACGACCCATCCTTAAATTCGGGATGAGTCATGTTACTAACCAGGATTATTTATCTTTGACGAGGACAAACAACCCGGTAAAGTTCGTGCTTACCTGGATGTGTGAATCTCCCAGTCTGTAGACAGGCAAGTTCACCACCCGGGGATCAGAGGGATGTTCAGGATGGAGGGGTTGATCAAAGGCCAGGGAGGTGGAAAGGGTTGGCATCAGTGGTAGTTTCAGCCAGCTCCCTTCGTCATTATTCATTGTTGGGTCCCAATACAAGATGGAGTAATTCGTAGTTGAAGAGGAATTTTTATCAACTGAAAATGAAATGGTTTGAGATGAATAATCTGGGAGGACAATGAGCTCCTCTTTGGCGTTACGCAGTGTCACCAGCAATGAATTCGAAAACTCATAGCTGTCTGGTAATTCACCGTATAGTTCTTCGGAAGAAAATTGATCAAGGCTTGCGGAATAACCGCAAAGATTTGTGAATGTATCCATGTTTCCGCTTGGCAGCCTGAGAGTTATCCATTTATAGTCACAGCTTAGGTCAACATTTTCCCCATTATTTACCTTGACCATTCTCCCCTGACTTGTTCCTGCAAACGACCAACTTGATTTTGGTTGATTATCAGGTGCCGAAGTTGGTGTATTCGTCGGAGTACTCGTGGGAGTCTCCGTTGGGGTGTTCGTGGGTGTATTGGTAGGCGTATTTGTCGGAGTATTGGTTGGCGTGTGAGTGGGGGTATTCGTCGGTGTTTCTGTAGGTGTGTTTGTAGGAGTATTGGTAGGGGTATTGGTCGGCGTGTTAGTGGGGGTGTTGGTAGGGGTGTTGGTCGGAGTATTGGTTGGCGTAGATGTTGCTGTCGGTGTAGGCGTGGATGTTGGAATCCCAGTTTCAATGCTGACATGTGTATCCGTTGCATCAAAATTCTGGACTGTATCAACCCCCGAACCGCCATCCAATACATCGGTTCCCCCTGCGCCGCCATCGAGGGTATCATTGCCGTTGCCGCCAGAGAGAGTGTTATTTGCGGTGTTGCCGATTATGAGATCACCAAAGGCTGAACCGATGACATTATTGAATAGTCCCACCAGGGTGAGCTGAAGCCCACCACCGACGTTCTGAGGGGTAGCATTACCAAGATCAATGCTGATAGCGACCCCAAAAAGGGAGAAATCCAGCGTATCTGTTCCGCCTGAGATAAGCTGGAGAATTCCATTGGTCCCGTTGGAAAACCGGAAGGTGTTATTCCCTGATCCGCCTGTGAATGAATCCCCTGTGACATTTGCACCGCTGATGGTGATGATGTCATCGCCTGCTCCGCCGTCTAGGTTGTCGATGCCAGTCCCGGCGGTCAGCGTATCGTTTCCATTGCCACCATTGATATTGTCGTTTCCCGCACCACCATCCAATGTGTCATTGCCGTCATTGCCATTGAGGGTGTCGTTGCCATTTCCGCCTGATATTGAGTTGTTCAGCAAATTGCCGGTAAGGTTATCGTTGTTGCTCCCTCCAGTGATATTTTCCACCTGGGTGTCAGTCAGGTTGAGGGTGAGGTTGCTGTTGACAGTCTGATTGCCAAGGGTCCCGAGATTGACCGTCAATGCATTGGAGGATCCTGTGAAATTGAGAGTGTCGGTACCTTCTCCGGAGGCCTCCGAGATTGTGTCGGTGCCAAGGGCGGAATCGGTGTCGAAGCTGAAGGAGTCATTTCCGATGCCACCTGCGAGGAAATCTGTCCCCGCTCCACCCGTCAGCGTGTCGTTTCCGGCTCCACCGAACAACGTGTCATTTCCATTTCCGCCGGAGAGTGTATTGTTGGCAGAATTGCCGGTGATTGAATCGTTCCCACTACCACCTGTGACATTCTCGATAATGGTTCCTAGTGAAATGGTCAGTGAATGGAATCCTGTGACTATGGTTTGAAGTGTATTTAGACTTAAGTCGAGGACAAGGTTACGGGAAGTATTCGTCGTTGAGCTATAGTTGAGTGTATCGGTCCCGCCTGAGTCCTGGATGGTATCAGAGTTAATGTTGGCATCAGCATCAAAAATATAACTGTCGTTGCCTGCACCGCCATCCAGGATATCATTGCCTGAGCCACCCGTCAGCGTGTCGTTTTCATTTCCACCGAGAATAGCGTCATTGCCATTGCCGCCGGAAATAGAGTTAGCCGCCGTATTACCAGTAAGCGTGTCATTATTATCTCCGCCAGTCAGATTTTCAAAATTAAGCCCGTTGGCATTTATCGTGAGATTTCCATTTACATTATGGATGCCGTTCACGGATAAATCCATCGAGACTGAATTGCTTGACCCAGCAAATGATATGATATCCGTGCCACCTCCTGAAGCTTCATTCAAGGTGTCGTTGCCTAACGCGGTGTCAGTATCGAAGTTATAGGTGTCGTTTCCTGCACCACCTGTTAGATTATCGTTTCCCGCACCACCAGTTAGAGAGTCGTTTCCCGTACCACCGTCAATGGTGTCATCGCCTGCACCACCTGAAATTCCGTTTGCCAGGGCGTTTCCAGTAAGTAGGTCGTTGCCATTCCCGCCTGTCAGGTTTTCAACTTGAGCAGCAGTTAAATTTAGGGTGAGGTTGCCATTTACGGTTTGATTCCCAATGGACCCGAGATTAACAGTAACGGCATCGGTTGAACCTGAAAAATTCAATGCATCTGTTCCGCCGCTTGCTGCTTCAGTGATCGTATCGATTCCCAGGTTTGAATTGGTATTGAAATTGTAGGTATCGTTGCCGGTGCCACCAGTCATGACGTCGTTACCAGCCCCACCCGTGAACGAATTGACCAGGGAGTTTCCAGTCAGTATATCGTTGCCATTGCCGCCTGTGATGTTCTCGACTTGCGCAGCGGTCAAGTTTATGGTGAGGTTGCTATTAACTATCTGGTTGCCGGTTGTCCCCAGGTTGACTGTTAAATCGTTATTCGATCCACTGAAATTCAGGGTATCCGTGCCTCCTCCTGAGGCTTCTGTAACAACATCGGTCCCCAGGTTTGTATCGGTATCAAACAGATAGGTATCATTTCCTGCACTGCCAACCAGTGTGTCATCCCCTGTGTTGCCGGTGATGGTATCGTTCCCGCTGCCCCCATTAATGGAGTCGTTTCCACCCAATCCATCGATGGTGTCGTTGGCGCCGTCACAGGTGATCGTATCGTCCCCTGATGTTGCTCCAGGGGTACAAGAGGCCTGCGCTGTCCTCATAGGTGTTGAAGCAAAATTGGCAAAGACAAGGAGCAAGATGAGGAACCAACGGATCGTTCTATTAATGTTGAAATATCTCGTACTAGCTTTCATTGACTTCCTTTAAGTCCAAAATAAATGAGTAATATATCTCTACTATAAACCGGTATTGAACCGATTCAGTTTACAGGCACCTTGTCAGACAATTACGGTTTTGTTAATGAAAAATGGGTATCCTTAGTACTAAGGATACCCATAAAATTGGACCAAAAAAGGGTGATAATTGGCTTATCCAGTGCCAAATTGCCGGTCGCCGGCATCTCCCAGACCTGGCAGGATATATCCCTTTTCGTTGAGGCGATCGTCAATCGCCGCCAGGAAAATGTCAACATCCGGATGGTCAGTCTGCAGGCGGGATATCCCCTCGGGAGCACCGATCAACCCAACGAACTTGATTTTTTTTGCCCCCCAGCGTTTAAGCACGCTGACGGTGGCGGTGGCGGACCCGCCCGTGGCCAGCATCGGGTCGAGGATCAAACACACGGAGACGGTGGGTTCGGTCGGCAACTTGTTGTAATACTCCACTGGCTTGAGAGTCCTCTCGTCTCGATACAAGCCGATATGCCATACTTCCGAGGAGGGCATGAGTTCCCAGATCCCCTCCACCATCCCCAGGCCGGCACGCAGGATGGGCACGAGTCCGATTTTTTCCTTCAAATCCATCCCCGTCATTTTCGCCAGTGGAGTTTCCACGTCACGAGGGACGGTTTGGAGGTCGGCGGTCGCTTCATAAGCCAGCAGAGCAGATATTTCCCGGACCAATTCGCGGAATCGCTTCGGGTCGGTGGATTTATCCCTCAACCTCGAGAGTTTGTGCGCAACCAACGGGTGCGTGGACGCGAAGACATTTGACATGAATTCCTCCTGAATTTCGGTTACTTTATTATAGCCTTTATATGACTTTTGACGGGTGACGAGTGGAAAATTCCGCGTAAACTAAAAATAGAAGGTTGTTTCCCCCGGAGGGGACATGAGAATCACAGGCTTGCATTTTCTACTTACCTATCAATGTATCTATGAATGCGACCACTGTTTCGTATGGGGCAGCCCGCGTCAGACGGGTGTGATGAGCACGGAACAGGTTCAGAACTATCTGCGTCAGGCGCGGGATACAAAGACCGTTGATTGGATCTACTTCGAAGGCGGAGAACCGTTTCTATATTATCCGGTGCTCATGCGCGGTGTCCAACTGGCAACCAGCATGGGGTTCCATGTCGGCATCGTTACGAATGCCTTTTGGGCGGTCAATAAATCCGATGCTTTGACCTGGCTCAAACCATTCGCGGACATGGTCGAAGACTTGTCCATCAGTTGCGATCAGTACCATGACTGCAACGAAGAAAATGCATTGGCGGAAAATGCGCTTTCCGCGGCAGAACAACTCAACATCCCGGTGGGCCTGATTAAGATCGCCCAGCCTGAGCAAATGCATGCGGAAAATCGGGAAGGACAGCTCCCGGATGGGGAGTCGCATGTGATGTTTCGCGGAAGGGCTGCGTCGAAGTTGGCTGATCGGTTTGGACATACGACCTGGTCAAAATTTGATAGTTGTGTGAACGAAGACTTGCGTGAGCCGGGAAGAATCCATGTGGACCCCTTTGGCAATATTCATATTTGCCAGGGAATCGTGATCGGAAATTTGGCTGAAAAATCCCTTCAAAATATTTGTGATGAATACAAGCCTGACACTCACCCCATTGTCGGACCCCTGCTTGCGGGGGGACCTGCAGGTCTCGTGAAGCAATATGGTCTTCCCCATCAAAAGTCTTATGCCGATGCCTGTCACCTTTGTTATGAGGCAAGGTCTTCACTGCGGGACCATTATCCCGCTGTCCTTGCACCGCCAAACATGTACGGTACGTTCTAACCAGACAGCCACCAGTTTGGCGGCTGTCTTTTTTTGGATCATCTGAGAGATGTTCAATCGCAGAACACCAAGTTAACGATCTCAAAGGGTTGGGCATTAAACGTTATCCTGCCCCCCGCCGGTGCGTCCACTGAGCGGATTTTTCTTTCGGCAAGGTCGCTGAATTCCACCGACCTGAACGGCTTCCAGGGTCTGATCGAAACCGGTATTGGATTGGAAGTCGTGTTGTAACCGCGCACCAGCCAACCACGTCCATCCTCGGTTTCCTTTATGCTTGAAACAACAAACCCTGTCGATTCGACATCGATGAACGATCCTGAGGACGGCATTATGCCGTAATGAAGTCCGGTAGCTGCCGCTCGCAACGGTACCTCGAAATTGTATGACAAGGGATAGGGGCTGGTCTGCCCTTTTACGTGAGGAATGACAGCATAATCGAAGCCCCAGGTCCCCGGCATCTGTGCGTCCGGTGTCTCCATCCCCGGACCGGCATGCCCAGGGCGCGTAAAAAGGTCGTCGCGTGAAAGCCAGCCCACGCAGCGTAGAAGGGTCAATGCAATTTCAGCGATCCCATCTTCACGCTTGAGGACTTCCACTTCGGGCAAACCTCGATTGGCAATCATCAAGCCTCGGTTTCCGCTTGAGACGTCCGTGAACGCACGCTGCGGGACTTCAGGCCTGGGTTGTTCGATCCAAAGTCCGCTTTGGTCGGATCCTGCTTCAACCGTTTCGCCAAATGCGCGGCGGACGACTTCGAAGTGACCGTCGAAATCGGCACTCACCGGTTCGTTCACATCACTGCAATCCAACCCGGCGGGGAAATGGACGCGCAAGCGGTGATCACGGGCATGATTTTCGACCTCGGTATGAATATCCACTCTCGGAATGCCGGGAGACAAGCTGACTCTTGTCACGATATCGAGTGAAGTGAACTCCGATGACCGCGACTTTCTATCGGGATTCAATCCTTCGGGAACTGTGAGTTCAAGGGCTAATTCAAGCGTCTGCCGGACCTCACTCCGATTAATTTTGACACCCCAAAGCTTTGCAGTCATTTTCCCTGCACCCGGCTCGAATTCGACCGGGCAATAATTGTATTCATCGCCTCGATCGCCAGTATCGATAAATCGATTGAGCCCCGGGTAGACTGCCCCGTCGCGCTTGTCAGTCAGGGTGAGGGTGCCATCGGAGTTGGCTTCCACGACGAAGAAATCATTCTCTATCACGTAAGGGGGTTTAGGAGCCGGTTCGGACGTAAACCGTTCAATTAACCTTTGCCCGAAGGATGTCCTGGCCAACGGCATCAGCAACCTGGCCGCAAAACCAAGCCGGGTGGGACTGGATTCTGGTAAATCGCGGGTTCGTATATGAAAGGTGCGATAACCGAGTCCGGGGATCTGTGGAGCTGGGAAGAGAATCTTGTTGGATGGGAGAGTCCGCGCCAGGACGTGGAAGGAAGAGATTGTCTCATCTTCCAGAATCGCCGACACTTCACGAACGCCGCGCTGCCAGGTTTCAAGGGAGGGTTCGGCATCCGAGAGGAGAATTTCAATGGATAAGGTTGTTCCTTCCCGTTGAGTTGCAAAACTTTGCACACCCATGCCCGATACCCGGCCGTCGTTGATCATGGTCATGGCCTCGCGAAGTCCCTTTCGATCGAGGACGAGGTTCGCCAGTTCAGCGCTTTCCACACCCAGAGATTCGTGCGGAATGGTCTCCCCCTTGTCATCGACCAGGTCAAATGCATCCACGCCGTGCGGGAGATTGATTTCGACTTCCACCAGGTCGGTGCGGGGATTCGATGAAGGATTGAACACCACGACGGCAGAAGTCAGCTTTCCTTGACCGGATTGTGGTCCGCGATCCGTAACGATGACTTCCGCCAGGGTTGTCAAGGACTGACGGGTAATATCCTCACCGATTTGTTTCACCTGGTCGAATCGGACCTTCATTTCGTTATGCACCTGATCAATTGAACAACCACAGATCGAATCGTGAGGATGGTTCTCCATCAATAAGCGCCAGCCTTGTCGGATGATCGCCGAAGGTTGTGACAGCCGGTTTATGGTCGGTTTTGAAGATTTAACAGAGCTGCGTTCGGCGAAGACACTGAATGGTTCTGTCCATTTTTCAAGTAAGGTCTGGCAAGTGTGGTTGTCTTGCTTAATCCAAATTCGTGCAGACAAGACATTGGGCAACAAAGGTGCCCGAAGGCAGGACCGAAGCTCGCCTTTTACTACGGGCAAGAGCTCGTGATTAATGGATGCACGTGCGTCAGCGATGTAATCCGGCAGTGTTGAGTGGATGACCTTATCGCCCTCCAGTGCTGTATCGGCGAAGGCAATCGCGGAGGATGTCTGAGGGCTTGGTTCCATGTGATCGGTGCCATACATGATTAAAAGGGCAGATGAGGCGGAGTGGGCTTTTAGAGATTGCACCTGCTCTTTCAACATTTCAGTGAACCTCTTTGGGTCGTCTGCAGGAAGTGAGGCGCCATTACCGTAACTGTTCCTCAAGCTGACCATGAAAACCTGCGAGCCGTTTGGCGCCTGCCACCAAAATTCACAGGGTTGGTCGTCCACGCCGCGCCAAAGTGAGGCCGATTCGATTCCGAATCCCTGAAGGATTTGCGGCATCTGGCCGATATGACCAAAGGAATCAGGCATGTATCCAACCATCATCTTTTGACCAAACCGGCGGGACGTCCGGTCTCCCTCCAGCAAGTTGCGAATATGCGCTTCGGGGCTGACCAGGAACATGTCGGGCAGGATGTGCCAGGGTCCGATGATGATCCGTCCGCGCTGGATGTAGCGTTTGAGTTCCTCCTCGCGCTCCGGTCGCATCTGCAGGTAATCCTCCAGAACAATGGTCTGGCCGTCCAGCATGAAATACTTGAAGTTGATATCGTCATGCAGAATGTCGAGCAGACCATCAATGAGATGGACCAGCTTTAAACGGAACTGCTGAAAGGTCTGGTACCACTCGCGGTCCCAATGAGTGTGCGAAACGAAATGGATTGTGTTCATTGAATCTCCAATATCATAATTTGACTTTTTCATGGGTCAGCAAAGCTGCTTCTGCCATGGCTTCTGCCCGAATAGTAATCGGAAATCGTCCATTCAGCGGGCTGATTCGAGCACCCAATTTGGACGGTGCGTACAATCCCCATTTTGCCAGCGGGCGGATCAAACCCGCCATGGAGACGGCTTCAGCAAGTTCATCCAGCGTGGCTTGATCCCATCCACCGGCCAGGCCGTAAAGGAACATGAAAATCGGGAAGCTGGGTAATACACCGATGAAGAAAATCACAATGCTTGTTATCTGGTCGCCAGTCCATATTAATTCCGTTAGCCAGAACATGAATGCGAAATGAGCCGCTCCAGCGAGGATGGGAGCAGTAAGCGACTGCCAGACGAAAAACCTTTGCGGGTAGCAATATTTATTGTTTACGAGGTAGGCAACAATGCCTTTTGCAAATAAACCGATGAAATAGGCGATGATCAAGGCGGTCACCTGGAACCGCTCCAGCAGGATCCAAATAAAGAAGATACGAATCAACTGCTCGGCGAAGACAAGTATGGCTTTTAGATAAGGTTTGTCGGAACCCAGCTGAACGATATCGCCCACCCAGGACGGGAACTGGAACGCGCCCCAGATAATGAGTGGGATCACGTAAATAGCCGCCCGCTGGAATTCGATCCCTGATGCACCAATGATGAATTTTGGAGCGACCGCCAGCAGGACTGCAGCAAGAAAAGCACTGAACATCCCATTGTATTTATAGGCCATCACTGAATAATACTGGCTGAGCCTGATTTTTCCTTGAGAGAATGCCTCCGAGATGGCCGGCATGACCCCGTCATTCAACATTTGGGTGACATTGAAGGAAAAAATGAAATTTTGCGCCATGCCCCAGTTGCCCCAGATCTCCGTGTAATTGATTAGCCGGTTCTGCGTGATGGCGATTTCAGCGGCCTGCCCGAAGGACCAGGCTGCGGAGCCCAGCATTTCAAACACTCCAAACTTAAAGCTGCCCTTGGCTACTTCCCAATTGAAATGGGCGAGGAATAGGATGCGGGCATTGTACCCCACGCGCCGGTATAGCCACCAACCGAAGATGAACATCACTAATTCAGCAGCGTAAGCCGCCAGCCCCAGCCCGAAGAGTCCGCCCAGTGGACCCCCGTACATGGGGTGAGTGGTCCCCCAATAAAACATAAATCCCACAAATAGCGGTTGGACGACCATCGGCATGACGACTTCGCTCATGGTGTAAAGTAGACGTGAGTAATCCGAACGCTGGTATCCGGTCAGGGCATGGCGGAAAACCTGGTAGAAACCCGGAATTTGAATCATCGCATGGATGATGATGCTCCAGGCATACAACGCATAGGAAGATCCTGGTGCGACTGCGCTTGCGAGTCCGATCACGAGCGTCACCTGGATCGCCCCGGAGAGAACCTGCCACCAGACGAAAACCTGTCCGTATTGAATGCCTCGTTTTGGGTCTTTTACGCGATATTCGGATAAGTACTTGATGAAGGCAATGCTTGTCCCCATGTCAAAAAACAACCAGGCTAGATTGAAGAACTGGGTCACGCGACCCCAGATTCCCAATGCCTGGGCGGACGGTAAAATGTAAGTGGGCAGGATCAGGTTCTGGTAAATTATGAGCGGGATGAACAGAAGAAGGCCAATGGAAAGCGAAACCAGGAATCCGCTTAAGGGCCGGTGGAAACCGACATCCT
>Ga0209254_10005166_pt1 | contig 11996 bp, 12 predicted proteins | sample FrelakmetDIP11DI_FD_187148 | JGI IMG/M metagenome (GOLD analysis project Ga0209254, IMG submission 187148) | Freshwater lake sediment microbial communities from the University of Notre Dame, USA, for methane emissions studies - DIP11 DI (SPAdes)... | ecosystem: Environmental > Aquatic >...
ATCCGCTTGCGCACCGGCCCCCGCTCCAACCACCGCGCCGGAAGAACCCGCTGCAACCGAAGCGCCAGCTGAACCAGCTGAACCAGAAGAACCAGCTGAACCAGAAGAACCAGCTGAGCCAGTCGCCACTGAAGAACCTGCGGCTGAAGTGCCCGAGTCGGACGTAGAGCTGGTATTCGTGTGGCACTCCGGTGGACTTGGCGAGAAATTTGAAGAGCTTGCCCAAGAGTTCACCGCCGAGACGGGCATCAGAGTTCGTGCAGACCTGGTCCCCTACGGCCCGCAGTGGCACGACAAGATCGCAGCAGAGTTTGCTGCCCAGGGCTCCGGCTTTGACATGGCGATGTTCGACAGCCAGTCAATGTCCGAGTTCGCATCTGGCGGGCATGTCCTGCAACTGAACGACAAAATTGAGAATAGCGAGTTGATCAGTCTTGATGACTTCTCGCCGGCGGCGCTCCGCCAGTATGGTGAGTATCCGGAAGGCTCCGGCAACATCTTCGCTCTCCCGGTCAACCAGGACGCGATGGGTCTTGTTTACCGCAAGGACCTCTTCGAGGACCCTGCTGAGATGGAAGCCTTCAAAGCCAAATACGGCTATGAGCTGGCTGTCCCTGAGACCTATCTGCAGATGCGTGACATCGCCGAGTTCTTCACCCGCCCCGATGAGAATCTGTGGGGTCTGGCTTCCTATGGCAGCCGCGATTACGATGCGGTCACCAGCCCGTTGGATGGCGTGATCTGGTCGTTTGGCGGCGAACTCTGGGATCCAGAGACCAAGAAGGCCGAAGGGGTGATCAACTCCGATATCAATGTCGAAGCGCTTGAGTTCTACGCTGACCTGTTCCAGTTCATGCCCCCCGGCGCGGCTGGTTGGTTCTACGATGAAGTCAACAACGCAGTCCATACCGGCATCGTCGCCATGGCGATCAACTGGTACTACTTCTTCTTCGTCCATGCCGACCCGGAAATCAACCCGTTTGCCGACAAGATGGGTTATGCAGTTCTCCCCGGCATGCCTGATGGCAATGGCGGTATCCGCCGCTTCAGCTCGGTTGGTGGTCAGGGTCTTTCAATATCTGCTTATTCCAAGTATCCTGAAGAAGCCTGGATGCTGTTGGAATGGTTCATGACTGAACCCATCCAGTGGAAGTGGACTGAGATCGGCGCTCAAACAGGACGTATGGATATCCTGTCGGATCCGAAGTACACAACCACCAAGCCATGGAATGCATCTTTCCCGGATGCAATGCTGACAGTCAAGGACTACTGGCACTTGATCGAGTATCCTGAATTGCTCGATATCTTTCAGAAGTTCGCCAGCCTGGTCGTTTCTGGTGAAATGAGCGCCCTAGACGCACTGAATGCCGTTGCGGCAGAACATCAGGCGATTTTCGATGCAATGGAGTAATTCCTAACGTGTGAAACCGTCTCAGCGCAGTCTCTCTGTGCTGAGACGTATACTTGATCCCCGCTGGCGGTACCGAAGCCCTCTCTAATAAAGCCCAGCTCGTGGTTGAGTTCATCACTATGCTTGCGTTTCCCGATCTTCCTCGATGAATTTTATCCCTTTCCAGAGGATCGGGGACGCAAGCCCCTTTTAAAAATAAAAAAAGGTGGAGGCTGAAACTTGAATACTGCCTTTCCTGCTCCTTCAGATGATAAACCCCTGGTTGTTAAACGACATGGGATGAGCGACGATGCCCTGAAAAGGATTATGCTCGCGCCAGCTGTCCTGATTATTCTAGGGCTGGTGCTCTACCCGTTTCTCTGGGCTGTCTATTTGAGCTTTCATCAGTTTTCGATTCTTAAAAATAAACCGGCCGTTTTTATCGGGCTTGCAAATTATTCCGAATTACTGCATGATCCAAATATCTGGGAACGGTTTATTTTTACCGGGAAATTCGTGTTCACTGTAGTGATGCTTGAAATGGTGTTCGGGTTCCTGATTGCTTATTTCATTCATACACAGTTTAAAGGGGGAGGGGTTTGGGTCACTCTGTTGCTTCTGCCGATGATGATCGCGCCGGTCATCTCCGGATTGTTCTGGAAATACATCCTTTCGAACAACTGGGGGGTGATCAATTATTTCATCAAGAGCATCCTGGGGTTGCCTGAAGTCCAATGGCTGAGTACCAACACAGCTGGATTCTGGGCGATCGTGATTGTGGATGTCTGGATGTGGACTCCTTTCATGATGCTCCTCAGCCTGGCAGGTCTTTCGGCGGTTCCCACTTATCTATACGAATCAGCAGAAGTCGATCGAGCTTCAGCCTGGTTCAAGTTCACGCGGATCACTTTACCCTTATCCGCTCCATTGATCCTCCTGGCAGTCGTATTCCGGACGATCGATGCTTTCAAGACTACGGACATTATCTGGGTTCTTACAGCTGGTGGACCCGGTTCTACGACTGAGACTATTGCTTACGCCCTTTACAAGCTGGCATTTGCGTTTTTTAAGACTGGTGAAGCCTCAGCCCTGGCAGTCATTCTCCTGGTGACAGTGATAGGCTTGAGTATTATTCTTGTGAGGACGCTGAACCGCGCCAAACAAGCCACACAGTAAATGGAGTAGACCATGCATCAAAAATCCTTATTAAATCGCATCGTCTCCTGGGCAGGGTTGATTATCCTGATTGTGATCTTTATATTTCCATTCTACTGGATGGTCGCCACTGCTCTAAAGACTCGCATGCAGATCGTCGCTATTCCCCCACTATTTTTCTTTGAACCGACATTTGAGAATTTCCGGGGAGTCTTTTTCACCAGCTCAGGATTGGAAACCAACTTCAAATTTTTCTTTAAGATGAGTATCATCATCGCCAGCCTGAGCACCTTCTTCTCTGTCCTGTTTGGCGCGTTGGCTGCCTACAGCGTCTCGCGGTTCAAGATGAAGGGTAAAGATGACTTGATGTTTTTCATTTTAAGCACCCGTATGTTACCGGCGATTGCCACCCTGGTACCGCTATTCCTGATGTACCGCGCTCTAGGTCTTTCTGATACCGTGCACGGGATGGTACTGCTGTATACGATGTTCAACCTGGGCTTTACGGTGTGGATGATGAAGAGCTTTTTCGATGAAATCCCAATTGAATACGAAGAAGCCGCTCTGATGGATGGCTACAGCCGTTGGGAAGCGTTCTTAAAGGTGGTCTTACCACAGTCAGTCACCGGGTTGGCTGCGTCAGCTGTCTTTAGCCTGATCGCCTGTTGGAACGAATTCGTGTACGGTTCGATCCTGACCACTCGCTATGCCCGCACGGTTCCCCCGGCGGTAGCAGTGCGCGTTGGCCATGAAGGATACGAGTGGGGCAAGATTGCCGCCACAGCCTTCATGTACGTTCTTCCAGTTTTGATATTCACCTTCCTGGTTCGGAAGTCCTTGCTGCGCGGTCTCACTTTTGGCGCAATTAAGAAATAGGCTGAATAAGATTTTATAAGAGAGTGAGAGACCAGATATGGCTAAAGTTGAATTACGCAACGTGGTTAAAAGGTATGGACAAACGGTCGCCGTCGATCACGTTAATCTCGAAATCGATGATGGTGAATTTCTGATCTTGTTAGGTCCTTCTGGCTGCGGGAAAACGACTACCTTGCGCAGCATTGCAGGATTGGAAGCAGTAGATGAGGGCGAGATCGTTATTGATGATGTCGTCGTCAATAATAAACGCCCATCTGATCGAGATATGGCATTTTGCTTTCAGCAGTATGCCCTTTATCCACATCTGACGGCATTCGAAAATATCGCTTTCCCCCTGCGCACTCAGCAGATGAATAACCAGGAGATCGACAGTCGGGTGACTGAGGTAGGCAGATTACTGCAAATTGAAGATATCTTCAAGCGAAAGCCTAGTAAATTGAGCGCCGGCGACCAGCAGCGCGTCGCCTTGGCACGTGCCATGGTACGCCAGCCAAAGGTTTATCTGATGGATGAGCCGCTTTCGAACCTGGATGCTCAATTACGGGTGGATATGCGGGCTGAGCTTCGCCGGCTGCAAATCACCAACCAGATTACCACCGTGTATGTCACCCACGATCAGGTTGAAGCGATGGCAATGGCTGATAGGATAGCCATCATGAACCTGGGCGTGCTCCAGCAGGTGGGTACTCCGGATGAGGTCTATACATATCCGGCGAACCTGTTTGTGGCAAATTTTATCGGAAGCCCCAGCATGAATTTCATTAATTGTAATTTCCAGGCTTCCACTCACAGCCTGCAAATTCCAACTAACAGCGAGACACTGATCTTCAGGCTACCGGATAACATCAAGCAAGTTTCTACTGGTTTGCACGATGGATCTGAGTTAGTACTGGGAATCCGCCCAGAAGACATTGATATCCACACCGAACCGGTGGAAGAGGGTATCGAGTGCAGTTATATCCTGTTGGAAGCCTTAGGTTCTGAGAATATCCATCACACTGGACACGGCGAATTAAACATGGTCGTCCGAACTTCGCCGGCTGACACATATAGCGAAGGCCAGAGCCTGTGGGTTTCTTTCGAGCACGATGGGATTCGCCTGTTCGATCGAAATTCCGGGATGGCGATTTAGGAAGGTCCATATGGCTGAAATCAATATCATCAGTTTAGTAAAGAGATTTGGAGACATCGTGGCATTGAACGGTATCTCGTTCAATGTCAAACATGATGAATTTGTCACTATGCTAGGACCAACCGGCGCTGGCAAAACGACCACACTGCGATGTGTCGCTGGTTTGGAAAAACCGGATGGTGGGGAAGTCCATTTGGATGGCGCAAACATCAATGCTCTCCCACCAGGACAGCGAAACATGGCTTATGTCTCGCAACATTACGCCCTCTATCCGCACATGACCGTTTATCGGAATTTACAGTTTCCGCTGGACAAAACCGCGCTGACCAACGACGAAAAGAAAGCTCGAATTACTGAAATCGCAGGGATCCTGCATATTGAGCCATTGCTCCAGCGCTACCCAAGCAAGCTGAGCGGCGGCGAAATGCAGCGGGTTGTGATCGGGCGGGCGATGGTGCGCAGTCCACAACTCTTCCTGCTCGATGAGCCGCTTTCGAATCTCGACGCCAAACTCAGGGAGGAGCTGCGCTTCGAGCTCAAACGACTTCAAAAGGAAGCCGGTGCGACAACCCTTTTCGTCACTCACGACCAGATCGAAGCAATGTCGATGTCCGACCGTGTAGTGGTGATCAATAAAGGGGAATTACAGCAAATTGGGACGCCCGCTGAGATTTATTCCTATCCAGCGAATACTCTTGTATCCAGTATCGTAGGGACACCTGCGATGAATATCGTTCCCGTGTTGGTTGAAAATAACCAATTCAGTATTCTGAGCAATGGCCACCATGCTGTTCTACCTTCGAAATATATGAATCTCCTTCCGGCGGGAAAATATCAGCTGGGAGTTCGTCCGGAAGATGTAAAAATTGTCCTGGAGACTTCTGCGAATGCCTTACCAGCGGAGGTTTTAGTCATTGAAGCATTTGGATATGAAAAGCTGGTTGATATCGATCTTGCAAGTTTACGCGTGCGTGCCAGGGTTTCGCCACGGATCCAGGTAAAGGTTGGCGAAAAGATTTTCATCCAGTTCGAGGAGCACAAGGTACGTTTCTTCGACGTCAACGGGACATTGATTCGCTCCTGATCTGCTCTCGGAGGATTACATGGAAAAGCGCAAGAAGTTCGGAATTTACGGGGATTTGGTAGCGATGGCAATGATAATTTTAGGGTTCCTGATGATGGTACAGCCAGCCACCATGGTGTTATACACACTGGGATTCCCTGTGATTTTGTCAGGTGTCATCCTTTTTAACGTCACCTCGCACTATTAAAATTCTCTAGAGAGCGAGGCAATTCTCATGGTAAAGAAAGTGATCAATAATCCCAAAGACGTCGTCCAGGAAACTATCGAAGGCTTCCTGTTGATGCACCCGGATGAGTTCCGCCAGATTGAAGGCAACACCGCCATCGTAAAAACTCGACTCGACCCGGATAAAGTCGGCCTGGTCATCGGTGGAGGCAGCGGACACGAGCCCATCTTCCTGGAGTTTATCGGTACCGGCTACCCCGATGCGGTGGCCATGGGGAATATCTTTGCCGCTCCTTCACCGGATATCGTCCTGGCAGCCACTCAGGCTGCAGATCGCGGGCAGGGAGTGCTGTATGTATACGGAAACTACGCAGGGGATAACCTGAACTTCGACATGGGCGCTGAGCTGGCGGAAATGGAAGGTATTCGTACCGAAACGGTACGGGTGTGGGACGATGTCGCTTCTGCTCCGCCGGAGCGCATCTCCGACCGGCGTGGGATCGCTGGAGATTTCTTTGTGATCAAGATCGCCGGGGCAGCCTGCGATGCTGGGCTAAATCTCGACGAAGTGAAGCGGGTCACCACGAAAGCCCGCGATAACACCCGCACCATGGGCGTGGCACTATATCCGGGTACTATTCCTGGAGAAGGAACGCCAGCATTCACCCTGGCCGAAGACGAAATCGAGATTGGATTGGGATTGCACGGCGAGCCGGGTGTGCGACGGGGAAAGATACAACCTGCAGATGTCCTGGTGGACGAAATGATGTCGCTGGTTGTAGCCGACTTACCTTTCAAGGCCGGTGACGAAGTTTGTGCTCTGATCGACGGATTTGGATCAACTACCCGGATGGAGCAGATGATCGCCATGCGGCGCATGCTGCAGAACCTGAACCGGTTGGGTATAAAAGTACATAAGGCTGAAGCTGGCGCATATGCTACCTGCCAGGAAATGGCGGGCTTCTCGATCACGCTGATGCGCCTGGATAACGAGCTGAAGAAGTTTTACGATTGGCCGGTATGGTCGCCGGTCTATAAGAATCGACAAGGTTAAACCCCGCGTGGATAACCTGACAGCCGAACAGGTTAAAAACCTGCTGCTGCAGGTCGCCGATACGGTGATCGCAGCGAAGGAAAAACTGTGTGAAGCAGATCGGAATATCGGCGACGGCGATCATGGCATCGGCATGGCCAATGGATTCGAGGCTGCCCGGACCGCCCTTGAAGCGCAGGAATTCGATGATGTTTATGCTGTCTTCAGTACAGTTGGCCGCACAATGATTCGAGTGATGGGAGGCGCTTCAGGCATCATCTTTGGACTATTGTTTTATGCTGGCGCCAAGAATATGCCGCCTCAGGGTGTGATTTCCACAGCGGAATTCAGCACAATCTTCGCAATAGCACTGTCTGAGATCAAGACCAAAGGACAGGCTCAGCTCGGTGATAAAACCCTGATCGATGGTCTGCAGCCGATGGTTGAAGCCATGCAGGATAGCGTCGCAAAAGGCGAGGATTTTAGAGCCCTGATACATACTGCAGCCCTGGCAGCGGAAAGAGGCAAAGAAGCCAGTAAAAGTTATGTTGCCCGATACGGCAAGGCCAAGACTCTGGGTGAGCGGGCAGTTGGATACCCTGATGCCGGCTGCGTCAGCCTTACAGTCATTTGTGGGGCGATGGATAGCTGGGCGCAGGAAACACTGGCGGACTGATTCTCTGAAGAGCGCCCATCTTCAATAGATAGGGGGTTGATTGTCAATAGTAATTAATTCTAAACTCTACAGGAGGCTGTTTTTTGACTAAAGAGTTGGTTCTGGGCTGCGATAACGCCGCGGTAGGACTGATGGAGGAAATCCGCAGGTTCCTCGACGAACAGAATGTACCATATACATTCCTGGGTGTCGAAAATGAAACCGATGAAACATATTATCCCCTGGTAGCGCAGAAAGTATCAGAAGAGATCATCGCCAGCGGCTATCACAAGGAAGGTATCCTCATTTGCGGCACCGGCATCGGTATGTCAATCACGGCAAATAAATTTCCCGGGATCTATGCTGCCGTCTGCCACGACAGCTACTCCGCTGAACGGGCACGGCTGAGCAACAACAGCAATGTGATTTGCATGGGTGCCCGAGTTATCGGCGTGGAGCTGGCCAAAAAGGTCCTGCATGAATGGCTGAACCTGGAGTTTAAAGGCGGGCGCTCGCAGTCGAAAGTGGACACGATCAAAGAAATTGAGAAAATTGTCTATAAATGACCTCACGCTCCGGCCGGCTATACGTCGGTTCCAATCTTAAAATGTATAAGACGAACCGGCAAACTGTGGAGTATATCGATCAGATCCACACGTTGACCGGTGACCTGCCTCGTCCTCCGCTGCAGCTATTTATCCTGCCTTCCTACACCGCCCTGGCTGACGCCTGCCGCCAGGCCGATCCAGACCTGCTCTGGGTAGGAGCCCAAAATATGCACTGGGAGGCTGAGGGACCGTTCACCGGGGAGGTGTCGGCGCCCATGCTGCGGGAAATCGGAGTCAAGATAGTCATGGCAGGGCATGCGGAACGCCGGCAGATTTTCAGCGAGACCGACGAGCAGGTCAACCGGCGCGTGCATGCTGCACTGGCGAATGGATTTATTACCCTGCTATGCATAGGAGAGACGCAGAGTGAACGGCAGGCAGGTCGCTCTGAGGAAAGGCTGCGCATTCAGCTGACCGCCGGATTGAAGGGTATTCCGCTGGATCAGCTCGACCAGCTGTGGGTGGCATACGAGCCGGTCTGGTCAATCGGGATCCACGGCACGCCTGCCAGTCCAGAAATTGCCAACGCCATGCACACGGTAATCAGGCAAACCCTTGTGGATTTATTTCCTTCTAGGCAGGGCAATATCCCAATTCTGTATGGCGGGAGTGTAACACCGCAGAACGCGGCTGACCTGGTAAGCCAGCCAGAGGTGGACGGACTTTTCATCGGTCGGATGGCCTGGGATGCCGTGAATTTCAACCGGATTCTTCGTGTAGTACTTCACAGGCTGGGGGTTATATCAGGTTAGCTCAGGATTAATCGAAACCTTCATCGCTTTCCCCTCGATCATTAATTGAAGCGCTCTTTCGGTCTCGCTCAAAGCCATTTCGCCAGAGAGCAGAGAGCGCGTGTCGATAATACCTGAAGCAACCAGGTTGCAGGCCTCCCAGAAATCAACCGGGGAGTTGCCATGCGTATTAAAAAGCACGATCTCGCCGTAATGAATGGCCGGCGCATCTAGCTCTACAGTTGTCCCACTTTTCAATCCTCCGAACCACAGCACGCGGCCTCCCCTCCTGGCTGCCCGGACTGCGGTTTCCCAGGTAACTTTCAACCCGGCGCATTCGATCGATACGTCAGCGCCGCGACCGGCCGTAAGTTCCTGGATAGCCTGCAGGGGATCCGTTTGCCCGGCATTGATGACGGCAGAAGCCCCAAGCTGCCTGGCAAATTCCAGCCTTTCATCGAAGCGGTCAACCACGATCACCTCCGCAGCCCCAGATGCCCTGGCAAGCTGTAAATGCATTAGGCCGACCGCACCTCCGCCGCCCAGGATAGCTACCTTCTCTCCTGGGCGAATCTGGATCATTTTGTGTGAGTGAACGACCGAGGCGAGCGGTTCCAGCAGGGCAGCCTGTGCATAGCTTAAGTTTTCCGGGATGACCAGGGTGTTCCAGCGGACGAATACTCCCGGAAGCAAGACATACTCAGCGTATGTCGCAAAGTTATGGATCATATTCTCACACAGGTTTTCCTGGTGATGCTTGCACGGGTAACATGCACCGCACGGTCCAAAACAGCTGGCGGTCACGCGCATTCCCACCTGGAAATTCTCAACCATGGAACCAATCTCAACCACATCCCCGGCAAATTCATGTCCAGACAGGAAAGGAGGTGGGTATTTTGGATGCCCACGCAAATAGGTTTTAACATCGGTCCCACAGGTGGTAGCTGAACGCACTTTCACAAGCATTTCATCCGGGCGAATACTCGGGATAGGGACAACTCTGACCTGCAGCGTTTCAGGACCCAGGTATACGACGGCGCGCATAGATTTATTCATGGGTATAGGCATTACTTATGTTAGATTAAAGATTTGCTAGTGTAATTCTTCGAGTGCGGCGGCTAAATCTTCTTCGTGAACAATTTTTTGGATTGCCCGGATCATTTTGGCCGGTTGGGGGTGCTGCCAGACGTTTCGACCGAACGTGACGCCAGATGCTCCACACTGGATGCAGATTAATACATCATGGAGCATCTCTTCTACGCACTGGCTCTTACCTCCGCCCAACAGCACAATCGGAACCGGGCAAGATTCAGCGATGGTTTCCATTTCTTCCGGCACATCCGGGAAATCACTTTTTACTACATCGGCGCCGATCTCGAATGCGATCCGGGCCATATCCGCCAGCAGTTTCGAGCCCTTGATCGATTTCCCCTCGAACCGCAATCCCCAGGTGGTTGGTTCGACCATCACTGGCAGTCCAAGCCTGTGACAGCTTTCGACCGTAGAGGCAGCAAAAGCGAGGTTTTGCATCTGGCGGCTGTTCTGTTGCTGACCAAAGATCAGGCAAATTTTGACCATATCCGCTCCCAGGCGAGCTGCTTCTTCTGCCGATATGGTCGGCACCTGTCCATCGGCCTTGTCGCCGCCTGGATAATCCGTGAAGAACGGAAAATCGACCGCCAGGATCACAGCAGGCGCATCCCGGCCGGTGAGCAGATGACCAAAACGGCGCAGCGCTCCTGGATTTACCAATACACCCTCAGGCTTTCCCGCGATAACCTGTTCCAATCGCTCTCCCAGGTTTTCCAGTCCCTCCACCGCGCCCATGGCGATCCCATGATCTACGGCTACGGCGACGCTGCGGCCGGATTTTTCATTGAAAAACCGGCTGGCTCGGATCGTAATACCATAATCGAAGGCTTGAAGTGTCATTGGTTTCACCTCTAATTTGGAATGATGTACATTCACTGAAGAACTGGTTTTCCGCCCGTGCAAATCGAGTGGTGATTCGGAAAGTATCGATTGACAAATACGATGATGAGCAATAAACTTGCTATGATAACATATGTGATATTATATCACGAATGTGAAATTTGAAAGGGTGAAGTGGCGCGATCATGGACAATCTCAAAGGCAATCTCGTTGTCGGGCAATCTGGCGGACCGACCGCAGTTATTAACAGCTCAGTTTGCGGAGTTGTTCAAGAAGCACTTTGCCACGATCACATTGGTGAAATTTATGGGATGCATCACGGAATCCTGGGACTGATTCACGAAGATCTCTTTGATCTTCGCCGGGAAGATCCAGCCATGATCGCTGGGCTGCGCCGGACGCCTTCCTCCGCCCTGGGATCCTGCCGCCATAAAATGGATGACAACGATTGCGAACGGATTCTCCAGGTCTGCCAGTCGCACAACATACATTATTTCATGTATATCGGCGGTGGAGATTCGATGGATACCGCTGACAAGATTTTTCTGGCTGCAGCAGAAAATAACTTTGATATGCGGGTATTCGGGATCCCAAAGACGATCGATAATGACCTTCCGATCACTGATCATTGTCCAGGTTATGGCAGCGCGGCGCGTTTTGAAGCGATGACCTGTTCTGAAATTGTCCGAGATACAATTGCCCTTCGCCACACCGAATTCATCAAGATTTTCGAAACAATGGGTCGCAACACAGGGTGGCTGGCAGCTTCGACTGCCTTAGCCGGAGAGTTTGCCCTTGATCTCATTTACCTGCCTGAACGGTCATTCATCTAACAGAACTTTTTGAACGATGTCGAGAACCTTTTTCGACTGAAAGGGTACGTGGTCATTGCAGCTGGCGAAGGCTTGCGCAATCCGAATAGGAGTTTCGTGTCATTGAATGAAGATAGTCTTAATCTTGACGCCTTTGGCCATCCCGAACCCGGAGGGGTCGGGCAATTTCTCGCCGATTTGATCATGAAGGAGCTCAAGCTAAAGGCGCGGGTAGACAAGCCAGGAACGATGCAGCGAAATTCCGGTATGGGGATCTCAGAGGTGGATGAAGAAGAAGCTTTCAGAGTCGGAAAGACGGCGGTAACCGAAGCAGTGTCTGGGAAAAGCGGTTATATGATCGCGCTGGAACGCCAGCCTGGTGAACCCTATCATTGTATGACCAGGCTTGTGCCTCTTAATCAG
>Ga0209254_10005167_pt1 | contig 11995 bp, 14 predicted proteins | sample FrelakmetDIP11DI_FD_187148 | JGI IMG/M metagenome (GOLD analysis project Ga0209254, IMG submission 187148) | Freshwater lake sediment microbial communities from the University of Notre Dame, USA, for methane emissions studies - DIP11 DI (SPAdes)... | ecosystem: Environmental > Aquatic >...
GCGAACTGATGCCCGCTCGGCCGCAACGTGACTTGCGCTGACACCATCTTCAATGCGTCGTCCATGACATCCAGTACGTCGACCGATTCAGTCGCCAGCGCGCGCGCCAGCCCGTCGTTGAGCTGGTGCTGCAGCGCGAGCAGCGACGGCTCGTCGCCGCCAGTTTGCGCCAAGCTGGCCTGCAATTGCTCGCGCAGTGCGATCACCAGCGCGTGATAGCGCTGCAGGTGGCGCTGCGCATCGGCCAGTTCCTGGCTCTGCCGGAACAGCCGCTGTGCCAGCACCTCCTGGCTCGGCAGCAGGCGTTCGCGCACGCGCCGGCCAAAGGCATCTTCCTTGATGCGCGCGACACGTTCCAGCATCCCGGTGTTCTCGAGCTCGGCCTGTGGATAGAGCTCGAGCAGGGTCTCGGTCGAGACGAGTCCGTCGGTCAGGCCGATGTCGCCCGCACGCACGCGCTGCTGCAGCACGCCGCGCGGCACACCGACAAGTTGCGCTGCGCGCCAGATGGTCACCCATTGCGACATCTCAGTGGCTCGACCGCGCTGCGCGCGATGCACAAACTGTGAGGCGCTCGGGTTCGGCCACCCGATCGAGATAGCGCGCCCGGTACAGCAGCCGCGGCTGCGCCGGGTCGTCGACGAAGGCACTGCGCGCGTGCAGCACATTGTTGGCGACGATGCCCATGCCGGACTCGAGCCGCAGGTGCAACACATCCGGGTTGGCCTCGGCCAGGTAGCGTTCGAGGAAGGCCACGGCCTTCAAGGTCGCCGCATCGTCCTTCCACTCGATGCTGCGGGTGCGCGCGGTGTAGCGCATGTGCAGAGCGCGACCCAGCGGGTCGACCGAAAAGACGGGCCCGGCTTGCGCCGGCCGGGCGACACCCGGGTCGCCATCGTCGCTCTGGCGGCCCGGGATCGTCATTGCGTCGGGGGCCATCAGCGCCTGCACCCAGCGCGGCGAGGCATCGCGCAGCGCGATGTAGGCCAGCTCATGGTCAAGCAGAGAAGTCAGCCCCCCGCTGGCCGCCGGCCGCACGCAGTGCAACAACATCGCCTGGATACGTTGTTCCAGCGGGTGGTAGTAGCCGTCGGTGTGCCACTTGAGCGGCCGGTCGGTGTAGGGGATGAAGCCGCCGCGGCCGTCACGTCGCGTCGGCGCCGGGTCGCCCCAAGCCGACCGCTCCCCCTCGGGGGGACCGGCGTGCAACGGCGTAGGGGGCGATGTCCTGCTGGCAGTGATGCTCGAGATGCCGTCTTCGTCGGCCAGCCAGTTGGCATCCAGGCGCCGCAGGCCGAGCTGGCCACCGACCGCGCGGGCAATGTCCTTGTCGGGCAGGCAATCGGCGATGCGGTAGACCGCCATGTTCCAGTCGGCACAGCGTTGCAGCAGGGCCTGCCGCTCGCCCGCGCTCAAGGCCTTGGCGTCGGCGACATCGACGATCAGGTCGTCGACGCAGCGGGCTCGGCGCGCCAGCTTGTCGGCCCGCCAGCGCTGGTAAGCGGCCTCGTTGCCGAGGTCGAACGGGCTGGCCTGCGGCTGCAGCCGGGCGCGATCGATGGCGGCGTTCATGGCATCACTCCCCGCTCACGCCGGCACGGCGCGCCTTGCGTGGCTCGGTCGACAGCAGATTGCGCATCGCGCTCTGCACCACCTCGACGGCCTCGGGTGCCTCGCTGGCCATCACCTGGTCGAGCACCCATCGCTGGTCCTTCGCCGGCAATGTGGGCGCCAAGCGGCTGCCCAGGTAGCGCATGAAGCCGAAGCTGGGCGTGAAGCTGGCATCGGGCTCGACGACCAATGCGTCCGCGCCGAACTCGGCATAGTGGTCCACCACTTCATTGACCAGATCGATGAAGCTGTCCTGCGACGACTGGCCGTCGGCGCGTGGGCCGAGCAGGTCGTTCTCGTTGTCGGCCAGCGTGTCGGCGCAATGGCGCACCAGCGCCGTCGTGAAAGCGCTGCGCTCGTCGCCGCCCATGCGCACGTAGGCAATGCGGTCGACCACCGCGATCAGGAAGACCAGCACCTCGCGCATGAACAAGAAGTACGGCGTGCCGGCATCGACGTCGAAGTCCGCGCCGCGCATGCGCTTGAGCATGTTCAGCGACGTGCGCCAGACGATGAAGGCCATCGCACTGGCCTGCTGCTCGGCGCTCTTCGGGCCATCGGACTTGAACCATTGGCTCTTGATCCGCATCGCCGGCAGGCGGGGTTGGGCTCCGGTTGCCATGGCCGGACTCAATACCCGCCTTTGCCCAGGGGTTGCGGCAGGCCGGCCACCTTGCAGCCTTGTTTGGCGGGGCCGACGGGAAACAGGTCGTACAGCGCCTTGCTGTCGCAGCCGGGCATCACGTCGGCCAGGCCCTTGAGCATGTTGCGGAAGTTCGGCGTGTGGCCGTGCTCGCGATACTCGTCGCGCAGGTAGGCCACGACCTTCCAATGCGCGTCGGTGAGTTCGATGTTCTCGGCCGCCGCGATCATGCGCACCACCTCGTCGCGATAGTCGGCTTCGACCAGGAATCCCTGGTCATCCGTCTCGAGTTCATTGCCATCGACCATGTAGCCCATCGTTGCTCCTTTCTGAAAAGTGGTTCCTGCGGTTGGCTTCAGGCGCCCACCGCCGTGGCCGATTTGTGCGGCACGAACACGCCACAACCGAGCCGGCGGTGGCGGCCGAGGCCGGATTCGAGCACCCGCAACGATGCCGCCGGCGACAGGCCGTCGAGCATCAGGCTGTAGCCCGTCACGGGCGCGCCGTCGTTGTCGATCACCTGGCGGCGGCCGCAGATGCAGCGGCAAGGCACACCCAGGGCCTCGAGTTCGTGATCGATGGTGTCCAGGAAGGCCAGCTCTTCGTCATCGGCGGTGCTCACCAGGTGCGCGTACAAGGTGGTGTGGGGCAGCAGCTCGCGAACGACCGCGACCTGGCCCAGTTGCAGCGCATGACCACCGACGTCGAGCACGGCGCCACTCAGCGGCGCCAGCTCGCCAACCCTCTCGCGCCGAACCCGCAGCGTCAGGCGGGCCCGCTCGGAGAGCAAGGCGGTCGGGCCGCTGCCGGCCACGGCGTTGATGCGGTGCACGCCTGCTTGCGCGGGCTCGCTGAGCCAGGGCACCAGGCGCTCCAGGGCTTCGGCCAGCGCGCGCCGGTTGTCGCGCGGCAGGACGCGGCCCTGCAGCGGGTAGACCACATCGACCATCGATGCAGCGGTCTCGGTCATGGCGTCACAGGCTCTCAGCTCCTGGGTTGCGTTTGGGCCCACTGCAGCAGCGCGCGGCCCCACGCTTCGGCCGTCTGCGGGTCGACATCGAACACCGTGAAGCGGCTGTTCTCGCGGATGCGCGTGCGCAGCAGACTCATGCCGCCCGCGTCGTGGTCGACCTGCTGCAGTTCGATCTCCTGGCCGCCCAACGGCGCGCGCAACTTGGCAAGGGGTATCAGGCGCGGCATGGGATCCTCGGAAGTGGCCATTGAGCGCGGGCGTCCCGTCAGCGTCCATACCCGGTACGGGTGAGCGCTGCATAACCCTTCCGGGTAATGGCACGGCGGCCTATCCGGTCTATCGTCGGCCACTGCGCAGCGCTAGCGGGCAACCGCACAGGAGATTCGAAACCATGGCCAAGCCACAGCACCCCACGCCGATGCTCGACGAGCTCGAGAGCGGACCCTGGCCGAGCTTCGTCACCGGCCTCAAGCGGCTGGCCAACGACAAGGACTACATGGTTGACCTGATGGGTCAGCTGGAAACCTCTTACCGCACGCGCAAGGGCTACTGGAAGGGGGGCACGGTGGGGGTGTTCGGTTACGGCGGCGGTGTGATCCCGCGCTTCACCGAGCTGAAGGACGAAAAGGGCGCGCCGGTGTTCCCCGACGCGGCCGAGTTCCACACCCTGCGCGTGCAGCCCCCGGCCGGCATGCACTACAACACCGCGGTGCTGCGCAAGATGGCCGACATCTGGGAAGAGCATGGCTCGGGCCTGATCGCCTTCCACGGCCAGTCGGGCGACATCATGTTCCAGGGCGCCAAGACCAACAAGGTGCAGGACGCCTTCGACGCGCTCAACGAACTGGGCTTCGACCTCGGCGGCGCCGGCCCGGCCGTGCGCACCTCGATGAGCTGCGTCGGCGCCTCGCGCTGTGAACAGAGCTGCTACGACGAGTCGCGTGCGCATCGCCAGGTACTCAACAACTTCCTCGACGACATCCACCGCCCGGCCCTGCCCTACAAGTTCAAGTTCAAGTTCTCGGGTTGCCCGAACGACTGCATGAACTCGATCCAGCGCTCCGACATGGCCGTCATCGGCACCTGGCGCGACAACATGCGCACCGACGAGGGTCTGGCGCGCAAGTGGTTCGCCAAGCACGGCATGAACGAGCTGGTCAACGACGTGATCGCGCGTTGCCCGACCAAGACCATCCTGTTGAAGGAGATCAAGGACGTCGCCACCGGCCCGAAGATCTCCAGCGTGGCAATCAGCGACACCCACGCCCTCGAGATCGACAACAGCAACTGCGTGCGCTGCATGCACTGCGTCAACGTGATGACCGGCGCATTGGCCAAGGGAGTCGACACCGGTGCGTCGATCCTGATCGGCGGCAAGCGCACGCTCAAGATCGGCGACCTGATGGGCACCGTGATCGTGCCGTTCATGCCGCTGAAGACCGACGAAGACTACGACGCCCTGGTCGAACTGGGTCAGAAGGTGATCGACTTCTTCGCCGAGAACGCCCTCGAGCACGAGCGCACCGGCGAGATGATCGAGCGCATCGGCCTGGTCAACTTCCTCGAAGGCATTGGCATCGACATCGACGCCAACATGGTCGCCACGCCACGCACCAACCCCTACGTTCGCGCGGATGGCTGGGACGACGAAGTCGCCAGGATCAACGCCAAGAAGCAAGCCGCCTGACCGCCCCCGGAGACAAGCACCATGGCTCAACGCACCCCCATCGAAAGCGGCGTCCCCGACAACAAGCCCTACATGCATCCGACGATGCTGAAGAACTACGGCAACTGGCGCTATCACGACCGCCCGCGGCCGGGGGTGCTGCACCATGTGTCGCACAGCGGCGACGAGATCTGGACCGTGCGCGCCGGCACCCAGCGGCAGATGGATGTCTACACGATCCGCAAGCTGTGCGACATCGGCGACACCTTCGCCGACGGCCATGTGCGCTTCACGATTCGCTCGAACATCGAGTTCATGGTCGCCGACGAGAAAAAGGTCGCGCCACTGATCGAGGCTCTCAGCAGCAACGGCTTCCCGGTCGGCGGCACCGGCAACTCGGTGTCGATGATCGCCCACACCCAGGGCTGGCTGCATTGCGACATCCCGGGCACCGATGCCTCCGGCGCAGTCAAGGCGCTGATGGACGACCTGTACGAGGAGTTCATCAAGGAGGACATGCCCAACCGCGTGCACCTGTCGACCTCGTGCTGCGAAATCAACTGCGGCGGCCAGGCCGACATCGCCATCATCGTGCAGCACACCAAGCCGCCGAAGATCAACCACGACCTGGTGGCCAATGCCTGCGAGCGCCCGGCGGTGGTGGCGCGTTGCCCGGTGGCCGCGATCCGCCCGGCGCTGGTCAACGGCAAGCCGTCATTGGAGATCGACGAGAAGAAGTGCATGTGCTGCGGCGCCTGCTATCCGCCCTGCCCGCCGATGCAGATCAATGACCCCGAGTACACCAAGCTCGCGATCTGGGTCGGCGGCAAGAACTCGAACGCGCGCAGCAAGCCGACCTTCATGAAGATGGTTGCCTCGGGCATTCCGAACAACCCGCCGCGCTGGCCCGAAGTCTCGGCCATCGTCAAGAAGATCCTCTACACCTACAAGGAAGACGCCCGCTCCTGGGAGCGCGTTTCCGACTGGGTCGAGCGCATCGGCTGGCCGCGCTTCTTCGAGAAGTGCGACCTGCCCTTCACCAAGTATCTGATCGACGACTGGCGCGGCTCACGGGCCAGCCTGAATGCGTCGACGCACATCCGGTTTTGAGATGATGCCGCTGCGGAGCGTTCGCTTGTTTGCTCTCGACGAGCTTGGTGGTGTTCAAGCTTGCCGGGTCCCGGCCCGGCAGGGTGGTACTCGACTGACCTTCGCCCAAGCGAGCCAACGCGCTTCATGCTCCGTGGGTATCGACTACCGCGCGTGGAGGCACTGAAATGAAGTTCGGTCTGATGGTCAGCGAGGGGCCGTATACGCACCAGGCAAGCGACACGGCGTACCAGTTCGCCGTGGCCGCCATCGCCAAGGGGCACGAGGTCCAGCGCGTCTTCTTCTATCACGACGGTGTCTACAACGCGAGCCGGCTGACCGAGCCGCCGCAGGACGACCGGCACGTCGTCAACCGCTGGTCCGCATTGAAGGCCGAGCACAACGTCGACCTCGTGGTCTGCGTTGCCGCCGCACTGCGCCGGGGCATCAAGGATGAGGTGCTGGCGCCGGGATTCCGCATCTCGGGCCTGGGCCAGCTGGTCGACAGCGGCATCAAGGCCGACCGCATGGTCACTTTCGGGGACTGACATGGCGATGAAGAAGTTCATGTTCGTCAACCGCAAGGCCCCCTACGGCACGATCTACGCGCTCGAGAGCCTGGAGGTCGTGCTGATCGCCGCCACCTTCGACCAGGACGTCAGCCTGGCTTTCATCGACGACGGTGTCTACGAGCTGGTCAAGGGCCAGGAGACCAAGGGGGTCGGCATCAAGAACCACTCCAAGACCTACCGCGCCCTGGACGGCTACGACGTCGAGAAGCTCTACGTCGAGCGCGAATCGATGGCGATGCGCGGGTTGACCGAGGCCGACCTGCTGGTTCCGGTCGAAGTACTGTCCAGCGCCGAGATGGGCAGCCTGATGGCCGAGCAAGACGTGGTCCTTTCCTTCTAGGCCGATCCCATGCTGCACATCGTCAACAAGTCGCACACGCAGACCAACTCGCTGCAGAGTTGCCTGCGCCTGGCCCAGGCCGGCGCTGCTTTGCTGCTGATCGAGGACGCGATCTATGCCGCGACGAGCGGCGGCGCGGCGTCCTCCGGCATCGCCGGCGCGATCGCCCAACTCAGGGTCTATGCCCTGCAGCCCGATGTCGAGGCGCGCGGCATGGCCGGCAAGCTGGTCGATGGCGTGACCACGATCGACTATGCCGGCTTCGTCGATCTGGTCGCCGAGCACCCGAACAATCAATCCTGGCTCTGACCGAGCCTCCCGCCACCCATCCCGCACCAGGAGACTCCCCATGGGCATCGAAGTCAACGGCACCACCTACGAAACCGACGAAGAGGGTTACCTGCTCAACCTCAGCGAATGGACCGAAGACATCGGCAAGGCGCTCGCGGTGGGTGAAAACGTCGAGATGACGCCCGGCCACTGGGAGGTCGTGAACTTCCTGCGTGACTACTACAACGAGTACCAGATCGCCCCGGCCGTGCGCGTGCTGACCAAGGCCATCGGCAAGCAACTCGGCGCCGACAAGGGCAACAGCAAGTACCTCTACGAGCTGTTCCCCTATGGCCCGGCCAAGCAGGCTTGCAAGATCGCCGGGCTGCCCAAGCCGACCGGCTGCGTCTGAGCGGCGCGCGGCCTGTCCATTGAGCACGGGCCTCGGCATGAGCTTTCTCACGATCGCGTACGCCGCGCTGTTCTACATCGCCACCGCCGTGATGGTGGTCGGCCTGGCGCTGAAGATCCGCCGCTACGTCGGGACACCGGCGCCGCTGAAGATCCCCACCACCCCGGCGCCGACGACGACGTCGGGCGTGGCGCTGCGCCTGACCCGTGAGGTGGTGCTCTTCGAGAGCCTGTTCAAGGCCAGCAAGTGGACCTGGCTCTTCGGCTGGCTGTTCCATGCCGCCTTGCTGCTGGTGCTGTTGCGCCACCTGCGTTACTTCCAGCAGCCGGTGTGGGCGCCGATCGTCTTCGTGCAGTTCTTCGGCACCTACGCAGGATTCGCGATGGTCATCGGACTGGGCGGCCTGTGGGCACGGCGCTTTCTCGTCGACCGCGTGCGCTACATCTCCACGCCGTCGGATCACCTGCACCTGGCACTGCTGCTGGCGATCGGACTGACGGGCCTGGGCATGCGCTTCGTCGCGCCGACCGACATCGTTGCGCTGAAGGCCTTCACGCTCGGGTTGCTGCGCCTGGACTTGCAGCCGCTGCCGGCCGACCCGCTGCTGCTGCTGCATCTGGCGCTGGTGGCGCTGCTGATGCTGATTTTCCCGATCAGCAAACTGCTGCACGCACCGGGCCTGTTCTTCAGCCCGGGCCGCAACCAGGTCGACAACTCGCGCGAGACGCGCCATGTCGCTGCCTGGGCCGCAGCGCTGGACAAGAAGTAGCCGGCAACACACGCCATGGCCACCGCCCCCTTCGAGACCCCCAAGCTCAAGCCCTACCCGGTGATCCCGCTGGTGCAGGTGGGGGCGATGGCGCACAGCAAGCCCTATGTCGCCTCGCCGGTGATCCAGGCAAGGATCGGTTTCCCAGGTGAGCTGGAAGACGGTTGGGAGCGGCGCGCCGTCGGCAAGATGGGCGAGCTGCTCGGCAAGTACCGCTCGCTGCAGGTCTACATGGACTCCTGCGTGCATTGCGGCGCCTGCTCCGACAAGTGCCACTATTTTCTCGGCACGGGAGACCCGAAGAACATGCCGGTGGCGCGGCAGGACCTGATGCGCGGCGTCTACCGCCGCTACTTCACCTTTGCCGGCAAGCACTTCCCCAAGCTGGTCGGCGCCACCGACATGACCAAGGCCGTGCTCGACGACTGGTGGACGTACTACAACCAGTGCTCCGAGTGCCGTCGCTGCTCCGTCTTCTGCCCCTACGGCATCGACACCGCCGAGGTCACGATGGCCGCGCGCGAAATCATGGACTCGGTGGGGCTGGGCCAGAAGTACGCCAACGAGATCATCGGCAAGGTGCACCGCATCGGCAACAACCTGGGCATCCCCGAGCCGGCTCTCAAGGACACCCTGCTCGGCCTGGAAGAAGACACCAAGGAAGAAACCGGCCTGGACGTGCGCTTCCCGCTCGACGAGCCCGGCGCCGAGGTGCTGCTGGTGACGCCGTCGGCCGACTTCTTCTCCGAGCCGCATGTCGAGAGCCTGATCGGCTACGCCAAGGTCTTCCACGCCGCCGGCATCAAGTGGACGCTCAGCTCCAAGGCCAGCGAGGCCGGCAACTTCGGCCTCTTCATCGGCAACTACGAGCAGATGCGCAAGATCTCGCTGCGCGTCAAGGAAGCGTCGCAAGAACTCGGCGTCAAGCGCATCGTGGTCGGCGAATGCGGCCATGCCTGGCGCGTGGCCTACAGCTTCTGGAACACGCTGATGGGACCGTTCGACTGGCTCGACCCGCGCTTTCCGGTGCCGCAGCACATCTGCGAAATGACGTATGACCTGATCCAGCAGGGCGCGATCAAGTTCGACAAGGAAAAGAACGACGACCGCATCATCACCTTCCACGACTCGTGCAACGTGGCGCGCGCCTCACGCATGGGCAGCATGCCTGGCGGGCAGTTCGTGATCCCGCGCGAGATCATCAAGGCGGTGGCCAACCGCTTCCACGACATGTCGCCGGGCACCATCCGCGAGGCCACCTTCTGCTGCGGCGCTGGCGGTGGCCTGTTGACCGACGACCTGCTGGAGCTGCGTGTCAAGGGCGCGCTGCCGCGCATGGAAGCGCTCAAGCATGTCGTCGACCAGCACGGCGTCAACTTCATGGCCGTCATCTGCGCCATCTGCAAGGCGCAGTTCAGCAAGGTGCTGCCGATGTATGGCTTCGACATGAGCATGATCGGCGGCGTGCACCAGCTCGTCAGCAGGGCGATCCGGCTGAAATGACCCACCCCCGAAGCGCCTGCGGCGCCTCCCCCTCAAGGGGGCGCCCCCAGCGGACCGGCGAAGCCGGATCCGCGGCGGCCGCTTGGACTCACACACTCCGAGGAGACTGACTTCATGTCCGCATTGCCCCCGACTGCCGCGCCCAAGCCGCTGACCTTTCGCCGCTACAAGGACAACGACCACAAGCCGCTGGCGTGGCAGAAGGAAATCTTCGACGCCGATCACACGCACAAGTGCCCGACCTACATCCAGAGCACACCGCCGTGCCAGGGCAGCTGCCCCTCGGGTGAAGACATCCGCGGCTACCTCAACATCGTGCGCGGCATCGAGAAGCCGCCCGCTGGCGTGCCGTGGCAGGAATACGCCTGGCGCCGCCTGACCGAGGCCAACCCGTTTCCCTCGGTGATGGGCCGCGTCTGCCCGGCGCCCTGCGAGTCGGGATGCAACCGCAACCAGGTCGAGGACTTTGTCGGCATCAACTCGGTCGAGCATTTCCTCGGCGAATGGGCCATCGAGCACAAGCTGGCGTTTGCCAAACCGGCAAAACAGAGCGGCAAGACGGTGGCCGTGATCGGTGCCGGCCCGGCCGGGCTGTCGGCCGCCTACCAGTTGGCGCTCAAGGGCCACGCGGTGACCGTCTTCGACGAGCGCAAGGAAACCGGCGGCATGATGCGCTACGGCATCCCGGGCTTTCGCACACCGCGCGAAGTGCTCGACGCCGAAATCCAGCGCATCGTCGATCTGGGTGTGACGCTGCGGATGGAATGCCGCATCGGCACCGACATCACGCTCGACGAAATCCGGGACGGCTTCGACGCGGTGTTCCTCGGCATGGGCGCACAGAGCGGCCGGGCATTGCCGGTGCCGGGTGCCGAGGCACCCAACGTGGTCACGGCCACGGCCTTCCTCAAGGCCTTCAATGACGGCCGCATGCAGCATGTGGGCAAGCGCGTGGTCGTTGTCGGCGGCGGCGACACCTCGATCGACGTGGCCACCGTGGCCCGGCGCCTCGGCCATATCGACCAGGTGCGCGAGAGCGACCGACCCGAGAACGTGATCGGCGGCTTTGCCGCGCACGACGCTGCATCGCTGTCGGTGCGCATGGGCGCCGAAGTCACGCTGACCTCGATCTTCGCGATCGACAAGATGCAGGCCAGCAGGAACGAAGTCGAACACGCGCTGGCCGAGGGCATCACCATCCGCGGCGGCATGGCGCCGGTGGCCGTGCTGGTTAGCGCCGACGGCCGCGCCACCGGGCTGCGCATCATGCGCTGCGAGGCCCGGATCGTCGGCGGCAAGCTCGAGGTCAAGCAAATCGCCGGCACCGAAGAAGACATCGCCGCCGACCTGATCGTCTCGGCCATCGGCCAGGCGGTCGACTTCACCGGCCTCGAGGTGTTGGACAACGGCAAGGGCGCGATCGCCGCCGACAAGAACTACCAGGTCCAGGCCAGGGACGGCAAACCCAGCGGCATGTTCGTCGGTGGCGACGTGCTGCGCCCTCACCTGCTGACGACGGCCATCGGCCATGGCGCGATCGCCGCCGAGGGCATCGACCGGCATCTGAAGAGCGAAGCGCTCGACAAGCGGCCGAAGATCGACGTGCATGGCTTCGACCTGGCGCGCAAGATGATCGAGAAGGGCTTGAAGATCACCCAGATCGACGAGCCCGTCCGCGGCACCGACGCCAGCACCGGCGCGATCCACAACTTCGACGACCGCTCCGACCGCTACGTCATCCCGCACAGCGACCTGTTCCTCGGCCACTTCAACCGGGTCGAGCGCAACAGGCGAAAGATCGTCAACCTCAACGCCGAAGAGGCCTTGAACAACTTCGAAGAGCGCATGTTGCCGCTGCTCGAAGCCCAGGCGCAGGCCGAGGCCAAGCGCTGCATGAGCTGCGGCCAGTGCTTCGAGTGCGACAACTGCGTGGTCTATTGCCCGCAGACGGCGGTGTTCAAGGTACCGAAGGCGAAATCGACGATGGGCCGCTACGTCGACACCGACTACAACAAGTGCATCGGCTGCCACATCTGCGCCGACGTCTGCCCCACCGGCTACATCCAGATGGGGTTGGGAGAGTAAGTGACCCCCCCCCGAAGCGCCTTCGTCGCCTCCCCCTCAAGGGGGCCGAGGCCCGCGGCTCC
>Ga0209254_10005168_pt1 | contig 11993 bp, 7 predicted proteins | sample FrelakmetDIP11DI_FD_187148 | JGI IMG/M metagenome (GOLD analysis project Ga0209254, IMG submission 187148) | Freshwater lake sediment microbial communities from the University of Notre Dame, USA, for methane emissions studies - DIP11 DI (SPAdes)... | ecosystem: Environmental > Aquatic >...
CGCCATTCACTCCCGTGCCTAGAGCTGACCAGCCACTATCACTCGCCGTCTTTGCTCCCGCCACTAGATTGGTTTGTGCATCTCCTGTTGCATGTACGCCAGCAATTCCCGTTTTGACTTGGGTTGACAGCGGCCAGCATTTTGGCTATGGTTGAGGCCAACCGTTCGTGTTGCACGCAGAGGAGGCTGGCCGATGAGCGCACCGCTATCACTGTCCGCGGACGAACTGTTGGGCATCATTCGGGCTGAATTTGAGCAGGTGCCGGATCAGCGGGCGGACAATGCCTCGCTGGACCTGGCCGATGCGCTGATGTCCGGCTATGCGCTGTTCGCGCTAAAAGACCCGTCGCTGTTAGCCTTTGACGAGCGGCGGACGACTGATCGCAATCTGCACACGATTTTCAAGATTGGCCAGGTGCCGAGCGATACGCAGATGCGGACCTTGTTGGATGAGGTGAATCCCGCCGACCTGCGCCCGGTGTATCGGCGGTTGCATCGGGCGTTAGCGGCGCGGGGTCAGTTGCGGCCCTATGTCTTTCTGGCGGGGAGTTACCTGGTGTCGCTGGATGGCACCGGCTACTTTAGTTCGAAGAAAGTGCATTGTCCGGCCTGCCAGCAAAAAGTTAACGCGAAGACCGGTGAGATCACCGATTATCATCAACTGCTGGGCGGCGTGATCATCCACCCGGACTGGCCCCAAGTGATCCCGTTGATGCCGGAGCCGATTCTCCGTCTCGATGGGGAGGCCAAGAACGATTGTGAGCGGAATGCGGCTAAACGGTTTCTCGACCAGTTGGCGAACGATTATCCAGAGCGGGTCTTCACGATTACGGAAGATGCCCTGAGTCCGAACGCGCCGCATATCCGTGAGATTCTCAAGCACGGCTATCACTTCATTCTGGGGGTCAAAGCAGGCGACCATGCCCATTTGTTTGAGCAAGTCGCCCAGGCGCGCCAAGCCGGGCGGACGACCGAGTCCGAAGTTCGCGAGGGCCAGACTGTGCATCGGTTTTCGTTCATCCACGGGCTGGCGTTGAATCAATCGAACCCCGACCTGTGGGTGAACTTCATCGAGTACTGGGAAATCCAGCCCGGGCAGACGCAGCATTTCAGTTGGGTGACCGATTTTGCCGTGACCACCGCGAACGTCCTGACGCTGATGCGGGGCGGGCGGGCCCGCTGGAAAGTTGAGAACGAGACGTTCAACACACTGAAGAATCAAGGCTATCACTTTGAGCACAACTTTGGACACGGGCAGCAGAACCTGTCGGTGGTGTTTGCGGTCTTGATGATGCTGGCCTTTCTGGTCGACCAGATTCAACAACTGGGCGACGCCTTATTCCAGGCCGCGTTGAGCAAGACCAAACGGCGCTGTCGGCTGTGGGAGAAAGTGCGCGCCTTGTTCACCACGCTGGACTTTCAGTCCATGGCCGAAGTGCTCCAAGCCATCGCCTATGGCTACACCGTCACCATCACGATCCGGACGCCGGGGTAACACGAGGGCTGAATGACGTGGGTAGCACAGGTGCACAGGCGACGAACACAGGCGACATTGGTCGGTGGTCGATGGTGAGCAATTGGCAGAACCAGTGCCTGGTGGAAACGGCCGGCGAGCCAGCGGCCTTCGACCGAAGGCGCCGCGTGTACGGCGCATGGGGGTCGGGGCTCACCCGCGGTTCGAGGTGCGGGGAAAGTACCAAGGTGGGTAACCAAACTCAAAACGGGAATTGCTGATCCATCAGCAGAAGAACCGCGTGCGTGAGGCGATGAACAATGCGTTGATCGCCATCGGCGTGCGGACTGCCGAACTGCAAGCGAAGGCGTTGAGCGTCGCCAAAACAATCGGGGGCGTAGAGATTGATCATGGCGAGACCAACTGCAAGACCGCCGACGCCGCCGAATACATCCTGCGCACGGTGGCTTATCGGCAAAAGAAAACGGCCAGGGAGAAGTGAGATGGACGAGCGCGAGGAATTGATCCGGCAATTGGATGAAGCGCGGGCCGCGCTGCTGGAGCTGCTGGCTGACCTTCCCCCCGAGGCCGAGATTTATCCCGGCTGGACGCTGCGCCAGTTTTACGCGCATCTCACTGGCTGGGACGACGTCGCCGCCGTGTCGCTGCGCGAGCACGCCGCCGGGCGGATACCGGCGACGTCAGTCGTGAATGGCATCAACGCCTACAACGCGGAATCAGTGTACACCCGTGAGACGTTGGACTATGATCACATCGTCAAAGAATGGCAGCTAGCCCGCGAACAGCTCAAAGCCGTCATTCGAGACTTCCCGGTGGACCGCTGGCAGGAACCTCTGTTGTATCCCTGGGGACGGACCGGCAGCGTGCGTCAGTTCATCGAAATTTTCGTGGAGCACGAAGGCGAAGAACACGCGGATGAGCTGCGCGCCTGGAAGGCCAGACAGACATCCGCTTAAGGCACATATGACAACGACGACTGACACCGTCACAGCTGAACACGAAAAAAGCAAGGCAGCGCTGAGCTCGGTCCTGGCCGCGATCTTCCTGACGACCTTCAAGATCATCGTCGGCGCGGCGACAGGCAGCCTGGGGATTCTGGCCGAGGCGGCTCACTCGGCGCTGGATCTGGTCGCTGCGTTGGTGACCTTCTTCGCCGTGCGCTACTCCGACAAGCCCGCCGATGAAGAGCACCGCTACGGCCACGGCAAGATCGAGAACTTCTCCGCGCTGATCGAAACCGTCCTGCTGCTCATCACTTCGGCGTGGATCATCTACGAAGCGATCAACCGCCTGTTCTTCGAAGACGTTGAAGTCGACGCGTCGTTCTGGGCGTTTTTGGTCATGGGCGTCTCGATCTTCGTGGACTACAACCGATCGCGCATGCTGCAGCGCGCCGCGCAAAAATATCACAGTCAGGCGCTGGAGGCCGATGCGCTGCACTTCAGTACCGACATCTGGAGTTCTTCGGTTGTCATCGTCGGCCTAATCGGCGTGAAGCTGGCCGCATGGATCCCGGGCCTCTCGTTCCTGTCCAAGGCTGATGCCCTCGCCGCCACCGTCGTCGCGATCATCGTCATCTTCGTGAGTTTGCAGATGGGCAAGCGCACGGTGCTGGCGCTGCTGGACACCGCGCCGGCTCAACTGCCGGGCGAGATCAAAACAGCGGTCGAAGCCGTACCCGGCGTCGTCGAATGTCATCGTGTGCGCGTGCGCGAAGCTGGGCCGTATCTATTCGTCGACGCTCACGTCGCGCTGGCCAGTGATCCACGATTGAGCGAAGCGCACGATACGGTCCTCAAGATCGAAGAAGCCGTTCGCCAGATCGCGCCGCGCTCCGATATCACTGTGCATGCCGATCCGGAGACTGCCGTGACGCCGCGCCTGATGCGCGAGAAAGCCGCCGATGAATTGCGGCATACGCCTGACTGAAGCGCAACGCACATCTTAGAAAGGCGACGTCAAATCGGATGCTCGCCTTTCTTTTTGCCCGTTGTCATTTATAATTCCTGCATGCGTTCACTGCGCCAATGTCTGCTCGATACCGATGCGGTGGTGCTGCGCGTCATCGCCGAGCGGTGGTCGCTCAACCCGATCGGTCTGAAGCCGCGCGAATTGGTCGATCGCCTTGAGGAAACAATCAGCGCTCCGGCGCGCGCCACGGTGATCCTTGCCGATCTGCCGCATGCCGAGCGTGAAGCCCTGCGCGCACTGCTCACGTCAGGCGGCACATTGCCCGTGGCGAATTTTTCCCAGCGCTTCGGCTCCATCCGATCGGTTGGCCCGGCTCGTCTGGAACGCGAGCAGTTGTGGCGCAGCCCCATCAGCCCTGCTGAAAACCTGTGGTATCTGGGCTTGCTCTATCGCGGCTTCGAACAGCTCCCCAACGGCGCAATGCGCGAAGTCTTCTTTGCGCCCGCCGAACTGACTCCGCTGCTGCCGCTGCTGAAAGCCCCCGATCGTTTCATCGAGCCGTTGGAGATCGCCGCGACGCCGACCGAAATCCGATCGAGCGGTGAAGCGCTGGCCGACGATCTGTGCACGCTGCTCAGTCACTTGCACAACAACTTCGTGCGCAGTTCCGATCCGCGACTGAGATCGGTGGTCGTGCCATTACGCACGACGCTGGCTGCACAACTGCGCGACGCGCAGCCGGCCCGCCTGGAATTCTTGTTACCTCACGCCGCGCGCGCGCACCTGATCAAGATCGTCGGCCAGCGCTTGCGCCCTGATCCGCAACACAGCACCGACTGGCTGCGCGCTCTTGCGCTCGATCAGCTGCGCGTGTTGTTCGAGGCGTGGCGCACCAACGCAGTATGGAACGACCTGCAACGCTCCCATGTGCTGCACATCGAAAAATCCGTATCGCTGCGCAGCGATGTCGTGGCGGTGCGCAGCGCCATCCTGTCGGCACTGCAGGCGGCAGTGCCCGGGGCGTGGCATACGTTTATGACTTTGTTCGCGCGTGTGAAGGCGCAAACTCCCGATTTTCTGCGCGCCGACTTTGATACGGATTACATACGCGATGCAGCCACCGGCGAATATTGGCGCGGCTTTGCGGCGTGGGAACGTGTGGAAGGCGCATTGATTCAACATGTGCTGACCGGGCCGTTGTTCTGGCTAGGATTGATCGAGGTGGACTTCGCTTCCTCATCGTTCTGCGTGACCGCACGCGGCGCGCGGTTGCTGGGCATCACGAATGAAGCCGCTGAAGCGGCCGAGGCCGATCGATTGTTCACTGTGCGCGGTGATGCCACCATTCACGTTTCACCTGCGCGGCGCTATGATCGCTTTCAAGTGGCACGCGTGGCTGATCTAGTCGCGCTGGTGAATGACGAGTATCGCTACCGGCTCACGCCGTCGTCGTTGACGCGCGCCAATTCGCAGAAGATTTCCACGGAGAAGGTGCTGACCTATTTGGAGCAGGCCGCCGATCACGGCGTGCCACCGACGCTGGCGAAAGCCATTCAACGCTGGGCCAGCAAAGGCACGGAAGTCAAAGTGGAGCGCGCCGTGATCGTGCAGGTGAAAGATGCGGCCATCTTGAAGCGCTTGCAGGAATCGCCCAAGACGCGCGGGCTGGCAATCGAACCGTTAGGGCCGACAGCGGCGCGCATCAACGAGAAGGATTGGCCGAGATTAGTGGCGATACTGGCAGAGGCAGGCGTGCTGGTGGATTAGTGCAATAGTGAGGTAGTGCGATCGTTACTGATCACTGATCCCTGATCGACTTCTCTCCGTAATCGTAGAAACCCTGATCGCTCTTCTTGCCCAGACGGCCCGCGCGCACCATCTGCTTGAGCAAAGGCGCAGGTCGATAGCGATCGTCGCCGTATTCGTCGAACAGGCCATGCAAAACGGCGAGCACCACATCCAGCCCGATCAGATCGCCCCACTCTAACGGCCCATACGGATAGTTGGTACCCAACTTCATCGCCGTGTCGATGTCGCGCGGCTGCGCCACGTTTTCCATCAGCGCATAAGCTGCCTCGTTGACCAGGCAGCACACCATGCGCGGCAGCACCAGCCCTACACTATCTTCGACCACGGCAGTCTCCAGCCCCAGACCGGTGAAGAATTTCTGCACCTTGCCCAGCGTGGAAGGATCGGTCTGCAGGCCGGGCGCCAGCTCGATGAGGTTGCCGCGTTTCAAGGGCGGCAGCCCACCGAAGCCCACTACCCAGTCGGCTTGCGCGGCCCACGCGCCGACTTGCGTCACCGTGACCGAGAGCGCCGCCGTGATCAAGGGTGCGTCGGACGGCAGAGCTTGATCGAGCGTGCGGATCAGATCGCGCTTGATTTCCATCGAAACGACCACCGCGTCTATAGCAATCAGCGCTTTCTTGGCATCGTCGACCAGCCGTTGCAGCACACCCGAATCGATCAGATCTTCGATCAGATACAGCGCTACTTCATACCCGGCATCGACACACAACGCGGCCAGGTCTTCCACCAGCGGTGACTCGCCGGCGATGATAACCTTGTTTTTCTCGAAGGGCAATTTGGCAGGCATAAAATCCTAAACGGCTAATGCCACCCCAATGACTTGTAGGCAGCGACGACCATCACACACACCGGCTCGGTCTTGCATTCCACGCCGGCAACTTCCATGAACACGTCGCCGTAGTCGTATGGGCGGCGGTCCATCAACGAGCGGATCGTCAAATCCAGATTGCGGCGCACTTCTTCTTCGGACGAGCCGTGCTGCTCCACAAACAGGCCGCGCAGCGTATTGGGTTCTTGCGTCCAGGCCAGCCCCGCCCACGCCCACTTGCTCGGCGTCGTCTCTGTCTGCGACGCTAACACCACGTAGAGACGATCACCATAGTCTTTGGGTTCGCCCACAAACGGCGCCTGCACAATGGTGCTGTACGGCGGTATCACCGACGAGAGATGAACCAGGTTGTAGTTGCCGACGTGCGCGTCGTACATGGCGTTGTCGAAAGCGGCCAACGGTGTGGGGCCGTTACCGCGTCCGATGGTCAGATAGATTTTCATGTAGGGCGTTCTCCAGTTCGAGAAGGATGACGGCGCATATTCTATCACAGCGAACGATTCCGGCAATAATCAAAAAGCCCGATCGGATGATTACCCGATCGGGCTTTTGAAACGGCACGCGGTTAATTCACGCGAGCTAGAGGTTAGTTACCGCAGGGACTGACGTTGCGCCAGTTCTGCACAGTGTCGTTGACGGTTTGAGTTCCGGTCGCGCCATAGCTGAGCGTCAACTGGCGATTGCCGATTTCACCGCAAACGTTGTCTTTCTCGACGAAGTCCCCTGAACTGAAGCGCTACTCAGCCTTGTCCTAGTTTTCCACGAAGCCTGCAAGATGCACAACAGGCCCTGCGCAGCGGTCCCGCCCCGCACGTAGGCCTACCTGTCGGTGTTGCCAAAGTGCAGCAAGGTAAGGTCACCCGGCTTGAGCTCGAACGAGTAGCAGGGATTCCCCCCGAAGTTCGGGTTCGTCGTGCCCGGCTGCGTGTTCGTCCAGCCGGTGCGCTGCACTTCGCAGACTGTGTAGTTCCCCGACGGCAAATACCAGAAGTTCGCCATACCGGCGCCGTTCGTCCGGTCGCTGGCCTTGAGTACCCCTGCGCCGTCGTACACGCGAATTTCCCAGTCTTTCAGGCCCCGGTCGCCCAGCCACGAACCGTCCCCGTTCTTGTCGTAGTACTTGAAGGCCGAGATGCTGCCCCCGAAGCTGTTGGTGAACGTGCAGGTGATCTGGTCGCCCGGATAAGTCCGGATCGCCACTGCGAGCTGCGCCAGGTTCACTGTCCCGCGCCCCGGCACGTCACACACGACGGAGGTCAGGTACCAGTGGCTGGGCAACTCCTCCGCCACGCGGTAAGTTCCCGGCTGCACGGTGAAGGTGAGGCGGTTGCCGTACGGATCGTGATCGTTGAAGGCCGGGTCATCCAGCATGAACTTGCCCAGGTCGCCCACGAACTTGAAGTTACGCAAGCTCTTGGGCTGCGCCACTTTCTGAATGGTGATGGTCGTCTTCTCTCCCTGCACGAACACCGCGGTCGTGCGAGCGGGCACGGTAAAGGCACCCGTCTGCGGATTGAACCAGGCCCCGCGCACGACGGGATCGGCCGAGTTAGTCTGCATCGGGTGCAGGCGGAAGCCCTGGCCCGCGAGATCGGCGATGGTGTACACCTGCGCCTCGTCCGTGGCATTGAAGAGCACCACGATTTGCTCGCGCGCCGGGTCGAGGTCGGGCAGGGCAGGAACCTTGTCCGACAGGCTCATGACGATCAAACCGGGCACCTGGCTGGGGCCGGTGTTGTAGAACTTCAGTCGCCCCATCACGTCCGCCTCTGTCTGCAGGCGCAGCAACGGCGAGCTATTGCGTAGTGTCAGCAGCTCGATCGCATGCGCGAAACTGCTCTGGATTGCAGAAGATCCAGGCTTGAGCGCCGGGTTCGCCAGCCGCGGGCGCATCAGGTCCCAGTTGGAACTGTTGTCGCCCGCCGGCGGCAGTCCCACGCCCCAGTTGTTGCTCTGGTAGGTCCAGTCGAGTTTGTTGAACCAGTCGCCCGAGTTGAACGAGTTGCGGTCCATGGACTTGGATCGGAGCAGTTCCTCACCTGCATGGAGGAAGGGCACACCCTGCGCCAGGATGGTGAAGTCCAGACCCAGGTTTTGCGCCCGCACGCGGTCCGCCATGCTCGTGCTCAGCGGCAGCTTATAGGCGTTGTTGTCCCACAGCGTCTGGTTGTCGTGGGCCTCCACGTAGACGATGTGCTCCTGCGGGTCCTGGTTGTAGCCGGCTGGGCTACCGTTGTAGTCGACTTGCGAGCCCTTGACGGTGTTGCCGTTGCGATCTTGGAACTCGTAATCGGCCAGGTTGCCGGCCAGCCCGACACGGATCTGGTCGGCGTAGAGCAGCAGCTTATCCTTGGTCGCCTGACTGGTGCTGCTCTTGTCGTTCGGGTCATACCAGAGGCCGTTGATGAAGCCTTGATTGGCCACCAACGAGTCACCGCCGTCGAAGGGGCCGCCGCCGCGCACGGCATCGCGCAAACGGTCGCTGAAGGTGCCGATGCCGGTGCCGGCCATGTTGAGCTGCGTGGCGTTGACGCCGCGGGCGTTGTTCGCCACCTCGCCGAAGTTCCAGCCCTCGCCGTAGAGATAGATCGTCGGGTCGATGGCTGCCAGGGTGCTCTGGACCTTGAGCATGTTGTCCTTCATATGGTGACCCATTAGGTCAAAGCGGAAACCATCCACCCCGTACTGGCCGGCCCAGGTCGCCAGCGAATCGACCATCAGCTTCTCGAACATGGCATGCTCACTGGCTGTGTTGGCGCAGCAGGTGCTCGTCTCCACAGCGCCATCGGCGTTGAGCCGGTGGTAGTAGCCGGGCACGACCTTGTCCAGCACCGATTTGGCGGCCTGTCCGGAGGCGTTAGTGTGATTGTAGACCACATCCATGACGACGCGCAGGCCCGCCGCGTGCATCGCCTGCACCATCGCGCGGAACTCCACGATGCGCGCAGCGCCGTCCGGGTTGGTGGAGTAGGAGCCCTCCGGTACCGTGTAATGGAACGGATCGTAGCCCCAGTTGAAGCCGTCGAGGTCGGCGTTGGCCATGACAGCCGCCTGCTGCTGGTCGGAATCGGGCGCTGCGGCCGGGATGACCGGCTCCTGGCGCTTGGCCTTGTTCTCGTTGATGGTAGCGATGTCGAAGGCCGGCAGCAGGTGCACGTGGGTCAGGCCAGCAGCTGCGAGTGATTTCAGGTGCTTCATGCCTTTGGCATTCGGATACGTGAACGCCTTGAAGGTCCCGCGCGCGTTTTCAGGCACGGTCAGGTCGTTGATGCTGAAGTCGCGCACGTGCATCTCATAGAGGGCAATGTTCTCGGGCGCTTTCAGTGGCGGCTTGGCGACTCTCCCCCAACCCGCTGGCTTGAGGGCGTGGTCATTCAGGTCAACGATCATACTGCGCGTCGAGTTCATAGCCAGGCCCAGCGAATACGGGTCGGTGACGATGTTGTGCTCAGCATTGCCCGTGCTGTGGATGTAGACCTCGACCTCGTAAAGGTAGAACTTGTTCTTCCAACTGGCGTCGCCGATGATGCTCCACGTGCCCTGGTCGCCCGCCGTCATGGGCAGGATCTGGCTGGCCGCCGACGTCGTCGAGCTGTCGAACAGGTGCAGCTTCACCGACCGCGCCGTGGGCGCCCAGAGGCGCAGCGTCGGGACGCCAGCGCTGAAACTCACACCCAGCGTGCCAGTGTAGGTGTAGAGATCATCGAGGACGCCCGGAATCTGCAGGCCGGTGGCGTTAGCCGCAAAGTCGGGCGTGCCGGCCGAGACAGCCATCTGCCCCTTGAGGATGCCGGGGATCAGCGCCTGATCCTGTGTGCGGATGCGGAAGGCCTTGTAGGTTGCGAGGTGCGGCCACTTGGCCTTCTGCGCGGCGCTCAGGCCGGCTGGATCGTAGATCAGATTGATGGACTGACCGCCTACGATCTTGTTGGCTTCGAGCTTGATGCCGCCATCCGGCGCGTAATGGAGGACGTACTGGGCGTTCGGGATCGGCTCAATGTTCCAGGCGATGGTGCTGCGGTCGATCCAGTGCGCCTTGTACTTGCTCAGGTCCCCCGCCGCTGACGGCCCTTTCTGGATGGGCAGGAGGTACGGTGCCTGCGGATCGGCGCCCTGTAGCTGCCAGACCTCGCAGCCGTACTTCGCGGCGTCGAGCGTCTGGTCGGGACCCGGATCCTTGTTGTCGCCGCGGTGCAGGATGTAGTTCATGTTCTGGCCCGGCGTCACCGGTACGCGGAACTCGGGGCCGAACGTGCCGACACGGAAGGGCTGGCGCGGGTTCGTCCAGCCGGGGTCGGCCGCGCCGCCCCAGGTGTGGAGGCCCCAGAAATCGTTGTAGTTGGTGCTGGTATAGTCCCCGTAATTGCCGTCGGGGCGGTGGTAATGCAGGATTGCCAGGTCGGCGGCGGCGCAGAATTGCGGGTAGATCGTCGTGTTGCCCGACTTGATCCACACTGCGGACGTCTGCTCTGGCACGAAACTCTGGTCAGGGCCGGGATCCTTTTCATCGCCCTTATGGATGATGAAGTTGAGCGGCTTCGTGGCGTCCTTGATGGGGACGTTCCAGTAGGCGCCGAAGGTATCGATGCCGTCATACGGGCGCGGGTTGGCCCAACTGGTGCCCACGCCGTCGGCGATGGCATCGCCCCAAAGGTGCAATCCCCAGCCCGTGTAGACGCCGTCGGGCCGGTTGTAATGGACGGTCGCATAGCCCTGCGCCGCGGCCTGCGAGGTGTAGAAAGCAGCGTCACCCTGCTTGAGCCAGATCTCCGGGCTGTCCGCCGCCGGGTTGAACTTGCGGTCGTTGGGGGTGTCCTTGTCGTCTCCCTTGTGGACGATGAAGTTCACATCCTTCGAGGAGTCAGCCAGCTTGATCCAGGCGAAGCGGCCATAGCCGTCCTCGCCCAGGAACGGCTTCGGGCTGGACCAGGCCGTGGCTTCGGTCGGGTCGATGGCGTCGCCCCACAGATGCAAGCCCCAACCGTTGTAGTCGTTCGCTGGGCGCTGGTAGTGCACAACCGCGTACTTGTAGCTCACCGCCTGCGTCGGCACTTCGTAGATCGGCTTGACGCCGGCCACGTACGCGCCGCTGTAGTGGCCGTTCAGGTCGTTGGCCACGGTCAGGAAGTCGAGCTGCGTCCCGGCAGGCCAGCCGCTGGCGTCGTAGAAGACGCGGTAGGGCGGATTGTCGTCCACGCCGATGACGGTGAACTGGTCCGTGCCGCTCTGGCGCACGGCGAAGGTGACCTCGGCAAACTGGTTGCCCGAGGCGTTGGCGCGAATCTCCATGCGCAGAGGCACCTTGTTCCCATCCAGCTCCTGATAGCCGAGCTTGACCTCCTGTCCGCTCAACAGGTTGGCGATGCCGAGGACCGGTGCCGCAGTCGATGTTGGGATGGTCGTGCTCGCTTTGTAGATGACGAAGCCCATGGCTGGCACGCTGACTGGCAACATGCCGCCGGCGTTCGTCGTGAGGCTGCTCGCCGCAGCGCCACCCTCGGCGTAGATCAGGTCGAACGGCACGCCGCTGCCGTAGTAGGTTTGAACGTCGGCGTTGGAGGCCGTGGCGCCATTGTTGAGCGCCACAACATATTCGACCCTCTCACTGCGGTCGATGCGGCTGAAGGCGTAGATGCCGGGGCCGCTGGCCGCGTAGCGGTGGATCTGCGCGCCGGTGCTCAGTGCCGGGTTCCCCGCGCGGACGTCCGCATAGTCCGCAAAGGCCTGGTATAGCGGGTGCGTCGAGTCGAAGTTGTCGTCGGCCGTGGTCGCGCCCGTGCCGATCAGGTCGTCGTCGTTGTAGGAGGCAACCTGGCTGGGGAACATGTCCTGGCGCGCATCCTTGTCGCCGCCGTCGCCGGTGAAGCCCTGCTCGTCGCCGTAGTAGGTGACCGGCACGCCGCGGGCGAAGTACATCATGGCGTTGGCCAGCTTGACCCGCGCCTGCTTTTCGGCGTCGCTCAGGCC
>Ga0209254_10005169_pt1 | contig 11993 bp, 9 predicted proteins | sample FrelakmetDIP11DI_FD_187148 | JGI IMG/M metagenome (GOLD analysis project Ga0209254, IMG submission 187148) | Freshwater lake sediment microbial communities from the University of Notre Dame, USA, for methane emissions studies - DIP11 DI (SPAdes)... | ecosystem: Environmental > Aquatic >...
GCGCAAAGATAATTGCAGAGGTCTTTCCGGCTCTTTAGTTCCAGTTCACCTTGCGTTTCGATGATCTTCTTCAGTTTTTTATCCTTGGATAAGTGTTCGAGATATGACATGATCATTAAATATAAAAAAAGCCAGGTTTTTATTCCCTGTTATATATAAAAATCGGACTCATGAATCAATAGAGTCAGAAAGTGTAAAGATGAAACGGCAGTTTGTTAACGTAATATTCATACCATTTTAATTGAAAGGTAACGATCTGTTCATTTTCCGGCAATATTAAATTTTGACCTTTGTAAAACCCCATACTTTGAAAACACATCTAAAGACAATCATCCTATCAGACATTCACCTGGGTATCCAAAACTCTCATGTCCGGGAAGCTGTTCATTTCCTGCAACACCACACCTGCGATAAGCTTATCCTGAATGGCGATATCATCGACGGATGGCAGCTCCGTAAGTCGGGCAAGTGGAAAAAAAAGCACACCGCCTTTTTCAAATTATTAATGAAATGGTTATCTTCTACAGATACCGAAGTCATATACCTGCGTGGTAACCATGATGATTTTCTGGATGAAGTGTTGCCTATGGAATTTGGCAATTTTTCCATTCTCCGGACCCATGTGCATGAATCTTTCGGCAAAAAATATTTTGTTGTTCATGGCGACATCTTTGATACAGTAACCACCCGTTTAAAGTGGATCGCTAAATTGGGAGATACCGGGTATACGTTCCTGCTCTGGCTTAACCGGCACTATAACAGCTACAGACAGAAAAAGGGACTGCCCTATTATTCTCTTTCGCAAGTAGTAAAACAGAAAGTCAAAAAGGCGGTTTCATTTATCTCCGACTATGAACAGGAACTTTGCGCCGTTGCAGAAATGGAAAAATGCCAGGGGGTGATTTGCGGACATATACACCAACCGGCCAATAAAGAAGTGAATGGGATACATTACCTGAACAGCGGAGACTGGGTGGAGACACTCAGTGCCATTACCGAAAATGAGTTTGGCGAATGGAATATTGTTTATTACAGCGAATGGTTGCTAAAGCATAAAGCTCGTAATGGCGGGTCAACAGAATCTATAGAGACCGCTGAAAATGCTTTCTGGGAAAGCCTTGATCTCGAATTACCACGGCATGCCTGAAATAAAAAACACCCAATCAAACCTTATGGAGAAAAAGACCGTAATGCTGGCCGTACAGGGAGAAGGCAGGGGTCATATGACCCAGGCCATTGCCGTACTGGACATGCTTAAAAAAAGCAATATGGAAGTCTGCTGTGTTATTGTAGGGAGCAGCACCCGGCGCGAGATACCAGACTTTTTCCGGCATAAATTTGATGTTCCGGTAATTGCTGTTCAGAGTCCGAATTTTACTACGGGAAAAGATAATAAATCCATACAGATTGGAAAAACCATCTGGAACAACACCTTAAATTTGGGGGCTTACCAGCGAAGCCTGGATATCATACACAAACTGGTTGGTTTCCATAACCCTGATATTATCATCAATTTTTTTGAGCCGCTGATTGGCTTGTATCGTTTTCTATATACACCGCAGTGTAAAATAATCTCCATAGCGCACCAGTATATTTACCTTCATCCGAAATTCAAGTTTCCAAAAGGAAGCTGGATACAAAAGCAGGCACTTATCCAGTATTCAAGATTTACGACCCTGATGGCAGATAAGATACTTGCAATCAGCCTGTATGATCTGCCGGGTTCCGGGAACAGTAAACTAATGGTCATACCACCCCTGCTCCGAAAAGAGGTATCGGTCTTGCATAGTTGTGATGAACAATTCTTGCTGGTGTACCTGCTGAACAGCGGATATATTAATGATATTCTGCAATGGCATGCCAGCCATCCTGAAGTAAAACTGCATTGCTTCACGGATTGCAAAAAAGTTAAGGAAACATATTCAGGTGAATGGAAAGTGGATAATACATTAAGCTTTCATTCGCTCAATGATGTTAAGTTCCTGGATATGATGTCCCGGTGCAGTGGCTTGGCCTCAACAGCTGGATTTGAGTCGGTCTGCGAAGCTATGTACCTGGGAAAGCCTGTTATGATGGTGCCGGTGGAAGGTCATTATGAGCAGTATTGTAATGCAGTGGATGCCGGTAAGATGGGTGCCGGTATACATTCCCGGCAGTTCAAGCTGGAGAAACTGATCGCGTTCCTTCCCTTTTATAACCAATCTCCACTTTACTTTCAGCAATGGGTAAACGAAGCAGAAAAAAATATCATGAGTGCGATCAATTCTTTATTTCCAACAGACCCGGAAAAAAGGATCATTGTACTGCAACAGGCCGGGTAAAATCTTAGCCTCTTCGCGGTTATTGGATTTATTGAAATTAAAGTATGCTCCAACTCATGCCGCCATCCTTTTCATCCTTCAGTTGAATGCCCATTTCTAAAAGTTGGTTACGGATTTTATCAGAGGTCATAAAGTCTTTCCTTGACCGGGCTTCTTTCCTGATATCGATCAGCAATTGAACCACACTGCCCAGCTTCCCTGAATCCTCTGCCTTCTCCTCTTTCAATCCAAAAATGTCTATAAGGTATGTCTTGAAAGTCCCCTGCATGCTCAATAAAGTTGCCTCATCCAAAACGGTTGAAGCCAGGTGTCCGTCACGGATGGAATTAATGACAGGTACCAGCTCAAAAAAATTGGCCAGTACTTTTGCCGTATTCAGGTCATCCGACATAAACTCATCTGCTTCTTCCAGCAGCTTCATGCATTTTGCATTCAGTTCTGTATCGGTTCCTTTTGCCTGGACGGATGCTGATACCGTCATTTTCTGCAAATGTGTGAACGCTTCCCAAAGCCTTTTTAAACCCCGCTCGGCAGCCTGCAAAGCTTCATTACTGAAATCAAGCGTACTCCTGTAATGTGTCTGGAGGATGAAAAAGCGGATGGTCATGGGTGTATATGCCTGTTCCAGCACCGGGCTATTACCGCTGAACAGCTCGCTGAGTTTGATCACATTATTATAACTCTTTCCCATCTTCTTTCCGTTGATGGTGATCATGTTATTATGCAGCCAGTACCTGGCAGGTACATGATGATTGCATACAGCGCTTTGCGCAATTTCGCATTCGTGGTGCGGAAACTGCAGGTCCATCCCACCGCCATGTATGTCAAACTCCTGCCCGAGGTATTTGGTACTCATGGCAGAACATTCGATATGCCATCCGGGAAATCCCATGCCCCAGGGGCTTTTCCATTGCATGATATGTTCCGGTGAAGCATTCTTCCATAAGGCGAAATCACTCTTGTTTCTTTTCTCTTCCTGCGATTCCAGTTCGCGGGTGGTTTCCAGTTGCTCTTCCAGCACACGTCCGCTAAGGATGCCATAAGGCATTCCTTTGGCCGCAAAATCATGATGATATTTTTCCACGTCAAAATAAACGGAACCATTTGACTCATATGCATAACCGTCTGCAATGATCTTTTCGATCATTACGATCTGCTCTACAATATGGCCGGTTGCCGTTGGTTCAATGGAAGGTTCCAGGTTATTGAACTGGCGCATGGCCCAATGGAAAAGATTGGTGTACTTCTGCACCAGTTCCATAGGCTCCAGTTTTTCAAGGATCGCCTTTTTGGAGATCTTGTCTTCTGCTTCCCTTCCTTCTTCTTCAAAATGCCCCGCATCGGTTATGTTACGGACATACCGAACTTTATAACCCAGATGCATCAGGTACCGGTATACGATATCAAAAGTTATAAAAGGCCTGGCATGGCCAAGGTGACTTTCCCCACTCACGGTTGGGCCACAGACATACATTCCTGCATGACCCGGGGTGATGGAGGTAAAAACTTCTTTTTTTCTTGTGAGCGAGTTATATACTTTGAGTGAAGGCATAATTTGGTTTATCAAAATTCAGTTAGGGAAAGATAATATGATTGCGGAATAAAATACTTGTGTTGCCTCAGCAAAAGCAGGTACAACATAAATCGGAGATATGTAACGGGCGATACATGCAGCAAATCTATTCTTTTTCCATCAATTTAAAATCAGCGATAAGCGCCTGGTGGTCGGATAATTTTTTATTTACCTGGGTGAACTGGGTGGTCTCAATGCCCGGGTCTGCAAAAATATAGTCTATCCGCAGGGTTGGCAATTTGCCCAAAAACCGGGAAGTGGCACTGGTATATGTTTTACCGATGCCAAATCCTTTTTCGAGGAAGGCATCGTTACGGTTACCCCGAAGGGTCCTGTAAGCATAGGAGTTGGGTACATCGTTCATATCCCCGCAAAGCAGCACCGGGAAAGGGCTTTGGTTGATTTTCTCTGTAACAAAATCAGCCTGCAGTCCATGCAATGAAAAGGTGGAACTCATTTTGCGCAATATATTTTTAGAGGCAACCAAACCTGAATCCTGTTGATTTTTTATTTTCCCCAGATCAACATAATCCCGGGGCATGAAGCGAAATGACTGCAAGTGTATATTGAAAATCCGCAGTGTATCTCCTTGTATAACTATATCTGTACTGATTGTGTTTTCCGCTTCTTTGGCAATATTTTCAGGAAAAGTTAACAAATTGGATTGAATCATGGGATACCGGGAAAAGATGGCCATACCGGTGATAATGGTTTTCCAGTGTACTTTATCCCTTGAGAAAAAATGATATGGATACCCAAGTTCCCGGCTGATCAGACGGATATTATCATCGCGTTTATTATCCCCGTTAGTGAAAAACTCCTGAAAACAAATAACATCCGGTTGAAATTTCCGGATCTCTTTTAATATTTCATCCCTGTTTGTTTCTTCTGCTTTAAATATTTTAACGTTGAAGGGGACAAAATACCTGACGTTCCATGTCATCACCCTTAACTGACCTTCCTTTTTTTCAAGAGAAAATGGCTCAGTTTTATTTAAGGCCAGCATCTTGCCAATGCTGCTGAATCCTGCAATAATTGCAGCCAGGGAATAAAGGCTTCGGCGGGGAGAAACAATCAGCCAGAAAATGAAAAAACATAAAACAACCACTAACAGATATGGGAAAAGCAATCCAAGAAATCCGGTGAACCACCATTTACCAGGATTGAGGTAAGGCGTGATTGACGCTAATAGAAAAAAAAGTATGACCAGGAAATTGACCAGTAAAACAACTCTCGCGGTAATCTTTCGGAAGAAGCGCTGCATGGACTAAAGTTACAAATCTTCTTCGCTCGCCCTTCTGAGTAAATCTTTTTCTTCTTCGGTTAAGCGGTCGTACCCTTTTTGATTGATCTTATCGAGAATTTCATCAACCTTTTGCTGTGTAAGGTTAGCCGTTTTTTTATATGGCTGTTGTCCGCGAGTATTGTAAAAAACCTCCTGCCTGACCGGATTTTTTTTCTTCGGCTTTTTGTCGGGGTTAAACAGATTGTTAAACCGATCATATATGGTATTCATCCAGGCTCCCCAGTCGTTCCCGCGGAGTAAGGCCCTGCCAAAGAAAAATCCAATCACTGCACTAGCCATATGAGAGAAAAGTATTCCGGGGTTCCGGGATACAGAGGCAAAGTCAAGAATAAAGAATACAAGGGTAATCACCCATAGTGGAATTCCACCGCCAATCATAGGAAACAATCGATATTGCGGGGATATGGCTGTAGTGGCAACGGCAATTGCAATGATAGATGCTGCGGCGCCAAAAAAAACTTCAGAGCCTTTCAATGGCTGCAGTTGGGGAACTAAATTATAGGTTAGTATGAATACAACGGCACCGACAAAGCCGCCATACAGGTACAAAGGAATGATTTTACGATTGCCCACCAGGTCCTGAAGGATATACCCGAATGTCCAAAGCCAGAAAAGATTACTCAACATCAGGAAGGTATTGAGCTGGGTAAATTGCGCCGTAATCAATGTCCAGGGCCGCTGCAGGAATTTAGGGAAATCAGCCGGTAGGGTAAACCAGGCAAAAGTATTTTTCATGAACTCATCCAGCGGTGAATGGGAAAGCCCATAAATAGTTTTAATAAAATGAAGCAATATAAAGACAAGAACGTTCAGGATGATAAGCATCATCAACGCATTGTTGTCGTTCCAGATCGACGTTTTTTTAAATGTTGGATAATCCCGGTACCCCATATGCTGTTTTCCGCTGTGTAAGGATATAAATGTAAAATAAATTTTTCTCTATTGCAACGTACATTAGTAAAACGTATTCCTGTTTTTTTTGTTCCAGATTATTACCAATATAATTCCAACAGCTGCTCCCCCGAGATGGGCAAAGTGGGCAATACCACTTTGCTGGTTTGAAACCCCGCCGATCAGGTCAAAAGCAGCCAGGCCTAAAAGGGCCCATTTGGCTTTGATGGGAAAGGGTATGGGCAGGATAAGCATCTGGCTATTAGGGAATGTATAGGCGAAAGCGGCAAATATGCCCATTACTGCACCCGAAGCTCCCATCGTAGGAATATTCATGTTCCCATAAAAAGTTTCAGCACTGATCTGCCCCTGGTTATACAGGTCAGCTAATTTGGAGACATCGTATCCCAGCGCCACCATATGCACCAATGCAGCACCAATACCACAAAGCAGGTAGAAAATCAGGAATCTTTTAGGCCCCCATAGATTTTCCAGGGTACTGCCAAACATCCACAGGGCGAACATATTGAACAGAATATGAAAGAAATTACCGGGCGAATGCAGAAACATATAGGTAAGCATCTGCCAGGGCTTGTAAAATACCGATTTGAAATAATGTAAAGCAAATGTATCTTCCACAGAAAAGACCTTACTTTCAATGGTGATCTGGGCAAGCCATACAAGTCCATTTATGATCAGCAGGTTTTTGACAATGGTTGGTAAAACAGAAAATCCTCCGGGCCGCATATCTGATTGCATAATATTTAGTGCAGTTAATCCTGCTAATTTAGAACAACTGAGTCAATGGATTGGTTAAAGATTTCTATAAGTAAGCTGAACAACGTTTTCAATGTGATGGGTATGCGGGAACATATCCACCGGCTGAATGGCTGTAACCTTATAGTATGGATCCAGTAACTGGAGGTCCCTGGCCTGCGTGGCCGGGTTACAGCTTACATAAACTACCCTGAGCGCTGCCATTTCAATGATCTTTTGTACCAGCTTTTCGTGCATACCTGCCCGTGGCGGATCAGTGATTATCACATCAGGCCGGCCATGTGTTTCAAAAAAGGCATCCGTACAAATATGGATCACATCACCGGCAAAAAAATGGGCATGATCAATACCATTTGCTTTTGCATTTTCGCGGGCATCGCTCACGGCTGCATCGATTACTTCAACACCTATCACTTTTGACGCCTGGTCACTTACAAAGAGGCCAATGCTTCCGGTACCGCAATAAAGGTCATAAACCGTTTCCCGACCAGTTAAAGCGGCAAATGATTTGGTTACTTCATATAACTTTTCAGCCTGAAGGGTATTGGTCTGAAAGAACGACTTTGGTCCGATCCGGAAATGTAACAGACCCAGCTTTTCGGTCACGTAAGGCTTTCCGGCATACAAAACCGGTTCAAGGTCGTGAATGCTGTCATTGAATTTTGGATTGATGGTATAATATAAAGAAGTGATTTGCGGAAAAGTCTTCATCATTTCATCCAGCAGTAATATGCGGTCCGCAGCTTTTTCATGGCCCAGCACCAGATTCACCATAATCTCGCCGGTAGTGCAAATCCTGAAGGTCAGGTTTCGCAGCCAGCCTTCGTGGGCCCGGATATTATAAAATGAATAATGCCTGGCTAAAACAAAATCACGCACCCAGTTCCTGATCTCATTGACCGGTTCGGCCTGCAGATAGCAGGTGTGGATATCAACGATCTTATCGAAGATCTTCGGCACATGAAAACCCAGTGCGGGAGTATCTTTTTTTTCTGTTTGAACATTATCCTCTGCCGGAGTCTCCTGCATTTCTTCCCGGGTAAGGTATCTGCGGTTGCTGAAAGTGAACTCCATTTTATTCCGGTAATACCTGGTTTGGCCCGATCCCAGGATGGGCATCATTTCCGGTAATTCGATCTTGCCGATCCTCCGGAGGTTTTGTGCTACCTCCTGCTGCTTGTATTCAAGTTGTTTTTCATATGGGAGCATCTGCCATTTACATCCTCCGCAAATTCCGAAATGACTGCAAAAAGGATCAACCCGGTTCTCTGAGAACTTATGGAAATAGACAGCTTTGCCTTCCGCCCAATCCTTTTTGTTTTTGGAAAGCATCACGTCCACAACATCGCCGGGAACGGCACCTTCAATAAAATATACTTTTCCATCGATCTTCGCCAGGGATTTGCCTTCTGCGGCATATCCACTTACCTCAACCTCTTTTAACAACTTGTTTTTGGGCTTTCGCATCCGGCAAAAATACTCCTGATTAGATGAAAACCAAGGCGTTTACTCGATCCATTTATAGCCGGGAGTTACTTTAAATGTCAATTTTACAAAGCAATCCGCCCAAGGGTACAATCTATACCCGTTTTATGCGTTTGTTTTCTGGTTTACAATGTCTTACATCAAATAAATCCGGCTTTAACAAAAAAGAAAAATCATTTTAGATATTTTTGTTACTTAACCTGCTTACCCATGAACCTGAAAGGTTTTGCTATTTTTTTGCTGATCGTCTCCAGCCAGGCCGTTGCCCAACCCGCGTACCAGATCAAGGTTACCTTGAAACCCTTTACAAGTGGCTATTTATACCTGGCCCATCATTATGGCACTAAACAATACCTGATCGATTCTGCCAAAATCAATGAAAAGAGCGAAGCTGTTTTCACCGGCAAGGAAAAACTGTTCGGGGGTGTTTATATGATCGTATTCCCATTGAAAAACAGCTGGATTGAATGCATCGTGGATAAGGAACAGCAATTTGCTGTGGAGGCTGATACCAGTAACCTGTTTCTATCAACCCGATTTACCGGTTCTGCAGACAATGCCCTTTTTGCAGCATACCAGAAAAAATCATATGAGTCGGGGACTGCTATTGTAGGCCTCCAGAAACAAATTGCACAGGCGCAACCGGCAGAGGCGGAAAAGCTTAAAATAGAACTGCAGGAAAAAAGCCGGGACCTTCAGCAGTACCGGGAAGATTTCGTGAAAGCACACCCGAAACACCTGCTGACGGCCATATTTAATGTCTTAAAGGAACCCGTGATTCCACCTGCAAGCCAACATCCCGGTGGCAAGTATGATTCCGTTTTCGCTTATCAATATTATAAAAGCCATTATTGGGACGATGTATCTTTTACAGACGAACGATTGATCAGAACACCCGTATTTCAGCCCCGGCTGGATAGGTATTTCAACGATGTTTTACCCCAGCATCCGGATTCCCTGAAGCTGGCCGCCGGAGAAATCATCGATGCTTCCCGCACCAATCCGGAAATGTTCAAGTTCATCCTTTCCACATTAACAGATAAATATGTTAACCCAAAGTTTATGGGGCAGGATGCCGTATTCGTTTATCTTTTTGAAAAATATTATATCACCGGGCAGGCAGACAGCTGGATGAATGAAAAATACCGGAAGTTCATTTTTGACCGGGGATACAGCCTGATGGCCAATGTCATAGGCAACCAGGGCGCCAACTTTGAATTTATTGATTCGTCAGGTAAGAAATCATCACTCTTTGCCATTAACGGTCAATACACGGTTATTTGTTTCTGGGACCCAACCTGCAGCCACTGCAAAGAAGAGGTTCCCAGACTGGATTCCCTCTTTCAGCAGAAATGGAAAAAACAGGGGATTAAGTTAGTGGGAATGATGACGGAAGGCGGGAAGGAACCATGGCTGAAGTTCATTCGGGAGCACAATTTGAAAGATTGGGTACACGTTTATCAAACCCAGGCCATGAAAGATGCAGATTATGCAGCTGGCAAGCCTGGTTTCAGGCAATTATATGATGTATACCAGACCCCGATGCTTTATTTACTGGATAAGGATAAAAGGATCATCGCAAAAAAATTAACATACCAGCAGTTGGACGAACTGCTTGAGGTTAAAATCAAGGCTACAGCCGCTCAAAAATATCCGTAAAATGAAGTTACAGATCACTTTATTATTTTTTCTGTTCAACGCGAATTTCTGCGAGGCTCAAACCTTGTTTACTTATGGTAACAAGCAGGTTTCGAAACAGGAATTCCTGAAGGCCTTTCAAAAGAACAACGGAGAAACTGCCAATGATCAAACAGCCGTCACCGATTACCTGGAACTGTACACCCGTTTCAAACTCAAGGTACAGGCTGCTTATGATGCAAGGATGGATACCCTCCCCAATCAAAAAGCTGATCTGCTCGGTTTTCGCAGGCAGATCGAAGAGCCTTATATGACCGATACACTAGCGGTAAAAAAACTTACCCGGGAAGCATTTGAGCGGAGCCTGAAAGAAATAGCGCTTTCCCATATATTTATCCCGTTCCGGCCTGATTTTGCGACCAACCCCGATGGTGGAATCAATCCCGTTACAAAAGAAGACACGCTGGCGGCACAAAAAAAACTCCAACTGGTTACAGAAAGACTAAAAGCCGGCGATCAATTTGAAGCTATTGCCAGGGCACTTTCAGGAGATCCGTCGAGCGCGCCCAACGGTGGCCGTCTCGGTTATATTACGGTATTCACCCTTCCCTATGCAATGGAAAATGTTGTTTACGGACTGGCAGATCAGCAGGTATCCGATATAGTTATCTCAGCAAATGGCTACCATATTTTTAAAAAGACTGGTGAACAACCTGCCAGGGGCAGGATGAAAGCCGCGCAGATACTGATTGCCTTTGAAGATGATGCCACGCCTGCACAAAAAGCCACGTCCCTGAGGTTAGCGGATTCTCTCTACGCGGCAATAAAAGCAGGAAGCGATTTTGGGGAACTCGCCAGGCAGTTCAGCAATGACAAAAACACCCTCGCTATCGGCGGGCTCATGCCTGAATTTGGTATCGGACAGTTTGAGCCCGGCTTTGAGGAAAAAGTATTTGGATTGCCTGCCGTGGGCGATGTGTCAAAGCCCATTGAAACTTCTTTTGGCTATCATATTGTAAAAAAGATCGAAAGTATTCCGGTTGAAAAGGATATAAATATCGCCTATCCGTTACTGAGAGCAGCAGTACTGGAAGATCCGAGGAATAATATTGCCCGTAAGTCTTTTGAACAGCAGGTGCTGGTGCGTACCGGGTACAAAAAAGCTGCTTATGATACGGAAGCATTGTGGCGAATGACAGATAGCTTTAACCTGGCCAATAAGGTAAAATCCACAGCGGGCCTGACAGACAAATCTGCTTTATTCAGTTTTGGTAAAACGAAAGTTCCCGTCATGAACTGGCTTGATTATTCAAAAGAGAATTGGACAAGCGAAGGCCGTCAATCATATCCTTCCATGATGCAAAAATATGTCACTGCATCTTCGCTTACTTATTACCGTGACCACCTGGAGGAATACAATCCTGAATTCAGGGCGCAGCTGCAGGAATTTGCTGATGGGAACCTGCTTTTTGAAATTATGGAGAAAGAGGTTTGGAATAAAGCCGCTACGGATACCAACGGCCTGCGGAATTACTATGAACAGAATAAGAGCCGCTACCAGTGGGGACCCAGTGCAAACACGGTAATTTTTAATGCAGCAGATAAAAAGACAGCTGAAGAAGCCCGGGCCAGTATTGCACAAAATCCCGGAGTATGGAAAAACCTTTCGGAAACCTCCGGCGGCCGTCTTGCTGCCGACAGTGGCCGTTTTGATATAGCCCAGATCACCACATTAGGCCCAGCCCAGTTAAAGTCCGGTTTTATTTCCCCGATACAGGAAAACGACCCTGATAAATCAGCCTCTTTTTTCTATATCGTTAATGTATACACGCAATCTACCCCACGCAGTTTTGATGAGGCACGCGGCATGGTTATGAACGATTACCAGTCAGCCATTGAAGAGAAATGGATCGCTCAGTTGAAAAAGAAATATCCTGTTAAGGTGAATCAGGGGGTGTGGAAAGAAGTTAGTGGGGAGGGGGATAATAAGATAATAAGATAA
>Ga0209254_10005170_pt1 | contig 11993 bp, 7 predicted proteins | sample FrelakmetDIP11DI_FD_187148 | JGI IMG/M metagenome (GOLD analysis project Ga0209254, IMG submission 187148) | Freshwater lake sediment microbial communities from the University of Notre Dame, USA, for methane emissions studies - DIP11 DI (SPAdes)... | ecosystem: Environmental > Aquatic >...
TGGACCGGGCACCGGAACGCGTGGTGGAGCGCCTGTCCTCCCTTCCCAATGTCGAGCTCATGACCCCCCGGGTAAACGATCCCCTGGGCATGGAGCTGGGGGACGGCACGCGCATTACCGGCCAGATCATCGGGGTGCCCAATGAGGAACCCTACGTAAACATGCTCTACGTGAGAGAAGGGAGCGCGATCACCGGGCAGGAACAGAGTCTTACCTGCCTGGTCGAGAACCACTTCGCCACCTTCAACGACCTGCACGAAGGGGATATCATCTACGCCGTGAAGAACGGCGAGAGGATGCCCATCAACATTGCCGGCGTGGTCTCCAGCCCCGAATACATGATGGTCTTCCGCAACCGCCAGTTTCCCATGACCTCGGCCACGGTGTACGGCGTCTTTTACTTCAACATGGACCAGGCCCGCGCGCTCACCGGCTTCGCCTCCAATTCCTTCAACGAGTTCGCCTTCACCCTCAAGGACTACGCGCTGCTGGAGACCACCGAAAGGCAGGTGCGGGAGGTCCTCAAGCCCTACGGGATCGAGGAGGTCACCAACAGGGACAACCAGATCTCCAACACCCTCCTGGAGATGGACCTGCGTTCTTTCCACGACTTCGCTCTCTTCTTTCCCATACTCTTCTTCTCCATCGCCGCCTTCAGCATCTACATGATCCTCTCCCGGTTGGTGCGCACCCAGAGGCCCATCATCGGCCTTATGCGCGCTATCGGGTATTCGTCCCGCAGGGTGCTCTTACACTACATGTCGTTCGCGCTGGTGGTGGGGCTGGTCGGGGTGGTGTTCGGGAGCCTGCTGGGCTGGGCGGCGACCGGCATCGTCTCGAAGGTATATTCCATCCAGATGAAGATACCCTTTGTGCAGTACGGCATCTATCCCCTGGTGTTCCTGTACGGGTTCCTCATGGCCATGGCCTTCTGCGCCATCTCAGGTATAGTGCCGGCGCGCAGGTCGGCGAAGGTCCAACCCACCGAAGCCCTGCGCGGCGTGGTCGACCCCATAAAATACGGCAAGGTCTCGTGGGTGGAAAGGCTGTTGCCGCGCATCGGCAGGCTGCCCGTCTTCTGGCGCCTGCCCCTGCGCAACATCTTCCGCAACCGGCGCCGCACCGCCTTCACCGTCATCGGGATCATGTTCGCCATCATCCTCATCATGCTCAACCTGGGCATCAACGATACCGTGAACGCCAACATGGACCAGGCCTTCAACCACCTCTTCACCTTCGATATCGCCGTGCTCTTCCTCGACCCGCAGACGCGTGTGACCCAGAACAAGATCGAGAAGATACCGGGGGTCACCATGGTGGAGCCCACGGTGGGCGCCCCCTGCACTATCAGCAACGGCGACGTGGACGTGGACAGCATCCTCATGGGGGCACTCGTGGATACGGTGATGCGGGGCTTCCTGGACGAGAAGAACCGCGAGGTACAGATAAGCACCAACCACTGCCTGATGAGCAGGAATTACCGCGACCAGCTCGGCGTGGCCGTCGGTGACATGGTGGAGGTCACCTCCAACAACCGTTCGCGCTCCTTCATGGTCTCGGACTTCATCATGGAGCCCATGGGTTCTTTCGTCTACGTACCGGTGGAAGAGGCCAGGGAGCTACTCGGCTATGGTACTAAGTCATCGGCCTTCTATATCCAGGTGGACGAGGGTTATTACCAGGAGGTCAGGGACTCCCTCTACGAGATGCCCGAGGTGCTCACCCTGGTCGACCTGAGCCAGATCCAGAAGGAGATCAACTCCTATATGGCTCTTCTCTATATCGTCATCGCGGTGATGCTGGTCTTCGGGATCATCATGGCCTTCTCCCTCGTCTTCAATACCTCGACCATCAACATCATGGAAAGGGAGCAGGAGGTGGCCACCATGCTCACCCTGGGGGTCCCGCAGTGGAAGGCTTCCCTCTCCCTCACCCTGGAGAACGTGATGATGGGACTCCTGGGCCTCATCCCAGGTTACATCGCCGCGCGTATCGTCATGGTCCAGGCCATGAAACTCTACGAGACCGACCTCTTCGCCTTCACCCCCGCCATCTCCGTGTGGACCTTCATCATCACCGGGGTCATGGTCATCGTGCTCATGGTGCTCTCGGAGTTCCCCTCACTGCGGCACATCCACCGCCTGGACCTGGCCCAGTCCACCAAGCGGCGCTCACTCTAGCGACGCTTTTTCCCGCAGCGTGCGGAATGTGGCGTTGAGTTCGTCTATGTAAGCCTGCGGCTCCACGTAAGGGCGGCTGTACCCCCGCATCGTCTCCTCGGTGATCCCCTCGCCCACTACCTCTCTTCCGGCTTTGAAGACGTAGTCGAGTTGTTCCGCCGCGGGGCAGGGATCGCGGGGCAGGAGCACTGAGGACGGGAAGAGGATCGCGGCGTGCAGGTGTCCCCCACCCACTTCGGCCATGCGCTCCTCTGCCAGCACCAGGGGATCGAAGTTGCGCAGGCCGGGGAACCCGCAGGTGGAGACGAGCACGTTGCGGATGTCGCGATTGATGTCGTGCGGATGGGTACAGATGCCGTCGCGGTACTCCTGATAGGGTTCAGCCAGGGGCATGATGCGGTCCAGGAAGCGCTTCAATATCGCGTTCATGTTGCAGATATACAGCGGCGTGGCATGTACGACGACGTCCGCCCGCAGCATCTTCTCATGCAGGGCGGGGACATCGTCCTTGTGGCGGCAGACCCCGGGGGTCTTGAACCAGCACCAGGTGCAACCCAGGCAGTCGGCGATCCTCTTCCCGGCAAGGTAGACGGTCTCCGTCTCGGCTCCTTCGCTTGCCGCCCCGGCCATGAAGCGCTCGAGCACGATGGCGGTGAACCCCTTCTCCTTGTGCGGGCTGGAATTAAAGGCGAGGACGTGCTTCTTTCCCATATTTCCTCAGCGACCCTTTCTCTTCTCATGAGACCGGATACGGAAAACACTATCGCGCTGCCGGTATCATACAAGGATATGGACAGCGGGCGGGCGAAAATGAGGCCCGGGGAGTGGATATATGCCGATTCGATGCGGGGCAGGCGGGATCATTCTTCCCGCTCGTTCTCCGATTCGTAGCAGTCGCCGCAATAGACGATGCCGCTTGAAAGCCCCTCGACCACCCCGATGAAGAGCCATTCGTCCGTCTCGAAATAATGGCCGCAGCGCGTGCACAGGGAGCCGGCCGGCACCTCGAAGCCCATGCGGCGTTCGTCCAGCCCGAGCTCGTCCACGACCTGGGCGGGCTCCAGGCTCATAACCCCCTGGGGCATTTCGCCATCGCCGGGGCGGCATCCCTGGCAGTACAGGCATTTCTTGATGTCCTGCACCTCCAGCGCCAGGGCGAAGACCTTCTCGCCGCCCTGCATCCGCTTGCCGCATCCCTCGCAGATGCCGCCGCCGCTTACCAGCTTCCCGCTCACGAAATCCCTCATGATTATCTCCAACTCGCTTACTGACGCTAACGCCATTGTAACCCTTTTCACCATCCCCGGGATCAATCGCATTCGGCTCGAACGCGGGGGGGGGAAGAGGAATGATGAAGAAAGGAGGCAGAGGGCGAGAACGGAAAAACGGGGTTGAAATGGCGCAGGGGGCCTCTTTTGGTTACCCGCGCCCAATAATGTATAATAAGTGGGATTTGCAGCAGCAAAGCGAGCCAAGAGGTGGTGATAATTGAGTTCGGTAGTGAAGAAGCGCCGCAAGAAGATGCGCAAGAAGAAGCATAAGAAGCTCCTCAAGCGCACGCGTTGGCAGAGAAGGAATAAGTAATCCTCCGGCCTTATGCCGGTACGAGTCCCGACCCCCAGGCGGGGATGGAAACCCACACGACCACGGGTCTCCCCGCGCGTGGGGGTCGAGTCGTGGTTGCTATGGGAGCCGCTTCATATGAAGGCGTCTTTCTGGGATAATGATGCCTGGTGTTATCGATGAAGAAAATAATCCTGTCGCTGCCCCTCGCTCTTCTCCTCGCCTCCCTCCTGGTTCCGGGCACGGGAGCGCTGGCCGCTGAGCCGCAGCGGGTGAGCTACGAATTGGACCTCACGCGGGCCGATGAGGGCATGATAGCGGTTACCGTGCAGGTGGATGCCGGCCCCCAGCCCCTGGTGCTGGAGATGCCGGACACCTACGGCAACGGCCTCGCGACCGGTCTGTCATCCCATGTAGAGGAGGAGCGGGCGGTAGACGCAGCGGGCAGTCCGCTGCCGGTGAGCAGGGACGGCAGCACCTGGACCATGGACCACGCGGGCAGTCTGACCTTCAGCTACACTCTTCGCTTGCGCGATTACGAGACAGGTACCGCTTACCTTGACTCCCTGGCGAAGTCGGGACCTCCCTGGCCTTATTTCCCCATGCTGGAACCGGACCTTGCCTACCTGCCCGGCTATGCCGTCTTCGTGCGTCCTCTCGGGTCGGAATACGCTCCATCCCTGGAGCTCAAACTGCCGCCGCAGTGGGAAAAAGCCCTGGCCTGGCCGGAACAGCCCGCCGACATGGACGAGCTGCTCAACAACCCGATATGCGCCGGAGACCTGTCCCTGTACGAGCAGGGCTCGCTCCTGGTCGCAGCGCCGCAAGGGACGGCCTCCGCAGCGGGGAGCCTGGAAGAGTTCGGCGGCAAGGCCCGCGTCTTGGTGGAAGAGGCAGAGAGTCTCCTGGGCGGCCTGGGCCTGGCGGAAGGACATAGGCTCGTCCTCACCCTGCTCTTCCGAGGCGAAGGAGTTGCCGTGGGGAACCAGTATTACCCATCGTCACCCTTTTCCAGCGCCATAGTCATCCCCGCCGCTGCGGGAAACGACCCCCTCTCCGACGCCATCATCGAGGCGACAGCGCGGGGCATATCCTCATTGCTGCTCTCGCGAGAACCGGCCGTCGAGAGCGAGGCCGTGTGGCTGCTGGAGGGGTCCTCGTGGTATCTGCAGGACCTGTTGCCCTACGAATCCGGACTATGGGGCGCGAACCTCTTCTGGGACCGCTTCAACCTGAGTTACGATGCCTACCGCGCTGCCCGGTCCGCATCTACAGCCACCATGACCCAGGCTGGTACCCTGGGCTACGAGTCCCGGGAGGCGGCCGTGATATTGACCTGCGGCGGCGCAGCAGCCTGTGCCTCCTTCGACTCCGAGCTGCGTTCTCAGCAGCCATATGCCCTGGATCTCGCCACCTTCCTGGGTGATCTCACCGAGATCGCGCGGGCCGGGGGCCCTTTGGACAACGCCGACATACTCGCGTCGCTCACCAACCTGACCGGTCGCGACTGGACCGCCTTCTTCCGCGACTACATCGAGGGGACCGAGGAGATACCGGCCTCCGCCTTCTCCTCGCTCAACATCGTCGAGCCGGGCAGCTCCAGCCAGGCCCCTGAGACCCCTGAGAAGGAGGCCTCGACCTCGGACTGGGTCCTCCTCGCCGTGGCCGCGCTGGTCGTCTTTCTCATCCCCTTCGTACTGGAGCCCTACACCATGCGCCCGCGCAAACCCGGTTTTCTCGAAAGAGAACTGGCCAAGGACGACGAGGACTAGGGGTCAGGCTTCTTGTCTTTTGCATTCCACCAAAGATGGCTACCTTGACCTGGGCCGCACGAATGCAAAATGCAAGACCTGACCCCCAGACGTTTCTGGGGCCAGCATTTTATACTGGTCCCAGTAGCTATTAGGCAAAAACTAACGGCCCGACCCGTAACCCGCCGGTCTGCCAACCCACTCCGTCTTCTCCCGCAAGGTGGGGTCAGGTTTTGCTTGCGCACAATAAAACCGCAGGTGCCAACAGGCGACATACCGGAGTATGCAAGAGACAAGACCTGACCCCCAGGATAAGATGTTGCTTTGACGTTTTAGGGGACGACCACTTTAACGGCGTTGCTGTACTTGACGATAGTGCCGTCCTTGTAGATGCCCACGCGATAGTAGTAGGTGTGCCCGGAGGTAACGGAGGTGTCGACAAAGGACCTGGCGCTAGCATCCACCAGGGTACAGGTATCCCCGGGATAGCTTGGAGAGGTATTGGTCTCGGAACGGCAGACCTTGAAACCGGAATAGGTGCCCTCCCCGCTCACGCTCCAGGAGAGCGAGATCTTACCGCTCTGCGCCGTCGCGCTGAGGGATATGGACAGTTCCTGCGGCGTGCCGGGCACGGTCACTTTGACGGTGTTGCTGTAACCTAGCACGTTGCCCGCGTTGTACACGGCCAGCCGGTAGTAGTAAGTGTGTCCCGCCTGCACGCTCGTATCCGTGGTGGAGCGGGTTGCGGCCCCGTCGATGTACATCCACCAGTCGCCGGGATAGGACGGGGCGGTATTGGTCTCGGAGCGGCAAAGTTTGAACCCCTGGAAGCCGCTGTAGCCGGTGAGGGTCCAGCTGAAGTCCACTGCACCCGCCCTGGCCGACCCGGAGAGCGTGACGCTCCTCTCGGCGGGAGGCGTCGGGGTGGGCTGTGGGGAAGGCTGCGGTGAAGGCTGGGGCTGCGGAGCCGGCTGCTCCCCCTCTTCTTCGGCCGGGGTCTGCGGCTGGGCCGGATCCCCGCCCGCCACGGTCTCGTCCAGGAGGGAGAACGCCCCGACGGGAAGGCCAAGCGTCTCGTCCAGCGACTTGTTCCACCTCATCCACTCGCTATCCAGTTCCTCGCGCGTGACCTCCTGCACCTGCGTCCCTTCCGCCCCATAGATAAAGACGTCTCCCTGCTCCAGCTGGGAGGTTAGGTCGGCGTCCTGCTCGGAGTCAACGCTCACCTCCACCGACGAGTGCACCGAGATGATCTTGCCGGCCTCCCCCTGCACGTCGAAGGTGAAGGCCGTACCCAGGGCGGTGACCGTGACGCCGCCGGAGCGGGCGGTGTAATGCGTGCCTTCCACGACGCGATGGTAGCTCTTGCCCCTGACGACCTCCGCGACCAGGTCGTCATCGATAGCGATAAAACTTATCTCTGTCTCGCCGTACAGGCGCATGATGCAGCCGGAATCGAACTCGACGATGCCCTGGGCGCCGGCGGCCGCCAGGATCGTATCGCCCTCTTCGATGACCTCGTCGACTTCGGCCGCGTGTTCCTCCCCCTGCGCGTCGCGGATGACGATCTCGCCGCGGTCCACATGCAGCATGGCCATATCACCCGGCTCCCACGGCGCAGGGCCGCCCCCGCCCGCGAGGAGGATGACCAGAACGGTGACCATCGCCGCGGCCACCAGCGCCGCGGCCGCCCAGGCCAGGCGCGGCACCAGGCTGCCCCTGCTGCGCTCGCGGGGGAGTTCGCGCTCCTGCGAGACGGCGCCGTTCCAGATCCTGCGGCGGGCATCCTCGCTCAGGCCGGCGGTCTCGGGCACCACGCCGCGCACCCTGCCGCCCAGCGCGACCAGGCCACTGAGCTCCTTGTCCAGCTGCAGGTACTCGCCGTCGAGGGCGCGGAGGAGGTATTGCGAGTAAAGCTTGGCGTTCATCGCAACTCTCCTCTCTCCAGCTTCTCCACTTCACGCCGCAGGGCTTTCAGCGCCCGGTGCAGCCGCACCGCCAGGTTGCCCTTGGTGCAGCCGATGGTCTCCGCGACCACCTGGTTGTCCATCTCGTCAATGAACTTCAGCTCGATCACCACGCGATATTTCTCCGGGAGGCCGCGCATCGCCTGCAGCAGCAACCGGCTCTCCTCCTGCCGTTCTATGCCCCTCGTGGGATTATCGCTTGCCTCCAGCTGGGGCAGCACCTCCTCCAGATCTACCATCTTCGCCTTTCCCTCCCGCCGGTAGTGGTCGATGACGGTGTTGGCGGCGATACGCACCAGCCAGGAGCAGAAGGAGGCGCCCTTCCACTTGAAATCCCCGATGCCTCCCAGGGCCTTCTCGAAGGTGCGCGCGGTGATGTCTTCCGCGTCGCTGGCGTTTCCCACGCGCCTGAGGACGTATCCATAGATGCCGTCCACGTAATACTCGTACAGCTCACCGAAGGCATCCATACTGGTCCCTGCCTTGAGCACAAGCTCCTTCTCTTTTTCCTGGTCCATGGGCACCAGGGGCATTTCCTTCTCCTATCCCTTAGAACGCCCTCCGGACTGCTTTCTTACATGCACCATACCGGCTTTCACCGTGCCGCCTCGAGCCTAATGGGACGCTTATCGAGAGCAGCCGGTTGCCTGAAGGTCATATTGGTCTTTTCGGACGTGCGAGGCGGTGCCTTGACGGGCAAGGCCCAGGCTGCAGGGTGTTTTCAGCGAGGTCTTTCCACGGTCCTCCGGCCAAGACGAAGTGAAGGCGGCGGGAGCGGATACCGTTCATACCGCGCGCGAAGCGCTGCGGCATCCCCGCCTGCAGCAAGGCCTGAAGCGCTCTCGGGGCCGCCGCCTAGTGGTACGGTCCGGGTTTGATCACGGATGTGCCATTAAGTTGGCACAGGCGAGAGTTGACCCCGGATGTGCCGGCGCGGGTATGCTCAGTCCTCCTCTTTCATCTCCTCGTAGAGGGCGAACTTGTGCACTTTCCCCAGCGGGGTGAGGGGGAGCATATCCCGGAAGGAGACCTGGTCCGGCACCTTGTACTTAGCGAGGTGCTCGCGGCAGAAGGTCTTGATCTCGTCCTCCGTCACCTCGGCCCCCGGTTGGGGAACGATGTACGCCCTCCCCTTCTCGCCCATGACCGGGTCCGGGTAGCCGAGCACCGCCGCGAAGAGGACCTTGGGGTGCTGCATGAGCACGTCCTCGACCTCGGGGGGATATACGTTCTCTCCCCCCCGGATGTACATCTCCTTCTTGCGGCCCAGGATATGCACGAACCCGTCCTCGTCTATGAAGCCCATGTCCCCGGTGTAGAAAAAGCCGTCCGCGTCGAAGGCCTCCGCGTTGGCATCCGGCCGTTTGTAGTAACCCTTCATCACCGCACCGCCGCGCACGGTTATCTCGCCCGCTTCCCCCTGCGGCATCTCCTCTTTCTCGGGGCTCATGATGCGCACCTCGATACCCTCGTTGGGAATACCGATGGTGCTGGTGATCTTCTCCTTCGGGTGCTCCTGGCGGGTGAAGGTGATGGCGCCGCTGGTCTCGGTGAGGCCGTAGCCCACGAAGGGGACGATCCCCATCTTCTCCTCGATCTGGATGACCAGCTCGGGAGGCACCGGGGCACCCGAGGTCACGGCGAACTTGACGCTGGAGAGGTCGTAGCTGTCGAAGTCCGGCTGCATGAAGAGCAGGATGTACTGGGCGGGCACTTGCCCCATCACCGAGATGCGCTCGTCCTGCACCGTCTGCAGCACCTGCTGGGGGATGAAGGTGTCCATCATCACCAGGGTATTGCCGCTGTAGAGCACGCTGAAGACGGCCATCACCGCTCCCCCCACGTGGTTGTTGGGGATATCCATGAGCAGCCGCTCGTCGTCGCCGATGCCGGAGGACTCTATCTGCCCCGCCACGTACTGCACCAGATTCCGCTGGGTGAGCATAGGCGCCTTCGGAAGCCCGGTGGTGCCGGAGGTGAAGAGGAGCAGGACGACGTCTTCCTCCTCCACCTCCTGCTTGCGCGCCCCCAGTTCCTCGTCCAGCGCGGGGTCGTCAGAGAGAAAATCGTCGTAGGAGATGGCCCCCGGCACCCTGGCCACGCCCTCGGGCGATCCAATAATCACGATGTCCCTCAGTTCCGTCAGCTCGTCGCGGACGGCATTTATCTTCTCGATGAAATCAGAGTCCATGAATGCGGTCTCCATGATCACCACCGAGGAGTCGGAATGGCCCAGGATGTACTTGACCTCGGATGCCGCGAAGCGCCAGGTGACGGGCACCGCTGCCGCGCCCAGCTTGGCGCAGGCGAGATACGCGAAGACGAACTCCGGGTGGTTGGGGATGTAGATGCCGACCTTGTCCCCTCTCTGTACACCGAGCCTCAGCAGCCCCCGCGCCACCCGGTTTACCTCGCGGTCGTAGTCCGCGTAGGTAACGCGCCGGTCACCGTAGACGATGGCCTCCCTCTCGGGACGCTCCTTGGCCCATTTCTCCAGATACTCGAAGACAAGCATCTTGCACCTCCTTGCTCTCAGGCAGCCTTCCCCTCATCGATGCCGGTCCGGGTACGATGATCGCCTGTGCCGCTGGCTGGATAAGATCTGACGCGTGTCATCGGTGAGAGTATGAACCGGCACTTAATAATATCAAATCCCGCCGCCTCTTGCGAGGTCGTTCCGTCCCCCTGTCTGGAATAGCCTGGAGAAAACATCGTTTAGCCTGCTGAGTGCGGGTGCACGACGGATATTTCTTTCCTTTTTCAATCTTTGCAAGAAGCTAAAGTTGACGGCTGCACGAGATACGAACAAGAAGCCGATTTATGTTTGACTTTCCGGTTACTAAATGGTAGCATGAGTATACTTAAAGCTCGAAATAGTTCGGCAAGGACGTGCGGAGGAACCGATTCAGGGACCGGTTGGGAGACATAAAGATGACGGCAAAAGAAACGGTCCACGACAAAAAAGGGTCAGGCGGGAACAGACCCGGTCACCCAGGGTGATCGGGCTTTCATATAGGGCAGGAAACAAGCAAAGAAGGGAGACCAAACCGGACGCAAGACGGGGCGGGGCATGCGAGGGGAGCAAGGGGTCCTAAACGAAGCGGGCACATTGACCGGGACTCACGCGGCGTAGATACTTAAGCCTCCTTTTTCACCCATGGATTCTTACGACGCTACCCTCAACCATCGTTCCAGGCTACACGTGAGGTCACCCGTAAGGGGACCCGGGGAAGCGCACCGCGCGGGGCTTCCAGGGCCCGAAGGACAAGGAGATGAGGAGGTAGATGCGAATGAAAAGGGCTACAAAATGGCTGGCTTTCACAGTGATCATGGCCATGATGGCCGCGGCCCTGCTGGCCGGGCCGGCAAGCGCCCTGGCGCAGACGACCACTGAGGGAGTGGCCGTGGAGAGCGCCACGGAGACGGCGCCCGCCACCACCGGTAAGATCGAAGCGCTGGTGTGGGATGACAGCATCAATCCAGATGGCGTGTACAATGCCACGGAGCTCATCGACGGCATCGTGGTGGAACTGTACAAGGAGAACACAGAGGATGGCACCTGGGTCCTGTACGACAAGAAAAAGACCGGTCCGGGCAGCTTCCTGCACAATCCCGCCATTGACTACCAGCACGGTTGGATCGGGTGGGAGAATCTTCCCCTTGATCCAGCAGATCCTGTGCTCTATCCCTGGGGACGGGTAACCAGGTACAAGCTGGAGCTGGTTTTCGACAACTCCTACAAGCCGATCAATGGAGGAACGAGGATCGTCGAACTGAGTCCCTGGAACTTCTACTGGATGTACTTCTACCCCATGGCCTGGTACGAGGGTTGGAGCGCACCCCAGATACAGTCAACCTCGGTGACCATATCCGGCACGGTCTGGTACGACTCCAACTGCGACCAGATCAAGCAATGGTCTGAGCTGCTGTATTTCCCGCAGGAGGGCTGGACCGTCGTGCTGACCAACAGGTACGGCTCCAAGGTCGCCACGGCTAAGACCAACGTCAACGGATACTACTATTTCCGGGGACTGAAGGCGGGTACTTACAAGGTCTGGATAAGCTATCGCTGCGGCTGGAAGCAGGTCGCACCCTACTACAAGTTCTTCACCTGGCCCCCGTGGGGTTGTGAGAAAGGCAGTAGAACCGTAGACGGCGCGATCGGCAAGTACTACAACGACAACGATTTCGGCATGCTCGATATGCGCGAATCCGTATGGGCACCCCTCTATTACGCCCTCTGGTGGATAGGGCTGCTGCAGTACCAGTTCCAATATTAGATGCGTCCATAGCAGCAAGACTCGGGGGTGAGTGAAAAGGCCCCGGCTTCCGGGGCCTTTTCCTTTGCCCGAGAACGCTTCTATCTACTGCAGGAATGACGCCGACCACGCGGGCCTCTCGGGCAGCTGGCCCGCCTCCACCACCTCCCGCCAGGTCTCGACGGTGAGGGTGCCGTCCGCGGGTTTCACGAACTCGAAGTAAGAGTACCCGGCGCCCACCGTGAGGGTCGGCTTACCGCCCACGGGGGCGAT
>Ga0209254_10005171_pt1 | contig 11993 bp, 13 predicted proteins | sample FrelakmetDIP11DI_FD_187148 | JGI IMG/M metagenome (GOLD analysis project Ga0209254, IMG submission 187148) | Freshwater lake sediment microbial communities from the University of Notre Dame, USA, for methane emissions studies - DIP11 DI (SPAdes)... | ecosystem: Environmental > Aquatic >...
CCCTATCACTGCGGCTGTGGGGAGCATGAATTGACGAGCATCCGCCACTATCGCGTGCTCGCCGGCCAGACCTACCTGTGCCGGCGCTGCGCTACGCCCTTGCGACCCGGGCGCCGCGCCCTGTCTCAGGTCGACCCGGCGCGCTGATCCCATACGGGGTTGCGAGGTTCATCGGGGGGGATAACCCCCAGGACCGTAGGCCGGGTACCCATAGGGCATGATGGCGGGACCCGGTACTCTCATCTGCTGCCAGTACTGGTGCATCTGCTCCTTGGCGGTTCGCTGCATCGCCTCGTACTCCTTGAGGATACGAGCGCGTTCGGCGTCTTGGGATCCCTTGAGCGTCACCGCGGCCCCGACCGCCGGGCTGACAGTCGGTGCTGCCTGGGCCGGCGGGGCCCTTGGTCCCGGCCCGTTGGCCTCGACCGGCGCCGCGGCTGGGGCATCATCCCCCGTCATCGCCGTTCGAGGGACGCTCACAAGCGGCGGCGCGAACGCCGGCGTCATCGACCCGGGCGGGGCGGCGACTGGGGACTCCGCGGGGGCGACCGATGGGGCAGCGCCCTCCGCCAGGGGGATCTTCCTGGGGGTCGCAGCGGCTTCAAGGGGCGGCTGATTTGAATTGACGGTCGCGGCCGGGGCCGTCACCGCGGTGGGGGACTCCACCTTGGGATCAGTCCGGCCGGTCGATTCACCCGAGGACTCGCCCTCCGGATCCGAGGTCAGGAGTGACTCGGCAAAGGCCGTGGACTCGGCGGCGCGCACCGGCTCCGGATTGCCGGCCGAAGCTTGCCCCTGCTGCGCTTGGACCTCAGGTCCCCCGCCCGCCGGGTCAACAACTGGCGCCTGCTGTCCCCAAGAATCCATCCCCGCCTGACCGAGCGATGGTGCGACCTCAGGCACCTGGGTTGCCGGAGACGCCGGGACCACCCTGTGGGGGTCCACGGCCGGATTGCGCTTGACGGAGCCGAGGTAGAGCACCCCGAAGACCAGCACGAGGCCCCAAAGCACCAGCTTAGGCCAAAGCCCGAGGCTCGTCTTCGTGGTTCCGGTATCTGCTGTCGACATACAACTGCTCCTAGTTGGGTTTCGCTCTCAGAGCGTCCGCTACCCGCCCTCGACGCTCACGGGGCCAGGGGTCTCTGCCTCAGCAGGGCGTCCAGAATGGCCTCGACCTGTTCCATACAGTGGGCCAGATGCCCCTCGACCTCGTCCATCCGGATCGGGCCCTGGCCCTTGCCCGCCGCCCAATTCACCACGAAGGCGAGGGTCGCGTAACAGAGATCCAGCTCCTTGGCCAAAACCGCCTCGGGCATCCCGGTCATGCCCACCAGGTCGCAGCCATCACGCTCCAGTCGCAAGATCTCCGCCGCCGTCTCCAGGCGCGGGCCCTGGGTGGCCCCGTAGACTGCCTGGTCAGCCGCCGATGTTCCGGCCACCACGCAGGCGGCGAGCAGCTCAGCGCGCAGCGTCGGGCAGTAGGGTTCGGTGAAATCCACATGCACGACGCCGGACTCACCCCCGTTGTGAAAGCTGTGATCCCGCCTGTAGGTGTAATCGATGAGCTGGTGGGGAACGGAGAAACGGCGCGGCCCGAAGCTCGGGGTTATCCCACCCACGGCGGCGAGCGCGACCACTCGCTCCACGCCGGCTGCCTTCAGGGCCCAAAGATTGGCCCGATAATTGACGAGGTGTGGGGGTATTGCATGCCCAACCCCATGGCGCGGCAGGAATAAGGCCTCCTGCCCCCCGATGAGCAAGCGCCGGACGGCTGCGGAGGCGAGCCCGTAGGGCGTCTCGGCCGGCGCACCACAGGATGGGTCCTCCCGGCTGGTGAGGTGCCCCGAGCCCGATCCGCCGATGATCCCGAGAAGCCCCATGAGCCCACCACGAGTTCGCAACGGGGGCCAAGTCTACCGCAGGGTCGACCCGAGCCAAAAAAAGAACCGGCGCTCCCCATCAGGGGGCGCCGGTTTCTTCAGCTGGTTTCCTCAGTGGGGATTCGCGCCGGGCGTCGGGGCTTGCTCCCTCTTATTCATTTCTTCTTGGTTGTCAGTGCCGCGCATCCTCAAACATGCCGATCTCGACCAACTTGGGGAACAACACCTGCTCCTCACGTTCGATGCGATGGGAAACCATGTCAAAGACTTCGTGGGTCTCCGTCAGGAACTCCTCGCTGAAGTTGAAGTCGCAGTTTTTTAGCCAGCGCTTATGGTAGTCGTCAAAGGTCTTGCGCAGTGGCTTCTCCCCGCTGATAAATCCCCAGGCAATGGACTTGACCTTGGGATCCTCGTGGATCAGCAGGCTTGGGTAGAGACTCCGATCTTCCTCCGCCAGATGGCGGCGTACCTTCTCGCCGAGATCGCACAAGAGCTCGTAGGCCGTCTTGGCGTTGGGCCGGATCCGCAGTTGCTCCTGGCTGAGTATCGACCGAAGGTCATCGATCATCTGGCGCAGTTCGGCGTGGGTACCGAGATAACTGTCTAGGGTGTGCATGAACCATCCTCCTCGTTGTCACTTCATGGTCGCCGCCGGGCCTAAGACTCCAGCGTTTTCCTTGGGCTAAGGCCGCGGACTGGCAAACGGACTGACGCGCACCCGTTGGGTAGCCGTCGGTTCGGGGACTCCAAGCTTGTAGAAGTCAGCTTTGTGATCGTCGCAACAGACGCCGCCGCGTTCGCGGGGCATCCTTTTTATTCTGTCGCCACCGAGCCGCGGTTAGGGCGAAACTTGCAAAGGCGGACGAGACCTGTCCTGAAGAGCACCATTTAAACCAAATTCGCGGCGCAGTCAAAAAGTCATTAATAATATGGGAGATTTAGCGAGTACCGATCACCCTCCTGCCCGGACATCACTGTCGGCGACCGCGAAGACACCGGCCGCGTTGCGGAAATAGCCTCGATAGTCCAGACCGAAACCGAATAGGTAGCGGTCCGGCAACTCGATTCCCACAAAATCTGCCTCGCGACGGTGCGCCCGCTGCTTCGCCACGAGGACCGCGGTGTGGACCGCCACCGCCCCGTCTTCTTCGCAGGCCCGCACCACTTGCTCCAAGGTGACCCCCTCATCCAGTATGTCGTCGACGACCAGCACCTGCTCGCCCCGAATGGCATCCGACGGGCGGTAGTGCCAGGAGAGCTCCCCGCCCCGGGTCCCGCCCCGATAACGGGTGGCGTGGATATAGTCCAGCCGCAACTGGAAAGGGAGACGGGGCAGCAATAGGCCGGTCGCGACCAGGCCCCCGGTCAAGACGCAGAGCACTAGTGGATCCATCCCCGAAAGCCGTGCGGTGATGGCCGCGGCCATCCGATCCACGGCCTGGACCATCTCCGCCGGAGTCACGAGGAGCTCAGCCCGCCCGGCAACGCCAGCGTAGGTCTCGGGTGAAAGCTTCATGCCTGGGCTCCCGGGTCAGTGGGGTCTCCGAGTGGAAGGTCCAGGGTCTCAATTTGCTCCAATAGGGCAACCTGATGAACGGCGTCCCGCCACCGAGGGTCCTCGTGGAGTCGCCCCCGGTGGACATGGCCGCGCCCGTGCATGCGCAGGAGGCGGAGCTGTGCGGCCGGATCGCAATAGTCGCGTAGGGCGTCGAGGATCTCGCCAGCGGCGGGGCGATTGTTACAGATCAGCGCCATATCGCACCCCGCGTCAAGCGCCGCCCTGGCGCGCTCGACATAGTCCCCACAGGCCTGGGCGGCGGCCATGTTGAGGTCGTCGCTGAAGATCACCCCCTGAAACCCCAGGTGCCCTCGCAGCACGTCCCGAAGCCAGACGGGGGAGAATCCCGCCGGCTCGGGCGCGACCCTCGGATACACCACGTGGGCCGGCATTACCGCTTGGAGGCCCTGATCGATCAGTCGCTCGAACGGGACCAGATCCTCCATCGCGAGTGCAGCCCAGTCTCGATCATCCGTGGGCAGCTCGCAGTGAGAGTCGGCCTCCACCCCACCGTGGCCCGGGAAGTGCTTGCCCACGGAGGCCATACCGGCCCGCCCCGCCCCCTCAACCCAAGCCGACGCGAGGGCGATGACCTCGTCGATGGAGGCCCCAAAGCCCCGGTCACCGATCACCCGGCTCTGGCCCCGGTCCAGGTCCAATACCGGGGCGAAACTGAAGTCTACTCCGACGGCCTGCAGCTCCGCGGCCATCAGCCAGGCCACGGAGGCGCAAGCCCCTCGCGCCCGCTTGGGATCCCTTCGATACAGGGTTCCGAAGCGGCCAGCCGGGGGTAGTCGCGTGAACCCCTCGCGAAAGCGTTGAACCCGCCCCCCCTCCTGATCCGCCCCGATCAGGAGGCGCGGCTCCCGCAACCCGTGGATCGCCCCGTTAAGCTCGAGCAACTGCGCCGGGGTGACAAAGTTTCGGGCAAACAGAATGACACCGCCGACTGCCGGGTGACGCAGCAGCTCGCGATCCTCGGCGGTCAGTTCGGTGCCGCCCAGATCCACCATCACGGGCCCGAGGGACATGATCAGGCCTGTGATCAGACCCGGCGCGGGTGCGGCGCGGACCCTCGGATCCACTCGATGTCGATGCGCATCTTCCCCTCCGGCTTTGTTACGCCCGGGACGGGCGCCGCCTAAAGTATTTAACACACTGGGTGGGAGCTGTCGCGCCGAGCCGCGAACTTCCCAGCGTCCGAGACGCAGGGCACAAGAACAGAGGGGCTGAGGGGCTCAGTCCTGAGGGCAACGCACGTCCAAGCGGTCCCGGAGCGTATCCCCGAGGAGATTCATCGCCAGCACGACGGCGATGATCGCGAACCCCGGGGCCATCACGAGGTGGGGCGCGACCAGCATGTAGGCGACCCCGTCCCGGATCAGGCTGCCCCAAGACGCATCGGGTGGCTGGACCCCGAGTGCTAGGAAGGATAGCCCAGCCTCGGCCATGACCGTTGCCGAGACGCCGAAGGTGGCCTCCACCGTGAGTGGGGCCAGGGCGAGCGGGATCAGATGCCGGCCCAGGATGGTCCCGGACCTTTGCCCGAGGGCCCTGGCGGCGATCACGTGGTCCCTTTGAGCGAGACTGAGGACCTGGGCACGAGCCAACCGGGCGTACCCCACCCAGCCGACCGCGACGAGTGCAAGGATCAGGTTCCCGATCCCGGGCCCCAGAGCCCCTGCAACGGCAATGGCGAGCAAGATGCCGGGGAAGGCGAGAAAGACGTCCATGATCCGCGTCAGGACCAGATCCGCGGGGCCACCCGCGAATCCCGCGAGGGCGCCTATCAGGGTCCCTAGAACGGCGCTAATGCCAACCACCGAGACACCGACGGCCAAGGAGACCTGGGCACCCACCAGCAGTCGGTCCCAGACGGGGCGCCCCAGATCATCGTTGCCAAGCAGCGAGGCACCGCCAGGGGGGGCCAAAATGGCCCCTAGGTCCACCCGATTCGGGGCGAGCTCCAGAACGGAGGCCGACAGTGCGAGCAGGGCCCACAGGGCGAGGATCAGGCCAGGCAGCCACACGCCGATCCATGGGCCAAGCGAACCAAGGCGAGCCTGCTGGTGGGCTTCAGGCGTCTTCGCGTCCGGCAAGCTCCGGTTCATGCGCCCCCTTCATCGCACCCGATGGGACCCGCCCCGCGAACGGCAGACACCGGGTCTCCCGCCGAGGGCCCGTCAAGGAAGGGGCTCCGCCCGTGTCATGCCCATTCGCACGCCGAGGGGTCCTCGGGGCACCCAGGCGTCGATCAGGCGCTCCCCCCGCCGTACTCGAACCGGGACCAGCTCGCCCTTCTCCCCTTCAGTCGTCGCCTGGCGCAGGTCGTTGAAGCCGAAGGGCTGCCCCCCGGCGTAGGATTCGATCAGGTCGCCGGGTTGGAGTCCGGCTGCCTCCGCCGCCGAGCCCGGGATCACGGAGGATACGGACACCCGGTTGTCTTCGCCCGAGAGGTAAAGGTAACGGTCCCAAGCGGAATCACCGATCTCCTCGCGCAGGTTGCCGCCCTCCTCGGAGAGTGCGTTTACCGCCTCCCGGTAGCGGTCGCTGCCCATCCAGCCTTCGCGGCTGGCCTGATCCCGAAGGTTCAGGCGGTCAAGCTCTATACGGCTCTCTCGCCACAGGATATCGTCAGCCAGATCCGCTCTCACTCCCGCGGCAACCAGCAGGTCACGCCGATCGTCCGCGGTTTTAGACGCCTCCCGGCGATCCGACGCCTCGGCTTGGAGCCGCTCGGCCAAGGTCCGCTCGACGTTGACCAGTCGGGATTGGAGGTCGGCGATCCTGGCGTCCGTCGCGCGCCAGGAGGCCAGAACCGCGGTGATCCGGGAGTCCTCCGAGGGAGCACCCGAATCCGGGGTCATGCCCTGCCTCGCCTCGGGATCTTGGGGGACCTGAACCAACTGCAAGGCGCCAGGGTCCGAAGTGGCTTCGGGCGTCGCGTCGCTGGCGGTGGTTTCCGGAGAGGGTACGGCGGATGGGGGAGGCAGATCTCCAAAGGCCAGGGCCCCGAAGATGGTGCCGGCTACGAATCCAAGAGGAATCAATGCCCAGGTGGCTTTCATGATTTCAGTCGATGGTGCAGTATCGGTTAGAAAAGGAGGAATCGTCGAGGGACGGTCGATGCGACAGTGTAATCGACGCCTGTGTTCCCTTCGCCCATCGCCAGGAGTCTGATCCTAGGGGCCCCCCGCTCGGGCTTCCCACAAAGGTCCAAGAGCCCCGTCGGATGATCGAAAGTGGCCACGGTTGATTCCGCTCCAAGGGGTTGCGTGGTAGCCACGGCCATTGATGCCTGCGGCCAGTTTACTGAAGAAGGCCATGGAACCTGCCTGATCGAGCGGCCCGGGGGATACCCTGGCAGGCCCGGACTGGGCCGTGGCGAGGCGCTTTGGATTCCGCCTTCGAGCCCCGATGTACCGAGCAACGCGTAATGCCGTCGATCCCGCCGGTCAACGCGAAACAATCCAGACTCAGGGTACTTTCGATTGATGAACGCTAAGAACTTCAACATCCTGCTTTGGGTCGCCGTGACCCTCTGGCTCGTCATGCTGCTCAGCAACATGGGCGGGGGCGACCAACCCGAGAACCGTAGTCTGAGCTACAGCCAGTTCCTCCAGGAAGTCTCGGACGGCTCGATCGCAGAGGTGCGCATTCAAGATCTATCGATCAAGGGTCAGCGCACCGACGGCTCGCGATTCGAGACCTTCAATCCGGGCGATCCTGGCCTGGTCGGTGACCTTCTCAAGCAGGGCGTCACCATACGTGCCGAGCCCCCCCAGGAGCCCAGTCTGTTGACGCAACTGCTGGTGGCTTGGCTGCCCTTCCTGGTCCTAATCGGCGTGTGGGTCTGGTTCATGCGCCGCAGCTCCGGCGCCGGTGGCCCCGGCGGGATCTTCAACTTTGGCAAGAGCCGCGCCCGTCAGCACGGGGAGGGTGACATAAAGGTCACCCTGAAGGACGTGGCGGGTGTGGAAGAGGCCAAGGAGGAGGTCGGCGAGCTCGTCGACTTCCTGCGGAGCCCGCAGAAGTTCTCGAGTCTCGGCGGGCGTATTCCCCGTGGCGTCCTGATGGTGGGTCCGCCGGGTACCGGCAAGACCCTGCTGGCGCGGGCCATCGCGGGAGAGGCCAAGGTGCCCTTCTTCAGCATCTCGGGATCCGACTTCGTCGAAATGTTCGTGGGCGTGGGGGCCTCCCGGGTGCGTGACCTGTTCGAGCAGGCCAAGAAGAGCGCCCCCTGCATCATCTTCATCGACGAGATCGACGCCGTGGGCCGCCGCCGTGGGGCCGGGCTCGGTGGGGGACACGACGAGCGTGAGCAGACCCTAAACCAACTCCTTGTAGAGATGGATGGTTTCGCGGGCAACGAGGGGATCATCGTCATCGCCGCCACCAACCGCGCCGACATACTGGACCCGGCATTGCTGCGTCCGGGCCGCTTCGACCGCCAAGTCGTCGTGGGCCTTCCGGATCTGTCCGGCCGCGCCGCCATCCTGGAGGTACACATGCGTAAGGTGCCCCTGGCGGAGGACGTGGATGCCCGCACCATTGCCCGGGGCACCCCTGGATTTTCGGGCGCTGACCTTGCCAACCTGGTCAACGAAGCGGCGCTTTTTGCGGCCCGCGCCGGGATGGTGACCGTGACGATGGAGATGTTCGAGAAGGCCAAGGACAAGATCATGATGGGGGCCGAGCGCCGCAGCATGGTGATGTCGGAGGCGGAGAAGCGGCTCACCGCCTATCACGAGGCCGGTCACGCCATCGTCGGCCGTCTGGTGCCGGAGCACGACCCAGTACATAAGATCAGCATCATCCCGCGGGGTCGGGCCCTTGGGGTCACCCTGTTCCTGCCCGAACGGGACCGCTACAGCATGTCCAAGCGCCAGCTCGAGAGTCAGATCTCCAGCCTCTTCGGAGGGCGGTTGGCGGAGGAGTTGATCTTCGGGTCCGACCACGTGACCACGGGCGCCTCCAATGACATCGAGCGCGCGACCGAAATTGCCCGCAAGATGGTCACCCGCTTCGGTCTCTCGGACAACCTTGGGCCCCTGGCCTACGGTGACGAGGAGGGCGAGGTATTCCTCGGCCACTCCGTGACCCAGCAGCGGCAGGTCTCGGCCGACACGGCCCAGGCGATCGACCAGGAGGTTCGTATTATCATCGACCGGAATTTCCAGCGCGCCAGGGACCTGCTTACGAACAATATGGACAAGCTCCATGGCATGGCTGAAGCCCTCCTGCGCTTCGAGACCATCGACAAGGATCAAATCGACGACATCATGGCGGGGCGGCCCGCGCGCGAGCCCACCCAGGACGCCAGCCATACCTCCGCGACCCCTGGGGCCGGTGGCACCCCGAGCGGTAACAAGCCGCGGGCGCAACCGCCTGTCGTTGGCGGGGCCGTCGGCGGGGCCTAGGTCTGACCGAAGTTCGTTTTGGCGAGGGTCAAGGGGCCTGCCCGGCTGCGGCACTGCGAGCCCTCCGTCTTGGCCCTGTGACCCCGTCCCTCGTTCTCGCCTCCACGTCCCCGTACCGGTCGGCCCTCTTGGCCCGACTGGGGCTGCCTTTCACCACGGCCACACCCGAGGTGGACGAGCGGCCCCACCCGGGGGAGTCACCCCAGGTGCTGGTCCTGCGGTTGGCGGAGGCCAAGGCCCGTGCTGTGGCGCAGGCCTTCCCGAACGCACTGATCATCGGATCCGACCAGGTCGCCTGTATCGACGGCCGGATCCTGGGTAAGCCGGGCGACCGTCAGCGGGCTATCGCCCAACTGGAGCAGGCCTCTGGACGTTGCGTCCTGTTCCAGACCGGGCTCTGTCTCCTGAATGCAGTGACCGGGCAGACCCAGACCCTGGTGGAGCCCTTCCGAGTCCACTTTCGTCCCCTCTCCCGTGCCCGCATAGAGGTTTACCTGGATCGGGAGGAGCCTTACAACTGCGCGGGCGGCTTCAAGTCCGAGGGGTTAGGTATCGCCCTCTTCGATCGTCTGGAGGGCGATGACCCCAGCGCCCTGGTCGGCCTTCCGCTTATCCGTCTGGTCACCTTGCTGGCAGCCGAGGGACTGGATCCCCTTTCCCACCCGATTGGAGTTACCGCGAGCGGGTGAGCGTCAAAGCTCGCTAAGCGCTGGGGCCTGGGCCGGGAGCCCCGGGGGCCGGTCGTAAAGCCCCGCCGCTGCTTGGCAATGCGCACTGCGTCAAATCCCGTCCGCCAGCCGGTATGTTGCAGGGATTGCGTAAGAGAGCCGCCTAGGCGATTATTTGCCATCGGTTTCCGGTATGGTGCCGGAAACGGCGCGCCTCGGGGGGGGAGCCATGATCCAAGCGCGAGCGCAAGACCGTCACCAGGCGAAACGCCATCTGGAGAGGATCCAGGGGTGGATTCGCCACACCCAGGCCGCGCCCACTCGGGCGCTTCTTTTTTTTGCCGTGGTGACCGTTGCACTCGGCCTCGCCGGCTGCGGCAGCAGCGGGGGCGGGGGCTATGTCGATGGGGAGGCTCCCAGCAGCGGGCACCGCTACAGCTCCTCGGCCAAGTTCCCGATTCCCGACGAGATCAAACCCAACGTCGACTTCTGGCGTCACGTCTACGGCGTCTGGAGCCGGGGGCAGGTGGCCATCCACGACGACGAGCATATGGGCGTCATCTACGAGGTGGTGCAACTCCCCGCGCCCATCCAGGAGGGCTATACGTCCCACCAGAAGGACTTGGTCCGGTCCCGCACCGAGTACCACCGGGCACGGGTGCGCGGACTCCAGGAGCGGGTCACCACCAACCAGCCCCTGAGCCCGGCGGACAAGGATCTGCTGGACAAGTTCGAGAAGTCTGGGGGGAGCCACGCCCTCTACGGGGCCGCCGATCGGATCCGCACCCAACGGGGACTGCGGGAGCGCTTCCGGCGGGGCGTCGAGATCAGCGGCCGCTACGACAAGGCCTTCCGCGAGATCATGCGGGCCCACGGGGTACCGGAAGACCTCGCGTACCTGCCCCACGTGGAGTCCTCCTTCCAGACCAATGCCCGCTCCGGAGTAGGAGCCGCCGGGGTCTGGCAGTTCATGCCGGCCACGGGTCGCGTCTACGGCATGGATGTGAACAACGCCATCGATGAACGGCTGGACCCCATCGTCTGCGCCAACGCCGCTGCCCGTTACCTCTCGGCTGGCCACGCCAAGCTCGGCAGCTGGCCCCTGGCCATCACCTCCTACAACCACGGCAAGGGGGGGATGATGAAGGCCAGGTCCCAGTATGGAAACGACATCGGCAAGATCGCCAAGAGCTACAAGGGACCTGCCTTCGGCTTCGCCTCCCGCAACTTCTACGCGGAGTTCCTGGCGGCACGCGAGGTCGCGAGCAACGCCTCGCGCTACTTCCCCGAGGGGGTTCGCCTTGAGGAGCCCTGGCCCTACGACCGCCTCGTGCTGCGCGACAGCATGCCTGCCTATCACCTGGCCCAGCACTACGGGGTGTCCACCGGGACACTCGCGAGCCTCAACCTTGCCTGGCGGGAGCCCATAAAGGACGGCAGGGCCCACCTGCCCAGCGGTCACACGGTGTGGCTCCCGGCCGGAAGCACGCGCCGGGTGGCCAGCCACCCGCCAGCCTACAGCGCTGCGGCCCCGGTTATGATCGCGCGGGCCGAGCGGACCCGTAAACCCGTCGCTCGCGAGTCGGACGAGCGTGTCCCCAAGGCCGAACCGGTTTTGGCGAGCACCGCCAAGGCGACCGGGAAATCCGCGACCACCGGAAAGACCCAGAAGGTTGCGCAGACGACGGCGAAACCAGGCAAGACCGACAAAGGCTCAAAGGTCGCTCAGACGAGCTTGAAGCCGGCAAAGGGGACCAAGGTCGCCGCTACTGCTGCCAAGTACCACGTGGTCAAGCCCCAGGAGACCCTCTATCGGGTCGCCACCATGAACGGACTCTCCGTTGCCGAGCTACGCAAGCTTAACAAGCTGGCCCCCAACGACAACAACATTCGGCCGGGGCAGAAGCTCAAGGTCGGGATCTGAAGCCCCCGGCTCGATCCGGCACCGCGGATCTCGGCAAGCGGCACCCGTTCGGGACGGACGCAATGGGGACCGACCGCGCGGAGGTGCTCGGGTCGCCCGGTGGCCCAGAGGCAGGCAGGGACTCCTTCCGTGGCTACCTGTTGATCCCGGTCTACCGAACGGTCACGGTAGAGCAGCGCCGCGAGGCGATCCGCTTCTGGTTCGAAGAGGGGGCCATCAACGAGTCCTGTGTCGCCGAGCGGCGCAGCCACGAGCTCGTCCTCGTGGCCCGAGCCCCGGATGGTCACCTCGCCGGACTCACCAGCGTCAGCCTGGGACGGCGCAACCCCGACGGCCGCACTGTCTACGATCTGCGGGTCTTCATCGCACCCGCCCACCGCAATCTGTATCTGGTCCGGGAGTTGACCGATCGAACCCGCGCCCTACTCAAGGCCGACAGCGAGAGGCGCCCGGCGTCCGGTATGCGTTTGGTGGCAGATAATCCAAAGCTGATGCGCCCCGGTATGCGCCGTTACCTGGAGCGTCACGGCTGAGTCTACCGCG
>Ga0209254_10005172_pt1 | contig 11992 bp, 8 predicted proteins | sample FrelakmetDIP11DI_FD_187148 | JGI IMG/M metagenome (GOLD analysis project Ga0209254, IMG submission 187148) | Freshwater lake sediment microbial communities from the University of Notre Dame, USA, for methane emissions studies - DIP11 DI (SPAdes)... | ecosystem: Environmental > Aquatic >...
CTGGCGGAGCAGGCGGGATTCGAACCCGCGGTAGGGGATTACCCTACACACGCTTTCCAGGCGTGCGACTTAAACCACTCATCCACCGCTCCAAGAGGCGCGCATTGTAGCAGAGGGGGGCTCGTTCCTCAAAGCGTGTCGCAGCCAGACCGATTCGTCAGCAACCCGAACGGCGCAGTCATGCCCGGCAGCGGGCAACGTCCCTACTCGTCATCGATCCCGAGATCGCTATCCAGTTTCCGCATCCGCCGGTTGTAGAACCAGATCAGGGCCAGATAGATGATCAGCGAGCCTTGCGCGGCCATGTAGAAGCCGAGCGGGAAGCCGAAGAAGCTGAAGGGGTTCAAATCGTCGGCAAACCAGCCGAGGCCGAAGGTAATGACAACCCAGACCAGGAGCAGCACGAAGGTCAGGCGCCGTGTCTTCAGCCAGTAAAGATCACCCGGGACGAGGGCTCCGCTCGACCCGGTGCGACGCAGCGCGTCGACGAAGGCTTCGTCTTTCTTTTCCGGCGAACCGGAGAACAGGCTGACGACGACGATGGTGACGAAGCCTGCCGCGACGCCGAAAACGCCGGCCGAGGTCGAGTTGATATGGAACCAGGGCGCCATGCGCAGACCACTGACGCCGATCCAGGTCATGCTGTCGAATTCCATGCGGAAGATGTAATAGATCGCTACCGACAGGCCGACGATCATGCCGGCCAGCGCCCCGGCGCGCGTCGCCCGACGCCAGAATATGCCAAGCACCAGCGCCGGAAAGAAGGCGGATCCGGCGATCGAGAACGCCCAGGCGACCATCGAGAGGATCGTGCCCGGTTTCTGTGCCGCGACCATGGCGGCGAGGACGGCGACCACCAGCAGCAGGGACTTGGAGATCACGAGGCGGAACTGCGTCGACGACTGCGGGCGGAATACGCGGTAATAGAGGTCGTGCGACAGGGCGCTGGTGATCGTCAGCAGCAGGCCGTCGGCGGTTGAAAGCGCGGCCGCCAGACCCCCGGCGGCAACGAGGCCGGAGACGACGTACGGCATGCCGGCGATCTCCGGGGTGGCCAGCACGACCACGTCCGGATTGAGCGAAAGCTCGGCGAGTTGCAGGATGCCGTCGCGATTGATGTCCTCGATGCCGACCAGACCGACCTTGCCCCACGCCGCGACCCAGCCCGGCAGCTTGGCGATGGGGATGTCGACCAGATGCGTGAACACCTCGTACTTGACGAATACGGCATAGGCCGGCGCCGTGATGTAGAGCAGCAGGATGAACAACAGCGACCAGAACACGGATTCCCGCGCTTCGCGAACGCTGGGCGTCGTGTAGTAGCGCATCAGCACATGCGGCAGCGCCGCGGTGCCGATGGTCAGGCAAAAAACCAGCGCCAGAAAGTTGACACGCAACGACCAGCTGGCGTCGGCGTCACCCGGGAAGGCTTCCGCATGACGCACCGGCGGCACCGCCCGTTCCGCGGCAGCGACCATCGCGGTTTCCCAGCGCAGTCGGGCCTGCTCCGGATCGTGCGGCAGGTCGCGGCGCTGCCTTTCCAGTGCGACGATATCCTTCATCTGCGCATCCCCGGCCTTGAGCTCGTTGATGCCGGCCGTCAGTCGCGCCCTTTCGAGTGTCAGCGAGTTCGGCAACTGCATGATCTTCCGGGCATATTCGTCGGCCCTCTGGCGGTAGAGGCCACGGGCCTCGACTTCGGCCGGGCTGTCGAACAGTTTGTCCTCGAGTTGCCCAATCTGTTGCAGCACCTGGCCATAAACCACTTGCGGCACCGGGTTGCCGGTCACCGACCACGACAGGATGGCGACCGGCGTCACATAGGCGACGATCAGGATCACGTATTGCGCAACCTGCGTCCACGTCACCGCGCGCATGCCGCCGAGGAAGGAGCAGACGAGGATGCCGGCGAGGCCGACGAAGACGCCGATCTCGAATTGCAGGCTGACGAAACGACTGGTAATCAGGCCGACCCCGTAAATCTGCGCCACGACGTATACGAACGAGGCGAGAATCGCCGCGCCCACGGCAATGAGGCGAATCGCGGTGCCGCCGTAGCGGGCGGTCAGGAAATCGGGAATCGTGTATTCGCCGTAACGCCGCAGGTAGGGCGCCAGAAGAAGCGCCACCAGAACGAAACCCCCGGTCCACCCGACCACAAAGGCCAGTCCCTGGTAACCCGAGAGATAAAGCGTTCCCGCCAGGCCGATAAACGACGCGGCGCTCATCCAGTCGGCGCCGGTTGCCATGCCATTGAAAAACGCCGGAACCCGCCGACCGGCTACGTAAAACTCGGAGACATCGGAGGTCCGGCTGAGAATCCCGATCACCGCATACATCAGGATCGTAAAGACCAGGAAGGAGTAGCCGATCCAGCGCGGCGGCATGCCGTGCTCCTCGAGCACGGCAAGCGATGCGACAAACAGGAGAAACCCGCCGGTATAAAGCAGGTAATAACGCTGAAGCCTGGTCAGTGAGCCCAGCACCGGCCGCTGCTCAATGGGTGCGGCGCAGGAAGGAAGCGGATTTCGATTCCTCGATCAGATTGCCGGCGGTCAGGATTTTCTGGTCGTTCGCGCGCACCAGCAACATCTGGAACAGGCGGGCCAGCATCAGCGTATTGGTCATCGTGTCGCGCCGTCCGCCGCTGTCGATGGCAAGGAGCTCAAGCCACTCGTCGAGCGGCTGCACGGTTGGCGACTTGTCGTTGAACAGCGATGGCAGCAACCAGGCAAGGTCTATCCACTGCGGCTGAAAATCGACCGCCAATCGCTCCCGGTAGACATGTTGCAGGAAACCGCCGACAAACGGTGCATGGTACGTCACCAGGGGCGCCTTGGCGGCATAGGTGAGAAATGCCGCCAATTGACTGTCGACCGTCGGATCATCGGCCGAGAAGTCGAGCGCGAAGGCGTCGGCAGCGGCGATCGAACCGACCTGCAAACCAACCGCCGAAATACCCAGCAACCCGTCTTGCTCAGCGCGCGGCCCGATGGTCGCGACGTCGATCACCACATAGCGCGTGTGAAAATGCGGTTCGTCGAGCGCCGGCGCCGGACTGGCGCGCCAGGATTCAAGCGCCTGCCGTACGTTTTCCGGCAGGTTTTCGGGGGCACCGGGGCGCCCCTTGAAACCGAAACTCTTGAGCCCGAACGCCATCAATGCACCTGATAATCGAGTTTGAGACGGGACTGGATCTTGCGCGCCTGACGGAAGGATTCCTTGAGAATCCGGCGATCCAGTTCGTTCAGGCTGTCCGGATCGATCAGGTTGTCGCCCTGGCGGCCCGGTTCGCCTTCCAGATACTGGTGGCGCAAGCGCAGCAACTGGATGAAATCGTGGCCTTCGAGAATGGCGTCGATTTCCTCGTCGCGAATGGCCAGACGCTTCCCGACCTGGCGCAGGCGCTGCACCGAATTGGTGTTATGAACTCCGGTAGCCAGCGCGTAGATGCGGGCAACATCGACGAAGATACGCGAGCCGTATTTCTTGAGATCGATCTTGCCGGGATGATCCGGTTCGAGATCGGTGATGAAATCGCGGATCTTGCCCAGCGGTGGCGATACGGACAGGGCATTTCGCGCCATCGCCTGCAGGAACAGAGAGTTTCCACCGGCCTGCGCGAGCAGGTGACGACGCATCTGCTCGGCCAGTTCCGCCTTGCCGAACAGCGAGCGGAAGTCGAAAAAGATCGAGGCATTGAGCAGCGCCTCGGGTTGCGGCACCCTTACCCACGTCGTGAACTGATTCTTCCATTCATTGAGGCTCAGGCACCACTGTGGGTTGCTGGCCATGATGTTGCCCTTGCACAGCGGGAAACCGCAGCGGTCGAGATCCCTGTTGACCTCGAGCGCAAAAGCCAGAAAGCGCTGGCGCAAGCCGTCGACCTGGTCTGCATCGGCACAGTCGAAAACGATGCCGTTATCCTGATCGGTGCTGAAGGTCTGTTCGTCGCGCCCCTCGGAGCCGAAGGCCAGCCAGGCCCACTGGATGCCGGCAAAATCGTGATTTTCCAGGTTGAGCTGAATCACCCGGCGCGTCAGCGCATCGTTGAGCGCCGAGATGAACTGCGTCAACTGCTCCGCCCCGATACCCTGCGCCAGCATGTTGAAGGACAGTTGACGCACATCCGCGGCCGACTGTTGCAGGGATTCCACATCCGCGGCGGATTCGATCGAATGCCGGACCTGGCGCAAGCCGATGCGCTGCAACGCGAAGAGGTCGCGCTCGGAAACGACGCCGGTCAGCCGGCCTTCGGCGTCGGTGACCAGCACATGGCGGATGCCGTGGGTCGCCATGGCGAGCACCGCATCGTAGGCCGTCGCCTGTTCTTCCAGCATGAAGGGGGCCGGCGACATGGCCTGGCTGATCGGCACCGTCTGCGGCAAATCGGCCAGCAAGACGCGATCGAGGAGATCGGAACGGGTGAATATGCCGACCGGCTTGCGGTCTTCACCGGCGATCACCAGCGAGCCGATGCCCTTCTGCGACATGCATTCAAGCGCCTTGCGCAGCGGCGTGTCCGGGGCTAGCGAGACCGGCGAACGGGAACCGATGTTGGCCAGTTGCGAATTGAGCGTTTGCTGCTCGCTGGCACGCTGCGAAAACTGCTGCTGGAGTTGCTGACGCGACTGCTGGAGCAGACTGGCGATGTAGCGCGTACAGAACATATTGAATTCGCGGCAGGTCGCCATCAGGGTCATGAAATCTTCGGCCGGCAACTGATAGCAGAACGTGTCCTGGATCGCGGTGTAGGAGCTGGTCGCTGGGCGTCCGGCGGTTACCGCACCGATTGGGAAACTTTCGCCGGGACTGAGGCTGAGGATGGAATGCTCGGTGACCGCCACTTCTCCGGCCTGACGCGCCTGGACCTTGCCGCTCTCGATCAGGTAGAAAAAGCGGACCTTGCCGGCGTCCGGCCCGAGTATCTCGCTGCCGGCGGCATGAAAGGTCAATTGCGCCTTGTCGGCGAAAAATTGCAGTGCCTCGGGCGCCATCTTGTCGAACGGCACATGCAGTTTGAGAAAATTCTGGATGCTGTCAGCAACACGGCGGCTTCCTTGCTGCCGCAGTTCCGTTTCCGCCTGGCCTACTGTCTTGTCTTCGCTGCTCACAAAAACTCCGTCTGTTCTTCAAAGGGAATAGTTTAGCTTGAGACGCTGCTGCAGTCGCCGTGCCTGCCGCAAAGCCTCCTTCAAAATCGCCTTGTCCACGTCGTGCAGACTGTCCAGCAGAATGCCCTGGCCCGCCTCGACTGCCGCCGGCCCGACGGCCAGCTGATGACTCAGTCGCAGACGCAAAATATGCAAAAAAGCGGCGTCGACCGCAGCAATCTCGGGCCCCAGCAAACCGGCGGCCGCCCCGGCGTCGCTCAGCCGGACGCTGGTATTGACCGGGCGGACGCCGCAGGCCAGCGCGAAAATCCGCGCCGCATCGACGAAGATACGGCTACCGAACTTCTTCAGGTCGATCTGGTTCCCGGAAACGCCGCCGGCGGCGACCACTTCGCCCCGGAAATTGAGCGGGACCTGCGCCTGCAGGGCGTTGGCGGCCATCAGGTGAAGAAAGGCGGTTGCCCCCGGGGTCAGCGACAACAGATGGCTACGCAGGCTTTCGCCGAGATCGACGTCACCGTACAGCGGCCGCAGGTCGAAAAAGATACTGGCATTGAGCAGCGCTTGCGGTTCCGGAACACGTACCCAGTCAACGAAGCGCTGCTTCCATTCGCTTTGCGACAGGCACCATTCCGGGTTGCCGGCCATGATGCCGCCGCTGCACAAGCGGAATCCGCAATCGGCGAGACGTCGATTGACCTCCTGCGCGAAGGGCAGGAACAAGGCGCGCAACGCGTCGGCTTCATGATGATCGGCGGCGCTGAAGATCAGGCCGTTGTCCTGATCGCTGACGAAGGTCTGTTCGTGCCGCCCCTCCGAACCGAGCGCCAGCCAGCACCACGAACTGGCCGGGAGGCGATGACGGCGCGCGGTCAGTTCGATGACACGGCCCGAAAGCCGGTCGTTGAACGCCGAAACCAGACGCGTCAGCAAGCGGCCGCTCAGATCCCGCGCGGCGAGATCACGCAGGAAATCGCCGATCCGGCCGGCAAGCAACGGCGCCTCCTCGAGCGAAGCGAGGGCATTCAGCTCCTTTTCCAGGGCCAGTTGCCGGCGGCAGGGCAGCACGCTTTCCAGAGACCAGGGCACGTCAGTACTTGACCCGGGCAAAATAGGTCTTCTCGGAAGCTTCGAGCGCCTGACGCACCGTGACGATCCCCATTTCCTCGAGCAGCGGCACCATCTTCAGGAAAACCTCGGCCGTCGCCAGTGCGTCGCCAAGCGCGTTGTGGCGGCTTTCGATGCGAACGCCGAGACGCTCCAGAATCACGTCGAGCTTGTGCGATTCCTGATTCGGATGGATAACGGCCGAAAGCAGCAGCGTATCGAGCACCGGCTGCGTAAAGCGGATACCGGTGCGCTCCTCCTTGAGTTGCAGGAAACGCATGTCGAAGGCCGCGTTATGGGCGATGAGCACCGTGTCTTCGCAGAACTCGTGAAAGGCCGGCAACACCAGGTCGATGTTCGGCTGGCCGCGCACCATGTCCTCGGTGATCCCGTGAATCGGAATCGATTCGGGCTTGAGCGGGCATTCAGGGTCGAGCAGCTGGTCGAATACCTCCTGGCGCAGCAGCCGGTTATTGACGATGCGGGCGGCGCCGATCTGGATGATTTCGTCGCCCTTGGACGGTTCCAGCCCGGTGGTCTCGGTATCGAACACCGTGTAGGTCAGCTCGCTCAGCTTGCGCTCGAGGTCGATGGATTTGTCCGCGAAATTGAACAGGTCAAAGTCGTAATATTCCGGACGGCCGCTGCCGCGGGCGCGTTCTTCCTCATGCACCACCTCCGGCAAGGCGACCGGCAGCACGAAGCGGAAGAAGGCACGGTGGGCCGCCTTTTCGCGCTGGTACCAGATTTCGCCGCCATGCCGGTCGATGACTTCGCGCAAGCTGAGCGGTGTCGTCTCGCCGGCCGCCTGCATCGACTCCATTTCCCAAGTGTAGAAGGTCTCCGAGGACATCGCCGGACCGGCCCAGATCAGGTCGAGGTAGGCAAGTTTGCCTGCCGACGAGAGCCGGAAACGCAGTTCGCGCGGCTCGTAGTGATCCTGCAGTTTGGAAGCCAGAAAGACCAGCGCAAAGACCAGCGAGAAGCTGTCAGCCTTTACCCACAGCGCATCGTCGAGTTCCTCGGTCTTGATCGTCAGCTTGAGCTTGTCCTCGATCCGGCGCTGGGCGGCGGCAATGACATCGATGCCGAGGATGTCCTCGAGCGGCCAGCGCGTCTTCATCGAATCCGAAAAATTGGCCATGGTCTGGTCGAGGCGCTGGCTCATGCCGGAAACCTCGTCGCCGACGATTTTCAGGAAACGCTCGCGCAGTTCGCCCTCCATGTCGGGGTAGTCGATCAGGTTGGTCACCGCCGCGCGGATGTTGCCGAGCGCCGCGCGACTGCCTTCGGTCAGCGAGTGCAGAACCTGGTCGCGGCGCGCTTCCTGCTCGATGCTGCGCGTGATGTTCTCGACCGTCAGCACGTAACCGGACATCCCGTCGCCGCCCTCGCCCGCCGCCAGCACCGGAACCATCTGGACGCGCAGCAACTGGCCGCCGCGCAGGGTGGTGATGAAATTGGCCAGCGCCGCCTTGCCGGCGCCCAGGCGCTGCCGGATCACTTCCGTGGCGTGCAGTACCTGGTTCTTCTCGAGGATCGAGAAGATCGAGCGCCCGAGGCCGATCAGGGCGCCGCCGGAAACCGAGGTTGGCCCCTGTGCCAGCGCCTTGAACTGCAGGCGGGCGCGGTTGTTGTAGAGCAGGATGCGGCCGTCGAGATTGCACACGACCACGGCCTGCGCCAGTTCCGACATCAGCGCCGCCAGACGGTTCTTTTCCTCCTCGACCGAGGCCTTGGCCGCGGCGATCTGGGCTTCGACATCGTCCATCAGGGCGTCGCGTTGCTGTGCGAGATCGTTGGCGGCGCGCGCCAGATGCTGAACTTCGGGCGGCCCTTCCGGCGTGACCCGGAAATCGCGGTTGGCGCCCAGCATCAGGCGCAAGGTCTCGGACATGCGCATCAGCCCGTTCACATACTGCTTGAACAGCTTGTTCAGCACCATCACGCCGAACGCGAAACCAAACACGGTCATCATGACGCCGATCGGCAGGCGGGAAAGCAGCAGCTGGCCCAGCAGCTCGCGCTCGTTGTCCTTCATGTCCAGCCAGACCAGCAGCACGGTGATGATGAATGGCCCGGTCATCAGCAGGCCCAGCACGATCACTGCAAGTACGAATCGGTATATTGCTTTCATGAAGATTATCCGGGATGAATTTCGGGTCGTTGCGACCGTGGACCGCGCCGAAGGAAAGCCCCCTTGAGGGGCAGCCGTCGGGAACTGTCCCGGACTCAGCGCGCCAGCATTGCCTTGACCTTGGCCACCAGATCCTTGGTCGAGAACGGCTTCGTGACATAGGCGTCGGCGCCCAGCGCCAGGCCCTTGGCCACTTCGGTATCGCGCCCCTTGGCGGTCAGCATGACGATCTGCAGTCCGGCGCGCTGCGGGTCGGCGCGCAGCGCCTCGCAAACCTCGAAGCCGGACTTCTTCGGCATCATCACGTCGAGCAGGATCAGATCCGGATTGAAACTGGCGACCTTCGCCAGCGCTTCGTCGCCATCGTTGGCGACCGCCACCTCGAAACCTTCCTTTTTCATCAGGAATTCGAGCGAAATGACGATATTGGGTTCGTCGTCGACGATAAGAATCTTGCGCACCATTAACTCATGTCTCCCCTGTTATTTTTCCGGAGCCGGCAACGGCACCGTGAAGATGAATTTTGCGCCGGCGCCGGGCCGGCTTTCAACCCAGAGATTACCACCAAAATATTCGACGATCTGCCTGCTGATCGGCAGACCGAGTCCGGTGCCCTGCGGCTTGTCGGTCATCGCGTTGCCACCCTGGCGGAATTTCTCGAAAATGACAAGGGACTCCTCGGCGCTCAGGCCCGGACCGTTGTCCTCGACTTCGACACGCACCTGGCGAGCATCGGCCGTCACCCGCACCTTGACCCGGCCGGTTGCGCCGGGAACGAATTTCACGGCATTGGACAGCAGGTTGATCATGACCTGCGTCATGCGGTCACGGTCGGCCAGCACCACCGGCCCGTACTCCGGGATCTCGCTCTCCAGCGCCACCCCCTTGTCGCGGAAAAGCTGTCCGAGCGACGCCATCGCCTCGCGCGCCACCTCGCCGAGATCGACATCCGCCGCCGTCCATTCGGCCCGTCCCGATTCCAGCTTGGCCATGTCGAGAATCTGGTTGATCAGCCGGGTCAGCCGTTCGGCCTCGTTGACGATGATGCCGAGAAAGCGCGTGCGGTCGGCGAGATCGAGCTCGGGATCTTCGTGCAACATTTCCGAAAAGGCGCGAATCGAGGTCAGCGGCGTGCGCAGCTCGTGGGTCACGGTCGAGATGAAGTCATCCTTCATGCGGTCGAGTTCGCGCAGGCGCTCGTTGGCTGCGCGCAGATCGGCGGTTGCCGCTTCCAGTTCCCGCGACTTGATTTCCAGTTCGCGGCTGTAGGCCCGCACCTGGGTAGCTTCGTCGAGGATGTCGAGGACCTCGTCGAGGCCGAGGCTTTCCTCGCGCGCGACCGAAGCGACCATGACCCGGGCGCTGGCCGAACCGATCGCCCCCGACAATTGCGCCTCGGCAAAACGAACGAATTCGGCATCGGCCGGCAGCGCCTTCCAGTCCGTGGCGCCGTGCGCCGCGGCAAAGGCGGCCAGTTGCTGACGCGCCCTGAGCGGGCCGAGAAAGCGCTCGAGCAGGCTGACCAGTTCATCGACCGAAGCGGTACCGCGCCACAGACGCGCATCGCTTCCCTGCTCGCCATGCCGGTAGATATCGACGAAGCGTTCGGCCTGCGCTGCCTCAAGGGCATCCGGCCGCGAGTTCAGCGAAACCAGCACGTATAGCCCGATATTGGCGAACAGGCTCCACCACAGGCTGTGCGAGATCTCGTCGAGGCCGGAAAGACCGAACAGCGCCTGCGCCTTGAGTGCGCCGATTCCCCACAGGCCCTGCTCGACAAAGCCCGGGTCGATCCAGCCCGACCTGGCGAAGGATGGCAACAGCAGGGTGTACAGCCAGACAGCGAAGCCGCCGAGCAGCCCGGCCACCGCGCCGGCTCGGGTACCCTGCTTCCAGTACATGCCGCCGAACATGGCTGGTGCGAACTGCGCCACTGCGGCAAAGGAAATCAGCCCGATACCGACCAGCGCATAGGCCTCGCCGGCGGCCCGGAAGTAGATGTAGCCAAGCAGCAGGATCAGCACGATGGCGGCGCGCCGGATGCCGAGCAGAATGCCGGACAGGTCGCGCCGCTCGCTGACGCCGAACCTGCGCAGGCGCAACAGCCAGGGCATGACGAGGTCGTTGCAGACCATGGTCGATAGCGCGATGGTCTCGACGATGACCATGCCGGTCGCCGCCGACAGTCCGCCGATGAAAACCAGCAGGGCCAGCGCCTCGGCGCCGCGCGACAAGGGCAGGGTCAGGACGAAGGTATCGGGGTTGAAACTCTGACCCTCGAAATGCAGCAGGCCGCCAAGCGCCAGCGGCAGGACGAAGATATTGATCAGTACCAGATAGAGCGGAAAAAGCCAGACGGCGCGCCGGACATGCGACTCGTCGACATTCTCGACGACGATGATCTGAAACTGGCGCGGCAGGAAAATGATGGCGAGGCCGGAAAGCAGGATCAGCGCGGTCCACGTGCCGGAACGGCTCGAATCCAGTTGCAGCAGGCGGGCCAGTTCGGGCGCCGCCGCGGCGCGCTGGAATAGCTCGGTGAAGCCGCCGAACATGCCGTAGGTGACGAACAGGCCGACCGCCAGGAAAGCCAGCAACTTGACCACCGATTCGAAGGCGATCGCCGCCACCATGCCTTCATGACGCTCGGTCGCATCAAGGTGGCGCGTGCCGAACAGGATGGTGAAAACGGCCAGTAATGCGGCAATCACGAAGGTCGAGTCGAACATCGGCGGCATGAAGCTGGCGCCCGAATGGTCGAGCAGAACTTCCAGGCTGGCGGACACCGCCTTGAGCTGCAGGGCAATGTAGGGCACGACGCCGATCACCGCGATCACCGTCACCAGGCCGGCCAGCAACTGGCTCTTGCCGTAGCGCGAGGCGATGAAGTCGGCGATCGAAGTGATGCGCTGGGCCTTGCTGATGCGGATCATCTTGATGATGACGCCGACGAACAGCAGCATCAGCGTCGGCCCGATATAGATGGTCAGGAAGGACAGACCGCCCGAGGTGGCGCGCCCGACACTGCCGAAGAAGGTCCACGACGTGCAATAGACGGCCAGCGACAGGGCGTAGACATTGGCCGTGATGATCGATCTGCCGGCATCCGCCCGCGCATCGCCGAAGCGGGCGACGGCGAACAGCAGCCCGAGATAAGCCGCCGACAGCAACAGGATGAAGCCGGCTGACAGCACCTACTTGCCTCGCCGCTCGGCAACGCCGGCAGCCAGCACGATAAGCAGGGTCCAGACTCCGAACAGGTAGAGAAAGCTGGCGGGAATCCCGTTCCAGCTACCGCTCGGCAAGCTGAGCAAGGGATAGGTCAGCAGCGGAATGCCCAGTAGACCGAGCGCCGCCAGACGCTGCCGCAGCGGATTTCCACGCTTCATGTTTCGCCCCCCGAATCCACAAGGGATACCGCCGCCGAAAAATCCGGCGATATAAAGAAAACGGCTGGCGCGCCAAGCGCGCCAGCCGTCGTTGGCAAGCAGTCCAGGACCATACGGAGGGCCACCTTATGGGCGACCATCGTCTCCTCCTTGCCCTTGTTCATTGGAAGCGGCACGGCAAGCGCGCCGCCTCCCTGAAACGATCCGGAATCAGCCCTTGAGCTGTTCCAGGATCGCCGGATTTT